>Ga0316187_10003075_pt1 | contig 14524 bp, 18 predicted proteins | sample CroRivburrow1_MG_FD_204927 | JGI IMG/M metagenome (GOLD analysis project Ga0316187, IMG submission 204927) | Coastal sediment microbial communities from Maine, United States - Cross River worm burrow 1 | ecosystem: Environmental > Aquatic > Marine > Coastal > Sediment | place: USA: Maine... | reverse complement strand
TGATGGCTATTGCTCAGGTGGTGGGGCTGGATAAGCTGCTACCGGTCGCGCCGCAATAAGACGCTATTTCTGATATTATACGCCGTGACCGGGGCGGTTTAGGCTGGTGTGGCAGGACAGAAAGATTCGGAATATCAATGAAATGAACGTAGACACAATAAAACAAATGATTGAAACCGGCCTGGCGGGTGCCGCGGTTCAGGTGAGTGGTGCTGATGGCGTTCATTTTGAGGCGACGGTTGTGTGTGCGGAATTTTCCGGGAAATCGATGCTGGCACAACACCGTATGGTCTACGATACCCTGGGAGACAAGATGCAGTCGGGTGAGATACATGCCCTGGCGTTGCGCACCTATACACCGCAACAGTGGAACGAACGATAAGGTGCCGGCAGTCACTGCCGTCAAGTGTAACTGATTATGGATAAATTAATTATTCGCGGTACGGGTCCGCTCAATGGCACGATCCGGATATCCGGTGCCAAAAACGCGGCTTTGCCGATCATGATGGCGGCGCTGCTCACCGATGAGCCGATGACGGTATGTAATGTGCCGCATCTTCATGACATCACAACAACGATGGAGTTGCTGGGTGGCATGGGCGTAGGTTTGATGGTCGACGAACACATGAATGTTGAGTTGGATGCCTCGACGATTCGTGAATTTTATGCGCCCTATGAAATGGTCAAAACCATGCGCGCCTCGATACTGGTGCTCGGTCCGCTGCTGGCCCATTATGGCCAGGCCAACGTCTCATTACCCGGTGGTTGTGCGATTGGTACACGTCCGGTTGATCAACATATACACGCCCTACAGGCCATGGGCGCCACTATTGAGGTCGAGGGTGGATATATTCGCGCCCGGGCGGATCGCCTGAAAGGGGCCCGTCTGGTGATGGATATGGTCACCGTAACTGGTACTGAAAATATCATGATGGCGGCAACGCTGGCCAAGGGCACAACGGTTATTGAAAATGCTGCCCGTGAGCCCGAAGTGGTTGATCTGGCCGAATGTCTGAACAGTATGGGGGCGCAGATCAGTGGTGCCGGTAGTGACACCATTGTGATTGATGGTGTTGAGTCGTTGTCCGGTGGTACATATTCGGTATTGCCCGATCGTATTGAAACAGGGACCTATCTCGTGGGTGCGGCGATCAGTGGGGGTCGTGTCACTCTGAAGGATACCCGTACGGATATACTCGATGCCGTACTGCTGAAACTGGAAGAGGCCGGCGCCGAGCTTGATACGGGTGACAACTGGATCACGTTGGATATGAAGGGCAGGCGGCCGCGGGCAGTGAATATTCGCACCGCACCATATCCGGCTTTTCCGACCGATATGCAGGCCCAGTTTACGGCCCTGAATGCCATCGCCGAAGGCACGGGGACCATTACCGAGACAGTGTTTGAAAACCGTTTTATGCATGTGCCGGAATTGCAGCGTATGGGTGCCGATCTGACGCTGGCCGGTAATACAACGGTATGTACCGGGGTCAAACAACTGGTGGCAGCGCCCGTTATGGCAACCGATTTGCGGGCCTCGGCCAGTCTGGTGCTGGCGGGGCTGGTGGGTCAGGGGGATACGATTGTAGATCGTATCTATCATATCGATCGCGGTTATCAGTGTATTGAAGAGAAACTGGCGCAACTGGGTGCCCATATCCGCCGGGTACCTTCATAATTACCGTTATGGTCAACTGCATCTGATAATTGACCAGGCGATATATTAACAGGCTGATAATGGACCCGCGTGGGATTCGATCGGCCTAGTAACTCTGTACAGGAACACTCCAGTGTCTGATACGCTGACGATAGCATTGTCCAAAGGACGTATATATAAGGAAACACTGCCCTTGCTGGCCTATGCCGGTATCGAGGCGGTTGATGATCCCGAAACCAGCCGCAAGCTGATCCTTGATACCAACCACGATGATATCAAGCTGATTGTTATCCGCGCCACTGATGTGCCGACCTTTGTTGATTATGGTGCGGCCGATCTGGGCGTGGCCGGCAAGGATGTGTTGATGGAATATGGTGGTCAGGGTCTGTATGAGCCACTCGATCTGAAAATTGCCTGCTGCAAAATGATGGTGGCCGGGCCCGTGAATGCCGGGCCGGATACCGAGCGCATGCGGGTGGCGACTAAATATGTCGAGACCACGCGGCGTTATTTTGCCGTGCAGGGGGCGCAGGTCGAGATCATCAAGCTCTACGGCTCTATGGAACTGGCGCCACTGGTAGGACTGGCTGATCGTATAGTTGATCTGGTGGATACCGGCAATACCCTGAGGGCCAATGGTCTGGAGCCTCTGGAACATATCGCTGATATCAGTTCACGCCTGATCGTTAACAAGGCAGCCATGAAAATGAAACATGCGCGGGTCAAGGCCTTTATAAACAAGATGACGCAGGCCGTTGCTCGGCAGCAATCCCAATTGTAACTGGAGCAAGACATGATTGAGATTACGCGACTTGATACGGCGACGCCGGATTTTTATCAGCAGCTTGATAGACTGCTGGCCTGGGAGAGTGTCTCGGATGCCGCTGTCAGTAAAAGTGTAACGGAGATTCTGGCCGCCGTGCGGGAGCAGGGTGATGCGGCCGTAGTGGATTTTACCAATCGCTTTGATCGCATGCAGGTTGCGTCGATGGCCGAGCTCGAGATTCCGCAGCAGGCGATGGATGCCGCGCTGAAAAAAATCGACCGGGCGCAACGCGAGGCGCTGGAGCTGGCTGTGGAACGTTTGCGGGCCTATCATGAACACCAGACCATGAGTTCATGGTCCTACACCGAGGCCGATGGTACAGTGCTGGGGCAGCAGATTTCGGCGCTGGACCGTGTTGGCCTTTATGTTCCCGGCGGTAAGGCGGCCTATCCCTCCTCGGTATTAATGAATGCTATTCCAGCCAGGGTAGCGGGTGTCCGGGAAATCATTATGGTTGTACCAACACCGGATGGTGTGGTTAATGATCTGGTGTTGGCCTCGGCCAGCATAGCCGGTATAGACCGGGTCTTTGCCATTGGCGGGGCGCAGGCCGTGGCGGCGCTGGCCTACGGCACCGAAACGGTGCCGGCCGTGGACAAGATCGTTGGCCCCGGTAATATCTATGTGGCTACGGCCAAGGGTATGGTGTTCGGCACCGTGGGTATTGATATGATTGCCGGCCCTTCTGAGATACTGATTATTTGTGATGGCAGGACAGAGCCAGACTGGATTGCAATGGACCTGTTCTCGCAGGCCGAACACGACGAGGATGCCCAGTCGATATTGTTATGTCCGGATAGCGTCTATCTCGATCGAGTGCAGGAAAGTATCAATCGCCTGTTGCCCGAGATGGAACGCAGTGATGTGATTCGCGCCTCCCTGTCGAAACGTGCGGCATTGATCCAGATCGCTGATCTGGATGAAGCGGCGGCGGTTGCCAATCATGTCGCGCCCGAACATCTGGAATTATCCGTAGAGGACCCCATGGCCCTGGCGGCAAAGATTCGTCATGCCGGGGCCATGTTCCTGGGGCGCTACACGGCTGAGGCCATTGGTGATTATTGTGCCGGCCCCAACCATGTCCTGCCGACCTCACGCACGGCACGTTTTTCATCACCACTGGGTGTGTATGATTTTCAGAAACGCTCAAGTGTGATTATGTGTTCCAAACAGGCAGCCACCACGCTGGGTCATACTGCATCCCTGCTGGCCCGCGGCGAAGGTTTGACCGCCCATGCCCGTTCGGCCGAGTACCGTATAGCCGCCGATGACTGATGGACCTTGTCCATGACTGAAACTACTAAGCAGCAGCGACTGCAGCGCTGGATACGGCCCGAGATCCGGGCGCTCAGCACCTATCATGTGGCCGACGCCAAGGGCATGGTCAAACTCGATGCCATGGAAAACCCCTATGGCTGGCCGCCGGGTCTGGTCGAGCAGTGGTTACAGGTGTTGCGTGCTGCCGAGCTGAATCGTTATCCGGATCCGGAGGCGCGGGCGCTGGTTACTGCCCTGCGCGAAGTGCACCAGATCCCGGCACAGTCGGCAGTGATGCTGGGCAATGGTTCCGATGAGCTGATACAACTGATTATGCTGGCCGTGGCGGCACCGGGGCGTGTGGTGTTGTCTGCGGAACCCGGGTTCAGCATGTACCAGATGATTGCATGCTTTGTTGGGCTGGATTATGTCGGCGTGCCATTATCGGCACAGGATTTTTCTCTGGACCTGCCCGCCATGCTGGCAGCGATTGAACGACACCAGCCGGCAGTGATTTTTCTAGCCTATCCCAATAACCCGACGGGCAATCTGTTCGATGACGCTGCCATTGAAGAGATTATCAGGGCGGCACCGGGTCTGGTGGTGGTAGATGAGGCTTATCATGCCTTTGCCGATGCCACAATGATGGGTCGTTTAGCGGATTATGATAACCTGTTGGTCTTAAGAACATTATCAAAGATGGGGTTAGCGGGTTTGCGGCTGGGCTTGTTGGCGGCCGATGCCTGCTGGGTGGATGAGATCAACAAGATTCGTCTGCCCTATAACATTAATAGCCTGACGCAGATCAGCGCCCGCTTTGCTATGCAGCATGCGGCCCTGCTGGGCGAGCAGACGGACCGGATCAGCCGCGACCGCGAGGATCTGTGCACGCAGTTGCAACAGATTGCCGGATTAACGGTGTATCCGAGCCGGGCCAACTTTATCCTGTTTCGTGTCCCCGGCGGGCGCGCGACGGAACTGTATGAACTCTTGAAGCAGGATGGCGTATTGATCCGCAACCTGCATAAAGACGGTTCAGCATTGGCTGATTGTTTACGTGTGACGGTGGGCACGGTGGATGAAAACAATGCCTTCCTGGCAGCATTGCACAAGGCGATGTAACACTACCGGGGTTGCGGCATTGTTCCTGTTGCGGGTGATAAAGATATATTGAAGGAGATAACCATGGCTGGACGCAAGGCCACTGTAAAACGCGATACGCTGGAGACACAGATTCAGGTCAGTGTCGATCTGGATGGCAACGGCACAGCAAATTTTGAAACCGGCGTGCCATTTTTTGATCACATGATGGACCAGGTCGCGCGTCATGGCATGCTCGATATCGAGATCAAGGCCACGGGCGATTTGCATATCGATGCCCACCATACGGTTGAGGATATCGGTATCAGTTTTGGTCAGGCCGTGGCCGAGGCCGTCGGGGACAAGCAGGGTATTCGCCGTTATGGTCATGCCTATGTGCCGCTCGATGAGGCCCTGTCGCGGGTCGTGATTGATCTGTCCGGTCGCCCGGGCATGGAATTTCATGTCGATTTTCCGCGCGCCCGTATCGGCGAATTTGATGTCGATCTGTGCCATGAGTTTTTTGCCGCCTTTTGTAATCATGCTCAGGTGACATTACACATTGACAGTCTGCGCGGCAAAAATGCCCATCATGTGGCCGAGACTATTTTCAAGGCCTTTGGCCGCGCCTTGCGTATGGCGCTGGAGAGTGACACTCGTATGGCCGGTCAGTTGCCTTCAACCAAGGGCAAGCTATGATGGCCGGTATGCCCTTGATGGTAGTCGTTATTATTTAATTCAGAATGGATAGTCTCTGATGAGCGTTGTTGCAGTAATCGACTATGGTATGGGTAATATCCGCTCTGTAGCCAAGGCCCTAGAACATGTCGGGAACAATGTCCGGGTGCTGGTCAGTAATGATGCCGAACAGATCTGCGCGGCCGATCACGTGATTCTGCCTGGTGTTGGTGCCCTGCGTGATTGTATGGCGGATCTGCTGCAGCTCGAATTGATCGATGCCGTGCGTGAATGTGCGCGGACACGGCCATTCCTGGGGATCTGTCTGGGTATGCAGGCCCTGCTCGATTGTAGCGAGGAGAATGGTGGTACCAATGGTCTGGCGATTATTGCGGGTGAGGCGCAGCATTTTGACCGCGGACAGGATTGGGATACGGCCCTGAAGATACCGCACATGGGCTGGAATCAGGTTCACCAGCTACAGCCCCACCCCTTATGGCAGGATATTGAGCAGGACAGCCGTTTTTATTTTGTACATAGTTATTATGCCGCACCCGCACAACAGCAGGCCGTGCTGGCAACAAGCGATTATGGCGTAACGTTTGCGTCGGTGATTGGTCGGGACAACATCTTTGCCGTACAGTTTCACCCTGAGAAGAGCCAGCATGCCGGACTGCAGTTGCTGGAAAATTTTATCGGCTGGGATGGCGCTTGTTGACGACATGTTATGATACAGGGGACTGTCACTGCAGGGGGGGCAGGGGATCAGGGTTGAATCCTGAATATATAGTTAATGACACTTCTAAATGATCCAATGTTGAGGAAACGATCATGTTATTGATTCCGGCCATCGACCTGAAAGATGGGAAATGCGTGCGTCTGCGTCAGGGGCGTATGGATGACGATACCGTATTTTCTGATGATCCCGTTGCCGTCGCCGAGCGCTGGGCCAGGGCCGGCGCGAAACGCCTGCATCTGGTCGACCTGGATGGCGCGGTTGCCGGGCGGCCCGTCAATGCCGATGTGATTCATCGCATTGCCGAGGCCTTTCCTGATCTGCCGCTCCAGGTGGGTGGTGGTATCCGCGATGATGACACCATTCAGAGTTATCTCGATGCCGGGGTCAGTTATGCCATTATTGGTACCAGTGCCGTGAATGAACCGCATTTTGTCGCCGACGTCTGTCTCCAGTTTCCGGGGCATATTATTGTTGGTCTGGATGCCCGCGATGGCAAGGTGGCTATAGATGGCTGGTCCAAGTTGTCACACCATGATGTCATCGATCTGGCCCAGCATTTTGAGCGTGATGGTGTTGAGGCCATTATTTATACCGATATCAGTCGTGATGGCATGATGCAGGGAGTCAATGTCGAGGCCACGGTTAAACTGGCTCAGGCCATCACCATTCCCGTGATCGCCTCGGGCGGGGTGAGCAATAACAAGGATATCGAGGCCTTGCAGGCCGTCGCCGGCGAAGGTATTAGTGGTGTTGTGATAGGTCGGGCCTTATATGAAGGCACACTGGATTTTGCCGAATGCCAGAAACTGGTGGATGGTTGAGGCGCGACGATGGGGCTGGCCAAACGTATTATTCCCTGTCTCGATGTTGACAAGGGCCGGGTCGTCAAGGGCGTACGTTTTGTCGATATCCGTGATGCCGGTGATCCGGTAGAAATCGCCCGCATCTACGATGAACAGGGCGCCGATGAGCTGGTGTTTCTGGATATTACCGCCAGCTCCGAAGACCGCGAAACCATGGTACATGTGGTTGAGGAAGTCGCCAATCAGGTTTTTATTCCCCTGACCGTGGGCGGTGGTATCCGCGAACTGGCTGATATCCAGCGTATGTTGCTGGCCGGTGCCGACAAGGTGGCGATCAATACCGCGGCCGTGTTTGAACCGACCTTTGTGCGCGAGGCCGCCGAACGTTTCGGTTCACAGTGTATCGTCGTGGCCGTGGACGCCAAGGCCGTGCATGAAGAAGGCGCAGCGCCGCGCTGGGAGATATTCACCCATGGCGGCCGCAAACCCACGGGTATCGATGTGCTGGAGTGGGTGCAACGTATGGCCGAATATGGTGCCGGTGAGATATTGCTGACCAGTATGGACCGGGATGGCACCCGTGACGGTTATGATCTGGCACTGACTCGCGCCGTCAGCGAAGCCGTAGCGATTCCCGTAATCGCATCGGGGGGTGTTGGTGGACTGCAGCACCTGGCCGAAGGTGTTACGGTCGGTCAGGCCGATGCCGTGCTGGCGGCCAGTATTTTTCATTTTGGTGAATACACTGTTGCTCAGGCCAAGACCTTTATGCAACAGCAGGGCATCGAGATGCGCTTGTGATAGGGTAGGAGCGGCTCCGCCGCGATGTTTTTAGCTTTCGGATAACCTATAGCTTATGAACGAACAATGGCTGGATCAAATCAACTGGAATGAAGCGGGGCTGTTGCCGGTGATTGCCCAGGAGATTGCGACGGGCGAGATCCTGATGCTGGCCTGGATGAACCGCGAGTCCCTGCGTTTGACGCTCGCTAGCGGCAAGGCCGTGTACTGGTCACGTTCACGCCAGCGCCTGTGGCGCAAGGGTGAGGAATCCGGTCATGAGCAACTCGTGCGTGATATCCGGCTTGATTGTGACTATGACACCCTGTTGTTAAAGGTTGAACAGCAGGGCGGAATTGCCTGTCATACGGGGCGCAAGAGCTGTTTTTATAATCAGCTGCAGGATGGCCAGTGGCAGGATGTAGAACCCGTGATCAAGGCGGCGGATGATATTTATGGCAGATGACAGCTGCCGACAGGGTATGGATGATGAGTGATAGGACAAATACAGATATTCTGGCCGCGTTGGCGGATATCATGGAGCAGCGCAAGGGTGCCGATCCGGATAGCTCCTATGTGGCGCAGCTGTATGCCCGCGGTCTGGATGTGATTCTCAAAAAAGTAGGTGAAGAGGCTACGGAGACCGTGATTGCCGCCAAGGGTGATGATGCCGAGCAGATCATCTATGAAACGGCGGATTTATGGTTTCATACCCTGGTGCTGCTGGCGCAGAAAAACCTGCGCCCGGAACAGGTGCTGGCTGAGCTGGAGCGCCGTCACGGAGTATCGGGTCTGGAAGAAAAGGCCAGACGTAGCGACGCCTGAAAACACGTCGTGTTAGACTAGGCGTCTGATCTATAATCATCCGGTGGCATTATGTTAAGGCTGCCGGACATTATTCTGGAGAGAGATATGGGTATAAGTTTGTGGCAGTTGCTGATTATTCTGGCGATTGTATTGTTATTGTTCGGTACCAAGAAACTGCGCAGCATCGGTGGTGACCTGGGTGGTGCCGTCAAGGGCTTCCGCAGTGCCATGGATAAGGATGATGCCGATGCAGCGCCGGAGTCCAAGGAAAAGCTGGAAAGCGATGATGCCAATCGCGTCATCGAAGGTGAGGTCACGTCCGAAGAGAAAGACAAGGTCTGAGCTTCCATGCCGGCCGCTTTGCTGCTGAAGGTCGATCATGTTTGATATTGGTTTCTGGGAAATAGCGCTGATCGCCGTGGTGGCCCTGCTGGTCGTCGGGCCTGATGAGTTTCCGGCCCTGGTGCGCAATATCGGCGCCTGGATCGGCAAGATCCGGCGTTTTATGAGCGACACCAAAAACGATCTGGATCGTGAGTTCCGCAAGGCCGAAGAAATCAAACAACTGATGGAGCGTGAGGCCAATATGGCGACCCTGCATGAGCAGGTCGATGCCAGAAAGATCAAGGCCGATGAAGACTCGATAGCCAAGCCGGTCGGCGGCGCAGCTGCAAAACCCCCGGTAATAGAAAACACGCCCACAGAAAACCCGGCGGTAGATACCACCCCGACACAGGCCAAATCGTCCCATGGCGCGCAAGAATAAATACCCGCCGGACCCTGGTCAGCCGCTCGTCACCCACCTGATTGAATTACGTGGTCGTTTGATCCGTATCCTCGGCGCCATCCTGATTGTTTTTATAATCCTGTTCCCGTTTGCCAATGACCTGTATGCGTTGCTGGCCCGGCCGTTGCTGGCGCATCTGCCCGAAGGCGCCTCAATGATCGCCACGGAAGTGGCCTCGCCGTTTCTGGCGCCGTTTAAATTTACGCTGGTGCTGGCATTTTTTGCCGCCATTCCGCTCGTGCTGTATCAGATCTGGGGGTTTATAGCGCCGGGCTTATACCGCGATGAACGGCGGCTGATCCTGCCGCTGTTGTTTTCGAGCACCCTGCTGTTTTATGCCGGTATGGCCTTTGCCTATTTTGTCGTGTTTCCGCTGGTGTTTGATTTTCTGATCGGTGTGGCACCCGAAGGTGTTACGGTTATGACGGATATCACCAAATATCTCGAATTTGTACTGAAACTGTTTTTTGCCTTTGGTATGGCCTTTGAAGTACCTATAGCCACGATTGTCCTGGTCTGGACCGGCGTCACAACACCTGCAAGCCTGGCGGCCAAGCGCCCCTATGTGATAGTGGCCGCCTTTGTCATCGGCATGTTGCTGACACCGCCCGATATGATTTCACAAACGCTGCTGGCGATACCAATGTGGTTATTGTTTGAGACAGGGATTGTTTTTTCACGGTTTTTTGTACCGCCGCAGGAGGCTGCGGAAGTCGATACCGATGTTAGTGAAGACCTGCCAGTTAATGAGGATAAGCGACAGTCGGATGATTAACTGGTCGCTTGGCTTAACTGTTTTGTCACTCCGAGTGCAGGGTAGCGAAACCCCGGAATCCAGTCGTAGTGTGCTTTTCTCGTTCCCGGACTCAGCCATGGAACCTCCTTCATAACAATACTGGCCCAGACCGCCTTTTTCATAAATCACACGAAGCAGTTTTCTCCTTTTCTCCAATAAACAATAATCTCAGGCCGATTTTTTAATTATATTTATTAATGTGTTGCGGGATTTAAGCCTCGGTACATAAGGCTCAGGTGCTCGGAAATCAGGCGGGTACTAGTAGTTGCTGACGGTATTAATAGGTTGATTTTTTATGCATTAAGCACATTATATTGTCGAGAGGTACTGCATTTGGTGGTGGATTTAAATCAACTAACAAAGGGGGTATGTCATGGATATCAAGAAATTTTCACCATGGAACTGGTTTCGTGATGAATCTAACACGGCGGGGAATATCCCCGTTCGTACAGCAACCGATAAGTTAACTTCTGTTAATCCAATCATGCAGTTACACAGTGAGATGGATCGTCTTTTTGGTAATGCAATGCGTGATTTTCCGAGTATGCTGGGGCGGGGCTGGGATTGGCCGGAAATATCTGCCGTGGAACTTATGCCTAGTCTCGATATCAAAGATACTGATGCCAACTATCTCATCAGTATTGAGATACCAGGCGTCGCCAAAGAAAATGTTGATATTCGGGTCGACGGTAATATATTGACGATTAGTGGTGAGAAACAACAGGAGAAAAAGGATGATAAGGAAAATTATCATTGTATTGAACGGCGATATGGTTCCTTTGAGAGGACGCTGACGCTGCCTCAGGATGCTGATACGGACAATATTGACGCCAATTTCAAAGATGGCGTATTAAATGTGGCTATTAAACGCAAGGCCATTGGTGCAGCCAAAGAAGCCAAAAAGATTGAAGTAAAAGCCGCTTAACTGGTCTTAACTGTTGCCCTTCGGGGCAACAGTTTTAGTCAACTTAATAGAAGCAATCCTTGCCCATAATGGCCATTATAGTGATCGGATGAGGAGGAAAGATGGTTGCCACTGCTGAAATATCACGAGATAGGGAAGCCTTGCTGCTCGCTATCGCCATAGAACGGCACAATAGTCGGTTGTTTCGTGAATGGGCCATGAGGTTCCGTCCATATGATGCCGCGGTAAGTATTTTCCTGGAAGAACTGGCCCTGGAAGAGCTTGCTCATGAACAGGATTTGCTGGATATCTATCGCAAGTACTTTGGTAATAACGTACCGCCTGCCGTCCCTTTCCCCGATGAATTGCTGTATTTCACCAAAGGGCTGGATGCAATAAAGGATCATTTTTTTGTTATAAGTTCCTGTGTGGCTCAATCGTTACTGGAGATGGCGATTAAAATCGAACGTTATACGCAACAGTTCTATCTGAACCTTCTTGCCAAAACAACAGACCCGGAATTATCCGCCATTTATCGTACCCTGGGGGAGTTCGAGAATGGGCATGAGAACATTTTGCTGGAGCGCCTCGAAGCAGAACAAATCACCTCAAGTGAAGAGTGCATGGTCTCAGAAAAGTATGCTTCTGGAGAGGTGCAATGGGATGAAAGCTAAGCGAAGGTAAAAGACGTTGAGTCCCAGGTCTAAGTTGCAACCCAGGTTAGTCGGGCTCAGATACATATAAGCCTGAGACTGTAGTCCGATAATGTTTACCTGCTCTCGTTGTTTTCAGTGCTAGTATCCATTCGGCGAGGAGTCCTTCGTGACACACAAACCCCGGGCATTATTTTTATCGCATGGCGGTGGGCCCTTACCGCTTTTGGGTGATGATGGGCATAGGGAGTTGGTTGATTGTTTGAAAGGGATTGCGGTGCAAATAAAAAAACCATCGGCCATCATTGTGGTAAGTGCGCACTGGGAAGAAGATATACCCGCTATCACTTCGGGAAAAAATCCGTCGCTAATCTACGATTATTTCGGGTTTCCGGATGATGCTTACAATATTCAATATCCCTGTCCAGGGGAGCCCTTGTTGGCTGGTCGGGTTCAGCGGTTGCTCGAAAACGCAGGTATTACATCCAGGCTCGATGATCAACGAGGTTTTGATCATGGTTTATTTGTGCCGCTCAAAATTATGTATCCGGATGCCGATATTCCGTGTGTTCAGTTGTCGCTTGTTAACAGCCTGGATCCCAGGCTGCACCTCGAAATAGGCCGGGCCCTTCAGGGTCTGGGTAATGATGTGCTCGTTATTGGCTCGGGTTTTTCCTTTCATAATATGAAGGCTTTTTTTGCGCCGGTAACCAGCGAATCAAAAGCGATGAATGAGTCTTTTGAGGGCTGGTTGCTGGCGGCCTGTTCGGATTCCGGTATTGATGAAGCAGAAAGGGTCCAAAGGTTCATCCAGTGGGAAAAAGCCCCGGCGGCCCGTTATTGTCATCCTCGAGAAGAACATTTGTTACCATTACATGTCTGTTATGGTATAGCCCAGACGAATTGTTTCAGGCGTTTTGAGCTGCGGATTTTAAACAGGAAGTCGAGTATGTATCTCTGGTAGACAGTGTGCGGCGAGGGTCGGCTCTGCAATAAAATGTGGGTATTCGGCGGCCTGATATATTAATTGTTTTATGTGTAGATAACGAAGCAGACGAACGACCAACAACTGGAATATAGCGATCCTCGAAACCGAAAGACTTGTGCTGAGGGGCTTTGGGGAAGTGATCTGGACGCCTATGCCGCAATGTGTGCGCTGTCGGAGTTTATGGCGCATCTGTCAAATGGCGAGCCTCTTGGGCGGGAAGAGGTGTGGCGGCAAATGGCATTATTCAACGGTCACTGGGCACTTAAAGGTTAGGGTGCCTGGGCAATCATAGACAGGAATAATAACTTGCTTGGGCGCATTGGCTTGTTTAATCCTGAAGGCCGGCCTGGAATAGAGATCGGCTGGGCCCTGCTGCCTGTTGGGGGCAGGGGTTTGCTACAGAGGCCGCGGGGCGCGTGATCGAGTGGGCGTTTACTTTGTATTGAAGGCTGATCAGTTAATCAGTCTAATTCGGCCTGAAAATACTGTTTCTATCGCCCTGGCGGGGCGTTTGGGCCAGCATTATAGTCACGATGAAACATAGAATGGCGTCCCGGTAAAGGTGTCTGTCATTGAGCGAAATAAGGGGTTAGACTCCTTTTAGGTTAGGTCCCGGCTTCTTGCGGTTTTAAACAGAAGGTTAATGTGGTGAGGTGCTGAGAGCGGGTTGTTTTGCTACGTGGAGGTTAGTGCTGCTGCGCAGCGGAAATAGTGTACGCTGAATAACTGTGCCGGATCGGTCCAGACCTTGACCGGCTCAAATCCTGCCTGGCAGGCCAGCGCCTGAAATTCATTGATGCTGTATTTGTAGGAATTCTCGGTATGGATGTTTTCCCCGGCGGTGAAATTATAGCGCTGGTCATTGATGTGAGCTGACTGGTCAGTCTTGCTGACCAGATGCATTTCAATGCGCCCTTTGTCGGCATTATAAAATGCGCGGTGACCAAATAACTGCGTGTTGAAGTTTGCGTCAAGCTCCCGGTTTATTCTCTTCAGTATGTTTAGGTTAAAGTCGGCGGTGATACCTGCGGCATCGTTGTAGGCGGCATTGAGGATTGCAGGGTCTTTTTTAAGGTCTACGCCGATAAGCAGGCCGCCGTCTGGTCCTACCAGGGTGGCAATATTGGATAAAAATGAGACTGCCTGATGGGGTTTGAAGTTCCCGATGCTCGATCCCGGGTAAAATGCAACTCGGCGTAATTTTTCCGGGTATGCGGGTAGGTTGATAGGGGCAGTGTAATCAATGCAGCTGGCATGGACGTTTATTTCGGGGTACTCAATCACCAGTTCTTTGGCAACTGTGAGCAGGTAATCGCCGGAGATGTCTATTGGCATGTATGTGTGGGGGCGGATAGCCTCCAGCAGTACCCGTACCTTATGGCTGCTGCCGCTGCCGGGTTCAATCAGCAGGCAATCGGGGCCTATGTGCGCGGAGATTTCATTGATATTGTTTGTAAGGATGGCGATCTCTGTGCGGGTAGGATAATACTCGGGTGTTTCGCAGATCGCATCGAATAGCCTTGAGCCTGTTTCGTCATAGAAAAACTTGGGTTGAATGGCGCGAGGGCATTGCTTCAAACCGTTGATAACCTCATCATGTAGATTCGAAAGTGTGGGTTGATGGTCATCGAAGCGCAGGCTTGCCATCGCCGGGGCACTCATTAGCCATCCTCCGCCAGACGAAAGCCGCTGAATTGCCAGCGTTCCTGAGGATAGAAAAAGTTACGATAGCTGGCGCGGATATGGTCTGCAGGTGTCGCGCAGGAGCC
>Ga0316187_10003073_pt1 | contig 14530 bp, 12 predicted proteins | sample CroRivburrow1_MG_FD_204927 | JGI IMG/M metagenome (GOLD analysis project Ga0316187, IMG submission 204927) | Coastal sediment microbial communities from Maine, United States - Cross River worm burrow 1 | ecosystem: Environmental > Aquatic > Marine > Coastal > Sediment | place: USA: Maine... | reverse complement strand
TGATTTCACCTGCCACCGGGGTCAGGTCCTTGCGCGGTATCAGGCCCATGACGGTCTGCGCACTGACGGATTTGCCAGACCCGGATTCGCCCACCACGCAGACGATTTCACCCTGGCCGACGGTGAGCGAGATATCCTCGATGGCAAACTCCCGGTCGGCGCCTTTCGGCAGGGTGACCGACAGGCCGCGAATATCCAGAACAGGTTGCGAAGACTTGTTGCCTGCCATCACATCTTCCTCGCAATGCGCGGATCAAGCGTGTCCCGCAGGCCGTCGCCAACCGTGTTGACCGCAAGCACGGTCAGCGCCAGGGCGATACCGGGGAAAAAGATGATCCATGGCGACAACTGGAAATAGGTCCGGCCTTCCGACATGATATTACCCCAGCTTGGAATCTCCGGCGGAATGCCGGCGCCGAGAAAACCCAGTATGGATTCGGTCAGCATGGCGGATCCACAAATATAGGTCGCCTGCACGATCAGTGGCGCGATGGTGTTGGGCAGGATGTGGCGTATCAGTATCAGATGGGTGCGGGTGCCCGCCGCAATGGCGGCTTCCACATAGGGCTCTTCACGCACGGTCAAAACCACCGAACGTACCAGCCGCACCACTCTTGGAATTTCCGGGATGACAATGGCGATGATGACGGTGAACAAGGTGGCACCGGACAAGGAGATCAGGGCAATCGCCAGCAGGATGCCGGGTATCGCCATCAGTCCGTCCATCACCCGCATGATGATGGCATCGAGCCAGCGGATGTATCCGGACAACAGACCCGTCACCAGGCCAAGGACGACGGCTACGACGGCAACAGCAAGGCCGACCACCAGCGAAACGCGTGCCCCGTAGATGACGCGGGAATAGACATTGCGGCCGAGATAATCAGTGCCGAACCAGAACTCCGCTGATGGTACTTTCAGGCGGTCAATCGGATGGATGGCCACCGGATCAGCCGTCAGCAGCGGGCCAAACACGGCGACCAGCACCATGATCACCAGCAGCAGCCCTCCCCAGAACACCGACGGGTGCTTCCACATCAAGGACGCCAGCGATGCATCCTTGCGCGAGGTGAGCGTGGCCTCGGCAGAGGTCGTGAAATCAACCTTGTCTGTCTGCGTGCTCATCAGTATTTGATCCTTGGGTCAAACAAGGTGTAACTCAGGTCAATCAGCAGGTTGATAACGATGTAAACAAAGCTGAACAGCAGAATGAGCCCCTGAATGATGGGGTAATCGCGTTTCAGGACCGCATCCAACACCAGCCTGCCAAGGCCGGGAATGTTGTAAACGCTCTCGGTGACCACCACACCACCGATCAGCAGGGCGATGCCCAGGCCGATGACGGTGACGATGGGAACAGCCGCATTGCGCACCGCATGCTTCATCAACACCTTGAATTCGCTTTGACCCTTGGCGCGCGCAGTGCGCACATAATCTTCCTGCAGCACTTCCATGACCGAGGCCCGTGTCATGCGCGCAATGAGCGCAATGAAGATGACCGACAAGGTGATGGTGGGCAGGATGATGTGCCTGAAGAACGGAATGACGCCATCGGTGAACATCGACTTGTAACCCTGCACCGGCAGCCATCTCAGCTGGATCGACACGACATAGATCAGGATGTAACCGAGCACGAAAACCGGCACCGAAAAGCCGGCCACCGAAAACAGCATCACGGCCCGGTCAATCAGGCTGCCCTGTTTCCAGGCCGCCAGCGTACCGAGCGGCACGGCAACCACGATGGTGAAGATGATGGTGGTCAGCGTGAGCATGATGGTCGGCTCGAGCCGCTGCACGATCAGGGTGGTCACAGGCAGATTGGTGAAAATGGAAATCCCCAGGTCGCCCTGGGCAAGCTGGCCGATCCATTTGGTAAACTGCACGACAATGGGATCATTGAGACCGAGATTTTCCCGGATACGAATAATGTCTTCAGTAGTTGCATAATCGCCTGCAATCACAGCTGCCGGATCGCCGGGCGACAGCCGCAGCATCAGGAACACAAACAGCGCCACAACCCCCATGACGGGTATGGTCGCCAGTATTCGCTTGAGAATATAGAAAACCACAAGCCGCTCCGTTGCTGATTAAGGAAGGTAATAGTGAAGCACGGCGGTGAGGGTACACCCCGCCGTGCTTCAAGTCATGTGATCAGTTTTATTCGTCGACCGACATGTTCCAGAAGAACTGAACCGGTGACTTGATCAGGCCCTTGACATTGTTCCTGTAGGCAACCGGAACAAAGAACTGGCCAAGATGACCGGAGGCACCAATCGCCCAGAGACGCTCCTGCACCTTTTCAGCCGAGGCCTTCTTTTCTTCAGCTGTGGTTGCCTTCGCATAGGCCGACCGAGCAGCTTCAAGGTCAGCGTCCTTTGGCCAGCCGAACCAGCCCTTTTCAGGATCACCGGAGAAGGCGATGGCCATCGGATCGATCACATCGGCGCCGATCCACCAGGTGTGGAATATGTTCCAGCCGCCGTCTGCAACCGGATCACGCTTGGCCCGCCTTGACGTCAGGGTTGACCAGTCCATGGCCTGCACATCAACCTTCATGCCGATATTGCGCAGTTTTTCAGCCGTGATCAGCGAGAACGCCGACAACAACGGAATGTCTGTCGGCTGCATGATGACAACCGGCGTGCCGTCATATCCGGCTGCCGACAGGGCAGCCTTGGCCTTTTCCAGATCGCCGGTCTTCATGACGTCAGAACCAATATCGTTCTGCAGCGGCGTACCGCACGGATACACCGAATAGCAGGTCTTCCAGAACTTCTGGTCGCCCACAGCGCCTTGCATATAGTCGTCCTGCTTCATGGCCATGATGGCGGCGCGGCGAACATCTGCATTGTCGAACGGCGGCAACAGATGGTTGAAGCGGGAAAAGCCGATATTGCCGAGCGGATCATTGATCTCGACGGTAATGCCTTCATTGACTTCAAGCAGTGGCATCAGATCATTGGCGGGCGCTTCAAAATAGTCCACCTCACCGTTGATCAGCGCGTTCATTGCCGTGGTCTGATCCGGGAAGTAGGTCCATTCGACGCGATCCACCTTGGCGACCTTGCCACCGGATGCTGCATTTGGGGCTTCGGAGCGCGGCTTGTAGTCGGCAAATTTCTTGTAGACCACTTTTGAACCGGGCACCCAATCTTCCTTGACGAAGACGAATGGACCGGACCCGGTATAGTCATCGATCTGCTTGAACGGATCGGTGTCTGCCACCCGCTTTGGCATGATGAACGGCACGTTGGATGAAATCTTGCCGATTGATTCAAGCACCAGGCCGTATGGATCCTTCAGCTTGAACTGGAAGGTGGAGGCGTCAACCGCCACCATCTCGCCCATGGCACTCATGAGCTGCTGGCCCATGCCGTCACGCGCTCCCCAGCGTTTCAGCGAAGCAATGACATCTTCGGAAGTGACATCCGCGCCGTCATGGAACTTCAGGCCGTCACGCAGCTTGAAGGTCCAGGTCAGCTTGTCGTCCGACACTTCATAGGTGTCGACCATCTGCGGTTGCGGCTCGAACTTCTCGTTCATCGCAAACAGCGTGTCATAAATGAGGTAACCGTGATTTCGCGAAATGTAGGCCGTGGTCCAGATCGGATCCAGGTTTTTCAGATCTGCATGCGGGATCACCCTCAGCACACTTTCCGCCTGCACAGGCAGGGCAGGTCCGGCAACGACAGTTGCAAATACAGCTGCGGCTGCCAAAACATGTCGTCTTGTCCAGCGTAACATTATTCTTACCTCCTCATTAGACTGACGGTCTCTGCCATTCAGGCTCTTGACCTGGAACACAGTCTGTCTGGCTTGGGGGAAGCGAGTCAACGGCTGACGTTCAATTTCCTGAATACCAATGCATGGCTGCCATGCTCTTGTGCAACTGCCTGCACTTGTTGTTGAATTTCGCGCCGGTTTGTAAGGAGCAAGGAGACTATGCATGTCCGAATACCCGCTTTGGCAATTGAGTGCCTGTGATCTTGCAGCGAAGATTGCTGCAGGCGAAGTGTCATCCAGCGATGTAGTGACGCAAACGGTTGAGCGCATGCGCTGCGTCAATCCAAAGCTGAATGCGGTCGTTGACGATCTTGGTGACGAGGCCATTGCGCAAGCCAGGATCCACGATGAACAGCTGGCAAAATCCGGACCCACAGGACCGCTGCATGGGGTGCCGGTCACCATAAAGGAGAACATTGACCAGACCGGCCGGGCAACGCCCAACGGGGTCGAGGCCTACAAGAACATCATTGCGCCTGATGATTCACCGGTTGTCCGCAATTTCAAGAAAGCCGGCGCAATCATTATCGGGCGTACCAACACGCCGGAATTCTCCTTCCGCGCCACCACGTCCAACGAACTGCATGGCCGCACGTTTTCTCCCTGGAACGACTGGGCCTCATCCGGGGGATCATCGGGTGGTGCTTCTTCAGCGGTCATGGCAGGCATGGGGCCGATCGCACACGGCAATGATATCGGCGGTTCACTTCGCTATCCCGCCGCTGCAACCGGGTCGGCAACGGTCAAGCCCGGTCTTGGACGGGTGCCGGCCTGGAACCCGTCGCAAACCGCCGAACGCGGCCTGCTGGCGCAGATCATGTCGGTGCAGGGCGTCATCGCACGTGAAGTAAAGGACGTGCGGGCCGGCATGCGCGCCCTGGTGGAATATGACCCGCATGATCCGTGGATGGTGCCGATGCCGTTCGACGGACCGGCACTGGACGGCAAGCCCAAAGTCGCCTTTACCAAAAACATGTACGAGTTTGATCTGCACCCGGCGGTTGAAAAGGCACTGGATACCGCCCGCGACTGCCTGGCAGATGCCGGTTATGAGGTGGTTGAGGCCGACATGCCGGAATTGCGGGAATGCGCGCTCGATGGTGCCCGGTCGCTGTTTGGCGAGGTCAAGGCGTTGCTGGGTGACGAGATCGCCAAGCAAGGGTCCGATACCCTGAAAAAGATCTTTGCCGACTACTACAAGGTGTTTGCGCCGCATGAAGGCAAGGACCTGCTGCTGGCCATGGCGAAGCGCAACTACTACCATCGCCAGTTCAACCTGATGTTCCAGGATTATCCGCTGGTGCTGACCCCGTTCCTGCCCAAGCCGACCTATGAATGGGACCGGGATGCACAAGGTGTCGAAGGTGTCAGGGAAACGCTTGAGGCCGGCATTTATTCGATTGCCTTCAATTACACCGGCCTGCCGGCGGGCAATATAGCCGCCAACTACAATGACGGCTTGCCGGTAGGCGTGCAGATCGTCGGCCCGCGCTTCCGCGAAGACCTGATCCTTGACGCGTGTGAGGAAATAGAAACCCGCGTCGGTATCATGGCCCGGCAACTGTTTGCCCGGGAAGGATGAGCCGAATGAAGCGCCCGCGCATTGCAGTTGCCGGTTTCCAGCACGAAACCAATACCTTTGCCCCGATACCAACGCCGTTCGAAACCTTCAGGGAAGGCGGCGCATGGCCCGCCATGAAGTTCGGCCCCGAGGTCATCGAAACACTGTCAGGCCTCAACCTGCCCATGGGTGGATTTCTGGACGAGGCGGAAGATTTCGACATTGTCCCGATCCTGTGGACCTTTGCCGAACCCGGTGGCTACGTCACCGATGATGCCTTTGACCGCATCGCCGCCATGATCGTGGAGGGTGTGACACAGGCCGGTGACATTGATGGTGTCTATCTGGACCTGCATGGCGCCATGGTCACCCAGTCGCATGAGGACGGCGAGGCTGAACTGTTGCGCCGCATAAGACAGGTCACCGGACCGGCATTGCCGATCGCCGTCAGCCTCGACCTGCACGGCAACATGTCCCGCGATTTCTTTGACCGGGCCTCATCGGTTGCCATCTATCGCACCTATCCGCATGTCGACATGGCCGACACCGGCGCGCGGGCGCGAAAATTGCTGCGCGAGGAACTGGCCCGCGGAACCCCGTTCGCCAAAGCCTGGCGGCAACTGGACTACATCATTCCGATTCAGGCCCAGTCGACCCGGCGCGAACCGGGCGGCAGGCTGTATGCCATGTTGCCGGGCATGACGTCCGACACTGTGAGTTCGGTAGATTTTGTGTTCGGTTTCCCGCCGGCCGATGTCGCTGATTGCGGCTGTTCGGTGTTTGCCTACGGCACTGATCAGCAGGCGGTGGATGATGCCGCTGATACGATGATAACAGCACTGCAGGCGGCTGAAGACGACCTGCACAACCCGCTGGTCCCGGCAACCGACGCCGTGGCCAAAGCCGGCCGGTTGGCAGGCAGCGCATCAAAGCCGGTACTGATCGCCGATGCCCAGGACAATCCCGGCGCAGGCGCCACCGGCGATACAACCGGTGTGTTGGCGGCCCTTGTCGATGGCGGCGCACAAAAGGCCATCATCGGCATGCTGTGGGATCCTGAAACTGCAGGCATTGCCCATGCAGCGGGCAAGGGTGCCGAAATTGACGTGGCCATCGGCGGCAGGTTTCCACAGCTTGGCACCGGCCCGTTCAAAGCCAGGGTCCGCGTTGAAGCCCTGTCGGACGGGCAGTTTACCTTCACCGGACCGATGTATGGCAAGGCACAGGCCAATCTCGGGCCGATGGCAGCGCTCAGGGTGCTCGACCGGGACTGTGACGTAACGGTTGTTGTCGGGTCTAACCGTACCCAGAATGCAGATCAGGCCATCTTCGCCCATATGGGTATCGACCCAACCGAACAAGCGATCGTGGTTGTGAAAAGCGCCGTGCACTTCCTGGCCGACTATGAACCGATCGCCGAAACCGTGATCTTTGCAGAAAGCCCGGGTGCCAATCCGTGCCAGCTCGACCGGATTCCATTCACACGGCTTCGCAAGGGCGTGCGCCTGGGGCCAAACGGTCCGGCGTTTTGAGCCCGTGACATAACCGAGCCTTTCAAACCTAAATTGCGATGGTCGAGCCACGGTCCTTGAGTTCGATTTCAACCTTCCGGTTGAACGGATCCGGCGGCCTGCCGGTGTCGCTCATCTCGACCAGGGTGACGGCGGCGATACGGCCGATGCGGCGGGCCGGCATCCGTATCGTGGTCAGGCCCGGTTCCAGATGGGCGGAGCCTCTGAAATCACCGATGCCGACAATCGAGATGTCATCCGGTATGCGCACTGCTTCGGCATAACAGGCATAGCACGCGCCATGGGCGATGATGTCGTTTCCGCACACGATAGCCGTAGGGCGGCTCGTGCCGGATACAAGGCCGCGCACCAGCCGTTTTGCCTCACCGATATCGTACGGGCAGGAGATCAACCGGTCCGGCGTGATGGTTATGCCTGCCTGGCGCAGTTCGTCCATGACGCCGTTCATCCTGTCCCGCGCCCGGTCATTTGAAGCGACGTCCGGGAACAACAGCGCAATATCGCGATGCCCGAGATCAAGCACATGGCGAACCACCGTGCGGGCTGCAGCGACATTGTCTGCCCCGACACAGGGAATATCGCTGACATCGCGAAAATTCCAAACCGATATGACCGGGACATCACGCTGCTGCAGCATGTTCATTGAAACCGGGGCATGGTCGAAACCAACCAGCGCGATGCCATCGATGCGCCGTTCCAGCAAGGAGCGCACAATGGCAACTTCCAGATCAAGATCATAACCGTGCGCTGCAATCAGCATGGTCCGGTCAAAATCACGCAGGCGGGCAGAAAACGCCTCGATCAGTTCGGCAAAAATGGCATTGTCGATGGTCGGCACCACCAGGCCGAGCGTACCGGAGAACCGGTTGTGCAAGGCGCCGGCGGCGCGGTTGCGGATGTAACCGAGCTCATCTGCGGCCTGTTCAATGCGTACCCGTGTCGGCGCACGCACCATGCCGGGCTGGCTGAAAGTGCGTGATACCGTGGCAATCGAAACCCCGGCACGGGCTGCCACTTCGACAATTCCCGGCGCGCCTTTTCTGGATCTTGGGTACCTCATGGAGCAAAATTTATCACAAAATGAAAACGTTTGCATTTTTGTTTTCATCAGCTAGCTTTTTAGAAAAGGGGTAAGCCGGATGTAACCGGCAACCGGTTTTACAAAACCGGAACAACAGGGAAGAAACAGGACCAATGGAGTTCCTGAATTATTTTGGCGGTGTGTTTGAACCGTGGGCATTCATGTTGCTGCTCGGCGGCACCATTGGCGGCCTGATCCTGGGCGCGACGCCCGGGCTGTCGCCGACAATGGCGGTGGCGCTGCTGATCCCGTTCACCTTCCACATGTCGGCAACCCATGGCCTGGTTCTGCTGGGCGCTGCCTACACATCAACGGTCGCAGGCGGCGCGGTCAGTGCCATCCTCCTCAAGATACCGGGCGCGCCTGCCAACATAGCAACAGCACTTGACGGCAATGAAATGGCCAAGCGCGGCGAAGGCGCCAGAGCGTTGCATCTGTCGTTCCTGTCATCGGGCGTCGGCGGGGTCATCGGCATTCTGCTGCTGATTTTCCTGACGCCGGTGCTGGCGCAATGGGTATTGAAAATCCAGACACCACACGTTTTCTGGATTGCCATACTGGGCGTGACGGTGATTGGCTCACTGGACTCGAAATCATTCGTCAAGGGCCTGTTGTCGGGCTGTATCGGGCTGTGGCTATCGACCATCGGATATGATGAGATCCAGGGCACCGAGCGGTTCATCTTTGCCGATGCACTGGGGGGCGGTATTGGCATCATTCCGGCCCTCATCGGCCTGTTCGCCATTCCCCAGGTGCTGGACATGATGGCAAAGGGCCGCGTCGATGCGCTTGTTGAAGCGCTTGAAGTGCCCAGGCAGAAACTGGCCGCGTCGATGCGCGAGCTCACCAAATACGGTCGCGCCCTGTCCATTGGCACGGTGGTCGGATCGATCATCGGGCTCATTCCCGGTGTCGGCGGCCAGATTGCCGGGCTGGTTGCCTATGACCAGTCGCGCAAGATGTCACCGCAGCGAGAGAAGTACGGCACCGGTCATCCCGAAGGTTTGGTGGCTGCGGAATCTGCCAACAATGCCATGGTTGGCCCGTCGCTGGTGCCGCTTCTGACACTGTCGATACCCGGCAGCCCGACAGCGGCGGTGCTGCTGGGCGGCCTGCTGATCAAGGAGATCTTTCCCGGTTCGGATATTTTCGAAAAGCACCCTGAAGTGGTGTGGACGTTCATCAACTCCATGCTGATCGGACAGGTTCTGATGGTGATCTTCGGCATCATGATTGCCGGCTGGGCTGCCAAAATCGCCCGCGCACCAGCGCCCATCATGGCAGCCGGGGTGCTGGTGCTGGCGGTGTTCGGGTCTTACTCCGTCGGACAGTCGGTAGGCGACGTACATATCATGCTGGCGCTGGGTATCGGCATGTTCGTCCTGGAAAAATTCGGATTCTCCGCCGCACCGCTGGTGCTGGGACTTATCCTGGGTCCGATTGCCGGAGACAATTTCACCCAGGGCATGACGCTGGCAGCCGCGCAGGATGGTCCATGGGTCTACTTCTTCACCGGCACGCTGAACATTGTCCTGATTGCCCTGGTGGTTGCCTCGATTGCCTATTCGTTCTGGCACAACATGCTGGCGGGCGACAAATCAGCTGCTGCGGAACCGGTTGGGAGGGAAGCGAAATGACCTCGCATCGCCTGCAACACATTGTGCCAGGTTTTGCCATCTTCGTGCTTGCCTCTGTGGTCACCTGGCTGAGCTTTACCGAACAACCGGCCGAAGCCTTCCTGTTTCCCCGGGTCATCTCGGTGGTGTTCATCATTCTGGCCATCTGGAACCTGATCCGGGCGGTGACCGGCATGTCGAAGGTTGGCCGGGGCATTTCCGTCGAAACGCTGAAGAACCTGGCGCCTGGCCTGGCGGTCATGCTGCTGTATGTGTTTTTCGGTGCCAAGCATCTCGGGTTCTATCTCGGGTCCACATTGGCCTTTTTCACCATTTACAGTTTTTACGACCCCGCTTCCTGGTCCAGCGTCAAGGACTGGATCAAGCGGGCCCTTGTGACGGCCGCTTTCATGGCCGTCATCTATACCCTTTTCGCCGTGGTCCTGCAGGTCCACACACCAAGGGGAATCCTCTTTTGATATGGCCAATACCAAAGGAACTAACCAAGAAACTTCTGGGAGGAAGACACTATGAAGAGACTTTTTAAAACAGCCGCTCTGGCAGCCGCCACCCTGGCGGTTGCAGCAACCGGGTCATTTGCCGGTGAATATCCGGACCGCCCGATCGGCGTAGCCGTATCCTACGGCGCAGGCGGTGCGACCGACTTTCAGGCACGCATCGTGACCATGGTGGCCGGCAATGAGGACATCCTCGGCCAGCCGATCTACATTCTGAACAAGCCCGGTGCCGGCGGCCGCAAGGGCTGGAACTGGTTTGCCACCGAAGCCACGGCAGACGGCTACACCATGTCGGCCTACAACATCCCCCACTTCATCGCACAGTCGATCAAGGGGGGTGTGAAATACTCCGCTGACTCGTTTGAGCCAATTGCCAACTGGGGTTCCGACCCGGCCGTTGTCGTTGTCGGCAAGGACAGCAAGTTCAACTCCATGCAGGACCTGATCGATTTCGCCAAGGCCAATCCCGGCAAGACCACAACCTCCGGTGCCGGCCTGTTTGTCGGCCACCATATTGCAGCACTGCAGATCGAAAAGGCATGTGAATGCAAGCTGGCTTACGTCCCGACAAAAGGCGGCGGCGCAGCTGCCATGAAGGCAGTGATCGGCGGTGAAGTCCTGGCCGGCATCAATAACCTGTCTGACGCGTTCCGCGCCCGCGAAGCCGGTAACGTCAAGATACTCGGGGTTGCCGATCTGGAGCGTAACGAGTTCATCAAGGATGTGCCGACACTGAAGGAAACAGGCCTTGATGTAGACAACTCATCGGTCAATTTCCGCGGCCTGATGGTGCCCAAGGGAACACCTCCTGAAGTCATCGACAAGCTGGCCAAGCAGGTACCGATGATGTTTGCCCATGAACGCGTTGCCAAGCGCATGAAAGCCGGCGGTTCGCCGATGAAAATAATGAACCGGGAGGAAGTGCAGAAAATGTGGGCAGACCGTGAGGCGGTTCTGAAAGAACTGCTGAAGGGACTGTAACTCCCATACCGACAACCACGATCTTTGAAGGCGGAGCCTGTTTCGCTCCGCCTTCAAAAACACCCGGACCAATCACCTTCGAAGCCAGGACCTCGTAGTCATGTCAAGCCAAGTCGCCTTTCCGGCACCACCTACAGATGAAGAAGCCATCATTGATGCGATTGTGGACCGGGCGCGGGCTGCGCAAGTCAAATTCGAGGCAGGTGCCGACCAGGCCCGCTACGACACTGCGGCACTGGCTGCGGCCTGGGCGCTGATGCAACCTGACCGCAATGCCGAACTCGCCGCCATGGCGGTTGCAACCACCGGCCTCGGCAATGTGGCCGACAAGATTACCAAGAACCACCGCAAGACCCTCGGTCTGTTGCGCGACATCAAGCATGCGAGAACACAAGGCATCGTGTCCGACGATCCGGCTCGCGGCATAACCGAGATTGCCCGGCCCATTGGCGTCATCGGTGCCGTCGTGCCGTCGACCAACCCGGTGGCGACACCGGTCAACAATGTGGTCAACGCGCTGAAGTGCGGCAATGCCATTATCCTGTCACCGTCACCAAAAGGTGTCGAGGTATGCGAAAAACTGCTCGGCTACATTCACGCCGAGTTCGACAAGATCGGCCTTGACCATGACCTGGTGCAGATGGTGCCGGCGCCGTCGTCCAAGGTGAAGACCCAGCGCCTGATGGAAACCACCGACCTGCTGGTGGTCACCGGCAGCCAGGACAATGTGCGCCGGGCCTACTCTTCCGGCACACCGGCAATCGGCGTCGGGGCCGGCAATGTCACCGTGATCGTCGATGAAACCGCGGACCTGGCTGACGCGGCGCGCAAGATTGCCGCATCGAAAACATTCGACAATGCCACATCATGCTCATCGGAAAACGTGCTGGTGGTGGTCGATGCAATCTATGACGCGTTCATCGCAGAACTCGAAGCGGCAGGCGGCCGCATGCTGCGCGGCGCTATGGCTGACAAGCTCAAGTCGGCGCTGTTTCAGGGCGGCAAGCTGAACCGGCACATGATTGCCCATGATATTGACCGGGTTATCGATGTCGCCGACATAGAGGTCGCCGACGCTGCCAATGCGCGTTTCCTGATGGTGCCGGCAGACGGCATTGGTCCTGATCACCCGGAGTCAGGGGAAAAGCTGTCTCTGGTGCTTTCGGTCTATCGTGCCGGTGATTTCGAGGCCGCGAAACAGCTCAGCGCAAGAATTCTGGCGCATCAGGGTGCCGGCCACTCGATTGGACTGCACACAGCCGACGATACGCGAGCAGTCGGCATGGGGCTGGAGATGGCGACCTGCCGGGTCATCGTCAATCAGGCGCACTGCTTTGCCACCGGCGGATCATTTGACAATGGCATGCCGTTTTCCCTGTCGATGGGCTGCGGCAGCTGGGGCGGCAATTCCATAGACGACAATCTCAACTATCGCCATTTCATGAATACCACCAAGGTGGTGCGCACCATCGCGGTGAACGAACCGGCGGTTGACGATATCTTTTCAGATTACTGGCGGCAGGCCGGCAAATGAACCATCCAGCCCCAGTCGATTCCGGGCAGATCAGCGGCCTTTCGGTTCGCGGGCTGATCGACCTGCGCGCCGGCACGACGCCGGATGCCACCTTTCTCACCGATCCGGCAATCGGCAGAACAACCAGCTACCGCGAGCTTCGCGACCAGTGTTGTGCAGTTGCCGCCCGGATCGCCCGGCACGATGTCAAACCGGGTGAAGCGGTTGCTTATGCGCTCACCAACGGGCCCGCATCAGCGATCTCGATTCTGGGCATCATGTATGGTGGCTATCTGGCCACCGCCATCAACCTGGTGGCCGGTAATGACACGATTTCCTATGTGCTGTCGCATTCGTCTGCGCGGCTGGTCCTGGCCCAGCAGCACACGCGGGACATGGTTGCAAAGGCCCTGGAAACCAGAGACGACCCGCCACGAACCATTCTGGTTGACGAAGAGTTTTTCAGAATCTGCCACGATGCGGCGGACCTGGCCCCGCTGGCACATGATGATGATGGCCTGCTGATGTACACCTCCGGCACCACAGGCCGGCCGAAGGGTGTCGTGCTGCGGCAATCAAGTGTGCTGGCGGGGGGCTTGAATGCTGTTCTGGCACATCAGCTGACACCTTTGGACCGGGCCTTGTGCGTGCTGCCGCTGTATCACATCAACGGTCTGTGCGTGACCGTGATGGGACCGCTGGTGTCCGGCGGTGGAGTGGTCATCCCGCCGAAATTTTCCGTATCCTCGTTCTGGTCCACCATCCGCGATCATGCCTGCACCTGGTTTTCAGTGGTGCCGACGCAGATTTCCTACCTGCTGCATGACGTGGAAACCGCGGCAGCCAATCCGGCCGACATTCCCGGCCTGCGGTTTGGTCGCTCGGCATCAGCGCCCCTGTCTCCCGATGTGCATGAAGCGTTTGAAACAAAATTCGGGCTTCCCATCATCGAAACCATGGGCCTGACCGAAACCGCCGCGCAGATCCTGTCGAACCCGCTGCCGCCGGGAGACCGCAGAATCGGCTCACCGGGCCTGGCAATCGGCAATGAGGTGATGATTGCCGATGACAGCCAGCGCGAAGTAGCCGCCGGTGTGGAAGGCGAGGTGCTGGTGCGCGGGCCCAATGTCATGCGGGTCTATCTCAACAACCCGGAAGCCACCGCCGCCGCACTGACCGGTGACGGGTGGCTGCGCACCGGTGATCTGGGGCGCATGGACGATGACGGCTATGTGTTCATCACCGGCAGGCTCAAGGAACTGATCATCAAGGGGGGTGAAAACATTGCCCCGCGCGAGGTGGACGAGGCGCTCTATGCCCATCCGGACGTCATTGAAGCAGCCGCCTTTGCCTGTGCCTGTGCACGCTATGGCCAGCGCATTGAAGCAGGCGTTGCGCTCAATGCAGAGTCCCGTGTCAGCGAGCAGGACCTGATTGAATTGTGCACCTCGAAGATCGGTGCGTTCAAGTCACCGGACCGGATTCATTTCATGACCGAACTGCCGAAAGGACCGTCCGGCAAGATCCAGCGCATCAAGCTGCAGGAACTGTTTGACCAGTGAAGTGAGACGCAGTGCCGGTAGCGTCGACGGCTTACGGGGATTCCTCGTCCGGCGCCTGCCAGGCACGAAAAACTTTCCGGTCAACAAGCCAGGCGACAAACAGGCACGGCGGCGCAATGAGAATCGGTCCCCACACCCCGAGTTCATTCAACGACAATTTCAAAAGCCACCAGAGCGTAAGTGTAAATACGCCAAACAGGATTACCACTGCCAAAAAACCCAACCAGTTCGCCATGCCGTCCTCACTGCCCTTCAACCTCATCCAATGCCTAAGAGTCTGTCCGAAAACTTTATCTTTGATTGCAAAGTTTTCTTACCATCAGACGAATTGAGGCAAGTTTCAGGAAAGCGAGCGCTTTGCTATTGAGGCATTCCCAATCTTT
>Ga0316187_10003072_pt1 | contig 14536 bp, 10 predicted proteins | sample CroRivburrow1_MG_FD_204927 | JGI IMG/M metagenome (GOLD analysis project Ga0316187, IMG submission 204927) | Coastal sediment microbial communities from Maine, United States - Cross River worm burrow 1 | ecosystem: Environmental > Aquatic > Marine > Coastal > Sediment | place: USA: Maine... | reverse complement strand
CGATGCAGCGGATTCCGACCGGCGCAAATCAGCGCGTGCCACGCTGTATGAAATCGCCGACACGCTGATCCGCCTGATCGCGCCCATCCTGCCGTTTACGGCCGAGGAGGCATGGGAGCACTTGCCGGCATCAAGCGATAACAGCATCCATCTGCACACCTTCCACGATGTCGCCGACATCGAAGTGGACGATGCGGCCTGGGAGCGGTTCTTCGAACTGCGCGAGCAGGTAAATACGGCACTCGACCTTGCCAAGAAAGATAAAGTCGTGGGCTCATCCATCGCCGCGCAGGTGTCGGTGCCCGGTCTGGATGCCAACCTTGCGGAAAAACTTGGCGAGTCATTCGAGCAGCTCTTCATTGTTGCCAAGGCCAGTCCAGGCGCACAAATGGAAGTGCAGCCTGCCTCCGGAATCAAATGCCCGCGTTGCTGGAATGTAAGCCAACCCGCTCAGCCGGAACATGCCGTTCACGGTGAGCTGTGTCCCCGCTGTTTCGACTTGGTGAGTTAAGCAAGCCTGCTGATGAGCGGGCGAACAAGCTGAAGAAGGGCCTGAGATAGAACAGCCGGCCCTAGATCGTCCCCGCACCTTCGATCAGGCTGCGAATTTCTTTGATGGCATCCGTGTTACCGGACTCGATCAGGCCGATGATGGAGTTCTCAACGGTGCGCGGTAGCAGGTTGGGCTCGTCCACTGAACCACGTGAATATATAATCAGGCCGTTCAGGAATACTTCCAGATGCTCGTCGGAGAGTTGCTCGTAGTTCTTGTTCTTGCCACCGGCCATGAACGCCTTGATCTGGCTGCTGCTGAACTCGATGCCGCCCTGTTTGAAGATTTCCTTGATCTCGAAATGTTTCAGGTTGTTCGCGATGGATATCTTCTTGAGAATGCTGTTATTGGTCATGGCTAAAGGGTAGTGGATCTGCCCGCCGGCGGGAACCGACAAGGCCGTGGCAGATGCCACGGCCTATGTCTCCCAGGCTATAGGGAGTCTTAACTGGCGGCCGCCAGCGCCTGGTCAACGTCGGCGAGAATGTCGTCGATATGCTCGATGCCGATGCACAAGCGAATCATGTCCGGCGTTACGCCCGCAGTCTCCAGTTCCGCATCGGTCAGCTGGCGGTGCGTCGTCGAGGCCGGGTGCGCGGCCAGCGACTTGCAATCGCCGATGTTGACCAGGCGCTTGAACAGCTCCAGCGCGTCGTAGAACTTTACCGCCGCGTCGAATCCCCCCTTAACGCCGAAGGTGAGCAGGGCGGACGGGCGACCATTGGTGTATTTCTGCGCAAGATCATAATACGGCGAATCTTCCAGACCCGCGTACTGCACCCAGTCCACGGCGGCATGCGCCTGCAAATGCCTGGCCACGGCAATGGCATTGTCGCAATGCCGTTCCATGCGCAATGGCAGCGTTTCGATGCCCTGCAAAATCAGGAATGCGTTGAGCGGGCTGATGGCCGAGCCGGTATTGCGTAGCGGCACGGTGCGGGCGCGCCCGATATAGGCCGCCTCCCCCAGCGCCTCGGTATAAACCACGCCGTGATACGATGGCTCAGGCTCGTTCAGCATCGGAAAGCGGTCGGCATGCTCGGCCCATGGAAACTTGCCGGAATCGACGATCATGCCGCCCAGCGAATTGCCATGCCCGCCCATATACTTGGTCAGCGAGTAGACGACGATCGAAGCGCCGTAGTCAATTGGGCGAATCAGCGTCGGTGCGACGGTGTTGTCGACGATCACCGGAACACCGTGGCGATCCGCCATGGTGCAGATGCCCTCCAGATCGACGATATTGCCGGCCGGGTTGCCGATCGATTCGCAGAAGACCGCTGAAGTCTTGTCATCGATCAGCGCCTCCAGGGCGGCCGGGCTGTCGTCCTTGGCGAAACGCACCTCGATGCCCTGCTTGGGCAGCATGTGGGCGAACAGCGTATAGGTGCCACCATAGAGCATCGGCACGGTGACGACGTTGCTACCCATCTCGGCAATGGTCAGAACCGAGTAATTGATCGCGGCGCTGCCGGAACTTAAGGCAAGTCCGGCGATGCCGCCATCCAGTTCGGCCACGCGCTTCTCCAGCACGTCGGCGGTCGGGTTCATGATGCGCGTATATATATTGCCGGGCACGGCGAGATTGAACAGGTCAGCGCCGTGCTGCGCGTTGTCGAATTCGTAGGCCACCGTCTGGTAGATCGGCACGGCGACCGATTTGGTCACCTCATCGGTCTCGTAGCCGGCATGGATAGCAATCGTTTCTGGTTTCATAAACTCTCCTTGGTTGGAATATCGGTTTCAAGCCACCGGCCTGTTCGGCCTGGGCCCTTTAAATTCGGTCTGCTCGTAGACGATGCCGAGCCAGTTGTTAAAGATGCCGCGTGTCGTATCGCGCCAGGTATTATCCAGCAAAGGCACAAGATGCGCCTCGGGAAATGTCGGCATGGTTTCGCCCGCCTGCTTTGCCGCCAGCACGGCCGCGCGATATCGATCGGCGATGGCCGCTGCGTCTTCATTGAAGTAATGCTCGGGATGCGGCGGATAATCTTCCCGCTCTCCGTCGAAAAAGCACCCCGCCTCGCGCTTGTACTCCTTGAGCAGGCTGTGGGTGTCGTATTCGGGATGCCCCTGAAAATAAACAATCCCCGTCTGGTCCGGGCTCACCGCCATATGCACGCCTGCATCCTCGCTCTCGATCAGTATCGTCAGCCCGGCGCGCTCCAGGGCCTCGCGGTAAACGGCATTGTAGCGCGAATGCGGCACATCGAAACGCGTATTGATGTCTCGCAGCAGCGGATGCTCCTTGTGTACGGATCGGTGGCTGTAGACGCCCCACAGCTTGGCAGGCATGGGTTCGCGTTCGATATGGTAAAGCATCTTGACCAGCGCATGGGTGGCCAGACAGGAGCACAGCACCGATGTGACATGCTCTTCGGCCCAAGCCATGACCTCTTTCAGCGGCCGCCAGAACGGTTCCTGATCCAGTGAAGGATTGGTGACATTGGCACCGGTAATAATCAGTGCATCCAGACCCATAGCGCAAATTTCATCGAAACTCTTGTAGTAGCGGTCGAGATAGGCCTTCGTTTCAGCGCCTCTGGACAGGCCGGGAATGGTGAATGGGTGGACGAAGAACTGGGCAATCTGGTTGCAACTGCCGACCAGCCTCATGAATTGCATCTCGGTGGCGGTCAGGGCGGCATCGGGCATCATGTTCAGCAACCCGACATGCAACTCGCGAATATCCTGATGCAGCGCCTGGCTGTACGTCAGCACCTTCTCGCCGCGCTGGCGCAACTTTTCAAAGGCGGGCAGCGGCGAATGCGCAACCAGCGGCATGGACTCTCCCTCGGTAAGTGGTCTAGCCGCGCTAAGCTAACCACCCATCATGCTTGCTGTCGAATCTCATCATACACCCTGTCGAGGCATGGCGCCGAACCATCGCTCGTCCATGCCTAAAAGCTTGAACGATGCTGCTTGGGCGTGTCGAAGGCCGCGTCCACGATGCATTCCGGCCCGGCTTCGGACCAAATATTGATTCCAAGTTGAAAGCGGGCAATGCCGCAGGTGGGCAGATTGGCGATGCGCATGTCCAGCGGCGTTGCCAGCCGATTGGTCAGCACCGTCAGTCCCGGATTGTGGGCGATGATCGCCAGCCGATTGACGCCGGAATTAACCTTTCTGATCTGCTCCAGCAATGTATCCGCGCTGGCTAGGTACAGCCTTTCCCGCCATTCAATCGCGCCCGTCGGGAAACCCGTTACCTCGGCGATCGCCATGGCTGTCATGCGCGCGCGATTTGCCGGGCTGGCGATAAAATGGTCGGGGCATGGCCCCTGGCTAGCCAATATCTTTCCCATGAATGGCGCATCCCGTCCGCCGCGTCCGTTCAGCGGGCGGTCAAAATCGGCCAACGCCGGATCATCCCAGCCAGATTTGGCGTGCCGTATCAGCAGCAGTTCTTTCATTTTGCAATTCTGCACATCCGTTATGGTCGAACGCCAGCTTTATAACGATCCCTTATCCGGGTTTCCACGTTTTCTACCGTTCATTTGTATCGTGAACGGCCATGGATTTCGATATAGTCACGCTTGCTATGTCGAATTGCGAGATACAGCCTGCCGGCTTGCCGCGCATGAGCGTCTTCCGGCCACTTAATCCTGACTCAACTGTTTGTCCAGATAGCAGACGAGGAAATCATTCGGCACTATCTCCCGGAAACCCGTCGGGGCGCGTAAAGGAAGTGTAAAGTTGATTCTCTACCCGCGCTGCTTCTGCTAACAAGGTGCAACAATGACCAAGGCATCATATTTTGCCGTGTTGGTGCTGCTGATAGTTCCGGTAGCCACACCGGCTTTAGCCGCCGGGCTGAACGATCCCTTTTCCACCGCAGCTAGGGTAACACCGTCACCGGAAGATGCCGGAATCTGCGGCAGCAGCATCGAGGGCCGGGAGCTGACACTGCCCGATGTCGTCGAGATCAGCCTGTGCAATAATCCACGTACACGCGCTGCCTGGACCTCGGCCCGAAGCTTTGCCGCACAACTGGGTGCGAGTCAGTCATCTCTTCTTCCGGAACTGTCTCTACGCGGTTCAGCCAGTCACGATGCAGCAGTCAGCACACCGGTACATACGGTCACCAACCGGCAAAGCGCCTCTCTGTCCCTGAGCTATCTGCTCTTTGATTTCGGCGGGCGAAGGTCCGGCATCGACAATGCCCGCGAGCTGCTAGCCGCCGCCAATGCCAGCAGCAACGCGGCGTTGCAAAGTATATTTCTCGATGCAGTGCGGGCGTACTTCTCTCTGATGTCAGCCCGTGCCAGCGAGGAAGCAAGCCGTGCCAGCGAAGCTTCGGCGCGCGAAAGCCTGGATGCGGCAGAGGCCCGTTATCAGGCCGGGGTGGTGACGCTGGCGGATCGCCTGCAGGCCAGGACAGCGCTCTCGCAGGCAGTTCTCGACCGCGTGCGGGCAGAGGGTGAGCGCTACAATGCTTTGGGCACACTGACCAATGCCATGGGTGTGGAACCGACGACAACGCTCAGTTTCGCCACGCCCGCGCCGGCACAGCCGGATCCCGAACTCGAGAATGACGTCGGCCGCCTGATCTCCGAGGCGCAGCAGCGGCGGCCGGATCTGGCGGCGGCCGAGGCTCGAATTCGCGCCGCCGAGGCAGACATTGCCGCCACCCGCGCTTCCGGCATGCCACAACTGTCCCTCGACGCTGTTGCATCCACCGGTCGCAGTAAGCTTGCCGGCGACGATATTACCACCACACGAGATGGCAGCATCGCGCTGAATCTCAACTTTCCCATCTTTAGCGGGTTTGGCACAGCCTATCGGACGCGTGCGGCCGAGGCCGAACTGGAAAACAGCATCGCCAGCCGCGATCAGCTGGCCCAGGAGGTAGCACTTCAGGTATGGAAGGCCTACCAGAACCTTCGCACCGAAGGCCAGAGTCTGCGTACCGCCGAAGATTTTCTGGCCTCTGCAGGCGAATCGGAAGCGCTGAACAGGGGGCGTTATCGCGAAGGCGTCGGTACGATCCTCGAGCTGCTCTCGGCCCAGAACGCCCTGGCCAGCGCACGCCAGCAACATGTCACTGCGCTCTACAACTGGCATACGGCCCGTTTTGCTCTGGCGCAGGCAATCGGCGCACTCGACCTTACAGTCCTGCAGCAGCAGGCCCTTCGCACGGAGCAATAAGTCATGAAGTCAAAGCCATTTATCACCCGGAAGCTCGTGATCTTCACCGTTATTGCCATTGCTTCGGCGGCTTCAGGCTACGCCCTGTTCTGGCCCAGGCAGCTGCCGCTGGCCGAGCGCTATGTCACAGCAGACGTGGAGCAGGGGGCACTGGTGCAGACGGTCTCTGCCAACGGCACCCTCAATCCGGTGATTCTGGTCAGCGTCGGCACCCAGGTTTCCGGCGTGGTACAGAATATTCACGCCGATTTCAACGACAATGTCGAGCAGGGCCAGGTACTTCTGGAGCTCGACCCGTCGCTGATCAAGGCACAGCTGGCGCAGTCCGAGGCGGCGGTAGCGCAGGCCCAGGCCACGCTCGACCTGGCCCGAGCCAATATGAAACGTGTTCGAGCGCTGTTTGAGAAGGAGTACGTCTCCCGCCAGGATCTCGACACGACCACGCAGGCGCTGAAATCGGCCGAGGCGCAGCTGGCACAGGCACAGGCTCAGGCCGGGCGGGATCGCATCAATCTGGGCTATACGATCATCCGTTCGCCGGTATCCGGCGTGGTCGTATCTCGCGAAGTAGATATCGGCCAAACAGTAGCCGCCTCGTTTCAGACGCCGACCCTGTTCAAGATCGCCCAGAGCCTTACCGGCATGCAAATCGACTCAAGCTTTGCCGAGGCCGACATTGGCGCTATCCGGGTAGGACAGGAGGCCAGCTTTACCGTCGACGCCTTTCCAGGCCGGGAATTCGGCGGCACGGTTCGCCAGATTCGCCTCAATCCGACGACTCAGCAGAACGTGGTTACCTACAACGTCGTCATCGACGTCGACAACGATGAGAGCATCCTGCTGCCGGGCATGACCGCTTATGTCAGCGTTGTCACCGCCCGCCTGCAGCGAGTGCTCAGGGTGCCCAATGGCGCACTGCGCTTCCGTCCGGCGGCCGATGCGGTCATCGAAAAAGTGAGCGCTGTCCCGGAGCTCGAGGCTACGGAAGAAGGTCTACGCGGCACAGCCTATACGCTTGGGGCCACCGGGCTGCGACCCGTGCGGTTGCTGCTCGGCGCGTCGGACAACGACGCTACCCAGGTGCTTGCCGGAGCGCTGCGCGAGGGTGACAGGGTCGTCGTGGATTCCGCCGGTGGCGCCGAGGGGAGCAAACGCCAGCCCAGGGTGCGTATCCACTAGTGTTGAAAAGCACCCGGCAGAGGTGAAGAAGGATTGAGCGAGCTGCTCGTACTGGACGATCTCGGCAAGGATTACGACACCGATGCCGGCCCGGTGCAGGTGCTCAAGCACCTGTCGCTAAGCATCGAGGAGGGTGAGTTCGTCGCCATCATGGGACCGTCCGGGTCGGGAAAATCGACACTCATGAACATTCTCGGCTGCCTCGATGTGCCGACCAGCGGCCGTTACCTGCTGGGCGGGCGAGACACCGGCAGCCTTGGCGACCTTGATCTGGCCAAGGTACGCAGCGAGGTGATCGGATTTGTTTTTCAGGGCTTCAACCTGTTGCCGCGCGCCTCTCTGGTAGCCAATGTGGCCCTGCCGCTGGTCTATCAGCGCGTCGGGCACGGCATACGCAACGAGCGCGCCGCGGCGATGCTGCAGCGCGTCGGGCTGGACAAGTGGCTCAACTCCCTGCCACCGCGCATCTCGGGTGGGCAACAGCAGCGTGTTGCCATTGCCCGAGCCCTCGTCACCGAACCGCGCCTGATTCTGGCCGACGAACCGACGGGCAATATCGATACCCGCACCGGCCGGGAAATCATGCAGCTTTTCCAGACCATTAACCGCGACAGCGGCATTACACTGGTACTGGTCACCCATGATCGCAACGTCGCCGGCTACGCCTCGCGGCTGATCTATCTGCTCGATGGCCGCATTCATTACGATGGCCCGGTGGATCAGTTCCGCGAAGAGAATATCACGTGATCCTGTCGCTGCTGGGTGAGGCGCTTGCCGCCATGGCGGCCAACCGCATGCGCACATTCCTAACTGCACTGGGCATTCTGATCGGCGTTGCCGCCGTGGTGCTGATGGTGGCTATCGGTCAGGGTACCCAGACACAGGTTGGCGAATCGATCGCCTCAATGGGCTCCAATCTGCTGATCGTCCGCTCCGGCGCGTCCCGGCAGGGAGGTGTGCGTGGCGGAACAGGCAATATGCCGACACTTACCGCTATGGATGCGCAGGCGATCGGGCAGCTGTCGCGCGCCGCGCTGGTTGCGCCCACAGTTATAGGATCGGTGCAGGTGGTGTACGGTCCCAACAACTGGAATACCTCCGCCATCGGCACCAGTGCCGAGTACCTACGCATCCGCGACTGGCGGGTGGTCGAGGGGCGAACATTTTCGGAGTCGGAGGCGACAAGCGGCGTGCGCGTGGCGCTGATGGGACAGGAGGTGGCGCGCCAGCTCTTCGGCAACGAAAGTCCGGTCGGAAAATCGATCCGGGTACAGCGCTCGCCTTTCCTGGTGATCGGCCTGCTCGATCAGAAGGGGCAGAGCCTGGGCGGCCAGAACCAGGACGACATGATCATCGCGCCGCTGGTCACTGCACAGCGCCAGCTCTTCGGCACGCAGTTTCAGGGTACGGTATCGATGGTAATGGTGCAGGCTACAACGACGGAAGACATGGCGCCGCTGGAGAAAAGCACGCGCGAGCTTCTGCGCCAGCGCCATCACCTCAACACACGTGCCGAGGATGATTTCCGTATCACCAATATGACGGAGGTAAGCGAGACGGCGTCGGAGGTCACTGGCATGCTCTCCATCCTGCTGGGCGCCATCGCCTCGATCTCGCTGTTCGTCGGCGGCATCGGCATTATGAATATCATGATGGTCTCGGTGACCGAGCGTACGCGCGAGATCGGCATCCGCATGGCAATCGGTGCCAGCCGGGGCGATATCCTCATCCAGTTCCTTCTCGAATCGGTAATCATCACCATGGCCGGCGGCATTGCCGGTATTGCGACCGGGATTGGCATGGCCTTCTTCGCCACGCACATGTTCGATGTATGGACGACCGTGACCGCGATGCCAGTGCTGCTGGCCTTCTTCGTCTCCGTAGGGGTCGGGATTTTTTTCGGCCTTTATCCGGCGCGCAAGGCTGCCCAGATGCGCCCCATCGACGCCCTGCGTTATCAGGGATAGGAATGTTTGAGAGTCATCAGCGCTCGATGTGTCTTTCAACAAACGAATTGGGCTTCTGCTTCGGCAGAGATAAGATGGCACCTTATTTGGTTATCGGATACCAGAGGCGTCCTTTCGCCTAGGGGAACTCGAATATGTGCCAAACTTTCGCGCATTTCTTATTGAGGTTGAAATCATGAAACGCCTGCGCATGCAGATAGGGCTCTTCGGTATATTGCTGGTTCTCGACCAGATCACCAAATGGTGGATCGAGCAACCGGAGTTCCGGCCATTCGTTGTTTTCGATGGCTGGTTCAACGTCGTGCGGGCGCACAACACCGGCGTGGCCTTCTCGATGTTCAACGACCTGCCACCGGCATGGGGTGCCAATCTACTCGTCGGCGTCACCATCGGCATTGCCATTGCCGTTGCCTTCTGGTGGTGGCGCGAACGTCATACTTCCAGCCTCACATCGTGGGCGTTGCTGCTCGTGCTTGCCGGCGCCGCAGGCAATATCTGGGATCGCATGTCGCTTGGCTATGTCGTCGACTTCATCGACTGGTATGTGCGCTTGGGTGGGCAGGAATACCACTGGCCGGCATTCAACGTGGCCGACAGCTGCATCTTTGTCGGCGTGGTCTTTCTCCTTCTTTCCAGCTTCAGAAAATGACAAACCAGACGGTAAGCGCGTTGAGCAGATTATCCAGCCGATCTGCCTTTATGCCGCCGTTGTGAGTGTTCCCCACAGCCTCAACTGGGTTGGCTATGCCCTGCTATCGAGCGCAAGCTTTGCCATCATGGCTGGTTGCGTACGTGTGGCGAGCGAATCCCTGCCACAGTCCGAGGTCGTGTTTTTCCGCAATTTCATGGCGCTGCTGTTGTTGTTGCCACTCCTGCGGCACCGGCGCGTATCGCTAGCCACGGGCAAGTTCGGTCTGCATCTGATGCGGGCCGCCGCTGGCCTTGGCGCCATGTATCTGTATTTTTATGCCATTGCCCATCTGCCGCTGGCCGACGCGATTCTGCTCAACTACACGGCCCCGCTGTTTATTACGCTGATCGCTGTAGCATGGCTCAAGGAGAAAGTAACGCGGCTGCAAATCATCACCCTTATTGTCGGCCTGCTGGGCGTAGTCCTGCTGTTCAGCCCTTCGTCGGCCGCCGCCTCGATGGCGGGAATACTGGGCCTGGCCTCCGGCGCGCTCGCTGGACTGGCGCTTGCCACGGTGAAAAAACTTTCGGATACGGAGCCGGCGTTGCGTATCGTGGTCATCTTCGCCTTGCTGGCGAGCGTGATGTCGGCGCTCCCCATGATATGGCATTTCCAGTGGCCCGATCACAGGCAATGGGCCTGGCTCATCGCAGTCGGCCTCACCGGAAGCCTCGGCCAGTTGGGTCTTACGCGTGCCTATGGCATGGCGCCGGCATCCCGGGTTTCACCCATGGGATATACCAGCCTGCTGTTTGCCGGCGTGATCGGCTTTGCCATATGGGGAGAATTACCAGATGGATTGGGGCTTGCCGGCACACTGGCCATCGTTGCAGCAAGTGTTGTGGTAGCACGCGAACGCACGGAACCCGCTCCCGAGCCGCCCAGCGCCGTACCGATATACACCGGAAGGCCCGAGGAAACCCCAAGAGGCTAGGTAACTCTGAATGGACGCCATAGCAGCAACAATACGTGAAACAACAGGCTACAATTGCCATATGCGCGAGCTTCGTGACCAGATCATCGATCTGTTAACCCAGGCCAGACAGGAACAGCGCAAGGGTGAGTTGCCGGTTCGCCTGGCGGCAAGGCTGGTACACGACTTTGCCGACATGATTGGCTCCGCCGAAGAGAGCCTTACCGACCTGCGCCGGCATCTGCTAAGCGCCGGCTCGTTGCACCGCCATGTCATTACCATTCGCTGCCCCGACCAGGCATTTTACCTCGACGGAATCAAGGGCTATTTTGAGCGTCAGAGCATCATCCCGCTTGAACAGCAAACTCTGGTCATCAGCATGGAGAAAGACGCCCAGGGCCATATCACCGGCATTGCGCCGCCAAACATGCGCGGCGGTTATAACCAGATGCTTATTGCTCTGAGCATTTCCGCTACCCTGACGCCCAACGGCGAGGCGCTTTATGCCGACATCAAGGCCATTCTTAAGGCCGTGTGCATGTCTGTCTCCGACTTCGCGCGAATGAAGCAGGCGCTTGAACGGGCAAGCGAACAACTGCGTAAGCAGGATCAGCCAGCCTCCGGGCTGCTGGACTGGATGAACCAGAACAACTACCTGTTGTTCGGCTGGCAATCCGGCAGCCAGCGGCTTGGCCTGTTTCGCAAACTGCGAACCCTTGATCAAGTGGCGGCAGGCCTGCGTCGGGAGATTGAATCACTTGCCTCAGCAGAACATGCCGGAGTGGAATGGTTGCACCTGGCGGCAGCCCAGCGCTTTATCTACAGCACGAATAACCTTGAGGTCGTGCGTATCAGCTGGCGGGAAGGCGATGCCCTGGTCAGCGCCATCCTGTTGGGTCGGTTTTCCCGTTATGCGCGCTACACCGGCGCCAGCAATGTGCCCATGCTGCGTGACAAGTGGCTAAACCTGTGCCGCAGCAATCTGCTCACGCATTCCGCCTACTACAGGCGAGAGCTCCGCACCCTCTTCGATCGCGCCTCCAAACCCATGCTGCTGTCGCTTCCCGAGATGGAGCTGGTGGAGCCGTTCAGGGCGATTGTCGACCTGTCGGACCCTCTTGAGGTTGCCGTCACACTGTGGCGTCCACGCCCTGGAAACGTGCGGCTGATCATGGTCGCCCTGGCCGCCGCGCGTTTTGGACCGAATATCCTCCGCCGCATTCTCAGGCATATAAGTGAAACAGGGTTAGTCCCTATCAACCATGAATCTTATGTTGTCGGGCCCAACCGCCTGCTGTTTGTCACAGTGGCAGGCGAAGCGGATGATCCTGAGCTCTTGGAGCGCCTGCACAACGCCGTGCAGCAGAGCGTAATCTTCTGGAAAGACCGGGCAAAGCGGGCTCTTCTGACGACCTTTACCGGCGCGGATGTGCCCCGATACATACAAGACCTGGAAAACCTGCCACCAATCTATGCCGAATTGTTCGATCCCGGCCAGTTGCCGGAGCAATTCGAGGCGCGTGATCAGGTTCTGGCAGATGGGCGCACGCGCGTGCACGTACATGGCCAGCGTACAGGGCTTGAATTGCAGATTTTCGCATGTGAAGACATACCGTTGGGCCGCCTCGTGGAAACGATTCAGGCCTTTGGCCTGATCGCGCAGCAGGAGTCCGTCGTGACATTTCCAGGCAAGCAGTGCGTGCACGTGAACAGCGTGCGTTGCTCTCTGCCAGCGCCACTGCAAGCCGACGATGGCCTTCGCTTGCGTCAGGCGATAGAGCAGGTACTGAATGGGGAGGCCGACCATGATCTTGCCAATGCCCTGGTACTGAGCGCCGGTCTGGATGCACATGCCGTGCAAGTGCTCATCGCCCTGCGCAATCATCTGGTGCAGATACTGGCTGATGCAGCGCCGACACCATTGACCAGCATGCTCAATAGTTACCCCCAGGTCAGCGCCCGCCTGTACCGCATGTTTGAAGCCATTCACCGCCCATCTATGCCCCTGGCGGCACAAGCCCAGACAAGACTCGAATTCGACAATGCCATGGAGGAGGTGCAAAGCCTGGCTGACGACCGCTGGTTCCGGGCGTTGTGCGATCTAGTATGGGCCGGAATGCGAAGCAACGCATTCGTAAGACGCGTGGGCGAGCCGCTGGCGATCAAAATCGATCCAGCCCGTCTGCCCTTCACGCCGGAACCGATACCCTTCAGGGAAATCTTCATACATGGCGTATTTGTCGAAGGCGTACATTTACGGGCCGGGCCGGTAGCCCGCGGCGGCATTCGCTTTTCAGATCGGGCTGCGGATTTCCGTACGGAAATCCTTGGATTGATGGACACGCAGGTTGTGAAAAACGGCATTATTGTCCCTACCGGTGCCAAAGGAGGCTTTGTGGTTCGCGACGGAGCAGGGCCGGATTTCGTCAAAAACCAGTATGCCGCCTTTATCCGGGCATTGATTATGCTGACGGATAACCACACGCCATCAGGCATCATCCCGCCTGACGGCATCCGCATAGCGGAGGAGGACCAAAGCGACCCCTACCTTGTCGTCGCCGCCGATAAGGGTACGGCTGCATTTTCCGACACAGCCAACACCCAGGCGCAGGCGGCGGGCTTCTGGCTTGGCGATGCCTTCGCCAGCGGCGGCAGACACGGCTATGACCACAAGGCTGCCGGCATCACTGCGCGCGGAACCTGGGTATGTATCCGCCATCACTTCGAATCATTGGGTGTGGATGTCGACCGGGATGGCCTCACGATGGTCGGCATCGGTGACATGAGTGGAGACGTCTTTGGCAATGGCCTGCTGGCCAGCAAGAACCTGCGGTTGATCGGTGCTTTCAACCACCAGCACATCTTCCTCGACCCAGACCCAGACCCGGCAGAATCATATGCCGAGCGTTGCCGACTTTTTGCCATGCGGGGCGGCTGGGATGAATATGACAAAAGCAAGATCAGCCGCGGTGGTGGCGTCTTTAACCGCAACACCAAGAATATTCCTGTTTCAACAGCCTTGCGGAAGGTTCTGATGGTGGAGGCCGGCAATATTAGCGGCGAAGCGATGATTCGCGCCCTTCTGGCGGCTCCTGTCGATCTTTTGTACAACGGCGGCATCGGTACATATGTACGGGCAAGCAGCCAGAGCGACCGCGAGGTGATGGACCCGGCCAATGACAGTGTTCGCATCGGAGCCGATTCGCTGCGCTGCCAGGTTGTCGGTGAAGGTGGCAATCTGGGATTGACGCAACAGGCCCGTATTGAATTCGCCAGGGCAGGCGGCCGCATCAATACCGATGCCATTGATAATTCCGGCGGCGTGGACATGTCCGACCACGAGGTAAACTTAAAAATCCTGTTTGCTACGAGGACGGATCTTTCCGTGGCGCAACGTAACCGCAACCTGAAGGCCTTGACCGAAGCTGTCACGGGGCAATGCCTGGCAAACAATCTGCATCAATCGCGCGCCTTAAGCCTTGCCGAACATGAAGCAAGGCAATTCCCCCCGCGCCTGAGGCGCCTGCGCAACCGTTTGCTGGAAGAGGGCATGTTGAACGTAAACACCGATCCGGGAATGGACGACAGGGAAAGTGACACGCTCTTGCTACGGCCACAACTGGCCGTGCTGATGGGTCATGAAAAGAACCGCATCAAACAAAGGTTTGCAAAAGAGGGCTTTGCCGCTGCAAGCTGCTTCCGCGGCGGCTTATTGCGCGCTTATTTTCCCAAGCGCCTGCGGCGACACTGGGCCAAGTCGATGCAGGCGCACCCGCTGGCCGATGATATCGTGCACACGGTAGCGGCCAATCATCTTGTCAATCAATATGGACTGACCTCCGTGCATCACCTGCAAACCTTGCAGGATACAACCGTGGCAGACATCTCCCAGTCCCTCCTGATCGCCGATCATATCCTTGATGGCTCCACATTACGCACACACCTTTGGAATGAAGTCGACGATCACGGCATGGCGATCGAACTGCAACACTGGCTGCAGGAATACCTGCTGCGCTTCGCCGAGGACCTGCTCAGATTGTGCCCGGTCAGCACCCTTGATCTGGATTGGATGGACAAACAGCGCG
>Ga0316187_10003070_pt1 | contig 14541 bp, 15 predicted proteins | sample CroRivburrow1_MG_FD_204927 | JGI IMG/M metagenome (GOLD analysis project Ga0316187, IMG submission 204927) | Coastal sediment microbial communities from Maine, United States - Cross River worm burrow 1 | ecosystem: Environmental > Aquatic > Marine > Coastal > Sediment | place: USA: Maine... | reverse complement strand
TATTTACTGAGATCCAAAGGTTCGATCAACACTGGATGCGAATCCCGCTTTACTTATTAGGAATAGGAAATATTTTACTGTTCTCATACGGGTTTTACTATCAATTGATTCTAGGAATTCCATGGGGCGATAATCCTATGTCTGATACCGCATTAATTTTTCTAACATTTTTCGTCTTTCTAATCTGGATTGGACTATTCTTATTATTTCAAAAAGCAACGTTAGTCACCAATATTGGAACAGAATGCATTCAATTTCGGTACCCTCCATTTATCACTAAGAATAGAACTATTAGCTTAAGTGAAGTGAAACAAATGGAAATAAGAAAGTACAAACCTTTATGGGAATATGGAGGTTATGGAATTCGAACCAGCCTGGGAAAAGGTAAAGCATATAATGTAAAGGGAAACATAGGATTGCAACTGTATTTAAAGAATGGTAAGAAAATTCTTATTGGAACCCAGAAAAAAGAGATGATAGACTGGGTGATAAAGAAAATTCAAAAGACTGAGGATAAGCTTAGCTAAAAAAGATATGGTAAAGAAAAAACCATTTGTTCTACGGATATCACCTGAGATCATGGAAGCTGTTGAAAAATGGGCTGCTGATGAGTTCAGAAGTACAAACGGACAAATTGAATGGATCATTGATCGTGCCCTGAAAGACATTGGCAGGCTTAAAAAAAAGAAGTAGATTTTGGAGAACATATCCATAAAGATCTTGACGGGATAATATGCATTATTTTACTGGTTTTTAAATATATTTTTATATTTTCGGGTATTAAATAAATCATCTGATAATGCGTAAAAAAGAATTGAGCTTAATGATTCAACTGGCCATATCTGACCATGATCTATCACAAAGAGAGGAAAGATTAATATATAGCCTGGGAAAGTTGCTTGATGTACCAGAAAGCGAGATTAAAGATCTTATTAAAAATCCGGAACCATTAGGACCGATTGAAGCACTAAGTAATGATGAAAAATTTCAGTATCTATATATGGTTATACAGATGATGAAGATTGATGGGCAGATATTTAAATCAGAAATTGAGTTTTGCAAAAGCGTGGCTGAAAAATTAGGATTTCGAAAAAAAGTGGTTGCTCAATTATCAAGTAGAATTTACAGTGATCCTTCAATCACTTCTGACCGTGAAGAGCTTAAAAAAACAGCTTTTAAATATCTGGAATAGAATAGTATTAACTTCAGTAAACCACCTCTTTACTTACTTTGGGAATTCAATATTTCATTTTGAAATAGTATAAATACAAACTTCGGCAAGAAAGCTTTATAACTATTTCCTTTCCTTGTTCGTTAGCATTACAAAAACATTTGGAAAAGAATTTACTTCTAAAGAATGAAAGGAAAAAATTTACTTTACTGCTCTTTTCTATTATTAATTTCTTTAGTTAACGCAAAAGGTCAGGAAAATATTCCCATTATAAATCAGCAAATAGTTGGATACACTGAAAAGGTGATCGGTAAATCAATAGGCCGTGGTGAATGTTGGGATTTAGCTGACTACGTTTTAACCGCTACTGATGCAGAATTTGATAAGAGTTCTAATAAGACCTTATATATTTTTGGCGAATTGTATGACCCTGACCAGGAATCAATACTCCCTGGTGATATAATTCAATTCCAGGATGTTGAGGTAACGGAAAAAGAAGGCAATATTATATACACATCAAACTATAAGCACCATACGGCTATTGTCTATCAAGTGTTGAATAAAAAAAGGATCAAACTTGCTCATCAAAATACCAGTTTTTCGGCTAGAACTGTAGGTGTAAATGTGTTAAATCTTGAAGATGTCAGCAAAGGCAGGATGTTTTTTTACCACCCAATACCAAAACAATAACTCTTAAACCCGAAATCGGTATTAGAAAATTTATTCCGTCTTTAAACTGCTGCAAAACAGTCCGTTGCACCCACTTATTTCAACTCACCATAGCGATGCTATGCCTCGTCTCAATAAGTGTCTGTTTTATTGCACTTTAAAGCCTCATTACAAAGTTCTATTGCCGAATTCGCGATAACCCTTTCGTGAAAAGACCGCCTTTAAAAAGAGGTTATTTATTTGAAATGACTATCTTTCAGGTAATAAATAAACGAGTTCTATTAAGTGAATTACACATTATTAGGTTTTGTTTTATATTTAGTTGCAATCCTTATTATTGGATTGATCACCTATAAATCCAATAAATCGCATTTTGACTTTTTCCTGGGAGGACGGAGAGTAAATCCCTGGATGGTTGCTTTCAGCGAACGGGCCTCTGGTGAATCTGCATGGTTATTACTCGGATTACCAGGTGCAGCTTATGCCGCAGGCCTGGTTGAAGTGTGGACTGCACTTGGTTGTGTTTCAGGTATTATCTTTTACTGGTATTTTGTCGCCGAAGACCTTCGTATCGAATCAGAAAAGTCAAATTCCATCACGCTACCTGATTTTTTTGCTCAAAAGTTCAGTAAAGGTAAAACCGCAATTCGCGTAACTGCTACCCTTATCATCATCTTCTTTTTTACTTTCTACCTTTCTGCCCAATTTAATGGAGCTGGAAAAGTCTTGTATGTCACCTTCGGGATTGACCATTTTTGGGGTATAGTTATTGGTGCTTCCTTTATCATTATTTATACAATGCTGGGTGGTTTTTTTGCTGTAGCATTAACAGATATGATTCAAGGGATCATAATGATAAGCGCATTAGTTATTTTGCCATTGGCTGGCTTATACGAAATATTACTAAATAAAGGATCTTTTACACAAGCCATCACTGAATCAGGGACTCATTATCTAAGTCTGTCCGGGAATAAAACAGGTTGGCTTGCTTTTGCTTTTGCTATCAGTGGCTTAAGCTGGGGATTGGGCTACATGGGTCAACCTCACCTTCTTACCCGATTTATGTCAATTAAAGATCCCGCAAAAATTAAAATAAGTCGAAGAATTGCAATTGCCTGGGTAATACCAGGATTTACAGGAGGACTTGTTATCGGCCTGGTTGGTCTGGCGATGTATGGTCAGGGGTATTTTGATGATATTGAACAAGTAATGCCATATCTCGCCAATGAACTACTCCCATCCTGGTTGGCAGGTATTTTCGTATCTGGTGCAATCGCGGCTATGATGTCCACAGCGGACAGTCAACTACTGGTGATTTCGTCATCGATTATAGAGGATATATACCATAAATCTTTAAATAAAAATGTTTCAGGAGAGGTATTATTAAAACTCAGCCGAATAATTACAATTGGAATTGGCGGACTTGGTTTTATCATATCCCTGTACTCAGAAAAACTGATATTTGCAATGGTTTCTTATGCGTGGGCTGGACTTGGAGCCTCTTTTGGGCCTGCTTTGTTTCTTACTTTAAAATGGAAGAAGACAACATGGCAAGGAGTTCTGGCGGGTATGATCGTAGGAACATTGGCAACAATAATCTGGACTGAGATTGAAATGTTAGAGTCAGTGATATCCTCACGTTTCTCGGCCTTCATCATGGCTTTTATCGCAGTATATTTTGTAAGCCTCAATACAAATAAATAGACCGTTTTCATCTCAAATCATTTTAGTATTCATGGCCAAATAATTCGGGTTTGTAAAAAAAACAACCTCAATAACGGCTCAACTGAAAATGGATGACCAACAAATTGACCAATTAAAAATAATTAGCTAATTTGAACTACAATAGCCTGACAAAACTGTATCCTATGAAAAATTTACTTGTATTCTTGATAGTCTTTATGGCGAGCTTCTATGCGATAGCACAAAATGAACTTACATCAGATATTATTAAAACCTCTGACGGAGATTTAGAAATAACCTTCATTGGACATGGCACCCTAATGTTCCAATTTAATGACTTAGTTATACATGCGGATCCTGTCATCCAATATGCTGATTATTCAACACTTCCAAAAGCAGACATCATACTGATCACTCATCAGCATGGAGATCATTTCAATCTTGATGCTATACAAATGATTTCTAAACCTTCTACCAGTGTGATATTGACCCAAACCTGTTCTGAAAAATTCGAAGAAGGTTTAATAATGAAAAATGGTGATGAACAAAATATCGATGGGCTAAATATTTTAGCAGTACCTGCATATAACGTGGTACATAAACGAGAAAATGGGACACCATACCACCCAAAAGGAGAGGGTAATGGCTACGTTATATCTTTCGGAGATAAAAAAGTATATATAGGAGGAGATACTGAAAATTTTCCTGAGATGAAGGATATGAAAGATATAGATATAGCCTTTCTTCCTATGAACCTGCCCTATACAATGACTCCTGAAATGGTCGCAAATGCTGTTTCAATTCTAAATCCGGGAATATTGTATCCTTATCATTTTGGAAACACAAATACCGATGAACTGGTTGAACTCCTGAAAAATAATAATAGTGTTGAAATCAGAATTCGCGATTTGCAATAATTCCTGATGTTACATTGGATAATAAAGATATTCATATACTTTCTGTTCACTAGTTTATTGGGCTATATTCCAGTTAATCGTTCTTTTGTATCAAGTGAATCTGGAATAGAAATTTTTATCATTTCAAACGGTGTACATACTGACATGGTATTACCGATCTCCTCTGAACTCATAGAATGGAATACAGTAATTCCATATGAAGATTTCAGGCCTTTCTGGAAGCTGGCTGAATATATTGCCTTTGGCTGGGGTGAGCGAGGATTTTATATCAATACACCTGAATGGAAAGATTTAAAAATTAAAACAGCTTTAAAAGCCTTATTTATACCAAGTGAATCGGTTATGCATGTTACTTTAGCTCCAATTCCAATAGAAAGTGATTATTGTCGTAAAGTCATAATAAGCAAAGAAAAGTATACTTTGTTGATTGAATATATCCTTTCTTCATTTAAGATGAGTGATGATCAACTGGCCATTAGAATTCCGCATCCTGGATATAGTAAATATGATTTATTTTATGAATCCGAAAAAAAATTTCACCTTTTTAAAACATGTAATAGCTGGACCAATGCCGGATTAAAACAAGCAGGTATACGGACATCACTATGGACACCTTTTGATAAACCAATTTTATATCATCTTGCCAGGATTAAAAAATAAAACCTATTTTTGTATTATATAAATATTTAGATTTCTTGGGCCATCACAATCACAATCATATACACCAAAGGGGTAAAAAACTGGTTTACACAATATTACTGAATCTACTGATAACGGTGGTTCAAATAGTTGGAGCTATTTTTTCTAATTCACTGGCCTTACTTTCTGATGCTTTTCATAATCTGAGTGATACTTCATCACTAGTAGTAAGCTTTTTTGCCAACAAATTAACTCTTAAGAAGTCAACGACAATGCAAACTTTTGGCTATAAGCGTGCTGAGATTATTGCAGCTTTTATAAATGCTTCTTTTTTATTGGTGGTAGCTGCTTATCTTATATTTGAAGCTATTAACAGGATCCTCAATGAACAGGAAGCACTTGTAAATGCTATTGTTGTTATGGCAATGGCAGCTTTTAGTATTCTTGCTAATGGATTGAGTGTATTAATCATTAAAGATGAATCCAATTCCAACTTAAACATAAGGTCAGTTTATCTTCATCTTTTTTCTGATATGCTATCGTCTATAGCAGTATTTCTCGGTGGCGCAATGATATATTTCTTCAATATTTATATGATAGACTCGATATTATCAATACTCATTGCATTTTATTTAATCTACTTCGGTTGGAAACTGGTAATTCAAAGTTTAAAAGTATTGATGCAGTTCACGCCGGAGAATATTGACATTGAACAGATTGCAGCGGAATTAATAAAGTTTAAGGATGTAAATAATATTCATCATGCTCATGTTTGGCAACTTAATGATGACGAGATTATTTTTGAAGCACATGTAGATATTAAAAAGGACTTAGCGATCAGTGAAGTTTGCAGTATTCTTCTTGACATGAAAGAGCATCTTTCAATCTACCATGGTATTAAACATTCTACTCTGCAACCTGAATTTGGTATTCCTTGTAACAAAAGTCTTATTTATCAAATAAAAGAAGAAAAACAATAGGTATATCCGGAACTTTAAAGTTTTTAGAATTTTACATAAATCATGCAATGCTGAGTAAGTAAAATTATTTCTAGTTAATATTAGACATATTTAATTTATAGAAATCAATACCGTGTATGGAAGTTAGAAAATCACAACATTTTATAAATTGAACTAATACTTTACTGCTATATTTTCCTTTTGCATACGGATGATTTAGCTCATCCAGAATTACTAATTCTGGCCAACATAGCTCCAGATTTTCAAAATATTTTTTACATACTAAATCCAGTTCATGGATCTGGCTGATAAATTCTGATTCAGCCGTTGATATTACTCTCGCAGCACCATGTTCATCAGTACTGCCTGCAATCCCGAAACTGGTTGCAATCAAGACAACCAGAAATACGGAAATAAATTTCTTTTTCATGGCAGTAAATTTAAATGTTTTAAATAGCGATACATTTTAAATTACCAAGCACGTGCCAAAGTTTTTATATGGCTGACTAACAGGATTTTACACTAATATTTGTGTAAACAGAGGTGTCCGACAATGTACATTTTCAGATAAATATGAACATTAAATTTTTCAGGCAAACTTAATCCTAAATTATTCTTCGTTAATAAATTGAAACCGCGCACTGAGTGGCCCTACTGAAAGGGTATAATAACCATCTTCGAGCAGCCAATTGTCATCCACATCAGGATAACCCAGATGTTGTTTTGGATCTATAGTAAATGAATACTCTTTTACTTCACCTGGCATAATAAATTGCTTCTCAAAATGCTTTAATTGCTTAACAGGTCGTGTGTAGGTACCAACCTCATCAGAAAGAAACCATAATACTGATTCCTTTCCTTCTCGGGATCCAATATTTTTAACTTTTACGGTTACATTAATTCCTTCGTCGGCTGTAACAATTGAATCGCTTAGATTAAGTTCAGAGTACTCATACCTTGTAAAACTTAATCCATATCCAAATTCGCCAATACTATATCTTCGATTATTTGGATTTTCAGCATTCATTCCTTTAAATTCTGTATGTTTAAAAGTATAGGGAACCATATGTCCGGATCTAAAGGGATAAGTAATAGGCATTTTACCACTTGGATTTATTCTTCCACTCAGAATCCCAGCTAATGCTTCTCCTCCAAACATACCAGGCAAACCAGCAAACAATACAACATGACACCGATCAAATAAATCGCCCAGGATCCTTGGTCTACCCTCAAGTAGAACCAAAATAACAGGTTTGTTGGTAGCAAGAGCGGCTTCGATCAATTCAACCTCCTCAGCTGGAAGAGTCATGTCATCAATATTGCCAATCCCTTCAGCATAGGGCGATTCGCCGGTGACAACAATTACTGCATCAGATATTCCAGCATAATATCGCAAATGAGCCCTATCCGAATTCGTAATACGGGTATTTTCAAATTCGATATTTAGAGCATCTAATACAGTGTTCATACTATCCGGATAGCCTGCTTCATCATCTCCTTGCCAAGAATATGACCAGCCACCACAAAGTGCCTTTTTGGAATCAGCATTCATCCCTATCACAGTTAATCTATTGGGTTTACCCAATGGCAACAATCGATTTGTGTTTTTTAGAAGGACTATTGATTCTGCTGCTATATTCATCGCTGATTCATGTACCTCTTCAGAATCAAATTGATTGATATTAATGGCAGAAGGAAATGGCTTATTAAATAAACCCAGCTTATATTTTAGTCGTAGTATCCTTTTTACAGACAAATCTATTCTCTCTTCCGGAATACGTCCTTTGTCAACGAGATCATTTAAGATATCACAGTAGGCAATGCTATTAGAGGTTATAGATATGTCAATCCCGGCCATAATTGCCTGGTAGGTAGATTCTATTTCATTTTCTGTTACATGATGTTCTTCATGCAGTTTTCTAATATCGTCATAATCAGTAATTGCAACGCCTTCAAAGCCAAGTTTATCGCGAAGTACTGTTGTCAGATAATGATATGAAGTGTGTACTGGGATGCCATTAATTTCTCCACTGTTTACCATTATTGTCATGACATTTGCTTTAATAGCTTCTTTAAAAGGAGGTATTAAAAATTCATTTAACTTTTGCAGGCTGATGTCTGCTGCTGTTCTATCCCAACCTGAATTTGGCAATGAATAACCAATAAAATGTTTGGCACAGGCTGCTATTCTATAAGCTGATACAGTACTCTCTTGTAATCCTTTAATATATTCAGCCCCCATTACGGATGCCAGATATGTATCCTCACCATAGGTTTCATATAATCTTGGCCAGCTTTTCTTTTCTCCAATTCCAAGAACAGGTGCAAAATTCAAATGGTGCCCCATAAGAGCGGTCTCACGTAAGATCATTTCTCCTACTTCTCCTGGAAACTCAATATTGAAAGTAGCTCCAATATTCATCTGATGAGGGAATATGGTTCCCTCCTTCATATAATTAGCCCCATGTATGTGATTAATGCCAAGAATGACAGGAATTTTATTTGATGAAACCTCTTGATTTATTCTTTGTAATTTATCGCTTGTTTCGCGCCATTCCCTGGCAGACCTCAATCCTTCACTAATAATTGAACCTATTTGGTATTCCTGTATTAAATTTGACAATTTGGCCGAGTCAATTAAAATTGGTGGGACATTTGTACCACCGTTTGAATTATTATTTACTAATACATAGGACTCATCAATTTGGGTCATTTGACCTATTTTTTCTTTAAGCGTCATTCTTAATAAGAGGCTGTCAATAAAATCCTCCATTGACGAATCGTCAGTTCTTTCGTGGGTTATTCGCTCAAATACTGATAACTCCAGTCGATCATCTGAATAACGTTTTTTGCATCCAAAGGACATTATTAGAAGGATGATCAAAGAAATATTAATGAAACCAATTTTCATATTTTGTAATTCTATAAGCTACTTTTCAGGTATTCAAATTTATAAAAAATCAAGCAAAGAATGATTTAATCTATAATTAGAATAATTTTATGTGTATTTTTCGAATGTCCCATATGGCATCAGGATACAAGATACTACAATTATTCTAGTAATTTAACTATTAATCATTTGGGATCTCTAATAATAGAATTCAGCAATAAAATCTGGGGGCTCCCCCTATTAATACTACTTCTTGGTGGTGGTATATTCTTTTTCTTGTATTCGGGCCTTGCTCCTTTTAAGCATATACGACATGCTCTGAGAATTCTTTTTGGCAAATACGATGATGCTGATGATCCTGGAGAGATTAATCATTATGAAGCATTGTCTACAGCTCTTGCATCAACGATTGGTATGGGTAATATTAGTGGTGTGGCTGTGGCCATTGCAACAGGTGGTCCAGGTGCTATATTCTGGATGTGGGTAAGTGCTTTTTTTGGTATGGCGACAAAGTTTTTTACTTGCTCACTGGCAATCATGTATCGTAAAAAAGACAGATATGGTGAATGGCAGGGAGGACCCATGTATGTTATTACAGAAGGTTTGGGCAAGAAATGGAAACCCATGGCAATATTCTTTTCATTGGCAGGAATGATTGGTGTTTTGCCTTTGTTTCAGGTCAATCAATTTACCCAGGCAGTCCGGGAACTGATTTTGATCCCAGCAGGAATTAACAATATATTCTATATTAATGCGGGAATTGGCCTTTTTCTTGCGCTAATGTCAGCCTTTGTAATCTTTGGTGGAATTAACCGTATAGGACGTGTGGTAGGCAAAATGGTTCCAGTAATGGTTGTTTTCTATTTTATAACTGTCATGATTATCTTGCTCACGAATATTTCACAAATCATCCCCTCTTTTCAAATTATACTAAGAGATGCATTTACCGGGAACGCTTTATTAGGAGGAGCATTGGGACAACTAATCATTACGGGTATCCGGCGTGGAACTTTTTCAAATGAAGCTGGTTTGGGTACAGCTCCTATGGCCCATAGTGCTGCAAAAACCAATGAACCTATTAGAGAAGGGCTGGTGGCCATGCTGGGACCTGCTATTGATACCCTTATCGTATGTACTTTAACCGCTCTTGTTATCATCATTACCGGAGTTTGGCAGAATCCGGATGGAGATGGGATAAAACTCACTGCAACAGCTTTTGAGAGTGCTTTGCCTGGCATTGGAACTTATTTATTAATGATTTGTGTATTACTCTTTTCACTCACAACGTTATTTGCTTTCCCCTATTATGGCACTAAATGCTTTGCCTACGTCTTTTCAGATAAATTTAAATACTTGTATAATTATATCTATTTAATCGGGATATTCGTTGCAGCAATAACCTCCTTAACAGTAATAATAAGTTTAATAGATGGTGTATATGCGTTAATGGCCATTCCCACTATGATATCCGCATTACTCCTTGCTCCCAGAGTTAAAAATGAATTTAAAAAATATTTTAAGAAAATTATGATCGGTTAGTACGAGATTAATTTAGCTCATATTAACTAAGGGAAAATGTATATTCGTGAAGGATACAATAAAGATTGTTGGAGCTATATATTGAATGCTTTCGTTATACGCAATTCTGGCAGGAAGATCAGTCTTGAAAATGAACATTCTACAATCATTGAAAGAATTCCTTTTAAAGACATAGAATATTTGCCAACAATAAATAGCAACAAACTGACTTTGGTTTTAGGAAACCAGGGTCAGGAAACATATAAACCTATTTTTAATCCATCTCAAATTCATATTACCACTGATAATATTGGCAACGATCTAAACCTTGAAATATCCGATATAGAAAATGAAGTAATCTTCCTCCATTTTGACAATTTAATGCGGTAGTGACAATTATCCTCCTTTATAGGAAGGCATATTTTACCTGCAAGTTAGTACATTTGTCTCATATCTTTTAAGTATAAATATACCATTAAATGAATATAACTTATTTCCACATCGAAGATAATGCATTGCAGCAAATCAACGAAGATATTTTGCCGGAGGACTGGGAGAAAAAAGTTGACTGGGTACATATATATTGCAAATCCCGCAAAGAAGTAGCCGATTATTTTGAAGGGCATAATGTTTTGAAAGGAGGTCGGGATTACCTTGAAAATCCTGAAAATCATACACTCAGCCAAAATTTAGGAGAAAGTACAATTCTGAATCTAGTTATATCAAATAAAGAAAATATTTATATTGCAGATTACATTACAGTAATAATAGACCGAAATTTGGTAATTACCATATTGCCGGAATCCATGCAATTGTTTGATAAAAGTAAACTCGGCGCCTATTCTAAAATGAAATTTCCAGGCATTCTAAATTATTTGTTTTTCTTCCTTACATCCGACATCCTACTAGAGAGTAATAATAATATTGGCAAAGCCCGCAATCGCATCAAACAAAATGAGAACCTGCTGGTAAACAGTTCCAGCCAGATCACCTCCAAAGAATTGATTCATTTTGAACGGGATATCTCTCAATTAGCAGATATAATTGAAGATCAATATATGGGATTTGGAATTCTATCTTCTTTAAGCACTTCTAAATCATCTTTAGAGAGTATTGAATATAGAAAAGGATTGGTAAAAGGTTTTGAACCAATCCACAATAGCATGAACCGGCTGGAAGAAAAAGCTGAGTCACTCCGCTTACAATATTTGCTTGTCCAACAGGAAAAATCCACTCGAAAGATCAATTTTCTAACTATAGTACAAGCTATCTTTGTGCCTCTAACCTTTATTGCCGGGGTTTATGGGATGAATTTCGTGAATATGCCTGAATTGGGATGGAAGTATTCATATCTCACCATCTGGTTAATTTTCATTGTTATGTCCGCTTCCTTGCTCTCCTATTTTTATAAACATGGCTGGTTTGATTAAATAGAAAGTCCCCCAACCGGAAACTTTTGATAAGCTCTGATTGGAGGACTTTACCAGGGACCGTTTTAGGTCCATAAAGTGCGCACGAGAGGAATCGAACCTCCACGGGAATAAACTCCCACTAGGCCCTCAACCTAGCGCGTCTACCAGTTCCGCCACGTGCGCATAGCACTTTATTACGGGCGACAAAGATAATCTTATTTGTGGTAATCTGAAAAAGGCTCAACATTTTATTATGCAGTTCTCCAAACAACATTAAATTTAAAAAAAGTCATTTACGATTAGATAATCATAAGTGACCATAAAGGAAAAGTTAAAGCAGGTTATTAATTCAAATAACCCGTTAGCTGGCCTGCCTCAACTATGACAAACCTGAAGATCAATCCTCCTATCAAGATTAATAATGCTGGTATGTAAATTGAAATTTTTTTACCACGCAATTCCATGATTTCAAGAACTCCTGGAAGAATAATTCCCAATCCAACTACTACTATCCAGAATATGAATGTAAACTTCCCACCAAGAAATAATCCTGCGGCTTCAATTTGAACTTCAGGTCCTGCAAGGAAATCCATAAAAAGGTGAATTATTAAAAATAATTCTATGCCTATAAGTAATATATGAATTTTACTAATTAGATTTTAACATGCTCATTAATACGAGCCATATTTACTATTGTCTTTTTATTGCGGCCTTCGAATATCTGTGAAAACTTCGCTCCCCAGATTATATCCTGATATTTGTAGGAAGTACGGGCATGGATAAGTTGCGAATTCGTATCATTTATTGCATTCACCATTATAAGCAATTCCGGATCTGAATCAATAAATTCCTGTTCACTTAATTCATTTAACGGGCTGTTTTTATCAATTGGATGGACTACAGTCCAGGTTAATGCCATCATATTGATTTTAGACCTTTCTAATTCCAGTTGAAAAAATTTTCTGACATCAGTACCCTTGTCTTTGACTTTCATGGTCATTAATACTTGTACATCAACTTCGATTAGCAGGTTATTCTTTGCATTTGACATTCTAAACATCAGTCCCTTACCGTCCATATAAGGAGCAATTAATGCATTCTCCGAGAAAATCATCTTTGAAACAGGCTTTGAGAATCTACCATATAATAATCCTGCAGCTAGTGCCAGGTACATCATTCCAGCAAGCATCTCTCCTACAGCAATAAGGTTTGCACTCAGATTTACAGGATTTTCACGTCCATAGCCAACTGTAGAAAATGTCTGCGCACTGAAATAGAAGGCATTTAAGAAATCATTGGTTTCACTATCGGTATTTTTTACATTTAATCCTTCCACCCCAATCCCTAAATAAATTAAAGCGAAAAAGACATTAATTATCAAGTATGAAAAAAATACTATTAAATTAAATTTCCACCATTTCATGCGAATCAATTCATGAAACACACTGAAATGAGTAAAAAATCCCAATCCTGTTCTCTTGACATTTAATGATCCATCCTGATTTATTAATCTATCAGGCTGCTGATCGGTAGTCGTACTAAATCCGGAATCAGTATATTCTTTGAATGATTTATATATATTTCTCACCATAATTTCTTAGAATCGCTTTCAATGGTAACGGAATTTGTATTCAAGTGTTTTACCTTAGATGCCAGAGAGAATTAACAAAATAGTTTTTTGTGTCAAAGAAGTTTTCCGAAACTTTGAATCCCGAATGTAAGGCAAGATGTTCGATATCTTTCATACTGTATTTTTGGGAAATTTCCATAAAAATTGGCTCCCATGCTTCAAAGTTGAAAGTCTGATTCAGTTTCAAAATATTCACAGTTTGCTTAATGCGGCTGATCAAATAACTTTTCATCTCACCAGTAACTGGATCGTAGGTAGGGAAATGACTGAAATTTTCAATATTAAAATTAGCCTCCAACTCATTATTTATTCTCTTCAATAAATTATAATTGAATTCTGAAGTAATACCCTTCGAATCAGAATAGGCGTCCATTATAACCTCCGGATCTTTCTTTAAATCAAATCCAATTAATAAACGATCTTGTGAGGTCATATCTGCACCTAAATGTTTCAAAAACGGTATGGCATTATCTCCTTTGAAGTTGCCTATATTTGATCCCAGAAAAAGAATAATTTTTTTGTTTGCATCCACTTTATTTAATTCTTCTAAAGCATGGAAATAATCATCACAAATTGGTTGTATTTTTAAACTGGTAAAATTCTGGTTGAGGTCAGCGACCAGGTCTTTTAATATATTAGAAGAAATATCTATTGGAATGTATTTGAAATCTACTTTTTCATCCAGGAAATATCTTAATAACACTTTTGTTTTATACCCATCACCGGCTCCAAACTCAATCAAATCAATAGTCCTATTATCTTCAGAAAAAAGTAATCTTATTCTCTCTTTATGCTGGTCAAAGATCTCATATTCACTATTGGTTAAATAATATTCATCCAATCCCATGATCTTTTGAAAAAGTTCATCTCCCCTCTTATCATAAAAGTACTTAGAAAGTAAATATTTGGGTTCTGAAGACAAACCTTCACGAACATCCTCAGCAAATTGAATATTCATAATTATTTAGTTAAACTTTCAGCTAGCCTGATGCCGGTAAACTGCCATCTGAGATGTGGGTGGAAAAAATTCCGATAGGTAGGTCGGATATGTTC
>Ga0316187_10003069_pt1 | contig 14542 bp, 17 predicted proteins | sample CroRivburrow1_MG_FD_204927 | JGI IMG/M metagenome (GOLD analysis project Ga0316187, IMG submission 204927) | Coastal sediment microbial communities from Maine, United States - Cross River worm burrow 1 | ecosystem: Environmental > Aquatic > Marine > Coastal > Sediment | place: USA: Maine... | reverse complement strand
CGAGATCAGTAGTTATCGACAGTTGCCGTTGAATTTTTACCAGATACAAACCAAGTTTCGCGATGAAGTACGTCCGCGTTTCGGGGTGATGCGTGCGCGCGAGTTCATGATGAAGGACGCGTATTCATTCCATGCGGATTTTGCTAGCCTAGAGCAAACCTATCAGCTTATGTATGACACCTATAGTCGTATTTTTACGCGACTGGGTCTGAAATATCGCGCAGTCGCTGCGGATACGGGTGCAATCGGTGGTAGTGGCTCTCATGAGTTCCACGTGTTAGCAGATGCGGGCGAAGATGCGTTGGCTTACTGTTCAAACTCGGATTATGCGGCGAATGTTGAAATGGCTGAAGCGCTTGCGCCTGAAGCGCCACGTGCTGCACCGGCAGAGGAAATGCGGGATGTCGATACGCCTAAGCAGACGACTTGCGAAAAGGTCGCCGAGCTGATGGGGATTCCATTGCAACGTACGGTGAAATTATTGGCACTGATGGCTGATGATGCGCTGCACATCCTGCTCTTGCGCGGAGATCATAGTCTGAATGAGGTGAAGGTAAGCAAGTTGGCTGGTCTGACTGATTTTCGATTTGCATCGGATGAAGAGATTAGAGCGCAATTCAATTGTCCACCGGGCTTTCTCGGTCCTGTCGGGATTGATCGTTCTAAAGTTCGCGTCATTGCAGATCGTAGTGTTGCCGTGATGAGCGATTTCGTCGTGGGGGCGAACAAGCCTAAGTTTCACACCGCCGGGGTGAACTGGGGACGTGATTTGCCAGAGCCGGATTTGATTGCAGACATTCGCAACGTAGTTACGGGTGATCCTTCACCGGATGGCAAAGGTGATTTGGAGATATGCAGAGGCATAGAAGTCGGGCATATCTTCCAACTACGCACCAAGTATGCGGAAGCACTGAATGCGACTTATCTCGATGCAGAAGGTAAGACGCAAACTATTGAGATGGGCTGCTACGGAATTGGTGTTTCACGTATTGTGGCGGCAGCCATTGAACAGAATTTTGATGCACGCGGCATCGGCTTACCGACTGCGATATCTCCTTTTCAGCTGGTTATCGTACCCATCGGTATGCGCAAGAGTGAGAATGTTCTCAAGGCAGTCGAGCAGCTATATGCAGACTGTAAAGCAGCCGGAATAGAGGTGTTGCTGGATGACAGGGATGAGCGCCCCGGTGTGATGTTCGCGGATATGGAATTGACCGGAATGCCACATCGCATCGTGGTGGGCGAGCGCGGTTTGAAGGATGGAATGGTGGAGTATCAGGGACGATTCGATACAGAAGCACAGTCAATACCCTTGCAAAATGTGCTTGAACTCGTAAAATTGAAAGTATGCGACTGATCACAAAGCCATTTTTTATTTTATCTGCACTGCCAATGTGTTTGGCCGGGTGTTTGGCAGGGACGCTTTACGTGCAAACTGCTTGGGCGGGTGCGCAAATCTATACACCGCTTTCTGCCAGTGTACGTGCGGTAATGCAGCGTAGCGTGTCAGATAAAGCGACACCCAAACTTGCGTTTGAAACTCAATATGAAGCCGATTTCTGGTTGAGCGAGATGTCACGCCGAATGCAAAAGCGAATCCCGGATGCTAAGAAACGGATGGGTTTTCTTAGAACTGTGCACTATGAAGCGACCCGTGCAGGACTTGATCCTGAGTTAGTGCTCGGGCTGATTCAGGTAGAGAGTGCTTTCAATAAATATGCAGTTTCAAGAGTTGGCGCGCGCGGATTTATGCAGGTTATGCCTTTTTGGGTTAAAGAATTGGGCACAAAAGAGCACAATTTGTTTCATTTACGTACAAATTTGCGCTATGGATGTACTATTTTGCGTCATTATCTGGATATCGAAAAAGGTAATCTTTTCCGTGCGTTAGGCAGATATAACGGTAGTCTGGGTAAATCAAAATATCCCAACTTGGTACGCGCTGCCTGGCGAAAAAACTGGTCGTTACCTCGCCCAAAGGTTAGTAGCGGACCCCGCCCCAAGGTCAGTGGCAGCTATCTTCCCGCTAGTTGATATAATTTTTGATGTAGGTCTCGACACTTTCTTTTGTCACTTCACCGGCATGACGATCCACCATTTCTCCCGCAGGTGAATAAAGGTAACTCACTGGCAATGCATCTACGACACCAATCTGCGCGGTGACATCACGATCGCCCATGACGATGGGGTAATTCATGTGATGTGCTTCTGCGAAATCAGCCACCTTGTAACTTGAGCCTGACTGAATCGCGATACCGATTACAACCAGATTGTTATTCTTATGGGCGTTATGCAGATTGATCAATTCTGGTATCTCGCTCAGGCAAGGCGGACACCAGGTTGCCCAGTAATTTACCAATACCCATTTACCCCGATAGTCCGTGAGGCGATGCGTTTTGCCATTGAGGTCTTCCAGCGTGAAGTCTCCCGCATATCCGAAAATAGGGATAGTCAGAATCAAACATGCGAGAGTGTTGCGAATCGCTTTAGTGATCATGCTTCCCTGAAGTGTCATCATGACCACCGCTTTCGCCGGTACCATGCTCGGATGCATGAGTAAAATACAGAGCCAATGCGACTAGGGCGATGCTGGCACCAAGATAGACAAGGTCAAGTGGTGTATTCAGCTTCATGCTCATCGCTTCCTTGAACAAGGTGACGATCAGTATCATCAGAATCACTTTGGCTAATCTTGATTTGAGGTCGTCAAGGCTTTCGATGACCAGTATTTTGCTGGATGAGTTTTTACCATGCGCCTGATCGATATCGCTGATGAACAACTCATACAAACCCAGAGAGAAGATCAGCATCACGGTTGCCAGCAGATAGCCGTCAACAACTTCGACCACATGCGCTATCGTTCCATCGTGCAGTGCCTTTCGGGCTTCTTCAGTCAGATCGGAATCTGCATAGTGCAACGCATGGCTGAACAGAGAGAATACATCTACTGTCGCTATATAAAAGATCGCGACACCAGAAAGCAAACTACCGATAACCGCTGTCAGAATGATGAAACGACTGTTCCACAATGCACCCTCGAATAACTTTTCCAGCATTTTCATAAATCACCTTCTAATTAATTAAAACCAATTATAAAATTCCGTACAAATTTTCTTACCTGAACAATCAGGAAGTCTTTTTTGAAAAGAGCTCCTGCAAAGTCAGGTTGGTACTTTGTTCAAGTTGTGTCGCACAATCCGACAGCCAATGCTGCATCGGGTCTTTGTTCTTTGCGACGACGAGCGTGCTGATATCTAGCACAAAAAGCCGGAAGATTTCAGTTGCGCGCATTCCGTTTATATCACGTACCAGCAACCATCCTAGGCCTTCTGCCTTACTGACAATCTTGGCATCCGCTAGTTTACCAAGGATGACTTCAAGTGTGTCATAACCCAGATTCAATGATTTGGATAATGCCGGGAAGGTGCTTACCTTACCATCACCAAAGTTTTTTACCATGACATTAAGTACTCGCAACGCATCCAGAAGTAGTGCTGGTGGAGATGCCAGCGATGAAGACGGTGGAGATCGCCAATGTGAGAGGGATGCAGTGATTACCGCTCCAGTTAAAATGGTTAACCAGGAAAGATATATCCACATCAGGAAGATTGGTAAGCTGGCAAGTGTGCCATAAACCAATTTGTAGGTTGGAAAGTTGGTGATGTAGTAGCCGAATGCTCGATTCATAGATTCGAATACGACTGCGGATATCAATGCACCAATCAATGCATGTCTGCGCGGCACATAGCGATTGGGAACGAGTCTAAATATGATCGAAAAAGCAAGGGTGGTAAAGAATACTGGCAAAATTTTGAGTACGCCGATTCCAAAGACAGGTATGTGTTTGGCGTAACCCATCGATAAACTGATTAGCCAGGAGGTAAGCGATAGGCTTGCGCCGACCAGCAAAGGAGAGAGTGTTAGGACTGCCCAGTAACTTACTAATCTCTTTATCAACGGACGTGGACGTTTTACTCGCCAGATTGAGTTGAAAGCCTTGTCGATGGTCAGCATGGTCAACATGGCAGTGGATGCCAGCAATACGATGCCTACGGTTGTCAGACGGGTAGCACTATCGGAGAATTGTTGTATATAAGACAGGATGGAACCATCAGATTTATCCGGCATCAGGTTGTTGATCAGGAACGTTTTGATATCTGCTGAAAAGTCCTGAAACATCGGAAATGCTGAAAATACAGTCAGCCCTATCATGACCAAAGGCACGATAGACAGTAACGTGGTAAAAGTCAGGCTGGAGGCAATTTGCGCGCATCTATCCTGTTTGAAGCGCATGGCGACAAAACGGGAAAAATTTACGATATGACGCCAATTGTTTTGCATGGTCGATTCATTTACCTAATAATGCGGGCATGATAACCGACAAAGAAATATTAGTGCTGTATTACAGTCAGCATGGTGGAGTGAAAAAAATGGCACAACTGATCGCCAGGGGGGTGGATCAAGTGCCGGGAGCTACCCCACGTTTGCGTACCGTGCCCAAAGTTTCGCCTATGTGTGATGCCGTCGAGCCGGAGATACCGGATAGTGGTGCACCTTATGTTGAGTTAAAAGACCTTGAGGAGTGCGTGGGTTTGGCGTTGGGCAGTCCAACCCGGTTTGGCAACATGGCATCAGCCATGAAATATTTCTGGGATGGGACGGGAGAGCTATGGATGAACCATGCTCTGGTCGGAAAGCCTGCAGCTTTATTCACCTCAACCGGCACGATGCACGGCGGGCAGGAGAGTACCTTGCTTTCCATGATGTTGCCCTTGCTGCACCACGGTATGGTCATCGTCGGCCTGCCTTATTCAGAACCGGAGTTATCAACCACGCAAAGTGGTGGTACGCCTTACGGTGCAAGTCACCTTTCGGGAATGGCTAACGATAAACCAATAACTGATACGGAGAAGAAGCTATGTATAGCACTCGGAAAACGTTTGGCTCAAACTGCATTGAAGCTCACACATGAATAACGCTCAGGAAGCCCGCAAGATGCTGCGAGGCCATCGTTATGGCGCACTCAGTACATTATCCAAAAAATATGAGGGACATCCGTTTGGCTCGATCACGCCTTATATGGTGGACCATGATGGTAGTCTGCTCATTCTTATCAGCACACTCGCAGAGCATACCAAGAACATCCTGCATGACCCGAGAGTCAGCCTGATCACACATGATCAGCAAGCACCCAACATACAAACTCAGGGGCGTGTGACGCTGCTTGGTAATGCGGTGCTGGTGACGGATCGTGAGCAGTCAGGAGCGCGTTACTTGCGATACTTTCCAGAGGCACAGAGCTACTTTGGAATGCATGACTTTTCTTTTTATCGTATCAAGCCGATAGGGATTCGTTATATCGGTGGGTTTGGTCGCATCCATTGGGCAGACATGGAACACTATTCAGTGCCCAGCTATGAGCTGATCGAACATGAATCAAATGTGATTGAGCATATGAATGCGGATCATCAGGAAGCCTTGCGAAACTATTGTCAGCACTTTCACCAATGTGAGGCGCTGGAAGCAGCCATGCTGGGAATAGATATTGACGGATTTGATGTGCGTGCAGATGACGGTGTATTCAGGTTTGATTTTGAAGCACCGGTGACAGATGCTCAGCAAGCAAGGGCGGTATTGGTTGAAATGGCGAAAGCTGCCAAAAAATAAGCCCAGCCGGGAGTGCCGGCTGGGCTTTTGATTGATGCATGACCTCTATTAGAAGCGCAGTCCAATCTTTGCTGAGTAGGATGTGGCTTCACCCGTCTTGTCGTATTCGACAGCGATGTTGGTCAGACCCAAGTTGAGATTGACACCCGCAAAGGTCTTGCTTTGATTGAAGCTCTCTTTAGTTAAGCCAATGGTGTTGCCGGGATCGCTGCTGACCTTGACGGTACCGACACCCGCATATGGTGTCACCATCGCAAAACCTTTAGAGATGGAGATATCCAAGCTACTGGTGTTCAGCGCCAGTTCGTCTACACCGCTCAATTTAGTCATGGCGGCACGTATCGCAACAGCCGGCATGGCCATACCGCCCTCAAGAATCGCATAACGCAACTCCGCACCTACCAGATTGATATTCGTAGTTGGAACGCTGGAATAAAATGCGCCGACATCGATGTTGAAAGGCAGACCTTTATGTACATGCAGTTTCGGTACGATCATGGTCGTATCGGAGGTTCCGATAGCGGTACCTAAGCTCTTGGTTTCCGTTGAAGAAGCTTCCAGAGCAATATCAAAGCCGGTGATACCAAGTGGCTCGGCTGGTATAACAGCTTTGTAGCTTAAAGCTGAGCCTAGATCTTCGGAAAAGTTCTTGAAATCTGCCTGTAAGCCGAAATTTGTCAGGTCGATATTGTTAGCAGCGAATGCAGGTTGTGCAAAACAGCTCAGCGCTAGCGAGATGGCCAGATACTTTTTCATGTTGTATAACTCCTTGGTTCAAATTGAAGAATAGTAATACTGCGTCATTATGCCGTTGTATGGCATGAGTTGCCAAGACCATACGACAAACGGAATTACTGACCGTTCGTCAGGATGGCAGTTAACCGAACCTACCGGTAATGTAATCCTCAGTTTCCTTACGCTTAGGGTTGGTAAAGACCGAGCTGGTATCGCCAAACTCGATTAAATCCCCCAGATACATATATGCCGTGTAATCAGAGACACGGGCAGCCTGCTGCATGTTGTGGGTGACGATGACGATGGTGAAGTCTTCTTTTAACTCATCGATCAATTTTTCAATATGTGCTGTTGAGATCGGATCAAGTGCTGAAGTGGGTTCGTCCAGCAGCAATACCTGAGGTTTGACAGCAATGGCACGTGCGATGCACAAACGCTGCTGCTGACCGCCTGACAGGCCAGTGCCGCTCTGTTTGAGCTTGCCCTTTGCTTCTGTCCATAGTGCGGCTTTACGCAACGCCCATTCGACACGTTCATCCATATCGCTCTTGTTAAGATTTTCATAAAGCTTAACGCCAAAGGCGATGTTGTCGTAGATCGACATCGGGAAGGGGGTAGGCTTCTGGAATACCATGCCGATCTTGGCGCGCAACATGTTCAGGTCCTGTTTTTTATCCAGGATATTCGTGCCGTCCAGCAGGATTTCGCCTGTCGCTTTTTGCTTTGGATAAAGCTGATACATACGATTGAAGGTGCGCAACAGGGTAGACTTTCCACAACCTGATGGGCCGATGAAAGCCGTCACCATCTTTTCGGCGATGTTCAGGTTGATGTCCTGAAGTGCCCGGTAATCGCCGTAATAAAAATTCAGGTCTTTGACAATGACTTTGGGTGTGGCGGTGTTTTCAGCGTTCATGTGAAACCTTGTTAGTGAGTTGTTGCGCTTTGCCGGAATAATACTCGCGCCAGAATATTGAGTACCAGCACACTTATGGTGATCAATAAAGCACCGGCCCACGCCAAGTGCTGCCAGTCTTCATAAGGGCTCATTGCAAACTGGAAGATTACCACTGGCAGGTTTGCCATGGGACTGTCCATATCGCTGCTCCAGAACTGGTTGTTTAGAGCGGTGAATAAGAGCGGGGCCGTCTCGCCACTGATGCGTGCGATGGCTAGCATCACACCGGTGATGATGCCGGCACGTGCGGCACGTAGCGTAACAAAATTGACAATTTTCCACTGCGGTGCGCCTAGTGCAGATGCGGCCTCCCTGAGAGTAGTGGGAACCAGCCGCAACATATTTTCGGTAGTGCGGATAACGATAGGAATAACGATGATTGCTAATGCCAATGCGCCCGCCCACCCGGAGAAATGTTTGACGTGCACGACGTACACTTCATACACGAACAGTCCAATGACAATGGAGGGCGCGGATAGCAATACGTCATTAATGAAACGAGTGACCGGTGCAAGCCACCCGCGCTGGCCAAATTCAGCCAGATAAGTACCTGCCAGAATGCCAATGGGTGTGCCAATCAGTGTCCCGACTAAGCTCATCATCAATGAGCCTGCTATGGCGTTGAATAATCCACCGGAACTACCCGGGGGCGGGGTCATTTTTGTGAACACGACCGAGTTGAGTGCCGGCAGTCCATTTTCAAGCAAAGTGAACAAAATCCAGCATAACCAGAATAATCCAAACCCCATCGCAAGCATGGAAACTAGAAGGCCGGTGGCATTAATGATGCGGCGGCGTGCATATAAATCTAATGGGTTGATCATGATACCTGACCTTCACGTTTGCCTAGTTTGTAGAGCATGTATCGTGCGAATGACAAGACCACGAATGTGATGAAGAACAGGATCAAGCCGAGTTCGATCAGCGAGGATAGGTACAACTCGCCAACGGCTTCAGTGAACTCATTGGCCAACGCGGAAGATATGCTGTTGCCCGGCATCAGCAAAGACTGGCTGAGTTCGTGGGCATTGCCAATCACAAAGGTGACGGCCATTGTTTCACCAAGCGCCCTCCCCAAACCCAGCATGATTCCACCGACTACACCGATTTTGGTATAAGGCAGTACGACATTCCACATGACTTCCCATGTTGTCGCACCCAACCCGTAAGCAGATTCTTTTAATAAAGTGGGTACGACCTCAAATACATCGCGCATGACGGAGGCGATGAAGGGGATGATCATGATCGATAGGATGATTCCAGCCGTGAGTATGCCGATGCCCATAGGCGGACCTGAGAAAAACGGGCCAATGTAGGGCAGTTCGCCAACATAATCGTTAAGCCAGGGTTCAATATGGTCGGCAAAGAGTGGTGCAAACACGAACAATCCCCACATACCGTAAATAATGCTGGGTATGCCAGCCAGCAGTTCGACAGCAATACCAAGTGGGCGCCTCAGGATGCGAGGTGAAAGTTCTGTCAGGAATAAGGCAATACCGAAGCTGACCGGAATTGCGATTAATAGCGCGATACCTGAGGTGGTTAGTGTGCCGATGATAGGCACCAAAGCACCGTATTCATCAGTAACCGGGTTCCATTCCGCGCTGGTCAAAAAGCCAAAGCCGAAAGCATGAATTGCCGGCATGCTGCCGACCACCAAAGATGTCAGGATAGCTGCCAGTAACACGAGTACGCTAATTGCTGACATGCGGGTTACACCGCGGAACAGCATATCCAGCCACACTTGGCGCTTCAGACGAGCATCATTCAGGATAGACATGTTCTCATGGACTTTTGGCGTAATTGATAGAAAGGGACAAGGGGGCATTTAGCCCCCTCGGAATTATATCTTGAGTGTAGATGTTTCTGCACGTTCAAGTTTGGGTTACTTCCAAATTGCTTTGCCTTTGGTGTCCTTGATCTGTTTGTTCCAGGCATTGCGGATCATTTCGGTGACTTTTTCAGGTAACGGGACGTAGTCGAGATCAGATGCCATCTTGTCTCCATTGGTAAATGCCCAGTCGAAGAACTCCAATACTGATTTACCGGTGGAAGCGTTTTCCTGAGTCTTGTGCATCAGAATGAAAGTCGCACCTGTGATCGGCCAGCTGTCTTTGCCGGGCTGGTTGGTCAAGATTTCGTAAAATCCTTTATCAGCATCCCATTTTGCGTTGGCAGCAGCAGCTTTGAATGAATCGTCAGATGCTTTGACAAAATTACCGTCGTGATTTTTCATCTGTACGACTGACATTTTATTTTGCAGGGCATAGGCATATTCTACGTAACCTATTGACCCTTTTGTACGCTGCACGAACGAGGCTACACCTTCATTGCCCTTACCACCCATGCCACCCTTCCATGAAATCGCCTTGCCTGCGCCGATATTCTTTTTCCAATCAGGGCTGGTTTTGGAAAGGTAATTTGTAAATATGAAAGTTGTGCCCGAACCATCCGCACGGTGAACTGTAAAGATGCTTTTACTTGGCAATTTCAGACCTTTATTTTCAGCGGCGATCTTGGGGTCATTCCATTTTTTGATTTTACCCATGAAGATGTTAGCCAACACTTCACCGGACAATTTAAGTTGCCCTGCGGATACGCCTGGAAGATTGATGACAGGTACTACGCCGCCCATGACAGCCGGGAACTGAACCAAGCCGCTCTTATTCAGGCTTTCAGGTGTCAACGGTGCATCAGTAGCACCAAAGTCTACGGTTTGTGCCTGTATCTGTTTGATGCCGCCACCTGATCCAATGGACTGATAGTTCATGGCTACACCAGTTTGTGCATGATAAGCCTCAGCCCACTTTGCATAGACAGGATATGGGAAGGTTGCTCCTGCGCCGGTAATGTTGCCAGCATGACTGACGCCTGCATATGCCACGATAGTGGCGGCAGCAAGGCCGGTGAAAAGTTTTTTGAGTTTACTATTCATTAAAGTCTCCATGAGATATTGAGTAATGTTACCTGTGATTCCAGAATGCTATTTCAACCTGCTGTCAGCATCATAATGTTGCTGAGAGCATGGTAGGGAGTTTGTGTTACAGGATTATTACAATGGAGATTTATTGAAAGTTATGTTTAATCATGTGGTTATCATTTCACCTGCTCCCAGACTGCATTACCCTGTGAATCCTTGATTTGAGTTGACCAAGCCTTACGGATTATTTTGATCAAGCTTTCAGGCAAAGGAAGATAACCAAGGTCCGCCGCTGTTTTGCTGCCTTTGGTAAATCCCCAGTCAAAAAAACTTAGTACAGAGTTACCAATTGAAGGGCTTTCTTGGATTTTCGGGATCAGAATATAACTTGCGCCTGTAATGGGCCAACTATCTTTGCCGGGCTGGTCGGTCAGGTTGGTATTGAAACCTTTGTTTGCATCCCATTTAGCATTCTCAATGGCAGCTTGAAATGACTTGCTTCCAGCTTCGACGAAGTTCCCATCACGATTTTTTAATTGAACAACTGGCAATTCGTGACGAACTGCATAGGAGTATCCAACATATCCAATAGATCCATTAGCTCTTTTCACAAAGCGCGCGATAGTTTCATTATCCTTTGTACTCTTTCCAGTCAGCCAAGATACTTCCTTGCCTTCACCGACCCGATTTTTCCAGCTTTCACTTACCTTAGAAAGGTAGTTTGTGAAAATGGAGGTTGTTCCAGAGCCGATTGATCTGCGAAAAACAGTAATGGATTTATTGGGCAAAGTAACCCCTTCATTAATAGCAACTATCTTCGGATCATTCCACTTTCTTATCTCGCCCATAAAAATGTCTGCAAGTATTTCGCCAGTTAACTTCAGTTGACCGGAGGATATCTCGTCAAGGTGGAATATCGGCACGACGCCGCCGATTACAGCCGGAAATTGAAACAGCATATTTTTTTCAAGATATTCAGTTGGAAAAGGTGCATCTGTGGCACCAAAATCCCCCTCCTTTCTTAACAGTTGGTTAATTCCAAAAGTTGAATGGATGGGTCTGTATCTAACTACGGAGTATGTTTCTGACTTGTAGGTATCTGACCACTCGGAATATAGGGGAGCTGGGAAAGTTGCTCCACCCCCAGAAATATCAATGATAGCCATGCTGGTGTGGGCAAAGGAAATAGCAAAAATAGCACTAGTTACGAGCGCAAAACGCTTGAAACTTTTCATCATGGTGTTCTCCATAAAATGTATTTTTTGTAAGTAGATAAAATATAAACTGCACTATATTGGTAATAGTAGCTCACAAAATCAAAGGGAGTTGATATGGCAGGGATTTCCTAACTGCTCATAGTTAATGTTACTTGGATATAGCTTCCCTCATACCTGCAATTATAAAAGAAGTGGTCGATAGAACATAATTCATCTTCTGTGGGGATCATTTTGAGCGCAGCATACTCGGAGAAGTGCGACCATTACGGCTTGGTCCGTTAATCAAGCCTGCATCAGCAATTTTGCGGAAAAGAAATAACTGCATGCGACCCCCAGTGTAATTTGCTTGCAGAATCTATATTATTTGTTCTTTTTGCCTTTTTTCTTTTTAGTCTTCTTGTCAGGGTTTTTGGCTTTCTTTTTACCGCCCCAGTTCTTGAATTTCTTTTTGCAATATTTCAGCAAAGAATCATAGGTGGGGAAATATAAATCAAAGCCTTCTTCAGCAGGGGTGTCGAATTCACAGTAATCGTTAGTGTGCTCACGGCAGGCATGTGGCCGAGTATCGTAGATGCCACAGCCTCCACCCGGTAGAAGATGCGCGCAATCTCCATCAACAAGCAAATTCCAGACACCCTCATCTTTAAAAATTGTCACGTGATCATGCGAGACCTGCCAGAGGAGGTTGCTGTAGTCCCTTTTGGTCTTTGGTGTATCGATCTGTTGGGTAATATATGTGCAGCAGATAGACTTTTTGCAGAAAGAGCATTTATTTTCGGGTGTAATGGTCAAATTACTGGAATCTATTGGAGTGAGTGTGGAGTTCATGTCGCATTTTGCCAAATGATGAATAACCTATATTGTATGACGAACATGTCAGATTTCCATAATTGATTCATGAACGGATAGGAGGGCGCCACGCTGCAATTGATGCTCCGATTTCTAGTGGAACGGTTTCTGCCGATGAGTCTTGCACTTATTGCCTGACTTCGGTAAAATCCGCGCTCTTTTGAAATCGGTTGGAGTAGAACCATGGCACGTGTCTGTCAAGTAACGGGGAAGCGCCCGGTCAGCGGGAATAACATTTCCCATGCGAATAACAAAACCAAACGTCGTTTTTTGCCTAATCTGCAACGTCGTCGTTTTTGGGTTGAGAGCGAGAACCGTTGGGTCAGCTTGCGTTTGACCAATGCTGCCTTGCGCACCATAGACAAGAATGGCATTGATGCTGTGTTGTCTGGCATGCGCGCACGCGGCGATAAAATCTAAGGAGCATTGAAATGCGCGAAAAAATCAAACTTGAGTCAAGTGCCGGTACCGGTCACTTCTACACCACGACAAAGAACAAGAAAACAACGCCTGGAAAAATTGAGCTGAAAAAGTTCGATCCAAAGGTTCGTAAACATGTCATGTACAAGGAAACCAAGCTGAAGTAATACTGTTTGGTCAGTTGTAGACATAAAAAAGCCCGCGAAAGCGGGTTTTTTATTGGTTTTTGAGCACGTTTATGTTTGTTATATGATTGGTTATTTGAGCACTGGGCGATACTCAGCTGCTGACGCTTATGCTTGCATCCAGCTTTGTGCTTCCTGATAGTTAGTGAACACACGAATGTCGGCATCCACAAATATCCTCGATAGCCAAGCCTGCCAGGTGATCCACTGATCGTCAGTAACAACGGCAATCTTGCTGAAATCATGATTGTGCTCGCGGCTGAAAAATTTGATTTCCTCCCATGCAACATCCACGGTGTAATCGATCATTGCCCGCAAGTCGAAGAGCAGGTTGATAGTGCCTGAGCTGTTCAACTTGAGGAGAGATTGCTCTTCGAAAGATTTAAAGTCTTCAAGAGTGAATTCCCCCAACACGGCTACGTTGACCAGATTGTCAGTTTGTTCGATTGTGATCATTTTATTTGTTCCTCTTCATGCTTGGGTATTAAACGTAAGCTTAGCACACCGCCAATAATGATGAATGCCATTCCTAGCCAGCTGCTTAGCGGCAACAATTCATGCCAGATCATCATTCCAAACAAGCTGGAAAACACGATGGTGCTGTATGAGAGGTTGCTGACAACCATGGTGTGCCCGACACGGTGAGCATGAGTCATGGCTATCTGAGCGAGCGTGGCACTCATGCCCAGACCCAGCAGCATAGCCATGCTTTTCAGAGAGATGATGTGAATAGCATCAAGCATCATCCAGATACCGCTGCCAAAAGTGGCAAACAGGCTGAAATAGAAGACTATACGGGGGGCAGGTTCGCCGAAAATTCCCAGTTGTTTGACGTTGAGATAGGCGATTCCAGCCAGAAAGCCTGAGACGAGGCCCAGCAAACCGGGAAACAACTGCTCTTGTTCCAGCGTCGGATGCAGCAGCAGGACGACACCGCAAAACCCCAGCGTGATCGCAATAGTCATGGGCAGATGGAACTTGTCCTTGTAGACCATCATAGTTAACAGGGTAAGAAACAGTGGTGCGGTGTAATTTAGCGTCACAGCAGTCGCGAGAGGCAATACGGTGATGCAGTAGAAAAAGAGTAGCAGTGCGATGGTGCCGGAAAGCCCTCTCCAGAAGTGCGTGAGTGGATATTGGGTTGCGATACCGATGTTATTTCGGCGCATGATGGCATACACGATCAACATGCTGATGAACGAGCGATAGAAAACTAATTCAATATGAGTGAAGTATGAGGCACCGAGCTTTACGAACACACTCATGCAGCCGAACAGCAATCCAGCAACCAGCATCCATAGTGAGCCAACAAACTTAGGGGTCATTGCGGATCAAGATGGAGATTCAAATTTCAGTGCCCTTATCTTTGTGGGCAGGTTCGCCCGGGGAATTATTCAGAGCCTTGGATTGTCCCTGATATTTTTTTGCGGAGCAACAAAAATTGGCTCTGTCGAGTGTCGTTGGGTAAAATGCCAGCCTTTCCCAAGCTGGAGTTGTCATGGCAGGCCAATCAAAAAAGACTGGTGCTCAAAAAGTACCTGCTTTCGAAACTGCTATGGCAGAACTTGAGCAAATTGTAGCCGATATGGAG
>Ga0316187_10003066_pt1 | contig 14544 bp, 15 predicted proteins | sample CroRivburrow1_MG_FD_204927 | JGI IMG/M metagenome (GOLD analysis project Ga0316187, IMG submission 204927) | Coastal sediment microbial communities from Maine, United States - Cross River worm burrow 1 | ecosystem: Environmental > Aquatic > Marine > Coastal > Sediment | place: USA: Maine... | reverse complement strand
GGCTATTCATCTGGATTAGAATGGTAGTTTTTTGCCGCCGAGGATATGGGCATGCAGGTGAAACACTTCCTGGCCTCCACCCTCGCGCACATTGATGACCACACGATAACCGGCAGCAAGATTGAGCACTTCGTCGGCGATTTTGCGCACGCGGTCCATCAGCAGGCCGATCATGGCAGGGTCGTCACAATCAGACAGTGTAGCCACATGCTGTTTGGGGATCACCAGCACATGCGTCGGTGCCTTGGGGTGAATGTCCTTGAAGGCATAGACATCATCATCTTCATAGACCTTGTCGGAAGGGATCTCCCCGGCAATGATTTTGCAGAATAGACAGTCGGTCATCGTGTCTTAGCCTTTTTTGTTGGTAACCACGAGCCAGATGGCATGGATGATGCCCGGAACGGCAAACATCAGGGTAAGTACAATATTAATGAAAAAGTGTTTTGTGAGGCCAACCTGAAGAAATGCGCTCAGCGGGGGCAGGAAAAAGGCGAGGATAAGATTTAAAATACTCATGGGTCACGCTCCATTGGTGAAAAGGTAGCGTGCATTGTGTTTTCAGGTGAGGGGTTTGTCGATACTTGATCAGACGACACCCATATCAAACGCGCCTTTTCCCTTGTTGTTGAAAGGTATATTCCGTTGCGAACAAATTAACGCGACGGCAGGACGAAAGATTGGCATAGTTCGCGCCTGTTCGAATCCGATGCTTCAGTTTCTTATATGATTGTCCCGGACGGACACACAACCGATTGGAGGCATTCCTTTGGCCAGAACAAATTTCAAGTATGAGAAGCGTCAGAAAGAACTCGCCAAGCAGGCGAAGGCGGAAGAGAAACGCTTGCGCAAGCTGGAGAAACGTAATCCGACGGAGGATGAGGGCATCGCTGATGCCACAGATGGCGTTGAGCCGACTGAATCCCTGACGGATGAGGAAACGCCCATCGCTCCGCAGGCCGACAGCGAAGTTTAAGCACAGCCATTTCGTTCCAATAAAAAACCACCCCGACTCCATAAAGGAATCGGGGTGGTTTTTTTTGTACTTACGCCCGGGGTTACTGGGTGAGAAGGGCGTTGATCTTGCGCACGAAGCCGGCCGGATCTTCAGGCAGAGCGCCTTCGGCCAGCACAGCCTGATCGAACAGGATGTCGGAGAAATCGGCAATCTTGTCCGCGGAACGCATCTTGGCCAATCGCTTAACCAGTTCATGCTCCGGATTGATCTCCAGGATGGGTTTCACTTGTGGCACATCCTGTCCGGCCTGCTTGAGGATGCGCTCCAGATTGCCACTGATATCGAATTGATCCGATACGAGACAGGCAGGTGATTCGGTCAGACGGGTGGTGGTGCGTACATCCTTGACCCGTTCGCCGAGCGCTTTCTTGATCTTATCCACAGCAGGACCGGCATGTTTGGCTGCTTCTTCCTCAGCCTTCTTTTCGGCTTCCTTTTCTTCCTCAGAGCCGACGGCCGAGAGATCAAGCTCACCCTTGGCGATGGATACCAACTTCTTGCCATCGAACTCCGTCAGATGGGAAATAAGCCATTCGTCGATGCGATCATGCATCAACAGCACTTCGATGCCTTTTTTGCGGAACACCTCAAGGTGCGGGCTGTGTGCTGCGGCAGCGAATGTGTCACCGGTGATGAAGTAGATGCTCTCCTGCCCATCCTTCATGCGCCCGACATAATCGCCGAGGCTGACAGCCTGTTCGTCACTTTCGGTGGAGGAGAAACGTAGCAGGGCAGCCAGTTTTTCGCGGTTGGCGAAGTCTTCGACCACACCTTCTTTCAGGCAGTTACCGAATTCACCCCAGAAGCTTGCATAATCCTCCGGTTTGTTCTTAAGCATTTCTTCAAGCAGGCCAAGCACACGCTTGGTCGCGCCCTTTTTCATAGCATCCATGGCCGGAGATTTCTGCAGGATTTCACGCGATACGTTAAGCGGCAGGTCGTTGGAATCCATCACGCCGCGCACAAAGCGCAGGTAGCGTGGTAGCAGATCCTCACCGGCTTCCATGATGAACACACGCTTCACATACAGTTTCACTGCATGACGCGATTCAGCCTGCCATAGATCAAAGGGCGCATTCTTCGGCAGATAGAGCAGCAGGGAGTATTCGAACTTACCCTCCAGTTTCTGATGAATCCAACTTAGTGGAGCCTCGAAATCGTGGCCGATATGCTTGTAGAAGTTGGTGTATTCCTCTTCACTTAGCTCCGACTTGGGGCGGGTCCACAGCGCCGAGGCTTGATTCACTGTTTCGATCTCGGCTGGCTTTTCAGGCTCTTTGACTTCGCCGTCGACTTCCACGGCTGGCGTTGCCTGGCCGAGCATGCGGATCGGGAAGGGAATGTGGTCGGCGTATTTATGGATGATGGAGCGCAAGCGGAAATCATCGAGAAATTCAGCGGCATCCTCGCGCAGGTGCAGCACGATTTCGGTGCCGCGCGCCTCCAGCTCCACGGTTTCCAGTTTATATTCGCCATCACCTGTGGATTCCCAGTGTACGCCGTGTTCCTTTTCCAGGCCTGCACGGCGGGTGGTCAGGGTGACCTTGTCGGCAACCAGAAAGGAGGAATAGAAACCGACGCCGAACTGGCCGATCAGGTGCGCATCCTTATCCTTGTCGCCGGAAAGCTTATCGAAAAATTCGCGGGTACCGGAGCGAGCGATGGTACCGATATTGTCCACCACCTCATCGCGGCTCATGCCGATGCCGTTATCGCGGATGGTGACGGTGCCTGCTTCTTTGTCCACGCCGATGAATACATTCAGCTCGGAATCACCATCAAACAGGGCATCGTCCGTGGTGGCCTCGAAGCGCAGCTTGTCGGCGGCGTCCGAAGCATTGGAAATAAGTTCGCGCAAGAATATTTCCTTATTGGAGTACAGCGAGTGGATCATCAGATCCAGCAGCTGTTTCACCTCGGTCTGGAAGGCGCGGGTTTCGGTATTGTTCTGGGTGCTCATGTTTTCTCCTGAATCGTGAGTGTTCTGTGAATTGAATAGATAGGGTCGGGCCTAGCTCTTTTCAAGGGGGGTATAGACAATGTTCCATGCTTCCAGTTTTTGCGCCCGGCTCAGGCTCGCATGCGCCGGACTGGTGGAAGGGAGTAGATGCGTGTCGATCTGGCTGAATTCGTCTGACAGGCTGGGTAGAACAAGCTTGCGGAACAGCTCTTCGGCCTTGCGACCGTTGAAGAAGATGACTCTGATATGGTGATGCGCTGCGAAGAAAGTTCGGAAATCGTTGGGCTCAACATTGCGAATATCTGCATCAAGGCTGCCCGGGCGCACGCACTGATGCGCCACATCCCACAGGACAATGCCATTTTGCATAATTGCTTCCAGACGATCTGCGTAGGGCAATGCCGGACTGAAGCCGAACAAGTCCCCCATGATCGGCCAGAAAGCATTCTGCGGGTGGGCGTAATACTGCGCCTTATCCAGCGACTTTCGGCCGGGCATGGAGCCAAGAATAAGCAGTCGTGCATTGTCTCCGGCTACGGGCGGAAAGCCATTCTCAGGAGGGTGATTTGATGCTTGCATGATGGTCGAGTCTGACCGGACACGTCGGGCTCGGGCAAGCGGCATGAGTCGAGGGGGGAATATTTTCGCTAGCCAAGCAAAACGAAATCGTGTTGCTTGGCGCTTCACCCCCAAGGAGGAGCGAATGAAATACATATTGGTTGCATCCGGGCTGCTTGTCGCAAGCCTGATGACATTAAGCCCACCTGCGATGGCCGGAATGTTCGGTCCAAGCTTTGCCGAAAGGACTGCCGCCGTTCGTGCGCAGACAGAAGGCTTGAATAACTACCATGCCTATTTGGCCCGGGAGCTGGCCATGATCGCCGGTGCTGAAAAGTCACAACATGATGCTGCAGACAAAGAATTTCTTAAGCTTGCCGAACAAGCGGCTGCCAAAGCGGGAGGTAAGTAATGAACAAGAATCTGATTGCTTTGATAGCTTGTAGCACCCTGCTTGGCGCATGCGCCCATCATGGGATTGATTTGGATCGCAGTGAGTTGAGCGAGGCCCGCAAACATGTGGCTGCAGCGCGCGATGCGGGTGCTGAGGCATGTGCTCCGAAATTGATGGCCAAGGCCCAGTCTCGCTTGTTATGGGCGGCTCATGAACTGACAGAGGGCATCCATCAGGATGAGAATGACAGCCTGATTGCCGACACGATCAAATACGCCGATCAGGCCAAGGCCAAAGCAGCAATGGGTTGCAAGCCGGAAACCATTGCTCTGGCCGGGGTGAACTTCGAGAATAACAGCCCTGAACTGACCGCAGCCTCAACTGCGATTCTGGATGGTGCAGTTGCCACACTGAAGAAGCGTAGTGATATTCGTGTCGAGGTCGGCGCGCATACCGATTCACGGGGTCAGGAAGCCTATAACCAGAGCCTGTCCGAGCGTCGCGCGGCCAGTGTGCGTGAATATCTGACAGCTCATGGTATTGCTGCTGATCGTTTGCAGTCCAAAGGCTATGGCGAGAGCAGGCCGATTGCCGATAATGGAACCGCTGCAGGGCGTGCCAAGAATCGTCGCGTGGAGTTGGTTGTTCTGAACTGATCCGGCAACGCTAATGATGTGAAGAAGGGGGTGGATAATTCCGCCCCCTTATTGTTTATGTGATCTGTTATGCCCTGGCCTCCTACTCACTCCAGGCCTTTTCAAAAGGGATACCTTTGCTCATGGCTGTGGTCAGCGAACAAAGGCCAGCACGATCAAGGATGTAGTTCACCTTTTTCACCCAGGTTTCACGATGATTGAATGAGCGAGGTTTACCGCCAATGCTGCTGATAAATGATTTAGCGGTTTTGCAGTCCAGCAGGCTATCCTTACCCTCTTGTTCAACAGTCTGGTCAAGCCAGGTTCGTGCCTCTACAAATGCTGGAACAGCGCTTTTGTAGCTGATCCAACTGGTGACAAAGTCCGATATATTCGTCTTTCGTGCTGAAATTCGCATATCCTGATTGCGTTGGAGATAGGCGAGTCTCTTTTCTGTACCGGCAAGCTCACCTGGTCGGTAATCCTTTTTCAGGCTGGGTGGACGCATCTTCCATTTCAGTTCTTCTGCAGGTGTTGATGCAATTCGATCCTTGTCAATGAACACCCTGTTTGTCGGGATATGTCTCGGCAGTTCAAGTGGAGGGAGCTCTGCCTCTCCCTTGCGTGCGCCAAGACTCAGGATGTTGCCGGTGATGCGCGATACATAGCCACGTCCATAGCCTGACTCAAGTCCTGCCATGGCCAGTATCGCTGCTGGAGGCACATTGTGCTCTAAACCAAGCTCAACAGCGCTTTCGGCAATGCTTTTGTAGAAGGTTTTTACATGCTCATATTTTCTCAGCGAATAATCAGCAGCAAAGACATTGCCGCATATAAGCATCGTGATAAAGCCAAGCGCAGTCGTTCTCATGAATAGATTCAATACATTTCCCCCATGGTTCGTGACTCTCATGTCAAGGTGTGTCGGGCCCGGCGAAGCTTAGGGTGCGACGGCGTTGATCCGGTATTTCTGTTCGGTAGCAGGTACAAATCAGTGTTCGCTGTTATAGCCGAATGCCTGTCTGATCGGCTATATGCTGCCGTAAATGCTCTACTTATTCCTTAAGTCCTTCTTTGCTGATTTGATATACCGACCAAAGTTCTTATCTTTCCTTCTCTTCTCGGCATAGGACATATTGTTGAAGCTGGATTCTTCCTTGAGCTTGCGGAAGTTTTCAAGGTGCTCCTGGCTGATTTCGCCAGCATGCAGGGCAGCGAGTACAGCACAGTCCGACTCAGCCGTATGCTTACAGTCTCGAAAGCGGCAGTTTGAGGAGAGCTCGGTTATATCGGAATAGCTGGCCTGAATTCCAGCTTCTGCGTCAAGCATGCCGAATTCACGCATGCCCGGATTGTCGACAACGAGCGCACCTCCGTCGAGACGAATCAGCTCACGACGAACGGTCGTATGGCGTCCTTCTCCAGTCGCGCTGACAGCCCCGGTTTCCAGGTATTCACGGCCTATCAACTGATTGATCAACGTGGTTTTGCCAATCCCTGACGAGCCGACGAGGCAGTACGTCTTGCCAGGCAATAGCAGTCGTTTGAGATCATCAAGACCATCCCGCGTCACATTACTTAAGGCCACGATGGGGGCTGTAATGCCGGCAGCTTGTATTTCCGCCAACTGTGCGGCCAGCGTGGCAGGCTCTACCAGATCAGTCTTGGTCAGCAGAATGTATGGCTCAGCTCCGCCCTCCATCACCATGACGAGATAGCGTTCCAGGCGCTTTATATTGAAATCGAAATGGCAGGACTGAACGATGAGCGCGTAGTCCAGGTTTGCCCCGATGATCTGGTACTCGACGTCGATTCCAGGGGCTTTTCTACGCAGCAAAGTTCTGCGCTCAAGGCGTGAGTGGATGACGCCGAAGTCCTCACCTGATTTTTTATCCACACAAACCCAGTCGCCCACACATGGCCGTTCATGCGGCTCGTGATGGATGTGCAGATAGCTCCCGGACAGCTTTGCGCGGAATTGGCCGATCTGATCTACAAGCAGCAACTGACCTCGATCAACAGCCGCAACGCGGGCGATGGTATTCGGTGGTTCGCATTCAGCCCGTTGTTCGAACCAGTCACTCCAGCCGAGGTCATTCAATTCAGCGTGCTGAGTATTCATTGGGTTCCGCTAAGGCGAAGCTTAGGGCGCGACGGCGTTGACACGGTATTTCTGTTCAGCAGCAGGCACAAACCAGTGCTCGCTGTTCCAGCCGATACCGGCAGGCGCGGCTTCGATGCCGTGGAAGCGTTTGTGGAATACAGGCAGCGAGTAGGGGGCATAGAGGAATACCACCGGCACATCCTGATGAATCTGCTCCTGCACCACATCGTAGAACGCCTTGCGCTCGGTTCTGTCGAAGGTTTTGGTGGCCGCAATCAGGGCTGTATCTACCTTCGCATTGGCATAGCTCAGAAAATTGAATTGGCGCGCTCCGGTCTGCGATGAATGCCAGATGCTGTACTGATCCGGTTCCGGCGAGAGCGACCAGCCGAGAATCACGGCATCGAAGTTGCGCTTGTTGATGAAATTCTCGATAAAGGCCGACCATTCGACCAGACGTAGCTTCAATTCAATGCCGACATCCCTCAGACGCTGCTGGATGATGGTGGCGGTGTCGGCACGTTGTTTGTTGCCGTTATTGGTCAGGATGGTGAAGCTCAGCGGCTTGCCGTCTTTATCCAACACGCCGTCGCCGTTGGAATCCGTCCAACCGGCATCACGCAGCAGGGCTTTGGCCTTGGCGGCATCATAAGGACGCACCTTGATATCCTTGTTCACCCAGTAGGTGCCCGGCTTGTAGGGCGTGGCAATGGCTTCACCTAAGCCCAGCAGTACGCCATCGACGATTTCCTGCCGATCAATGGCATAAGCAATAGCGCGGCGCACACGCGCATCGTTGAATGGAGCCCGCTTGAGGTTGAAACCGAGATAGGTATAGCCGAAATCGAGATATTTATAGCGGGCATATTCGCGCTTGAGCATTTCTTTCGTTTCAAACAGGCGGCTGTACTGCGTCGGCGTCAGGCCCATGCTGTCCAGATGTCCGGCGGAGAGTTCGAGAAACTGGGTGGCGGAATCCGGGATGATGCGCGTCATACGCTCGCCTAGCCACACAGGGCCGTCAAAATAGTCGGGATTGGCGGTGAGCAGGATGGATTGCTGTGCCTGCCATTCACCCAAGCGATACGGGCCGACGGTGGCGGCAGGCTTGCGTGACAAGTCGGTATTCATGATGTCGACACCCTTGAACACATGCTCCGGCATGATGGCCAGGCCCGTCCATGAGGATAGTGCCGGAGAATAGGGCTCGTCGTAGTGCACGATGAAGCTGAGCGCATCGGGAGTCTCCACCCGTGTCACTTTGACGTAATCCGATTTATAGGCGCTCTGGGTGTGCTCATCGAGCAGCAGCTTCAGGGTAAAGGCGCAATCAGCACTGGTCAGCGGCTTGCTGTCCGTCCACTTCAGGCCGGAGCGCAGGCGAAAGCTGATGGAGAGATTGTCTTCAGCGACCTGCCATGATTCGGCCAGCTGGCCGGTCAGATTCAGATCCTTGTCGTATTTCAATAGGGAAAGATACATCTGGCCGGCAATAGCGTGACTGGAGGCATCGCCGGCGATCATCGGAATCAGATTGCTGGCATCGCCGATACTGGCCGACACAAGCCGGTCACCACGTGCCGGTTCCTGGCTTGCAGGCGCGCTTGATGCTGGCGCCGTGCCTCCGGTCTGGCCGGCCTGATTTGATTGGCCATCATCTGCCGAGCATGCGGCCATAAGCATGGCGATAAGCAGGCATGTGAGCGAAGTTCGATGCAAGGCAGGAATCGCCGTCAGTCTTTTCAAGATGTGCGTGCGCGGGCCAGCAGCCACAGGCGGTCACCGGGATGCAGCGTCTTGTCGTGACGGATGCTATTGGCACGGGCAATGGCGGAAGGGGTGGTGCCAAAGCGTTTGGCAATATTCCACAGGTTGTCGCCGCTTCTCACCCGATAGTGGATGCGCCGCCCCTGGGCCAGAAGTGGATTTAGCGGTGGGCTGGCCGAATTCAGATGACGCGCCGGCACCAGAACAGTCTGCCCCGGATGCAATAGGGCCTTGAGGCCCGGATTGACGCGTTTGAGGTCATGCACATTGGTGTGATAACGATGGGCCAGTACGGACAGGTTATCGCCACTGCGGATTTTGATGGAGACAAACTCCGGTGCGGCTGCACCGGCATTGCTCACCAGCGGTTGTAGCATGGATTCCGGCACATGCAGCAGCACTTTATTGGTCAGATACTGGCTATGATTCAGGCCCGGGTTGAAGCGATAGATTTCTTTGCGGTCGATATCGGCGGCGCTGGCCAACTGATTCACGTCGACCGGGCCTTCCAGCGCCACCTGATGGGTTTCCCAGGCATCAGGAAAACGCCATACACCACGGTGCACCAGAGCCGAAAGACCTAGGATGCCGCGCACATAGGTAAGCGTAACCAAGGGCACAGGAAGCTTGTTCAGCCCGTCCTCCGGTTTCCATGGGTGTTTGCGCAGTCTTTTGTTCATATTGCCGGGGCCGCGGTGATAGGCGGCAAGAGCGACCGGCCAGTTGCCGAATCTGGCGTACATATTCTGCAGATATTGAACACCGCCGCGTGTACTCATTTCAACATGACGACGTGCATCGTAGCCCTTGCCCGCTTTCATGCCCAACATTCGAGCCGTTCCCGGCATCACCTGCCAGAGTCCGGTGGCTCCGACCGGGGAGAAGGCATACGGGTTATAGCCTGATTCTGCGACGGGGACGACTTCCAACTCCTGCGGAGCCTGCATGTCTTTGAGAATAGGCAGAATGCGGGCGCGAACATAGCGCGAGCGTTCGGAGACGTTTGGCCAGTGCTTACTGTAGATACGTTTGGCATCGGCCTGAATCTGTGCAATATCAGCAGCGGAGAGGCCTTCGAGTAGTGGGTTGGGCGTGAGGCTCCGGTCATCTATGCGCGAGGTGTTTTTCGCACCCAGCGCGGCCACATCACGATCCTTTTGCATATGAACAGGCTCATTGCGCGCCAGCTTTGAGCAGGCAGTCATGCTGAACACCCCAAGCAGGGTGAAGCAAAGGATGGACAATCTGATGGGACTGGTTGGACGGAAGGTACCGGTTGATAACATGCACGCAGGATAACGATATGTAATTTCGGGTAAAGTGCTTTGCATCACCCAATTATTTCGGCATTGACGCCGGTATATGAATCCAGAACAATGCGCGCCCCAAGACGCTCCCATCGTCTAGTGGTCCAGGACGCCGCCCTCTCACGGCGGAAACAGGGGTTCGACTCCCCTTGGGAGTACCATTTTCCGGGTTGCCGATGCCGATTGGGCCGGTAGCTCAGTTGGTAGAGCAGCAGACTTTTAATCTGCGGGTCACTGGTTCGAGACCAGTCCGGCTCACCAGTCGATCAGGGTTGCATCAGAGCAATCCTTTTTTTATGGCATCGGCAGCCCGGAATTTATTTGGATGTTTATCCCTCCTTACCCTCTACCTTCAATCATTTCCCCTGAAGGGAACCCTGTATTTCCCCGTAAGATCCAGAAACAGTTTTACGACCGATTGCATCCAAGCCAATATGGCGGGTGTATGAATCCGGCGGGACAGATGGTGTAATACCATAAATGATGCAACGGAGAGCGATAATGAAACTGGCAATGATTGGATTGGGTCGTATGGGCGGCAATATGGTGAGACGTCTGGCAGGCGATGGGCATGAGGTTGTGGCTTATGATGTCGATGCCGCGCCGGGAGGCGCACTGGCGGCAGAGTTTGCAACGGTAACAGCGGCTGCCGATCTTGCCGATGTTATCGCACAGCTGCCTGCACCGCGGGCCTTGTGGGTCATGGTGCCGCACCAGTTTGTTGACGACACGATTGCCAATCTCCTGGCTGCCGGTGTGCAGGCGGGCGATCTGATTATCGATGGCGGTAATTCCAATTATAAAGAGGGTCAGCGGCGCGCTGCCGAGCTGGCCGAAAAGGACGTGTTATTTGCCGATTGCGGCACTTCGGGCGGCGTCTGGGGCCTGAAGAACGGATATAGCCTGATGATAGGCGGTGAAGATGCAGCGATTGCCCTGATTGCACCTGCCCTGACTACCTTGGCCTCCAATGATGGCAAGGGCTGGGGCCATGTCGGTCCGGTCGGCGCCGGGCATTTCGTCAAGATGGTCCACAACGGTATCGAGTACGGCATGATGCAGGCCTTTGCCGAGGGCTTCGAGTTGATGAAGGCCAAAGAGGAATTCGCTCTGGATATGCACCAGATTTCACGCGTCTGGCAGCATGGTTCGGTGGTCTCATCGTGGTTGTTGGATCTAACCGGCGATGCGCTGGAGCAGGATGGTGATCTGACATCCCTGTCCGACTGGATGGACGATTCCGGAGAAGGGCGCTGGACGGCCAATGAATCCATCGATCTGGGCATTCCCACGCCGGTACTCACCCTGGCCTTGCAGATGCGCTTCCGCAGTCGTCAGAACGACGCCTTTGCCGGCAAGATCGTCAATGCGCAGCGCGCCGGTTTCGGTGGTCATGCCATCAAGCCTATCGAGAAGGAATAATCATGGCCGGTGAAGATAAATTCGCCTCGCTGATCGGCAGCCAGAGGCCGGAAGCAACCAATATTGTCATTTTCGGCGCCAATGGCGACCTGACCAAGCGCAAGCTTCTGCCTGCGCTGGCCCATATGCATCGCTGGAATCTGCTGGGTCATCATTCGCGCATCATGGGCGTGGTACGGCAGGATTGGTCGCATGCCCATTGGGTGAACTATGTGCATGATGAATTGCTCAACTATTTCCCTGAAGCCGTGCTCAATCCGCCTTCTTGGCAGCGCATCGCCGAGAAGCTGACGCTGGTCAGCGGTGATCTGGGTGATCCGGATACCTATGCCAATATTGCCAAGGCCCTGCATGCCTTTGAGGGCAAGAAGAATGCCTTGTTTTATCTGGCTATTCCGCCTTCATGGTATGAGACAGTTGCCGAGGGTCTGCATGCCGCAGGGTTGTCCGATGAATCCGAGGGATTCCGCCGGCTGGTCATTGAAAAGCCGTTCGGCATGGATCTGGCCAGCGCACAGGGCCTGAACAAAAGCATTCAAAGCTATTTCGATGAGTCGCAGATTTACCGCATCGATCATTATCTGGGCAAGGAAGCGGTGCAGAATCTGATGGTGTTCCGCTTTGGCAATTCGGTGCTCGAGCCCCTGTGGAATCGCAATTACATCGACCATGTGCAGATTACCGTGGCCGAATCACTGGGCATCGGTTATCGCGCCGGTTATTACGAAACCTCGGGCGCATTGCGCGATATGATTCAAAGCCATCTGATGCAGGTGATGACCCTGGTGGCCATGGAGGCGCCGGTATCGCTGGATGCCGATGATGTGCGCGACGAGAAGATGAAGGTGTTGCGTTCGATCCGTGCTTTCAGCCCTGAATCCATCAAGACTCATACCGTGCGTGCGCAATATGGCGCTGGTGAGGTGAATGGTGAGAGAATCCCGGCCTATCGCCAGGAGCCGAATATCGGGCCCGATTCAAGCACCGAAACCTTCGCCGCGGTGAAGTTTTTTATCGATAACTGGCGCTGGCAGGGCGTGCCGTTTGTCTTGCGCACCGGCAAGCGCTTGCCGCAGCGCGTTTCCGAGATTTGCATCCGTTTCAAGGCACCGCCGCAGAAGCTGTTTGAGATACATAAAGCCAATATGTGTAATAACGAGCTGACCTTCCGCCTGCAACCGAATGAAGGCATGCAGTTGAGCATGACCGCCAAGCAACCGGGGCTGTCCATGGACCTGCGCCGGGTCGATCTCGATGCCACCTACGGTATGGATGGTTCAGGCATGCCTGAAGCCTACGAAACCCTGCTGCACGATGTCATGCTGGGTGAGGCGGGACTGTTCTCGCGCGCCGACGAGGTGGAAGAAAGCTGGGGTATCGTTGCCCCGATTCTTGAAGCATGGGCTGCTGAAAAGGATATCGCCACCTATGTTTCCGGCAGTCAGGACGTGCCGGGCATGGATGAGCTGCTTGGTGATTGTGCCGGTGGCTGGCGTGATTTGTCGGCCGGTTTGCAGGAGTGAGTGCGATGAGTCTGCTTCTTTCGCTGTGCGGCGGGGTCGGCATAGGTGTTTAAACAGGCGAAGGCGATGCATGTGTGGGTTTTTCCTGATGCAGGGGAACTGGGGCGCGCTGCTGCCATACTAACGGTTCAGGCCTATGCTGAAGCCATTGCCGCACGCGGCGTCTTCCATCTGGTTCTGGCTGGCGGCAACACGCCGCGTTTCTGTTACGAGAGCCTGCGCGATTTGGATATGGACTGGTCACGCGTGCATGTCTGGTTCGGTGATGAGCGCTGTGTGCCGGTCGGGCATGAAGATCGCAACGACCGCATGGCCGATGAAACCCTGTTGTCGCATGTCGCCATTCCCGCAGAGCACATTCACCGCATGCCCGCCGAGCTGGGGCCGGAGGAAGGTGCCAGACTTTATGCAGACGAACTGGCTGATGCGCCGCTCATGGATATGTTGCATCTGGGGCTGGGCGAGGACGGGCATACCGCCAGCCTGTTTCCCGGGCATGCTGCGCTTGGCGATGAACGTTTAGCCATCCCCGTGTTCGATTCGCCCAAGCCACCACCCGAGCGTGTCTCCATGGGCCTGTCTGTAATCAATGTCGCCCGTCAGGTAGTGATTCTTGCTGCCGGAGCCGGCAAGCAGGAAGCGATTGCCCGCATTCACGCCGGGGAGCGTCTGCCGGCAGGACTGGTACTTGATCCCAAGTGGTTTGTTGACCGGGATGCTGCCGGTACTTGAAAAGCCTATCCGACGCTCTGAATCCCAGTCAGGAAATCGTGCATGTCCCAGCAAGATTCTTCCTTGATCTCAAACCATTCCTCGCGGTTTGAACCGATGACCGATATGAGGATTTCGCAACGTTGGATGACATTGTTTTTCCCTACTTCTCTGCGAGAGAAATCAATATTATCGCTGGGCCTCACAAAACCTTCCGGTAAGCGGAGCCTGAGAATTCGAGATTTATTCTCAGGAATGATGGTGTCTCCACCATCGATATGCAGAAAATCGACGTTCTCTCCGTAGAAGATATTGATGTATTTGATGGCTGCAGGCTGTCTTCCGGTATTCTGGACCATGACGGTATAATAGTCGGAATTTACGCCGACTCGTTTTACAGACATATCGAAATCCTTACTTAGAATGTCTTGCGCGACCGGATAGGAGGTCGAAAAAACGGACAAGCCGCCTAGCAGGATCGTAAGCAACACAGCAAGCAGGGGGAGATGTTGTCTCCAGTTCTGATATGCATTGCATTCCTTGCATTTGAGAGCTTGTGCATCGATGGGTTGTCGGCATTCCAGGCAAATCTTCGAGTTTGGAGTATCGGATTTCGTGCCATCTTTGATCTCGTTTGCTTTGTTCAATGAACCCTCCTCCATGGTTTCCTATGCTTGACGGAATTGTCACGGTTTATGCTTTTCTGATCACCACCATCTTTTCTTCACTCATCTCCAGCATGGCGGAGAGGATGCCTTCACGCCCCAGTCCGGAGGCTTTGACCCCGCCGTAAGGCATGTGATCCACACGGAAGGTCGGGAAATCGTTGATTATCACACCGCCGACCTTGAGTTCATCCACAGCGTACTGGATATGGCGGCTATCAAAGCTGAATAGTGCGGCCTGCAAGCCGTATGCCGAGCGATTGACCCAGCCCACGGCACTTTCGATCTCTTCAAAAGGCGTGACCGTGACCACCGGGCCGAACACTTCCTTGCGGCATACTTCCATGCTCTCTTTGACCTCGGTGAGAATCGTCGGCTCGATGATATTGCCGCAACCCAGCCTGCGTCGCTTGCCGCCATGCACGATGCTGGCCCCGTCCTTTTCCGCCTGCTTGATCCATGCCAGCACCCGATCGGCTG
>Ga0316187_10003064_pt1 | contig 14551 bp, 11 predicted proteins | sample CroRivburrow1_MG_FD_204927 | JGI IMG/M metagenome (GOLD analysis project Ga0316187, IMG submission 204927) | Coastal sediment microbial communities from Maine, United States - Cross River worm burrow 1 | ecosystem: Environmental > Aquatic > Marine > Coastal > Sediment | place: USA: Maine... | reverse complement strand
TAACCAATATCAATACTGTCTAATTGCTCTGATTTCAAATCAGGATTACCTGTCACTACAATGTTATTTTTTGTATACATCTCTAAAAACGTAGGTGGTCGAAAGGACTGAGCATACTGCATTTTTATGGTTTGCTCATCGGATAAATGATAAACCCCTGCAATTCTTGGCGTGACATCGCTGCCAATATCATCGTAGTCATCAAACCTTAAACCAAAAGTAAAATCCAATTTTTTAGAAAACGCGTATTGATCTTGCAAATAAACACCAATAACTCGTCGACTCAAATTTTCAGCCAACCAATTATCCTCACCAGTATATTTTTGATTCGGCCTTTCTTCTAGATATTTGTATCCTCCTACTTCCTCAACCGCGTAGTTTCGTTGTGCCCAGGTGTCACCTTGCTTGGTATTGGAGTAATCTACACCAAACAATAAATCGTGTTCCTTAAAAGCAGAATAACTCAACTCGTAGGCTAAATAGTATTTTTGTTCTTCGTAATTTGGTCCACCTAAAACACCATCATCAAACGTTGTTTCGAATGGCGTGTTAGGCCAAGCGACAAATCCGTTTGGAAAAATTTCATGCTGCTCACTAACAAGCTTGTGTTTAAACCAACCCAGGGCTAATTTCGTATTGGTGTGCTCAGCCAATTTCCAAGGTTTTGATAATTCGATACCTTGAAATCCAGCGGTTCGAACGATTCGATCGCTGTTCGATGGTAATGCATTTGCTATCCCATAATGATCACCGGAACCTGCCTCCATATGCTGCCAGGATATGGAGAAATCCTTATAATTAAAGTCAAGAATGAAGTAGCGATTTTCACGTTTAGTATTCACCGGGCCAGGTGCGTTTGAAACAGACTGGTTAGGTGTATTGTAGAGGACATCCTCACCTGCTTGTAATTGGCCACCTTCACTATTTTGCGCGGCCACATTTAAACTAAGCGATATATTTTTAGAGGGAAACTCTTTCCATAATTGTGCACCAAAATCATTATTGCCTTTATTACTGTCGCGAATATACACCTGGTCTGTTCTATTAGTAGTGATGATATTGATAACACCCACTGAAGCAAATTCACCATAAATTACCGATCCTGGACCCCTTATGACCTCAATTCTGTCCACTTGGTCCAGCGGCCACAGTAACGCAGGCATTGCTGCCTGCAAGGTCGCATTAAAGGTCATTCCATTCAGTAATACCTTTACCTTTCCAGAAGAAAAGGTCTTACCAACGCCCCGAAAAATGACTTGTATCTGTCCATCATAGGCGGCAGATAATTCTACACCGGGTATGAATCCAAGGGCATCGTAGACTGTCCGTGCGCCTTTCGCCAGCATATCTTTGCTCTGTAACACTGAAACCATACCGGGCACAAAATCAACATTGAGTTTGGTTTTTGTTGCCAATTCAGTCTCTTCTTCTAATACTCGAAGAAGATCGGCCATAGCCTGATCCATATTATTTTTATCTTTCTCCAACGAGGATTCTGAGGCATCTAACTGTAGACTTGTAACAGGGTCTGCGGCAGGCGAGTTCTGTGCTGCGGAAGTAGGAATATCAACGAAAAGAAATAAGATTAGGACTAAACTCGCGAACTGTTCGATAGTTTTTTTAATAATACCGCTCATTAATGGTATTCCCGAAAGATTATTTTAAATACAATAAATTAAATTAGGTCTAAACTGAAACTTTACATGTTTTTATTTAAAACTGGTGTAATAAACAGCAAATAGAGTTAAGTGTAACGAAGTCTGACCATTAAATCCCTTTATATATTACTATATTTATCTCTTCATACTAACAGCTTACTAAGAATAATCAGAATGCATATTCAAGTGCTGGGACTATCAACTTCTCGCATCGGCTAATCTGAGTTTTACCCTTGCAGATTAATCGGTGATAAACCCATGCCTCTGGTTAATACGCAAAAAAATTACGGCCATAATTAGTCCGCGGGTAAACATAAAAATGACAAACGCCAGCCACAAACCGTGATTCCCCCATCCTTGTAAAAAATACCAACTGGGCAAGAAGAAAGCAAATGTAGCCAATAACATTATATTACGCATTTCGACCACTCGTGTACTACCAATATAAACACCGTCGAAAACAAAACTCCAGACAGAGACCAAAGGCAAAATAACAATCCAGATTAGATAATTATCGGCATTTTCACGAAGCGCATCAATATCCGTTAACAACGCAATTAAATTATACCCAAAAAATGCATAGAATATAGCAAAGCAGATGCTTACAATAACCGACCAAAACAATATTATTATCACTGAAGAATAAAACAGTTGCCGATTCTTCTCCCCCACCGCGCGCCCCACCATAGCCTCTGCAGCATGTGCTAATCCATCCAATCCGTAAGCCATAAAGGTTTGAAAATTGAATAACAATGCGTTGGTGGCCAAAACCACCTCCCCCATTCTAGAACCTTGCGCAGTAAAATAAGCAAGTGTGAACATTAAACACAGTGTACGTATAAAAATATTTTTATTGATAAGGACTAAACGAACAATCTTATCTTTGTCCAAGAGCCCTTGCCAAAGCCATTTACCAGGATGATCGTGCAAAACGCTTTTAACCAGAGCCAAGCCAATCACTAAACCGCAATATTCTGCAATCAATGATGCCCATGCCACGCCATTGGCACCTTGACCAAACTTAATAACAAATAGGTAATCAAGCAACATATTAATGCTATTAACAAACAGCATATGATATAGCGCAAATTTCGCGTTTTGCATACCCAAAAACCAACCCAGCAACACATAGTTAATCAATGTTGCAGGCGAACTCATAATGCGAATATTAAAATACACTCTCGCATGGGAAGTAACATTTTCGGTGGCTTCGATGAAATAAAATGCAAAATCAGCGATGTTATTTTTAAAAATAAGCAATACAAATGAAATCAGTAAGGCAACAAGTACGCCTCTAATAAGGGATAAGCGTAGTTCGACCATCTCACGCTGGCCATAGATTTGAGCGGTAATACCAGTTGTGCCCATGCGCAAAAACCCAAAACCCCAAAAAACTATTCCAAATATCATAGCGCCTATAGCAACAGCACCAATGTGATAGGGCTCGTCCAAATGCCCAACCACAGCTGTATCCACTGCTCCAAGCAGAGGAACAGACAGGTTCGACAATATCATGGGAATAGCAAATCTCCAGATTTGCGCATGCATTTCTTTATTTAAAAAATAATTTTTAGGGATTTTAATCAAGGTTTGACTATGAAAGAACTACCTGTTGTGCGTACCACACAACAGGTGTATTTATGACCGTAGCATGTACCGTACGCACGGAGACTGTGTAAGTATTCAAAAACCTAGAAAATGTGCACTATCCGTAGGGTGGAAAAGCGCAGCGCATCCACCAATACCAGCGAGAATGGTGGATGCGCTGCACTTATCCACCCTACATTGAGAATACTTTCACAGTCTCTCGGCATACGCTACAACATGGATTGCACAGCTTTTACTGCTTCTCCTGAGTTGATAGGCGCTTTCATATCCGTTAGCACGGAATCCAATGTGCCTAAACAATACATTATATTCTTAACATTACTAGCATATCCCATTAGACCGATTCGCCAGACTTTTCCGGCCAGAGTACCCAGGCCAGCACCAATTTCCAAATCGAAATCAGCTAATAGTCTTTGCCGAACTTTAGCTTCATCTACACCATCTGGGATGCTTACGGCATTTAATTGTGGCAGGCGATCTTTTTCATTCACAATAAAACTCAAGCCCATAGCTTCTATACCAGACCGTAACAATAGGTGATTGTGCATATGCCTTTGCCATGCGTTTTCCAGCCCTTCTTCTTCAAGAATTACAAGTGCTTCGTGTAGCCCGTATAACGCATTAATAGGAGCGGTATGATGGTAACTACGTTGTTGTCCGCTGCCCCAGTATCCCATGACTAAATTGAGATCTAAAAACCAGCTCTGTACCGCACTTTTACGTTGCTTTATTTTTTCCACTGCGCGTTCACTGAAACTTACCGGCGATAATCCTGGCGTGCAGGACAGGCATTTTTGTGTACCGGAATAAATGGCATCTATACCCCATTCGTCGACCTTTAGTGGTGACCCTCCCAATGAAGTCACCGCATCAACAATCACTAAACAGTCATGTTTATGTGCAATTTCGCACAGTGTTTTGGCATCCGATTGCGCACCAGTGGATGTTTCAGCATGAACGAATGCAACAATACTGCCCTTTGGTACCTCGCGTAATGCCTCTTCAAGTTTATTTGGGTCAACCGCGTCCCCCCACTCATCCTCTACCATAACGGCTTTAGCCCCAATCCGTTTGACGTTTTCCAGCATGCGTCCACCAAACACACCATTTTGGCAAATAACTACGGTATCTTCTGGTTCAACCAGATTAACAAAACACGTTTCCATACCTGCTGATCCCGGCGCTGATACGGGGATAGTCAATTCATTTTTCGTCTGAAACGCGTATTGTAACAAGTGTTTCATATCTTCCATGAAGGAAACAAACATGGGATCAAGATGACCAATGGTGGGTCGAGCTAATGCGGATAATATCCTCGGATTCACATCAGATGGACCAGGTCCCATTAGGGTGCGTATGGGTGGTATAAATGGTTTAGACACAGTTCTCTCTCTTGTAAGTTAAAAAGGGTTCATAGTATAAAAATCGCCTGTTTCGGGCACAAACCATAAAATTACTATGATTAGTTCGACGCTAGTCGACCAACAGTTCAATCCAGTGTTTAACAGGTACATTGGAGGCGCCTTTCAAATGCAGCAGGCAGCCAATATTTGCCGTGGCAATAATATCAGGGCTGGCGTATTGTAAAGAATTGAGTTTATTCGTACGTAGTGCTTGTGATAACTCCTTATGAAGTATGGAATACGTACCAGCCGCACCACAACATAAATGCGCATCTTTAATCGGTAATAAGTTCATTCCCATGTGACTCAATAAGGATTCTACCCTACCCTTTACACCCAGTCCATGCTGCAAAGTGCATGGTGAATGAAAAGCGATATTTTTTCCGCTATATTGACCGGTACTAACGGGCAAGTCATCAAAATCAATTACTTCGCTGACATCTTTACTCAGCGCAGAAATCCTTTTAGCTTTATGGGCATACTCGGAATCATCCACCAACAAACGCTCATAATCTTTTAAAAACAGGCTACACGCACTCGCTGAAGTAATAATGGATTCAACGTCATTTTCAATATACGGCCACCAAGCATCAATATTTTTACGCATAAACACTTGTGCCTTATTGTGATCTGATAAATGATGCGACAAGGCACCACAACAAACTGCAGAATTTACACGTATAATAGATACTCCCATTTTATCCAGTAAAATCATTAAAGCGATATTAATATTGGGTGCCACAGCTGGTTGAACACAACCATCCAACATTAACATTTTGCGTTTGTGATTTTTCGCATTAGGTTCAGCCAAGCCTTGTTTTTCAGGCAAATAGTCTCGAAGACTTTTTGGCAGTATCCATTTAAACCTCTTGAGACTGTTAAGTAAAAATCTCACCCGCTGCGTATAAGGAACAATATTGGCAATTGCAGTACGTAAAATACTCTCTTTTAGTGGCCTTTTACGCTTGCCATCGACAATTTTTCGACCGATATCCAGCAACTGACCATATTTGACACCGGAGGGACACGTCGTTTCGCAATTTAAGCAGGTTAAACATCTGTCCAGGTGCAATTGAGTTTTCGCACTGGCCTGCTGCGTTTCCAATACCTCTTTAATTTGATAGATACGTCCCCTCGGACCATCAAGCTCATCGCCAAGCAATTGGTAGGTTGGGCAAGTCGCATTGCAAAATCCGCAATGAACACAACGGCGCAGTATGTCATCGGCATGTTTACCAAGCGAAGTATTAATATACTGATCACTGATTTTAGTCTGCATTTTGTCCGTAGATTCGATGTCTATTTAAAATATTGTGTGGGTCAAATATTGTTTTTATGGTACGGGTTAAACGTCCCAATCCAACTGGAAGCGGATGAAACATATTGACTACTTCATTGTTATTTAGTAATTCTTTACCCCTAAACAAGGTCGCATGCCCACCTTCCGCAGTAACTGCATCCCTAACATTATCTGCCGATTCAAAGGTTTTCAACCACCGCTGTGCGCCACCCCAATCTAAAAACCATTGTCCTGGCAAGCCCAAATGCAAAACTCCTGAAGCAAGAGATAGTCGCCACAAAGGTACGTCTTCTCTGAAGAAAAAATGTTGTTGGTTGTTTAACTCTTGCCAAAATAACTCACTGTGATCAAGTCGATCTCCGGCAATTTTACGTTCTATACCGCTCAACCCGAACTCAGTACCGGACAAACGTAAATACATGGTTTCGCCGTCGTAACAGGCTGCACTTAAGGGTAAAGGTTTTGCCATTCTGGCATTCATTACGTCCAACGCTTCTTGCGCAGTGAGTGGCATATAGACACTTATTTCTATATCCGGTTTGGGTAACACTTTGATGGATATTTCCAATAACACACCGAGTGTCCCCATCGCACCTGCCATGATTCTCGAGACGTCATATCCAGCGACATTTTTTATTACTTGGCCACCAAATTCCAGAACCTTGCCATTACCCGTAAGAATTTTGCAGCCTAAGACATAATCTCTAACCGAACCTGTAAATGGACGCCGTGGACCTGACAGCCCACTGGCAATTACTCCACCAATTGTGCTGCCATCACCAAATACTGGTGGTTCGAATGGAAGCATTTGTCCTTGCGTTGCTAAAGTCTTTTGCACAGCAGACAATGGAGTACCAGACCTGACCGTCATGACCAATTCACTGGGTTCGTAAGTAATAATACCGCAATGTTTTTTCGTATAGAGTGGTTCACCCACGAGTTCGTTGGCATAAAACTGTTTTGTATCACCACCGACAATTCTAAGCGGCGTGTGAGAATCATGTGCTTTCACTACACGGCTACGGAGGTCTTCCAAATCATCCTTGTTATCAGTATTCATTTTAAAATCTTTCTAATTCTGGAAAGGGAAGCTTACCCTTGTGCACATGCATAGCTCCCAGCTCTGCACAACGGTGTAGGCTTGGTACAGCCTTACCTGGATTTAGCAAGCCGCTTGGATCAAATGCCGATTTAATTTGATGAAAAATAGAAAGTTCATCTTGGGCAAACTGACTACACATCTGATCCAGTTTTTCTACTCCGACGCCATGTTCACCCGTTATCGTTCCCCCCACTGAAACACATAGCTCCAAAATTTCGGCTCCAAATTTTTCTGCGTTTTCCAATTCACCGCTTTTGTTGGCATCGTATAAAATAAGTGGATGTAAATTACCATCACCGGCGTGAAAAACATTAGCTACAGCTAGACCATACTTTTCAGAAAATGTAGCGATCTTAGCCAGTACTTCAGGCAGACATTTACGCGGTATAGTGCCATCCATACAATAATAGTCAGGAGATATTCTACCCATTGCCGGGAACGCCGCTTTACGGCCTTTCCAAAACAACTCCCTTTGTGCTTCATCCTCGGCCAGTCGGACCTCAAAGGCACCGCCTGTTGACATTATTTCTTTTACTTGTTCAGCTTGTTCGGTAACTTCAGTTTTAATACCATCGAGTTCACACAACAATATTGCCGCGGCATTTAACGGATAGCCTGCGTGAACAAATTCTTCGGCCGCTCGTAGGGCAAACTTATCCATCATTTCCAGTCCGGCCGGTATGACACCTTGTTTAATAATCTCTGCCACGACAAAACCCGCCTTTTCCACTGAATCAAAGGCGGACAAAATAACAGTAGTTGCCTCAGGTTTAGGTAAGAGCTTTACTACTACTTCTACAATAATACCCAACAAGCCTTCAGAACCTATGAATAGAGCTAACAAATCGTAACCAGGCGCATCCAGCCCGCTACCACCCAGTGTAATTAACTCACCATCTATGGTTACAACTTTTATTTCGAGAATATTATGAACCGTCAGACCGTATTTTAGGCAATGAACACCTCCTGAGTTTTCTGCTACATTACCACCAATGGTGCAGGCGATTTGTGACGAGGGATCTGGGGCGTAAAAAAGTCCTAGGGAGGCTACAGCTTCGCTAATGGCGAGATTTCTTACCCCCGGCTGAACACGAGCGGTCCGATTAATGGCATCGACTTCTAGGATTTGACTCAGTCTGGCCAGACTTAGAACAACACTATTAGCTAATGGTAAAGCACCACCGGATAGTCCTGTACCTGCACCTCTAGCGACTACAGGCACGTCAAATTGCACACATATTTTTAAGATTTGTTGGATTTGTTCGATACTATCGGGTATCACAACCATTAAAGGTACTTGAGTGTAGGCGGATAAACCATCACACTCATAGGGTTTCAATTCCTCTGGGGAAGCCAATATGGAATTTTGCGGCAATACGCCTGCAAATTGCCTTTTTAGTTCCTTTACTGTAGCCTGCTTAACCACTATATTTATACGCTATAAGTTCCAATGGACACAGCTTCTTCAATTTATAGAGTGTGTCCGCCCATAAACGAGAATATTTTTTCAAAATCAAGACGCACCGTCTTCGAAAAGCACAGCATATACCAATATTTGAGCAGTAGAGAAGACGGTGCGCCCGAAAGATTGGAAAAATAGACCGTTTATGGACGGACAATGACTAGATTAATCAATTCCGACCACCTTGCCAAGAGTTAAAATCTAACTGCACCTAAAAACAAACGAACGACCGATGACACATTACCTAAAACTTTCGAATAAACTTGTATTATTTTGTGTATTTACATTCACTACATTAGCGTCGGGGCAATCACTTGCCAGTGCGTATAATATTCAAAATAGTATTGTAAAGATCACAGCTACCCACAACCACCCCAATTATGGTTTTCCTTGGCAGCGCTCTGGAATACATTCAGTTACCGGCTCCGGGGTTATTATCAGTGAAAACCGTATATTGACCAATGCGCATGTTGTGGCAGACCATACTCTAGTTAAGGTTCAAAGAGAGGGATCAGGCAATACTTTTATCGCAGAGGTTGCCTTTGTCTGTCACTCCTGCGATCTAGCCTTGTTAAAAGTTGTTGATAACGATTTTTTCAAACACGCTGAGCCCTTAGAAATAGATGGTTTACCCAGTCTTCGCTCCAGGGTCAGTGTCTATGGCTTTCCTACTGGTGGCGAAACCATATCAATTACTGAAGGTATAGTGTCGAGAATTGAAGTCGATTTTTACGTACATTCTTCCGAACGTTATTTATTGGTACAAGTTGATGCTGCCATTAATCCTGGAAATAGCGGTGGACCGGTAATCTCTGACGGCAAGATCGTCGGTATTGCCATGCAATCTCTGGAACACGCTGAAAATATTGGTTATATCGTGCCGTCACCTATTATTGATCATTTTCTCAAGGACGTTGAAGACGGCGAGTTAAATGGTTTTGCCGAATTGGATGTCTATGTTCAGCTCATTGAAAACAAAGATTTAAGAAAATCAATGGATCTCCCCCTCAATTCCGGTGGCATGTTAATAACAGGTGTTAGTAGAGGCACACCTGTCGACAAACTTTTGAAACCTGGAGATGTACTGTTAGAAATTGACGGATATGCCATTGGGCAAGATGGTAAAGTCACTTTGGATAATGGATTACGAGTAGAATCAACCCATCTGGAATATCTAAAACAAATCGGTGAAAAACTGAGTGTCACCATTTTACGCAATAACAAAAAATTAACAGTCAACATCCCATTAAAAACCAGAAAACCACGTATTAATAGTAAAGAATATGATAAAACGCCTACTTACTATGTCTTCGCTGGCTTGGTGTTTCAGCCCATTTCCAGCGGGTACTTAGAAGCAAATCAGGCCATGCAACCGAGTTTGTTATCCTATGTACCTGAATACACACTGCAAGGATATAGCAAACAGATCCCTGATAGAATTCAATCTAAACGCAAACAAGTGGTTGTATTAAGTCATATTTTACCGGATATCATTAATGATGGTTACAAAGACATGGAAGGCAGTGTAATTTATTCTATAAACAACACGCCGGTGGAAGATTTAAAGCACTTAATTGAAATAATAAAAAATGCGAAAGGAACTTATTTAAAAATCGTAACGGATTTTGGTAACCAAATTATAATGGACAAAGAAAAAGCGAAAAATCGTCATAAGAAGATATTACAACAGTATCAAATATTTGACGACCGATCACCGGATTTGCGATGAGCTAACCTTATTTTTTTCCTTCCAAAACCCTGTGTTTGGCGGCAATAAAATCCGAATGCGGAACATAAATTAGATCCGCTACTTTTCTTACCAAGGCTTCTTCATATTTCTGTAACTTGTCATCCGCATAGGCGACTTCCCACATAAGCTCGATCACCATCACTTTTTGCTCGGCACTGAAACCGTTGTTTATTAGTTTGGTAAAGTCATAATAACAGGTTGCCTGCTTAGCTTCTTCGGCGGCCAATTCAATGAGTGCGTCTGTTTCGTTTTGGGTAAGTTCAAAATGCTGCTGAATAGATTTTGCAACGGCAGCGAGTTCACTGTCATGGACATCAAAATCGGCACTGGCCATTTCTAATAACAGCGCTGCCGTCGCCACCTTTAATTGGTGTTCGTTATCAACGTTTTCACCCTGTGACTGCATATTCTCGGTAAAAAATTTCTTGATGGTCGCTAACATTTTACTACCCTGACCTTTTTTGTAGGTTTAAACTAATGTAGTTTACTGTAATAATTCACTATCTCAAGAAACACTTTAGTTAATTGCCGGTCTAATTAATAAGAAATAGAGTAAATCATTGAATCATATGGAGTTAACATGCTACGTTCATTACTAATAGGTACAATTTTATTATTGTTTTTAAGCCCTTTATCCGCTACTAACCAAAAAGAAATTGACCATATACTAAAAATGGATTCAGCACCCTTCGGTGTTATTTTTGAAGTTGTCGAAGGTAAAGCGGATGCACTGGACTGGGCTATACCAAAAATAAAGGAATACGCCAAATTATTGAGAGCTAAATTCCCTGATATTGGTATTGCCGTTGTATCGCATGGTAAAGAACAATTCGGCCTGTTGAAAAGCAATCAAAAAAATAATAAAGAAGTACACAAAACAGTAAAATCGCTTGTCCAAGATGATTCCATCCCAGTGCATATATGCGGCACTCATGCCTCATGGTATAACAAAACAGCCGCTGACTTTCCTGATTATGTCGAAGTGTCGCCTGCCGGACCTACAGAAATCAACAATTATGAAGAAATGGGTTATGAATTAGTGGTGATGCAGGAAGAATAATTAGGAAATGGAGCAATAAATGTTCGAGTTAAGTATGCATTCCCACGCGGGAGCGTGGGAACGAGAATAGTGATATGGGCGCAGGACGAAGGAAGTTGGGAGCAGTGTTTCCTTGCATCATATAGGTGTAAGAATGCAGCTTAAGCAAGCAGTAAGAAAACTCTAAGTTTCACTTAACCCAATCATAAGGCCGGTGTAATTTTCCTTTGCTTTAATATAATCATCAACAGCAAAAATAACCATATCAGCAAGGAGGAACACCACATGGCTACTTTAATTTCAACAAATGAGGCTACGACAAATATTTCACAAACATCACGTGTTATTCGTTTTGGAATCGGTGCAGCAATGATATTAAGTGTAATGGACCCTTCTCTCGGCGTATTAGGCAATATGGCCTATTTACCATTGATCGCTATTTACTTTATCTATTGCGCTTTAACGGGCTGGGACCCTGTACGTGCAGTTTTCACGCACAAAGATGAGGGCGCAATCAATTTGAGCAAGCCCGCTCGTATTGTATTACTTTCGTCTGGCACCCTAATGATTGCATCCGTGTTTATGGTCGGTGTCAATCCTATTGGCTTGTTTGCCCTGTTACCCTTAGTTGGTATATATCCCATCACTGCTGCAATCATAGGCAGCGATCCCATAGATGTTATTTATAATAATGGTCGAGTACAAACAGGCACAGAAACGCGTGAAACTAGTGCTCAAGTACAAACGCTATTTGATGGCCAAACCGACATACAATCTTCACAACATCATCACGACATAGCAGCCTAATCCTGCAATGTAACGCAATTTAGGACCCAACACGTAGTCTGGTGTTGGGCCCTAGCGGACACACAATCCACACCAAAATACTCACCTATTATCATAGCCTGAATCATCCTATCTATTTAAGCAAACTTTAAGCTGATAGTAAGCAAACCATAATTATTCTTTGCTTTAATTAATACATAAGAATAATAAATGAGCACCATCACTTCTAGAGCTCATTCTTATGACGATTTAGTTGTTTCGATTTATTGTATTACAGATGCAGAATATTGTTCTAACTAACCAAAAAACAACGGGGGTTGTGATGCGATTATTACTCGTAGAAGATAATCAAAATTTGGGCAAAGGCATTCACGCTGGCTTGAGTCAAGTGGGATACGCAGTGGATTGGGTAAAAGACGGTGAAACGGCGCAATCGGTCTTAAATAGCGAAGAATACGATCTGGCCTTATTGGATATTGGTTTGCCGCAAAAATCCGGCTTGGAAGTACTTGATGAATTACGTTTACGTGGCAAGGATCTTCCGGTTCTAATTTTGACAGCCCGCGACACCGTCAATGACCGCATTATCGGCTTAGATAAAGGGGCGGACGACTACATGGTTAAGCCTTTCGATTTAGATGAGCTAAATGCAAGAATCAGAGCATTGTTAAGGCGTAGTGTGGGTAGAACATCGCCTATCATTACATATGATGATATTGAAATAAATCCCGCATCTCATACGATTAAAAAAGACGGCAAGATTATGGATTTATCAAACCGTGGCTTTGCTATTTTGCAGACTCTATTGGAAAATGTAGGGCGTGTTATGTCACGCTCACAACTTGAACAAAGCCTTTATTCTTGGAAAGACGACATCGACAGTAATGCGGTTGAGGTTCATATTCACCACATTCGTAAAAAATTCGGCAATGAATTGATACGCACCATTAGAGGTATCGGTTATATCGTGGATTGAGTGAGGGAGAACACCATGAGTTTTTCCATTAAGCGTCGTCTATTGGTTGGTTTGCTTTCGGTTTCCGCCGTAATTTGTGTTATCGCTAGTGTAAAAAGCTATTTTGAAACCCGCCATGAAATCGAAGAGTTATTTGATGCGCAAATAGTTCAATCCGCTAGAAGCCTGCTAGCGTTGAGTTCCCATGAACTATATGAACAGTTAGCCTATTTAGATGAGCAGTCTAAGGATCCGGCGGCTAATGAATCAAAGCCAATACAAATCCATAAGTATGAACAAAGTATGGATTTTCAAATCTGGCTAATGGGTAGTCATTTGGCCGTACGTTCCGAAAGTGCACCAAATAGTCCGTTTACTCGAAAAGAAAAAACCTTTAGTGATATAAATTTAAATGGGTCCCAGTTACGCGTATATGCTTTGTCCAACGAAGACAATACCATTCAAGTGCAGGTAGCGGAAAATTATGCCGAGCGCGATCGTCTTAGCAATTCGATTTCAATGCGCTTAATGGGATCATTGTCCGTTATGTTGCCATTGTTGGGTATACTCATTTCTGTCATGGTAACTCGAACCATGGAACCTCTCAATCGCATAGCTCGCGAAATTGAGTCACGCACGGGTGACGATCTGCAGCCTGTAAACGACAATGATATTCCTGATGAGGCCAAACCTATGATTACGGCCTTAAATCATTTATTCGAGCGCTTACAAGTCGCATTTGAAAACATTAGCCGTTTCACGGCCGATGCTGCCCATGAATTACGAACACCTTTGGCCAGCTTACGCGTAAATACCCAAGTGGCCTTAAATGCCAAGGAAGAACATATGCGTAATGACGCTTTAAACGATGTGATATCCAGCGTTGACCACGCCACCGTATTAGTCGAACAACTATTAGTGTTGTCGCGCTTAGATCCCGAAAGCGGATTATATAAAAATGAACACACGGATCTAAAAAATTTAACGGAACACATTGTTGCCCAACAGGCAACCGACGCCATTAAAGCCGATATTGATATTGGCTTAGACGCAAAAGCGCCGACTTATGTATTTGGCAAATCCGGAATGATATCAATATTAATCCGAAACCTGATTGAAAATGCCATTCATCACACGCCAGAACACGGTGTGATTGATATTAGTTTGAATATGGAAAATGATAAAGTCAAACTCAGCGTAGCCGATAGTGGTCCGGGTATCCCAGCACACGAGCGTGAAGATGTATTCCGGCGTTTTTATCGCATTAAAGGCAATGATAAGCCTGGTACTGGCCTGGGCTTGTCCATTGTGCAGCGCATTGTTGAATTACATCAGGCACAAATTGCGCTGGGCAAATCGAAGTTGGGAGGATTGCAAGTGGATGTCTGGTTCGAAGCAGCCGAGACAGCCGTCGATGTGAAAAACAAATCGGTAATGAATAAACACATTGCCATGGCAGCTCAGTAACGTGCGCCGTGAGACTGTGAA
>Ga0316187_10003063_pt1 | contig 14555 bp, 12 predicted proteins | sample CroRivburrow1_MG_FD_204927 | JGI IMG/M metagenome (GOLD analysis project Ga0316187, IMG submission 204927) | Coastal sediment microbial communities from Maine, United States - Cross River worm burrow 1 | ecosystem: Environmental > Aquatic > Marine > Coastal > Sediment | place: USA: Maine... | reverse complement strand
TCGTGACACCGCGTTCCTTGCCGGGATGCTTCACGATTGCGGCAAGCTCGTCATGGCGACTAATTGGCCTCAGCAGTACGTCGACATCTTTGAAGCGGATGACCTGGCCCTCGAGACGCAGGTAAGCGGCGCTGATCACTCCCTGGTCGGGGCCTACCTGCTGGCTTCGTGGAAGCTACCCGATGTCATCGTCGAAGCAGTCGCTCAGCACCACCGGCGGTCTGCGGGCAATTTCCACGAGTTCGGCACAACCGGCCTCGTCCACGTCGCCAATGCGCTGGCGAAACGTCCCGGTGACGGCACCCTTCCGGGCCTCGATCCCGACTTCATAGGCCGATTCGACCGATGGGACCAGATCGCAGTCTGGATCGATGCCGCGGACGACTTCGAATATGAGATGGCCAACTCACCGAAGGGGGAGTCGTCTTCGGCGACGGCATCGAGTCGGACGCCATCGACCTCGCCTGGGGGCAGCGGATAGTCGCCGAAAGGGCCGACCGGGTATTGCGCCTGGGATAGCGGGCACGGTGGCATGTTCCTGGCCGCACGTCGCGCTGTCTTCGTGGTGGGTCTTCGTTCTTGGACTTCAGACACAGTTCGCTCGGCCTTCGCACCGCGGGCCAGACGCCGACTGCTCCTTCCTCAACGGCTGAGCCGGCGCTGAGCGGCCCGCTCTAGCCTGGAGTACGCGTAGCGAAGCCGACGCGGAAGTAGGCCATGGAACACAGCTCTTCGTTAGGAGCGGCCGTTACCTTCGATCCGTGGGTCGAAGTGATCGAGGATGCCGTCCGCCATAACGTCCGGGAGCTGCACCGCTACGGCGGGCGCCGCCTGCTGGCGGTGACCAAGAACAACGCCAACGGCATCGGTATCGCCGGAATCGGGCCGATCCTGGACTCGATGGACGAGGTCTACGGCCTCGCGGTCGTCCGAGTCCGCGAAGCGGTGGCGCTCCGGGAGGCCGGGGCCACCAAGCCGATTCTGATGATGGCTCATGTCGAGGGGGACGAGGCCGAGATGCTGGTCGGTCTCGGTGTGAGGTTGACTCCCTTCCACGACAACGCTGGGGAGCAGTTCGCGGATCTGGCGCGCCGCGTCGGAGGGCCGATCCCGGTGCATGTCTTTGTCGACTCGGGCATGAACCGGATCGGCATGCCGTATGAGCGGGCCGCAGATTGGATTGCCGGCCTCGCCGCCGGCAGTGCCGTCGACATCGAGGGCGCCTACACCATGTTCTCGGGGGCGATTCGGGATGGGGAGGTATTCGATCGCGAGCACCTGCGCCGGTTCCTGTCCGTCGTTGCCGAGGTGCGTGCCAGGGGGATCGATCCCGGGGTGCTGCACGGGGCCCCCTCGGATCAGCTGGTGCGCTCGCCGGAAGTGAACGCGCTCGATCTGATCCGGCCCGGCGGCGCGATCTACGGGTTGAACGCATACCGCACCGACCCTTTGGGGGCGTCGATCATGGACTTGCGTCCCGTGTTCCGCCTCAGGGCACGCATCGTGCGCGTGGAGCAGCTCCAGGCGGGAGAAGGCGTCAGTTTCCACCACCGCTACCGGGCCGATCGACCGACGTGGGTCGCCACGATGCCCGTCGGCCACACGGACGGCTACCCGAAGGACGCCGCCGGCAATGCCGAAGTTCTGGTCGGGGAGCGCCTCTATCCGGTGGTCGGCCTGGTCAGCTCGAACCACACGATCATCGAGGTCGGGGACGACAGGACCGTCGCCGTCGGTGACGTCGCCACGTTGGTCGGGCCGGACCGAGAAGAGATCACGCCCATCGAACTGGCGCGGCGGACCGGCCTAGAACGCGACTACTGGGTGATGACCAGGCTCAACGCGCTGCTCGCCAGGCGCGTGGTGTAACGCCCATTCAGAGCCGTCGCGCGGGCCGCATCCAAGCGAATCAGGAGTCACGGGTTTGTGACGGTGCCATTGGCATCGACGACCGGTCGGAGCGGCCCGCGGTGCGGCTGGTCAGTTGTTGTATCTTCAACGTAGCGGCTGCCTCACACCGCTAGGGGTGCGGTGCCGCCGGCGCCGGTCGGGTCGACGGTGAGGGCGATGCGCTGGGCCATCTTCGCCATCAGGGCCATCGCCATGGCGGGCTGTTCCTCCAGCAGTCCCAGGAAGGCTTCTCCGCCGATGAATAGCGAGTGCACACCGTCGGGACCCGCCACAACGTCCGCCATGCGGGGCCGGCTGCGGAGCACACCGAGGTCGCCGACCGGCTCCCCGGGACCAGGCTCGGCGATTACGCGATTCCCGTCGCCAGCGGATGTGCGGACGACGGCGCTGCCGGAGACGATCAGCATCATCTCGTCGCCGGGTGAGCCCTGCTTGTAGATGACATCGCCGGCCCCATATTTGCGTTCCTCGCTCAGTTCGGCGAGCGCCTCGAGGTCTTCGGGGTCGAGATGCTCGAAGATCGTCGCCTGCTGGAGGGCCAGGATCGCCTCGATCGGGGTGAGCTCCCCGTTGGACTTCAGCTGTGTCTCGTGGTCGGGGATGGCGGAGCGAACGACCGCGGAGTCGTCAGAAGCGGCGGTGGCCGAGGCGGTTTCGAGGTCCTGAACCAGCTCCTCAAAGATCGTGCGCGCCGCCAGGGCCCGGAACCAGTATTGGTGGTCGGTCGCCAGGTCCTGGAGTGCCTGGAGGCGGTCTTGATCGGGTACTGTCTCCTGACCTTCGAGCAGGACTGACAGGCGGCGGGCGAGCGTCCTGTCGGCGATCGACTCGATAGCTTCGAGGGCCTCCGCCTTGACCTCGGCGTCGCCCGAGACGGCGCCGCGGGCGATCAGCGGCAGCGCGGCTCTGGTCTCCTCCGTGCTGAGAGCAGTGACGACCCAGCGTTCAACCATGCGTTCTCGCTTCTCGAGGACCTGGACCAGATACTCGGCAGCCAGCGAGGCGCCGTCGATCCGGGCCTCGATCGCCACTCGCCAGCGCCGCAGCTTGGCGGCCCTGTCGAGCTCGCTGGCGGCCCAGGCGTGCAGGTACTCGTCGGGTACGTCATCGGCCACGAGCGATTGGAGGGCGCTCTCCCGGGCCCGCACCGAGCCGTGTTCGAGAATGTCGTGTACTGAGGAGCGATCCACCTTCGTCAAGGCCCCGGCTGCAGCCAACCGCACCTCGGACGAGCCGTCGTCGAGAAGCTCGGTCAGCGTCCGCACGGCGTCGTGGCGGGTGGCGAGCATCCTGGCGGCAATGGCCCTGACTCGGCTGTCGGTGTGCTGAGCGAACGGGCGGGCGTCGATGTGCGCCAGGCCCGGCTCAGCAATGACACAATTCATGGCCGCGGCCACTGCCTCCGCATTGCCGGCCGCCATCATCTCTTCGATGACGTTGCGGCCCCGGTGTCCGCCGACGATGCGGGCGGCGTGAGCCCGTACCTCACAATCGTCGTCGTCGAGCACGGCGTTGACGGCGGGGGAGGCGGCGTGCTCGTGATTCAGTAGAGCGATTGCTCGCCTGCGGACCCGGGTGGACGGATCGCCGAGGCAGGCGAGCGCCTCATTTGCCAGCGTTTCGCTGTTGAGCTTGGCGAGACCGCCGATGGCCTCGAACCGCACCGTCTCGTCTTCGTCGGCCAACAGCTTGCGAAGCGCTTCGAGCGAGGAGGCGCCCCCCACGTCGCCGAGGATCGCGGCCGTGACCCGGCGCCGTCCCGGACTGGAGTCGTCGACGGCCGCCGCCAGGGCGCTGAGGGTGTCGGCGTCGTGATGGGGCTTCTGGAGGCCCGGCAATGATGCTGTGAAGACATCCGACAGGCCGCTGCGCACGGCGTCGACGAGCGCTGCCGAGTATGCCTTGCGCATCGGGATCACCAACGCCAGGAATGCCAGCGCGATGCCGAGCGACAGCAGAGTCCGTGCAGTGGCCGACAATTCGGAGCCGAGAAGCAGGATGGCCCCGGCGATGACCGTGCCCACCTGGACCGGCACCGCGGAGACGAAGTCGCGTACCTGGCTGCGGGTTCGTCCCGTGAGCACGTTGAACAGCGAGTTGAACGCCGTGCCGCCCAGCGCGTTGATTGCCACCCATTGCACGCCGCGCAACAGCGTCGCCGTGAACAGGCCGAAGCTGACGAGCCACATCGAGAAGCCCGCCACATAGACGACCGCCACGATCATCAGCACGGCAACGACCCCGAGTCTGGTGAACAGCCGGTTGACCAGTAGAAACGAAATCAAGAAGGTGGCCGCGGTGGCCAGCGACGAGAACAGACCGAGAAATCCGGCCAGTGCCGCTTCAGTCTCGAACGAGGCGGCAGCCGCTTCGCTGAACGGGAAGAACACCAGGAAGAAGAGCACCGAGAGGGCGGCTCCGACCCCGGCGACCAGGCGGAACAGCGGCATCCGAGCGGTCGTCTGCAGACCGGCTTTGAGGTCGCCGATCACGCTCGGCTTCTCGCCGCTCTCTCGGGGCAGGAAGCGGGCGGTCGTGACCTTGGCGAGGAGCCCGGCTAGAACGAGCAGGGCGGCTTGGACGATCAGCAGGTTCTCAGTGCTGAGCAGGTTCGCCAGCGGTCCGGTCAGCGCGCTGCCCGTCACGGCTCCGGCAATACCGGCAGACGTGAACAGCGGGAACAGTCGCTTCGCCTGGCGGGCGTCGGCGAGCTCCCCGGCGACGTCCCACAGCAGAGTGAAGCCGACATACATCACGACCTGCCCGGTGAGCCACACTGCCGGATAGGTGCCCGGGGTATCTGCGGCGATGGCGGCTCGCTCCACACCGAGCCACATCGCAAACACGAGCATGGTCATCCACGACCACGTCCTCGGTCCCACGACGGACAGCCCAGCGGTGTATGCGATCGTCACCAGCATCACGGCCAGTCCCGAGAGCATGATCATCGTCGGGAGCGTGTCGACCCCGTTGCGGAGGAAGAAGAGAGCGTCCGCCGCCGTCAATCCCACACTGGCGGCGGCGAGCACGACGAAGAACATGCTTCCGGCCCATAGCACCCGCGGCCGTTCGTTGGGGCGCACGTCGAGGGCGCGCCACAACTTCCCCCCGCCGTTTTGGTTCGCGCGCGCAGCCATCCAGTATTCCCAGTGTCTCCCGCCCGCCACAGTATTCGATGCGGATCTCCGCTGCACGAGCAACCCGCCGCTGGGGTTGGCACAATGGCGCCATGGACGTTGTGTCATCACTCGACCTGGCCGACCGAATCCTTGCGCTGCAAGCGGTTCGAATGTTCTCCGACGTCGATGTTGCCGATCTCGAGCAGATCGCCGAGTTGATCATCGAGAAGCGCTACGAACCCGGCGAAACGATCTTCAACCGCGGCGACTGGGAAGACGACATGATCCTGGTGGTCTCAGGCGAGGTGAACCTCGCCGGCGACGTTCCTATCGCAGCGCGCGGTCCCGGCGAACACATCGGGGAGCTGGCGATGCTGCGCCATCAGCCCCGCTCGCTGACCGCAACGGCAGGCCCGGACGGCATGCACGGCCTGGTCGTGGATTGCCGGGTGCTGGAACGCCTGGTGGAGGACCGTCCCCAAATCGCCGCCTCCATGCTGGGCACCCTGGCAGAGATTCTGGCCGCCGCCGAGGCCTCGGCGGGCTAGGGGCTGGCGGGTTCCCGCGTCGGCGGATCCGTCCATAACGGTCGGCTGGTTCGGCGAGCGGCTACAATGGGTATGTACGGTGCACCAAATGGCGCACGGCGCTTGCTCCACATTTCTTGTTCCGTCCGGTGGAGTTGACGCAGGACTCGCTTGGTCCGTTCGAGCTTCGGTTCGGCCTTTCCTTCGCACATCCCGCGGGCGTTCGATGCCCGAGACGGTTCGAAATGCGAGGAAGCATTCATGTCAACCAATATCTACGTGGGAAATCTCACGTTCGAGACCAACTCCGGTGATCTGGAGAGTATGTTCGCCCAACACGGCGAGGTGAAGTCCGCCAACGTGATCACCGATCGCGACACCGGCCGTTCCCGCGGCTTCGGTTTCGTGGAGATGGGCACAGCCGAGGCTGCCACGGCCGCTATTGAGGCGCTCAACGGCAAGAACATCGGCGGCCGTGACCTGACGGTCAACGTCGCCAAAGAGCGCTCGCGCTGAGTAAGGCACGCCGGCTCGTCCGGCGAGCGGCAACCGGCAGCGATGCCTTGGCTGTGGCAATCCCCGCAGCGAGCACCGCTCGATAGGTTGCACAGTCCCTAACGGCTCGTGTGATTTTCACCTAACGCGTGAGGCAGACGACAACCGATCCCGCGGCTCTATCTGAGCCGCGGGATCGTCGCGTTCGGGTGATGGTCGGGCCCCGGATTCGTCGCCATCGACAGACCCCTGAGCCGTCGCTTCATCCCGCGGGTGCGAGACTCGGATCTCGACGGCGCCGCTGTTGCCGCCAGTGGTGTCCGCAGCCTCGAAGCGGACCAGCCGTCCCGATGCTTCGATGGCTTGGAAGCGGTTGTCCGCAGGAGATCCGGCGTCGAAGGGCGCCGGCCGGTCACCGGCGTCGATCGTCACCCAGTAGCTAGTGGTGATGGCAGTCCCATCGGCCATGGATCGGGTGATGGATTCCACGCCGGCGATCTGCTGCCCGGCACCCAGGTCGATTTCCACGGATGCGTCGCTGCCATCGCCCGAAGTCGACCATTCGGTGGTCATGTCGTCGTCGATGGCGTTGGCCGCCCCACCCAGCTGGCACTGAACTCGCTGGACACCTCGACGATCGTCGCTCCCAGGGCGAGGTTGTCTCCGTGCGCCATGTCGTCGGTGGCGTCGCCCGTCCCGGTTGCATCGCCCTCGGCCGGCGGCACCGTGAAGGAGGCGAGCTCAGATTCGAAGAAACTGCCGTCGGCAGTGGATCCCTGGACCTTGAAGAAGTTCGTCTCGCCGCGTGTGGCTCCGGGGAATCAGGGCAGCGGGTTTGTGATGCGTATTCCTTCGATGAACTGGCCGTCGTTGAGGTCCTCGGTGAGGATCTCGGTGCAGCCGGCGCGTCTGGCGGCGGTCACGATCAAGGCGTCCCAAAGAGCTATGCGATTGGTCGCGGCGCAGTCGATGGCGGCGACGGCGAGGGCGGCGTCGGCGCTCACCACGGGGAGCGCACCCAGGGCAGCCGTGGCGGCCCGGGCCGCCTCGTGGGGGAGCGGAGGGTCGAGGCGGCGGGTGGTCACCCAGTAGAACTCGGCGAGCACCTGGGTGGAGACGACCAGTTCGTCGGCCCGCTCGGCGATCACGGCTGCGGCTGCGGCTTGTTTGGGCCCCGAGCCGTGGTCGTGGGCGTAGACGGCGATGTTGGTGTCGAGGAATGCACTCACGGGTTGAGGCGCTCGTCGTAGAGGGCGCTTCGTGTCCAGGAGCGCTCCCCGCTGCGGCTGCCCGTGTCGGGGTGCCGGCGTGAGATTCCGAGGAAGCGATCCACTTCGTGGCGGGGTGTTTCGGAGTCGGCGTACGCACTGAGGTAGGCACGGACGACGGCATTGACGGACGTGCCTTCCTCGAGTGCCCTGATTCGGGCACGCCGAAGCAGGTCGTCGTCTATCGCCAGGGTCAAGTTGGCCACGGGATCAGTGTAACACGGGTTATGTGTGAACTGCATGTGCCGATCGTATTGGGAAGCTGTGACGAAACTCATCCGCAAGCCGTTCCTCACCCAAGCAGTCGGATCGCTGACAGACCGGCGGACCGCGATCTGTGACGCGCTGGCTGCCCTCGCCGATTGCTAGCGGCTTCATCAGGGACGCGGTCCACTACGAGCGTGGTGGACCCTCTCGAGCGCACCGGTTGGCCCTCCGCGGCGGGAAGGGCGGGGCCCTAGTCGTCGGCAGCTGCGGTCACGCTCCGAAGATGGCGAGTGGCATGTGCATCGACACGATCCAGTTGGGAGCATCAACTATCTGGCTGATGTGGAGGTCGCCGGCGATGCTGGCGATGATGTAGGCGTCGCTTTCGGTGAGGCCGAACTCTGCCATCACCCAGTCGATCATGTACCGGGTTGCTCGCTGCGCCGACTCGAAGAGGTCCGGCCCGTGGGCGGTCATGATGTGCACCTCGCCACCAATTGGCCGGCGGGGGGCGGCGCGGCGGATCTGGACCTCCGTGACGTCGAGATCGCGCCGGATGTCGAAGCGAGCCGTGACCGTCATTGGTGATTCAACCCCGGTGCCGCACACCTCACCGTCACCCTGGGCGGCGTGGCAGTCGCCGATCGAGAAGAGTGCGCCCGGCACGAAGACCGGCAGCCATGCGGTCGACCCGGCGACGAGGTCTTTGGTGTCGATGTTCCCGGCGTTGGCTCGAGGTGGGAAGGTGTCGAGCCGTCCCGGTTCCTGTAGGGCGACGCCCACCACTCCGGGGAACGGCGCTGCGGGGATGGTGATGTCCGCTACGGGGAAGCGGCATTGATCGCCATCGAGTTCCCAATGCCGCAGGTACGGGTGTTCGAAGTCGTCGGCCAGCAGCCCGAACTCCGGGATGTGGCCGCTCCAGCCCCACCCTTTGTGTTTGATGTCGAGGATCTCGACCTGGAGCACATCGCCGGGACCGGCTCCGGCGATGGCGATCGACCCGGTGAGTGCGTGCGCCAGCGATGGATCAGCCCGACCGAGGTCGTCGTTCGTCCACTTCGGCGTGAGCTGCCCGATCGGCTCGGCACACTCGATGACAACTGTGTCACCGGGTTCGATGGTCAGCCGCGGGGTGACACTGTTGTCCCAGAACGGCTGCGGAGCGGAGTCGTCGAGATGGTGTTCGGTCATGGCCGGCAGGCTACCCACGTTGTCGGCGCCGGGGTCCGCAATATTCGAGTCGGGATTGTCTCCGAGCATCGGCCGGTCTCGATGCGTATGCTCTCGTTGGAACCTCTGACCTAGCGCGCACAACACCAGGGCGGCGGCCGCCGCGGGCCGAGGGTTTCGTCAGCCGAACTCGCACTGGAGCAATGCCGTGAGCGATACGAATCTCGAGCCACAACTCCAATCCGTGTTGCTGATGCTCGTCGACATCAGCGGCTACACCCGGTTCATGGTGTCGCACGAGAAAGAGGTGCGCCACAGCCAGATGATCATCGGGGAGCTACTCGAAAGCCTGCTGCGCCAGGTGGATGTGCCGTTGCGCCTGTCGAGCATCGAAGGCGACGCTCTGTTCCTCTACGCAATCAAGAGCGGTGACGAGGACGTATGGAAGCGTCGTAGTTCTAATCTCGTCGCCAGGCTTCTGAGCCTGTTCCGTGTATTCGCGGAACGCCTGGAGGAGATCGGGGCGTACAGCGTGTGCCGCTGCGAGGCTTGTGCGGCGGTGGGGAACCTCAAGCTCAAGGTCATCGCCCATTCCGGAGAGGCGTTGCTGACACACGTGGGGGAGCATCCGACATTGTCGGGGGTGGATGTCATCACGCTGCACCGGTTGGCCAAGAATTCTGTGCCCGAAGACGAGTACGTGCTGATGACCGAGGCTGCCTACAACGACCTGAGCCTGCCGGACGGCGCCGCGGTGCGGGAGGGGTCCGAGGAGCTCGATACCGGTACCTTCAAGACGTACGTCTTTATTCCCGACGTTGATGTCCACCTGGACGATGACGAGATTCGGGCCCGGTTCTCCAATGACAATGCCGCGGTGCGGATTCTCCGAGATGAGATTTCCCGCGAGTACACCCATGTCGCCACCGAGCCCGATCGGGGTTATCACTTCAACATCGGCCGGGCCGCTTTGGCAATGAACGGCTACGCCGCGGAGTGGCTGGATGGGATTCCGGAGGAGGCGGTGGAATCGTTCTCGGGCATGGGGAACCCTTTTTCGATGGGGATGCCGGTCGACGGGGAGTATGTCGTCGACATTGGTTCGGGTGCCGGGCTCGACGCGATCATTGCCGGGCGCGCTGTGGGCCCGGCCGGCCACGTGATCGGGGTCGACATGACAGAGGCGATGCTCGCCAAGGCCGACCGCGGCAAGTCGGAGCTGGGTCTCGACCAGCTCGAGTTCCGCCACGGGTTCTCCGAGTCGCTACCGGTGACCGATGGGTGGGCCGATCTGGTGATATCGAACGGGGTGGTCAATCTCGCTCCGGACAAGGACCGGGTCTTCAAGGAGATCTTCCGGGTGCTGCGGCCCGGCGGCCGGATCCAGATTGCTGATATCACGGTTGAACGCGAGATCCCCGAGGGCGCCAAACGTGATATCGACTTATGGACCAACTGAATAGCCGGGGCGCTGGTTGAAGCAGCGCTCGAGGCCACGGTCGTGGCCGCCGGTTTTGAAGGCTTCGAGATCACGTGGACGAAGAACGTCTTCGAAGGCGCGGCCGTCCCCCGCAAGGAAGTCGCCGCCTTCGGCACCCAGGGAATCAACTTCCGAGCCCACAAGCCGGAGTAGCGACGGGGCGGAGGTTTGGGCGACACTACCTGCGAGTAGGCAAGATGACGGAGGTCGTGAACTGTCGCGACGTCGACTCCGGCTGCGGGGGCGTGGTCAAGGTTGACACGGAAGACGAAATCCCGGCTTTGGTGGCCGACCACACCAAGTCCGCTTACGGGCCCGGAGAAGTCACGCCCGCGGTGGTGGAGAAGATCAAGTCCGTCGTCCACGACGCCGGATGACCTCACCCTGGCGACAGAAGCCACGCGGGCAGGCAACAAGAATGAAGGCCCCGGCGAATCGTAGGGGCCTTCATTATGCTCAGATTGACTTGGGCCGCCAGCCCCATGTCTTTCAGATTGTCTTCAGGATCGCGGCCCTCAGCTACACCCTTTCGAATCTCCGCAGTTGAGGCACCGGTAACAGCTGCCGTTGCGCACGGTGATGTGCCCGCAGGTGTCGCACAGGGGGGCGTCGCCCATCTTGTCCGCTAGGACCGCCTGGATCGCTGCCGTTTGTACGCCGGTGGCGCTCATCGCCGCCATCGCGCCGGGGCCGTCGGACACAGGTGCCGGAGCGCTCGTCCCATTCCGCACCACCGTCGGCGAATCCTCGTCACGCAGATCCACAACCTGGTCCACGAACGCCGCCGCGGCCTTCTGGACGTCGATGTCGTCTTCCATGATGGCTTCGACCAATTCGGGCTGGTAGCCGGTGTCCACGGCAACGCCCTTGGGGGGCTCGGGGAGGCCGGCTCGCTCCGGAGGCACTTGGGCGAGTTCGTCGCGGTGGAGGTACTCGACGCCGAGGGCGCGAAACACGTAGTCGACGATCGAGTTGGCCATCTTGATGTTGGGGTGGCCCTCCACCATGCCTCTCGGCTCGAAGGTCTGGAACGTGAACGTGTCGACGAACTCCTCGAGGGGCACGCCGTACTGCAGTCCCTTAGAGACGGCGATGGCGAAACAGGACAGGATGCCGCGCAGAGTGGCGCCTTCCTTGGCCAGGTCGAGGAACAGCTCGCCGAGCGTGCCGTCCTCGTACTCGCCGGTGCGCATGAACAGCTTGTGGCCGCCGATGCGAGCCTCCTGGGTGAAACCACTGCGGCGGCCGGGGAGCATGAATCGCGGGCGGGGCAGGTTGCTGTAGGCCTCGGTGGGGGAGATGCCGGGGTGGAACATGCCACCATGGATCTGCTGTTCGACGATGATCGCCTCTTCGAGCGCCTCGTCTTCCTCGTCGGAAGTGCCCTCCTCGGAAGTTGCCGAGAGCGGCTGGGAGGCCTTTGAACCGTCGCGGTACAGGGCCATTGCCTTGAGGCCGAGCTCCCAAGACATCCGGTAGCTGTCCTCGATGTCCTCGATCGACACCTCGTTGGGCATGTTGATCGTCTTCGAGATCGCACCCGAGATGAACGGCTGGGCGGCCGCCATCATCTTGATGTGGCCCGTGTAGTGGATGAACCGCTCACCCAGCTTGCCGTTGCGGTTGGCGCAGTCGAACACCGGGAGGTGCTCGTCGAGGAGCCCGGGGGCACCCTCGATGGTCTGGTGGCCGCACACGTAGTCGTTGGCCTCCTCGACGTCCTTTACCGAGTAGCCGAGCTCGCGCAGCATGTCGAAGCTGGGGGAGTTGTACTGGGTCGGGGTGAAGCCGAGACGCTGCATCGTCTTCTCGCCGAGAGTCCACTGATTGAAGGCGAAGCCGAGCTCGAACACGCCGGGCAGGATTGCCTCGACCTTGTTGAGGTCCTCGATGGTGAGGCCCTTGGCGATGAGGCTCGCCGTGTTGATATGCGGAGCGCGGTGCAGGCTCATTGCCCCAACCACGTAGTCGATGATCTGCTCGATCTGGCCCTCGGTGTAGCCGAGCCTGCGCAGCGCCGGCTCGATGGACTGGTTGGCGATCTTGAAGTAACCGCCGCCGGCCAGCTTCTTGAACTTCACCAGCGCGAAGTCGGGCTCGACGCCGGTGGTGTCGCAATCCATCAGCAGGCCGATCGTGCCGGTCGGGGCCAGCACGGTGGCCTGGGCGTTGCGGTAGCCGTACTGCTCGCCCTTCTTCACTGCGATGTTCCAGGCGTTCTGCGCCTCGTGGAGCATGTCGGCCGGCGTCACCTCGGGGGCGATCCCCATGACGTGCGTGGAAACACCCTCGAACTCGGAATCGTCGGCGTCGTATGCCGCCTTGCGGTGGTTGCGCATCACCCGCAACATCGCGCCGGCGTTCTCCTTGTACTTGGCGAAGGGGCCGAGCGCCTCGGCCATCTCAGCCGACGTCGCATAGGCATAGCCGGTGAGGATGGCGGTCAGTGCTCCGGCGATGCCGCGGCCCTCTGCGCTGTCGTAGGGGATCCCCATCTGCATCAACAGAGAACCGAGGTTGGCGTAGCCGAGGCCGAGCGTGCGGTAGTCGTAGCTGCCCTGGGCGATCTCTGCCGACGGGAACTGCGCCATCGTGACCGAGATCTCGAGCACCATCGTCCACAGCCGTACGGCGTGGTGGTAGCCCTCGAGATCGACCGTGCCGGTGTCGGCGTCGTAGAACTTCACCAGGTTCAGACTGGCGAGGTTGCACGCCGTGTTGTCGAGAAAGACGTACTCGCTGCACGGGTTGGTGGCGCGGATCTTGCCGCCGGCGGGGGAGGTGTGCCACTCCTGGATTGTTGTGTCGAACTGCACCCCGGGGTCGGCACACTGCCAGGCAGCGTCGGCGATCTGGTGCCACAGGTCGCGGGCCTTGAGCGTCTTCATCACGGAGCCGTCGGTGCGGGCCGTGAGGTCCCAGTCCCGGTCTTCGACGACCGCTTCGACGAAATCGTTGGAAAGGCGCACGGAGTTGTTCGAGTTCTGGCCGGACACGGTGGCATAAGCCTCACCGTTGAAGTCGGAGGAATAGCCGCCGGCGATGAGCGCGTTGACCTTGTGCTCCTCCTCGGCCTTCCAGTTGATGAACGCCTCGACGTCGGGATGGTCGGCGTCGACGATGACCATCTTGGCGGCCCGGCGGGTTGTGCCCCCGGAGCGGATAGCACCGGCAGCGCGGTCGCCGACTCTCAGGAAGGACATCAGGCCCGATGAGTTGCCGCCGCCCGACAGCTTCTCGCCGACCGCACGGATGTTCGAGAAGTTGGTGCCGGTGCCGGAACCGAACTTGAACAACCGGGCTTCACGGACCCACAGGTCCATGATGCCACCGGGGTTGACGAGGTCGTCGTCGATGGACTGGATGAAACAAGCGTGTGGGGACGGACGGGTGTACGAGTCGGGGGAGGGGGTCATCGCCTCGGAGTCGGGGTCAACGTACCAGAAGCCCTCGGCGGTGCCGGTGATTCCGTACTTGTGGTGCAAACCGGTGTTGAACCACTGTGGCGAGTTGGGGGCCGCCATCTGGTGGACCAGCATGTAGGCGATCTCGTCCTCGAAGATCTGGGCCGATTCCTCGTCGGCGAAGTAGCCGTGCTCTTCGCCCCACCAGCGCCACGTCTCGGCGAGGCGGCCGATCACCTGGCGGGCCGAGGTCTCGGGGCCCGTGATCATCTTGCCGTCGTCGTCGAACTTGGGATTGCCCTTCTTGTCGAGCACGGGGACGCCGGCCTTGCGGAAGTACTTCGACACCATGATGTCGGCGGCGACCTGGGACCAGGCGGATGGGATCTCGGCGTCCTTCATCTCGAAGACGACTGAACCATCGGGGTTCGTGATGCGGGAATCCCGCTTCGACCACTGCACCGTGTCGTAGGGACTGAGCCCCTCAGCGGTGAACCGGCGCTCGATACGCAGGCCCTTTCCCGAGCCGCCTGTGATTTTCGCCGCGCCCTTGGACTTGGTCCTGCTCTTCAGATCGACAACCGTTTTCGCCAATTGACCCTCTCCTGGTCCTAATGCCGGTCATGTACCGGCGCTATGCCTGTCCGATCCAGTCTCGGCTCCGTCCACCCCGCCGTATGACTGAGATTGTTATCCACAAAGTTCTCCACACCCACTACATCTTGTGGTAGGGAAGCTGTCGACACCCAAGATGTTGCGGAAGGACCCATAAGTGTAATTACATTCGTGTAAGCATGTCAATCACTCGCAAACCGCTTATGTAGCAGCGATTTGCCCGAATCCGACGCTGCTCACGCCGCACGAATTCGCGCGCCTGCGGGGAAGTATGACGGTCGAGTGCGACAGAAAACGCCGCGTCAGACCGCCGGGGAAGCAGGGGAAGAAGGCGAGCGGGAGTATCGCGGACGGTA
>Ga0316187_10003062_pt1 | contig 14556 bp, 10 predicted proteins | sample CroRivburrow1_MG_FD_204927 | JGI IMG/M metagenome (GOLD analysis project Ga0316187, IMG submission 204927) | Coastal sediment microbial communities from Maine, United States - Cross River worm burrow 1 | ecosystem: Environmental > Aquatic > Marine > Coastal > Sediment | place: USA: Maine... | reverse complement strand
GGATGAACCACATAATGAATCCAGTCTTGAGGTGCCCCACACTCGGTCTCATTATTCTTCGTTGGTACGTTCTGTGGCAGATAAATCAGTTGGCCCTGGATGATCTGTTCGTAAGCCAGACAGTTGGCCTGGATGATAGTTTTTTTGTTCACGTCAAATTTAATGGCCAAGGATGCGAGAGAGTCTCCAAGTTTCACGATGTAATCTGTCCAGCCTTCGGGCAGTGCACTGCAAGTGGGAATCAATTCAGAAACGGTCGCAGCTGTAGGTGTTTCTAAAGGGGTTGATGATATCGTTATTGGGGCTGTTACTGTTATCCTCGCTTTACTTGGTAGATATATGATTCCTGGCTCTCCCGCTGCAGCCGTAGCCTCCTGGTCAATAACTGGTAAACGCTTTGGTGGCAGGACCGAACGGCGTTGTATACCGTCGATCTGTGTTAGTAATATGGCGGCAACTACTACTAAGACAATGCCCAATACCACTATCAATGGAACCTGCCATGACGATGTTAGTGACTCATTGTCTCTCATGATTCCGACACTTCTGTTGTGTGTGAAGATCTCTTATTCGATCCGGAAATTATGGTATCAACTTCTGACGGGACCGTGTCACCTGGGGCAGAAGTTGACTGTTGAGCAGCCCGTAGCGCTGCGGCCAGATATCGGGCTTGTTTTTGTGCCGCCAACGCCTTGGCCTCTGCTTGTTTTTTTTCCATTTTCGTCTTTTCCAGAGCCGTGTGCAATTCGTCTCTCTCAGATTGCAAGCCTTGCAAGCGAACCTGATCTAATAGAATTGCCGATGGCACCATACTGGTTGAGTCACGAGGTCCGGGCGGCGGAGGAACAACAACTGGGGCTTCCAAGGGCGTTTGGCTGTTCACGATCGCCTGAGCTTGATACTTCGCCAATCCGGGCAGTAGTTCTCGCTTTTCCACTGGCCAATTCTTCTGATCAGCAGGGGCAGCAACTACCAATAATCCTACATTCTTCCCATTTGCGGTCAGAGGATGGACCAGCAGCGGACCTTTTGGTTCCATTCCAACCGTTTTATAGAATTCATGTAATTGTCGTGCGCCTAATCCTTCCGCCAATAATTCCATTGTGTTGTCTTGGGCCAACGCTAAGCAAAAAGTTGATTGTTGATTGAGGTTGAGCACCCAGGATTTTTTTTCACGCACACTTTCATCCTGTAAGTTACTGCTAAAACACATTTGTTGAGGATTTTGTGGATCAACCAGACCAATTGCCACAAACTCAGCTTCTAGTAAAGCCGATGTCATATTTATGCTTTTGGCTATTCGCCTTTGAAGTTGACGCGTAGCAATGATCTGCGCGGCTTCTTCCAACGAGGAACCAAACCTGATTACTGATGTTCTATATACTGACTGGGAAACCAACAAAGGAGTCAATGTATATTGATAAGCATAAACTGCCCACAATGGAAATGCGATCAGATATCCAAATCGGATCATGTAAGGAATGTTGGTGTCAGTAGGGACAAGCTCATTCTGATTAAACAAATGAGCAACTGTGGCTAATAAAAGCACAATAATTGTTATGGCCGGCAAAGCATCTTGAAGCTTTGTCTTTAGTAGTAAATAGACTAAACCTGCTGTGAGGATGATTATTTGCAAGACAGTCCATATCGTAGCTTGAAGTGTGCTGTTGTAATATGTCACACCTGAATCAATCTGATTCTGCCACCCTTGAGCAAAGAAGAGATACATGACTCCGGTTAGCACAAGAATGACGACCAGAATAATGTCGGGGAGTCTTGGTGATCTGCTTGGAAGGGGAATAAGTGACCAAACCAGAAGGGCAATAGTCATCGTGTTGATGGCTTGCTCTAGTGGTGGCAAAATGCTGGCAGCCTGCTGCGGATTGCTACTGTTAAACAGCCCGACAAATAGCAAAATCACTCTGCCAGCGAAGATGGCAGCAGATGCCCAAGTTAATCGCTGGGCCTGAGAATCGTCAGGACTACGCCTCCATCTTGAAAACGAAATGGCGAAGACAACTTGAAGCGCAAACAGCGTAACGAGATGGTATATAACGCTGCCTGGCGGGTCGCTCAAGAGTTTGATAATTTGTTGCAAAAATTCCATACGCTATGCATTCGCTGAATATTCCAGATAGCAATAATAGCAGTCACTACTGAAATTTAGCATAGCATAGAGTAATGAGTACGGCTATGAAGGGTGAGTTAAACCGGCTTGTAAAGTTAATTAACCACAACGCCGCTAACATCGCCTTCCGGGGGCGGATACTGCGGATCAAGGTTACGCAGACAATTGACGATAATTCTTTCTATAGCTAAATTTCGATACCAATTCTGATTGGCTGGGATTACATGCCACGGGGCATGTTCTGTACATGTTTCCTGCAGTAATTCTTCGTATGCTGCCATGTAATCGTCCCACTGTTTGCGCTTCTCAAGGTCTCCAAAGGAGAATTTCCAGTTTTTGGCTGGAATGTCTATTCTTTCTTGAAACCGTTCTCGCTGTTCTTCTTTAGAGATATGTAAGTAGAATTTCAATATCAATGTGCCCGTATCAGACAACAGTTTTTCGAAGTTGTTGATTTGTTCGTAGCGCGGTCTCCAAATTGCTTCCGGTACGATATTGTCTACTCGAACGACAAGTACATCTTCATAATGGGATCGGTTGAAGATTCCAATCATGCCACGCGAAGGGACGGCCAGGTGAATACGCCACAAAAAATCATGGGCCAGTTCGAGCTTGGAAGGAACCTTAAATGAGGTAATCCGCACACCTTGAGGGTTGACTCCTTGCGTAATGGCGCGAATGGTTCCATCTTTACCTCCAGCGTCCATAGCCTGAAAAACGATCAATATCTTACGTTTGTCTTCTGCATAAAGTTTCGCTTGCAAGTCGCGGAATTCTTTTCGAAGTTCATTGAACTCTTTCTCCGCTTTTTTCTTGGCGGAGTGATATTCCCCACCATCGGCGGGAATATCTGCCAACGAGGTATTTTGGCCTGGTGTGAGTTGGTGTATATCTTGCATCGTTCCTTCCTTTTCGTTATTTATGGAACTGTGGCAAATAATTTGCCTGTGAAACCAAGTAATCCGCCAGAATACTTTGGGCACGATCAATATCATTGATCATTGGATCTAAAAGTAATGTTTGCAATGCCAAATCGCGATCGCCGGTAACGGCCGTATCTACAACCATTTCCACCAGCGCTGCTTCCCGTCTCATTAGTTCTGTTATAGGGGCTGGCATCGTTCCCATATTAACACCATTTACTCCTAAACCGCTTGCCAATCCTGGAATCTCTACCACGCAATCATCGGGGAGATTACTGATCGCGCCCCGGTTAGGGATATTGACGGCTTCATCATAATATGGTGTGTTGGTTGTGATGGCAGTAATCAACTCAGCTGCACCTTCACTATATGCATCTTTTAAACCATCAACACTCCGTCTGCCTTGGGCAAGACTGTCCATCATCTGATGAAGCATGGTGCGCATCATTTCATGTTCGCCCCAGGCGTATAAGGGAATCTTGTACTTTTCCCAAGGCATTGAACCAGGATCATGCATCCATGGTAAGTATTCGACCAGGTGGGTGTCACCAGGCAGCGGTAAGCTCTCAAATATGCGGAACAGGGCCAGTGAAAATGGTTCCAGAGAAGGAGGTGCATATGCCGCGGCAGCCCGCAAGGCTGGGTAAAGATCTTCGCCGGTCACGTTGTCACGTATGTCCATTAGCCAGATAAAATGATTCAGACCGGCGGACTTGATCGTAAAATGCTGGCGTCCGGATGACGCCAAGCTGCGAGTTGTTCCCGCATTGACGGGATCAGAATGCAAATTAACGCCTGAAGGTACTTCTATGCCATAGCGATCACGCAGTAGAACTGCAGCTAATGCATATCCCACTTCAATTTGGTGGCATTTTCCCACAACATTAATTCTGCTATATTTGCTGATTGCGCGGGTGATTCGTGGTAACGGGTTGCTGAAATTAATTAACAACGCGTCTGGACACTGCCTTTCCATGTCTCGGACTATTTCCATTATGGGTGGGATCTGCCGGCAAGCGTGCATTAATCCCCCTGGCCCGCCATTTTCACCATATGGTTGACGCAGACCATGCTTAATGGGGATTTCCCAGTCCATTTGCCATAATTTTTCACGGGGAGGAACCTCAACCGAGATTACAACAAATTTGGCGCCATCAAGAACCGCTGATCGATCGCTGCTGGCCTTAATGGTCATGCCAGCTCCCCACGATTCGTTCATGCGCTCAGCAACATGCGCTACGAGATCGAGTGATTCCTGGTCGAGATCCACCAGCGCCAATTCGCTGCCACGAAGTTGTTCCTCACGAATAATCGTCGCCAGGCTACTTAGTCCAAAATCTACGCTTCCCGCCCCAATAATTACGATTTTTGTTGCCGGCATCAATAACCTTTGCATGACCAAAAACAAAACAGCCTTCCCTGACATATTCCTTTGCCAGGAAAGACTGTTTTAGCTCACAATTTGAAAATTTGAGGTGGACCAACACCCTAACTACATTTTTTCTGCGGCTGCTGGACCCTTGTATTCGGCGGCACCGAAGCCTAGAATTAAATATCCAATAACGTTAAATAGCCAAAGCAATAGCACGCCATACGCGGCGTCTTTGCCAAAGGATTTGGCCAAGTCAATAGCCATTATGATTGAGACAATGACATTTACAATAGGGACAAATAGCAGCAGTAACCACCACCACGGGCGTCCAATGATCTTGGTTAAGATATAGATATTGTAAATGGGTATTATGGCCGCCCAACCAGGCTGATTGGCTTTAGTATAGACTTTCCAGAGTCCAACGACGACAACAAGAGCGAACAATCCCCAGCAAACACAATAAACTCCACTAAAGAGTAAACCAAATAGGCCACCGTCATCATTCTGCAATAGACTTGCTGCTAAAATTAGGGCATTTGTCATAAGTTATATCCTCCTGTCAACTGATTTAGGTAAGGGTAGGTCCACATGACATATATAGTACTTTAACAATTGCAAGTGGGCAATACTGTTTTTAGATCTGGTATATTACCAGTATACTAAGGACTGGTTTATGAGTGAAGCTTTTTGGATCGTCCAGGTTTCATTCGAACTAGAATATTATCACCATCTTCATTCAGGAGGATCATTATGGCCAACAAAAAACAAATGAAAGGTGAGGTGTTTTACCCGGCACCGGAAATTATCGAACAGGCTCATATTCCCGATTACGATAAGGTGAATGCGGAAGCTGTGGCTGATCTCCCCGGATTCTGGGGCAAGATCGCTGCTGAGAATTTTGAATGGTATAAGCCGTGGGAGACCGTATTAGATGACCACAACGCGCCGTTCTACAAATGGTTTGTTGGTGCAAAGGTGAATATTGTTCACAATGCACTAGATAGGCACATGAGAACGGCCGTACGTAACAAAGCTGCCCTCATTTTTGAAGGCGAACCTGGCGATTCGCGCGTATACACCTATCAACAATTGAATTTTGAGGTGAGCAAATTTGCCAGCGTACTTCGTGCTCTTGGTGTTGCCAAGGGAGATCGTGTAACGATCTATATGGGACGGACACCGGAATTGATGATCGCCATGTTGGCCTGCGCCAAAATTGGGGCCATGCACTCTGTTGTTTACGGCGGGTTCTCCACCGAGGCCCTGCTTGATCGCATAAATGACAGCCACTCCAAAGTATTGGTCACGTCAGATGGCGCATGGCTCCGAGGGAATATCGTCCCCCTGAAGCAAATCGCCAATGAAGCAGTGGCTCGCGCAGGCACTATCCAGAGCGTTGTTTGTGTTAAACGAACCGGGCAGGAAGTTGAAATGATACCGGATCGTGACCATTGGTATCATGACCTGATGGCTCTGCCAATTGCTTATCCAAATGCCCCAACCGAGGTGATGGATGCCGAAGATCCATTATTTATTCTCTACACTTCAGGTACAACTGGAAAGCCTAAGGCAATCCTGCACACGCACGGCGGGTATATGGTTGGAACCGCGACCACACTTAAATGGGTTTTCGATGTTAAACCGGAGGACATATGGTGGTGTGCTGCGGATCCGGGGTGGATTACCGGGCACAGTTATATTGTCTACGCCCCATTGCTTTTGGGTGCGACTAGCTTCATGTATGAAGGGGCGCCGACGCATCCATACCCTGATCGATGGTGGTCGTTGATTGCCAAATACGGCATTACCATTTTGTATACTGCGCCCACGGCAATTCGTGGTCTTATGCGCTTTGGACAAAGTTGGCCTAATAGGCACAATCTTTCCAGCCTTCGTCTCCTCGGCTCTGTAGGTGAACCAATTAATCCAGAGGCATGGAAATGGTATTATCGCGTAATAGGGCAAGAGCGCTGCCCTATAATGGATACTTGGTGGCAAACGGAGACGGGGAATTTCATGATTACGCCACTTCCTTCGATGCCACTTAAGCCTGGTTCCGGAACCCTAGGATTCCCCGGAGTTAATGTAGATGTTGTTGACGAAGAAGGCGAACCTGTTCCAGCAAACGAAGAAGGGTATCTGGTTATCAAGACACCTTGGCCGGCCATGCTGCGTACGATTTATGGCGATCCTGACCGGTATGTGCGCCAATATTGGAGTCGATTTGAAGAGCAAGGCTGGTACCTCCCCGGAGACAGCGCAAAAAAAGACGAGGACGGCTATATCTGGATCATTGGGCGTATTGATGATGTAATCAAAGTATCTGGCTACCGGTTGGGCACGGCCGAAATCGAAAGTGCACTAGTAAGCCATGAGGCTGTTGCCGAGGCTGCTGCAATCGGTGTGCCCGATGAACTGCGAGGTAATGTGATCAAAGCATTCTGCATCTTGCGCCAGGGATTTCAGCCAAGTGAACGACTGGCTATGGAACTGCGGTCACATGTTGGTGATGAGATTGGGCCAATTGCCAAACCAGCAACAGTAGATTTTGTGGAAAACTTACCTAAGACGCGCTCGGGTAAGATTATGCGCCGGATATTGAAGGCCCGTGCTATGGGGCAGGATGAGGGGGATCTTTCGACCCTGGCAGACTGAAATAAGAAGGGGCAAGTTAAAGACCTGCCCCTTTTTTCTAATTACATTCTAACTGTTGGCGGAACGCCACCAGCGGTAGTATTTATTTCGCAATTCTTCTCTGGCTGGCAACGGGAAGTAAGCAAGCTCACTGGTATTACCGATGTAGATACCGCTATCAATCATTCGGTAGGGATATTCAACTGTATGAACCCGATCGACGATTTTAGTATGAACATCTTTTGAACCTAATTCAATCAGGCATTCGCGCAAGCGGTGCACGCCAGTGTAGGGCAAGTCTTTCACCTTGCCAAATTCAGGATCATCAGCAAGTTCCCCTAATCTGAGTTCTACGAAACACACAGCCGGTATATGGATCATGCTGGATGAATCTTGGGTCAGGAATTGATACATACCCAAAGGGGGTAGGGTACTTACGACCAAAGGGAATTTGGGCGCAATTTCCTGATACATGTAAAGACCCTCTTCTTTAGTCGGAAAATTCTCTGATCGTACTAGCGGCAGCGACTCACCAAAACGCGTCACAAGGTATAGTGTGTTGAGATGGGACAGAGGGATGTGTTCCAATACACGATATGTTGCTATATAGACAGATTGTTTAGGTGAGCCATCTTCGTGGGGAACGCAGCGGGCTATGCCTTTTTCAATTGGGAAAAAATCATGTCTGAAACTTGGATCCAGTTCAACAAACATCGCCTGTCCACGCATTTTCTTGCTGTAGCCTACAGTGTAGTACACACCGAACTCTTCCGGAGGAAGCATTGAAGCGATCAGCGCCTCCGGGATTAGTGATAGATACAGGTGTACGGTCATAATAAATTAATCTCCTTTCCAATAATTTCTATGTCTGCGGTAATTTCCAGGCAAACATTACAAGTGCAACAATCAATAGCACCCAGATTGTGCCGTTTGAAAATGGTTATTGGCCGCATTATTATGCGCCCACAGTCATCTCAGTAGGCTCAGCAAGTGAAGGCACCGATCGTTTTGAGCGGCTGATAGCCCACCAAAGCAGGGCACCAAGCAGCACGACGATGACGGTCGTTACCCAGCTAAAGCCGCTGTAGCGAACGATTATCGGCGCGATGATCAAACTGACTAGATTCACAACCTTGATCATCGGGTTTAAGGCTGGCCCGGCGGTGTCCTTTAACGGGTCACCGACCGTATCTCCGACGACGCTGGCTTTATGACGTTCAGAGCCCTTGCCAGTATTTGCTTCCAAATTTCTAGGTTCGTCCTCGATCGTTTTCTTAGCATTGTCCCAGGCACCCCCAGAGGTCGACATAAAAACAGCCAGTAACAGGCCAGAGACAATAATCCCAGCTTGAAAACCGCCCAAGGCTTCAACTTGTAACAGAAGGCCTATAAATATGGGGGTAACAACAGCTAAAATCGCTAGATTAACCAGGTCGCGTTGAGCTGCTTCAGTTGAAATGGTGACCGCTCGGGCATAATCTGGCTTGACGGTTCCTTCCATGATACCGGGAATTCGAAACTGGCGGCGTACCTCATCTACCATCTGTTTTGCTGCTCTACCAACAGATTTTATCGCCAGCGATGAGAACAGCCAGGGAAGAGCCGCTCCTAACAGCATCCCGACAAAGACGATTGGATTAGAAACTCGAATCCCGGAAGCGAGTGCCTCCGGATCAATCCTTCCCACGTCTGTGATAAAGGCACCAAAAAGCGAAACGGCGGCGATCACTGCTGAACCAATGGCGATTCCTTTGGTGATGGCCTTTGTGGTATTGCCAACGGAGTCCAGGTCAGCCATGATCTGGCGAGCGTCATCGTCGAGACCAACCATTTCACCTATACCATTGGCATTATCCGCGATCGGTCCAAAAGAATCCATGGCAACATTGTTACCGGTTAAGGTAAGCATTCCGATACCCGTCATTGCTATACCATAAAGGATGAAGGTTACCTGGGCTACGGAAGCGTTTGGGACAGTACCTGCCGCAACGTATTGCTGTACAGGAACATTGAAGTAAATGAGAATCGCGGCGACGATGGTACCTGCAATGATAACCGCATTCCAGGTGCCGGATTCATAACCCTCCGCGAGTCCGGATAGGATGGTCGTTGCAGGGCCGCCATCTGTACTTTCTCTTATCTCTTGTACCGGACGGCCGTGCGTGCCAGTAAAGTAATCTGTGAGTCGATCGATTAAAATGGCGAGAGCTACGCCCACGGCCGTTGATAAAAACGGCCGCCACCAACCCCCAGCTACGTCACCCATATACACCAAAGCCACAACACCGAACAAAACGACAGAGATGGCTGCCGAGGTTAAGAAACCACGGAAAATTGCTGCCATGGCATCGCCACGTTCATCGGAATCACCCTTTACAAGATATGTTCCAACGATCGAAGCCAGCACTCCGACGCCGCGAACAAGCAGGGGGTAAATGATCCATTGCACATCGCCGGTAATGGCCATCAATGCTAAACCCAAAATTAGAGCTGAAACTATGGTGACCTCATAAGATTCGAAAATGTCAGCTGCCATTCCGGCGCAGTCACCGACATTATCGCCGACTAAATCGGCAATAACAGCTGCATTTCGGGGGTCATCTTCAGGCAGATCTTCCTCGACCTTGCCTACAAGATCCGCGCCAACATCGGCCGCTTTGGTGAAAATACCGCCACCAACGCGCATAAAAAGCGCGATCAGGGTCGCGCCGAAACCAAAACCAAGCAGGGCGTCTGGCGCTGCTGCACCTAGCATGATGAAAATAATAGTACCACCGAACAGCCCAAGGCCATCAGTTAACATACCAGTGATAGTGCCTGATCGATAGGCAATGCGTAGAGCGTCACTAAAGCTAGTCCGGGCTGCTGCAGCAACGCGCACGTTTCCTTGTACGGCCATACGCATTCCCAACTGCCCAACCAACATCGAAAATGTCGCGCCCAATACAAATGCGAAAGCTCGAGATATTCCAATGATGAGCCGAACGTTGTTTTCGTCATATCCTTCAAATCTTTCCAGAGCTTCAGGAGTTGGTGGCACAATGTAAACACTAAGAAACAAGATCACGGTCAAGATGGCAATAAAGGGCAAGATTGTACGTAATTGCTGTCGCAAATAAGCATCTGCGCCATCACGAATATCACGCCAAACATCCTGCATTTCTTCACTGCCCATATCTTCACGCAGAATTTGGTTTCGAAGAAAAAGGGCATAGATCAGACCCAAGATCGCTACCCCAACCACAGCCCACATGGCCAAAGATTCGATAGGGGTCAAGTTTAACGTATACATGATAGTGAAAACCTCCTTGTAAAGCCTGAGGCAGGTCGCTTACGGTTCAGCGGGAAGAACGTTTGTGACATACCTTTCAGCAGTCCCATTAAACGCAACGGATAGCTGCGCGCCTAATTTTGCAGCAAATATCGCTAAGTGCCAAACAATTCCAACTGTGATTGTTATAAGGAATTTGAGAACACGATATTAATCACAAGAGTATAGCAAGAAATCGTGGGGATGAGATAATACGGGTCGAAAATAAGCAGAAGGGAGGAAAAATGACCCGACCCATGTCGCGAGAAAAACGGAAAGTAGCCTTCATGAAGCAAGCGGAGCAAATGTTTGAAGAATTAGAAAGCTGGTACGACCAAAACCCGGCGGCGAGCTTTGAAGAAATAGAAGGATGGGCTCGCCAAGCAAGACGAAAAATGATGGGCGAATCGCTGGGAATTGTGATAAATGGTCGAGATGTCGGAAAAACGGAAGAAGCACCAAAGTGTGGGCAATGTGGACAAGCAATGGTGTTCAAAGATTATCGAGACAAAAAAGTGTATGGATTAGAAGGGGAAACCGACTTGGAACGAGCCTACTACGTCTGTGAAGTTTGTGAAAAACAAACATTTTTTCCCCCTGGATAAGAAACTGAAATTGCGCCATGATCATTGGAGTCCGGGGGCAGCACGGGTAGCGATCAGACAGGGATTACAGGCAGGGTCGTTTCAGTTAGCTGCCGAATCGTTTAGTGATGCGACAGGGTGTGAAATGTCGCGGGAGGGGATAAGGAAAGTGACTCAAGAATGGGGTAAAGCGGTGGATGCGAAACGAGAGAAAGAGGCTGAGGAGGTCTTTGATATCAAGCAGATCCCAACAAAAGAGGTCGAGGTCATAGATCCTATTGAAGAACAAGCCAACATCTCCACCGATGGCGGGATGGTGCATGTCCGTGATGAGGGCTGGAAAGAAGTGAAATTGGTGACGCTTTCCTATGTCCGACCTAAAAAGGAAACAGAGAAAGGTACGCATCCCGACGGCAGAAGGTACAAACCGTATGAACCCCAGATGATGTTGGAGAAACACAGTTACCAGGCAGGCTTGTGGGATGCTGATGAGATGGGGCGACATCAATATCTGGAAGGCTTAAGACGCAATCTTCCCCACTGTCCCAAAGCGAGTTCGGCCAACGATGGTGCCAAGTGGATAGAACGTATCACTAGAGAAAACTTCCCGCATGTAACCCAAATCGTTGATTGGTTTCATGCCACTGAAAAAGTGTGGCATATTGGCAAGCAAACGATTGCTGACAAACAAAAAAGGGCCGGCTGGGTGGAAGGGCGACTGAATGACCTCTGGATGGGTCGTTTGCAGGCCGTCAATTCGGATTTAGAGAAGGTGGATACAACCCAAGTCATGGACCCGGACGATGTCGAGATGAGCATCGGCTATTTTCAACGTCAACAGAAAAGAATGAAGTATCATCAATATCGTATTGCCGGCTATCCAATCGGTAGCGGCTCGGTAGAGAGTGGGATCAACAATGTTGTGCATCACCGTATGAAGCGACAGGGTAGAGGGTGGCACCGTGATAATGTCAATCCCATGCTGGCCGCCCTCAGTGAGTTGAATAGTGGCAGGTTTGAATGGGCGTGGGCTGCAACTCAGTAGGAATCCGCCCCACAAATCGTTGCTATACTCTAATCACAAGCTTAGTTTGACGGTGTAAGGGTCATTCGCTACAATCCCCTGTTTGCACTCCCTAGAATGCAACTAGACAAAACAGGCCACTATGACGGGTTCTCCCCGCCTTATGTTTTGACGTGCAGGCAATTATGACAAAATCTTACTCCCTCAAGGAGGTTGAATTTAATTTATGGAAAACGCTACCTTAATGGCACAAAACGCTGAGATATTGAGGCCGTCGCTGCCTATTCTGTGGTGGTTAGGCCCTTTTGCAGCCTTTATCGCGCTGGCATTTGCCCTTTATTTCTACCGCCAGGTTATGAAAGAAAGCGAAGGGACTCCGCGTATGATTGAGATTGCCCAGGCGGTTCGCGATGGTGCGATGGCTTATCTGACGCGGCAATATAAAGTCGTAACCATCGTTTTTGTTATTCTTTTTTTGCTATTCCTTATAATGGCCTATTTCAGATTACAGAACCCGATAGTGCCTTTTGCTTTTTTAACGGGTGGATTCTTTTCTGCTTTGTGCGGTTTTTTTGGAATGAAAGCGGCGACAAATGCATCGGCTCGGACGGCTCACGCAGCCAGCAGCAGTTTAAATGGCGGGTTGCAGATCGCTTTGCGGGCCGGCGCTGTCATGGGATTAGTTGTGGTAGGCTTCGCCCTCCTGGACATTACTGTATGGTTCCTGGTCTTGTACTATGGATTCCCGGCGTTACTTCCCAACAGTTTTGTCAGTACGGCTGCAAACTCTTTGCCTATCATCACGGCCACGATGCTAAGCTTTGGCATGGGGGCATCTACACAAGCGTTGTTCGCTCGCGTGGGTGGGGGCATCTATACTAAAGCAGCCGATGTTGGTGCTGATTTGGTTGGAAAGGTTGAAGCCGGCATCCCTGAAGATGATCCACGAAATCCAGCTGTTATTGCTGATAACGTAGGAGACAACGTTGGAGACGTGGCTGGTATGGGCGCAGATCTCTATGAGTCCTACGCGGGTTCAATCCTGGCTACTTCAGCACTAGGTGTAGCAGCAGTGGCTTCGGCAGGGGCGGCCTTTCTCGGGGGCGCATCGACCATGGAAATGCAGCTTCGATTCCTCGCTGCGCCAATTGTTTTAGCCGCATTAGGCGTTGTGCTCTCCATTTTGGGCGTTTATATGGTGCGTGCTGATGAACAGGCCAGCCAAGGGCAACTGATGGCTGCCCTCAGCCGGGGCTTGTATGGTAGTTCAATCGGAATCGCCGTGCTTTCATTACCGCTGCTTCGATTTTTGGAATTACCAAATTGGCTTGCCGTATGGCTTGCTGTGATCACCGGATTGATTGTGGGCATCATTATTGGCAAATCAACCGAGTTCTATACCTCACATGCATATAAACCAACAAGAGCAATTGCCGAACAAGCAGATACAAGCTCGGCTACCGCGATGATTGAAGGAATGGCAGTGGGCATGGAGTCAGGAGGTGTTCCTGTTCTTGCCGTTGTTATTGGCATCGCCATTAGTTTTTATGCGCTTGGTGGCGCCGGAAACATCCTATTGGGGCTTTATGGCGTAGGCATCGCAGCAGTTGGAATGCTTTCCACGTTAGGGTTTACCCTGGCTACGGATGCTTACGGACCTATTGCCGATAATGCAGGTGGGAATGCTGAGATGTCAGAGCTGGGTGCTCGGGTTCGCGAACGTACAGATCAACTGGATGCTGTTGGCAATACTACCGCTGCTATAGGCAAGGGCTTTGCTATTGGTTCGGCTGCGCTGACATCGCTGGCACTGCTGGCTGCCTATTTGGAGGAAGTACGACTTGTATTAATGGAGCTTCGGGGTATCGAATACGTAGAGATCGGTGGCGAGATGGTTGCTGTTGCAGATATGACAATGACCGATTTCGTCGCATTTTACGATGTCACGTTATTGAATCCTGCGGTTCTTATTGGGCTCTTTGTAGGGGCAGCGACCGCATTTTATTTCTCAGCTATGACGATGCGCGCAGTAGGACGAGCCGCCGGTGTCATGGTTGAGGAAGTCCGCCGCCAATTCCGAGAAGACCCCGGCATTTTAGCTGGCACTTCAAGGCCAGATTATGCTCGATGTGTCGAGATCAGTACCGTTTCCGCACAGCGGCAGATGGTAGCCCCAGCTGTAATTGCAATTGCCATCCCCGTAATCGTCGGTGTCATATTGGGTGTGGCTGGCGTCTTGGGTTTGCTTGCTGGCGGCTTGGCAGCTGGCTTCTTGTTGGCGCTCATGATGTCTAATGCCGGTGGTGCCTGGGACAATGCAAAAAAGTATATTGAAGAAGGACACTATGGGGGCAAAGGTTCTAGTGCACATAGTGCGGCTGTGACTGGCGATACCGTAGGTGATCCCTTTAAAGATACTTCCGGCCCATCACTAAACATCCTGATCAAGTTGATGTCAATGGTGTCCGTTGTGTTTGCCGGCCTTATCGTTTTCTTTGATGCTGGTCAAGGTCTTTTGCATATGCTGGTCGGTTAAGAAACAGAAAATATTATTCCAGGGGCGAATTGATCTTAGAGGTTG
>Ga0316187_10003059_pt1 | contig 14561 bp, 14 predicted proteins | sample CroRivburrow1_MG_FD_204927 | JGI IMG/M metagenome (GOLD analysis project Ga0316187, IMG submission 204927) | Coastal sediment microbial communities from Maine, United States - Cross River worm burrow 1 | ecosystem: Environmental > Aquatic > Marine > Coastal > Sediment | place: USA: Maine... | reverse complement strand
CCGTTCAGCTCGTCGCCATGAACACCCGCCGTGAGGCAAAGGGTTGGCCCTCGTTCCGCTCCCCTGGCAACGAACACGGACGTGTTGAGATAAGACGCGGCGAACGATTCATCCCTGGTAAAGGCCATTCTTCGGGCGGTTCCAGGCTCGATCTGCCTGTCCAGAAGCGCCAGATCACCCCAGTCTTCTGCCAGCGCGAGTCCTGGAAGAAGCGTCGACCCGATGGCCACGATGGTCGGAACGACGAATGTCAAAGCAATACGATTGGGCAGGCTCATCGGTCTAACTGTACTGTCTCCGGCTGCATACTGTATCTCTGAATCAGGGTGGGTGGCGATGTTAATCAACTACCTGATTGGGCTGCGATATCAGCCGACAACGTCCGACCGGCTGTGTAGTAGTGGTAGGCGCACCACAGGTTCAGAAAGCTCAGCACGATCAGCGCCATGCGCAGAGAATGCTGCCCGTACTCGGGCGCGAAGTAGTCGCTCAGTATGCCGACCAGCTGTGGCCCGAAGCCCATGCCGATGATGTTCAGCACGAACAGGGTGATGCTCGACGCCAGGGCGCGCATCCTCAGCAGTATAGAGAACGAGGGCGGTGGTCAGATCGTCCACCCAGAGGGCTGCCGCCAGAAAAGGCACATAACCACCCTTGCCGATGGCCACCACCCAGGTTCGCCAGCGGATGTCCCGCCTGCCAAGCACGTCGGTGAGCTTGCCGGTCGTGAACGTGCCCATGGATCCGATCACACCGCTCATCAGGGCCAGAATGCCGCAGTGGTGAGTTCCGCGCCGCCGCGGCGCGGCTCCTTGACCGTGAGGAAAAGGATGGCGGCGATGAGCAGGCCCGGCAGGCCGACGATCACGAAAGTCATCCGTCAGCCGTAGTTCTCGGACAGCCAGCCACCGGCTAGGTAGGCAATCAGCAGACCGATGTTCACGCCCAGTGCGAAGACGCCCATGGCCGTGCCGCGACTTTCCGGCGGAAACAGATCGGCGATGATCGAGTGAGAAGGTGGGGTGGAGCCGGCCTCGCCGACACCGACGCCGATCCGGGCGAGGGCGAGCTGAAAAAAACTGCCGGCGTAGCCGCAGAGCACTGTCATGGCAGACCAGATGGAGATCGCGGCGGTGATGATGTTCCGCCGATTGGTTCTGTCCGCCAGCATGGCGATCGGCATGCCCAGGGTGGCGTAGAAGATGGCGAAGGTGAGACCGACCAGGAAACCCATCTGAGTGTCGCTGGCGCCGAGCTCGATTTTGATTGGTTCGAGCAGGATGGCCATGATCTGCCGGTCGACCTGGCTCGATGCGTAAACGGCGGTTAGCACCCCGACCACATACCAGCGATAGCCCGCTTTCTCCTCGAGCCGCGATCGCAATGCCTGCACTCTGCCTCCTCCCCCTGCAACTGGCGGTTGGAGTGTCTCCGGCAGGCTCGTTAACCGCAAGCGCGAAAGCTGGCAAGCGCACGCGGATCCGGGTAATTTCGCTCGTTCGGTTTCTAAGTTGTGGGTAGGGCTATGAGTTGGAATTACGGAGACATCCTGGATCGACTGGGGGAGCGCGTGCCGGAGGACAGACCCTGTCTGATTCACGGTGAGCGAACGATCAGCTGGGGAGAGTTCACCCGGCGATCGAACAACCTGGCCAGAAATTTTCTGGCAGACGGCGCAGCCATCGGCGATAAGGTTGCCTTCTACATGCGCAACAGCCATGCCTACAGCGAAGCGCTCGGCGGTTGCTTCAAAGCCCGGCTTACTCACGTGAACGTGAACTATCGCTATGTGGATGATGAGCTCTGGTACATCCTGGACAACTCCGATGCGAAGATCGTGATCTACGATCGCGAGTTCGCCAGTCACGTGCTGGCGCTGAAAGATCGGCTGCCCGAAGTTGCACGCTGGATCGAGGTCGGTGATCTGAGTCGCCCGGCTACTGCCGAGGTGCCGTTCGCCGAGGACTACGAGACCATCGCGGCTTCTGGCGATGGCGCGCCGCTCGGCATCGAGCGCAGTGGCGACGATCTGCTGTTCCTCTATACAGGGGGCACCACTGGCATGCCGAAAGGCGTGATGTGGCCTCATGAAGGCAACTGGCAGGCGATGGGCGCCGGTGCGCTGCAGTCGCCGGACATGACGCCGCCGGAGAGCGTCGATCAGCACATCGATAATTGCCTGGCTATCGATGACTATCGGATTACCGTCCCCTGCTGCCCGCTGATGCATGGCACCGGGCTATTCAATGCCATCGGCACGCTCTCGGCCGGTGGTTGCATCGTGACGCTCAGCCATCCGAGTTTTGATCCGGTCGAGCTGTTCGAAACGGTCGCCCGTCATCGGGCGAACACGCTGGCCATTGTTGGTGATGCGTTCGCCAAGCCCATGTTGAAAGAGCTCGATGAGAACCCCGGCAAGTACGACGTGAGCGCGCTGCACACCATCCGTTCGTCCGGCGTGATGTGGAGCCCGGAGGTGAAGGAAGGTCTGATTCGTCACAATGAAGGTCTCACGCTCGCGGATTCGTTCGGCGCTTCGGAAGGCGTTGGCTTCGGCAGCTCGGTGACAACGGCGGAAGGCAGCGACAAGGTGGCCCGTTTCCAGATCGGGCCGAACTGCAAGGTATTCACGGAGGACTTCCGCGAGGTGCAGCCGGGCAGCGATGAGCCCGGCTTCGTCGCCCAGTCCGGCCCGATTCCCATGGGCTACTACAAGGACGAAGAGAAAACCGCGAAGACCTTCCCGGTTGTTGACGGCGTGCGTTACTCAATGCCGGGCGATTACTGCAAGGTGGCGGAAGACGGCACGCTCATTCTCATGGGCCGAGGCAGTGTCTGCATCAACACGGCGGGAGAGAAGGTATATCCGGAAGAAGTCGAGGAAGTGCTGAAGACCTATCCCGGCATCGTCGATGCGCTTGTGGTCGGTGTGCCTGACGACAAGTGGGGGCAGATGGTGACTGCCGTGGTGCAGCCGGAAGGGGAGTCGGCGCTCGACGAAGATGCGATTCGCGTTCACGCCCGGGAGCATCTGGCGGGATACAAAACCCCGAAGCGCATCCTGGTGAAAGCCGATCTGCAGCGGGCGAGCAACGGCAAGGCGGACTACAAGGCCATTACGAGCTACGCGAAAGAGACCCTCGGCATCGATCCATAGGACGTTTGCTGCCGCCTTTACTATACCCCTGCCGGTGTGTTGTTCGCCCGGCGTCAGCTGGCCTCCTCGGCCCTGATTGCCGACGCAACGGCCGAACGCGTCAGCATACGGCGTTCGTGATCATGGATCTTCGGGTATTGAGCCGAGTCCAGCTTATGGATTGGCAGCCACTGAGTGATCGTAAACAGATAAGGGTCGGCAATTGAATAGTTGTCGCCCATCACCCAGGGCCCGGCGAACAGCTCATCTTCGATGAGCCGAAAGCAGCTGGCTACCACCTCCGGTGCCTTTCGTTTCATTTCCGCGATGGCGGCTGGATCGTCCGCCCAGCGTTCGCCGCGGCGAATGTGTGCGTGCCCGACATGTACCGTGCCGCACAGATAGGCTGTAAACGCCTGCAGGCGGGCGAACTCGAACGGATCATTCATGGGTGCGAGATGCGCGTCAGGGTAGCTTTGCGCGATGTACGCCAGAATGGCCGGCGTCTCGGTCAAGATACCGCGATCGGTTGCCAATGCGGGTACCCGGCCTTTGGGATTCACCTGCCTGTAGGCGTCGCCGCGCTGCTCAGCTTTCGCGAAGTCTACAAGCTGCAGGTCGAACTCAGCGCCTGCTTCTCGAAGCGCGATATGTGAGGCGCGGGCACAGGAGCCCGGCGCGTAGTAGAGCGTCGGCACAGAGGTCTCCCCTCGGGTGTTTGGCTGACAGGGATTATGAAGCAACCTCGGCCTGGTTTCTCAGACGTTCCTCAATCGAGATTTGCGTGCGACGATCTGGCAACAAAAGTGGGTGCGTCTCAGCTGATATCCTTCCCGGATGATGGGTATCCGAGTTGCCAAACCGGAAGATGCACCCGAAATGGCCCGGGTCATTGTCGATACCTGGTTCGCGGCTCACGCGAATACCGTGAACCCACCTTCCGAAACGTCCAGCAGCGTGCGAGCCTCCTCCGGCAGCGCCAGAATGTCGTCCGCCGCGTTGGTGACCAACTGGTTTTCAATCGGTCGCAGCCAGCTGACGATGTAGCCGAGGTACAGGCCAACGCGGGTCACGTCTTCCGTATTGGCGCCGCCAGAGTGCACGGCGTTGCCTGAATAGATCAGCGCTGAGCCCTTCGGCATTACCGCCAGGCAGATCTCTTCCTCCTTCGGCACCCGTCCTTCTTCCCAGAGATGGCTGCCGGGTACCACCCGTGTTGCGCCGTTGGTGTCAGTGAAGTCCGTCAGTGCGCAGTTGGCGCTGATGAGAATTTCGTTGCCGTTTGCCTTCTCCGCCGTCTGGGCGCGACGCCAGGAGGCGGCGTCGGTGTGGAACGCCTGCACGTCCTGGTCTTTGCTCAGCACCATCAGCTCTGTGTTGCTGAGACGAACATCGCTCGATATGCGCGGTTCGACAAACATCCGCTTGGCCAGCGTCAGAAACAGCGGATGGGTAAGCACGGTCTGCATGTTCGGCGATTTGCTGAACAGGCCGTGCAGGCGCTTCGTCTGCTGGCCATAGAAGTCGTCCCGATAGCCGAGCTCGTCGGTGCCCCAGGGTATGTCGTCGAGGTGTGGCTGGAAATCCGCAAGCAGTGCGTCGCAGAGCTCGTGCGGTAGCACGTTCAGTGCGATGCAGGCGCCATCCGCCGCAACCGCGGCCTGGATGTCGTCTATCCGGGAGGCGTCGAATTGCTGCAATGAAACCATTCGCTGAATCTTCTTCAGTTTGCGGCGCGTAGTGCGGCCAGCACCCGCATGGGCGAGCAGGGCAGGTCGGTCATGGGTGCGCCAATGGCCTGGCTGATCGCCGAGCCGATGGCAGCCAGCGGCGGGATGATGGGTGCTTCGCCGACGCCGCGGACACCGAAGGGATGACGCGGGTTCGGCACCTCCACCACGATGGTATCAATCATGGGCAGGTCGGAAGTCACCGGGATCCGGTAGTCGAGGAAGCTGGCGTTCTCGAGCCTGCCTTCATCGTCGTAGGCGAAGGCTTCGTTCAGCGCCCAGCCAATGCCCTGGGAAGCGCCACCCTGCATCTGGCCTTCCACCGACGGCGGATGGATGGCGCAACCCGCATCCTGCACGGTGGTGTAGCGCTCGACCGTCGTCTTGCCGGTTCCCTCGTCCACCGACACATCGCAGATATGGACGGCGAAACAGGGGCCTTCGCCGCCGGCGATATCGACGCTGGCAGAGGCCGCCAGCGGTCCGCCCGTGCGCATGGCCTGACGGGTGATTTCCCGCAGCGTGGTGAATTCCTCCCGGGTGGTGTTGGTGAGCTTGCCTTTCTGCCACGCCACCTGATCCGGCAGCACGTTCCAGCCTGAGGCCGCCCGCTCCTTCGCCTGATTGATGATGTCGTTGGCAGCCTGCATCACGGCCTGCCCGGTGGCGTTGACCGTCCGGCTGCCGCCGGAGACGCCCGTGGTGCCCACACTGTCTGTATCTCCGACTTCCACGTGCACGTGGTCGAATGGAATGTGCAACGTCTCCGCGGCAATCATGCCGAGCGCCGTTCGGGTGCCGGAGAGATCCGCTGAGCCTGTGGAGAGGGAGGCGAACCCGTTTTTGTGCATGTGGATGGTGGCAGCCGAGTTGCCGCCGGCGTTGAACCAGAAGCCGGCGACCACCGCGCGACCGTGGCCCGGTTGCAGAGGAGTCTGATAGTGATCCGACGCCTTTGCGGCCTCCAGACACTCGACGAAACCGATGGTCCCGAATGTGCCCACCGGCGTTTTGCTGCCGTTCCTGACCGCGTTCTTCAGCCGGAGCTCGATAGGATCCAGCCTGAGTCTGGTGGCCACTTCGTTCAACAGGCTCTCTACCGCGAACACAGACTGCGGTGCGCCGGGCCCCCGATAAGCGCGCACCTTGGGTTTGTTCAGCACCACGCTGAATCCCTCCATGCGTACGTTGGGCACATCGTAGGCGCCGAACATGCAGCGCATGCCGCCGCCGAGCGGCGCACCAGGTGTTGCACCCGCTTCATAGGCGAGCTGCGCCTCCATGGCCGTGATCGTGCCGTCGTCGCGAGCGCCGATCCGCACCCGGACCTTGCTGGCTGCGCCCGGTCCAGCCACCCGGAACACTTCTTCCCGGGTCATGCGCATACGCACGGGACGGCCAGCGTGCTTGGAGAGCATCAACGCAATGGCTTCGAGATAGGGCGTGGTCTTGCCGCCGAAGCCGCCGCCGATCTCGGTAGGTATCACCTTCAGCTCATGGGTGGAGACGGCGCACATGAGCGCCACCGAGTCGCGTATCGCGAAATGCCCCTGGGTGGTTGTCCAGATTGTGGACTGACCGGCGTACTTGAAATTGGCGAGGCAGGCCGGCGGCTCGATATAGCCCTGGTGCACGGTGGGGGTCGTATAGGTTCGCTCCAGGATCACGTCGGCCTCGGCGAAGCCTGCATCCACATCGCCGTGACTCTGCTCCACATGCTCGTAGATATTGCTCGGGCCCTCATGGCCGTCGTAGCCAAGCGTCTCGTCCAGGATGGGGGCATCCTCAGCCATGGCCGCATCGAGGTCCGTCACATGCGGCAGCGGCTCGTAGGCAACCCGGATCTTCTTCAGCGCCTTTCGGGCCGCCGCCTCGGATGTGGCGGCCACCGCCGCGACCCCATGGCCATGGAAGAGCGCCTTGTCCCAGGCCAGGTTGTCCTTGGCGATATCACCAGCGCCGCCGGTGCGCAGCTCGGGGAAGTCCGCATTGGTGATCACCGCCTTGACGCCCTTAACCTTCAGGGCGCGGCTGGAGTCGATGGAGAGAATCTTCGCGTGGGCGTGCGGGCTGCGCAGCACGAGACCGTGCAGCGTGCCGGGCAGAGTGACGTCGTCTCCAAAGGCCGCCTGGCCGGTGACCTTGTCCCGATCGATTTCCCGGATGGTCCGTTGGCCGATGGTCTCGTAGCTCGTCATGGATCCTCTCCCTTGGAAACCGAACGAAAATTCTATTCCATTGAGGGGGGATGTATAGTCTCTCTTGAAGAGGGAGGGAAGCACATGCCGAGCCTGGATAGAGATGGCGTCCGGATCTACTACGAGACCCATGGCAGTGGTCCGGCGCTGCTGCTGACCCACGGCTACTCTGCCACCTCGCAGATGTGGCGTCCGCAGATCGACGTGCTCGCCCGCGATCACACCCTGATCCTGTGGGACATGCGTGGGCACGGCCAGAGCGACTCTCCGCCGGAAGACGGGCTCTACAGCGAAGCCCTCACCACCAGAGACATGGCGGCGCTGCTCGATGAGCTCGGCTTCGAAACTGGCGTGATCGGCGGCCTTTCTCTGGGAGGCTACATGTCGCTGGCTTTTTACGCGGACTATCGGGATCGGGTGGACGGACTCCTGATCATCGATACCGGACCGGGCTTCAAGAAAGATGCCGCTCGGGAAGCCTGGAATCAGACAGCCTTCGACCGAGCCGTCTCGATCGAGCGGGACGGCGCTGCAGCGCTCGAAGGACGCTCGGCTGAACAGGCGACCAGCGAGCACAAAGACGTTTCCGGACTCGCCCGTGCGGCTCGGGGCATGCTGACACAGCACACCCCCCGGGTGATCGAATCATTGCCTGGGATCGAAGTGCCGAGCATTGTGGTGGTGGGCGCCGACGATGAGCCGTTTCTCGTCGCCACGGACTACATGGCCGCGAAAATTCCGGGCGCCGTGAAGGTGGTCATTCCGGATGCCGGGCACGCGGCCAACATGGATCAGCCGGAAGCATTCAACGATGCGATCACCGGCTTCCTCAAAGCAAACAATCTGTAGTGAAGCGACAGTCGGACGGTAGGAGAGAGCGATGAGCAGGAAAGTAGGGGATGTGGAGGTTTCTGATCTGGGCGGCTTCGTCACGCTGCTGGAAATTCAGAGAGCACCGAACAACTTTTTCGACCACGGGCTTATCCGTACGCTGGCGGATATCGCCGATGAGCTGGACAGTGATAACAATTGCCGGGTCATCGTGCTGGCCTCGGAAGGCAAGCACTTCTGCGCCGGCGCCAACTTCGGCTCAAGCCAGCGGGAGGAAGAGCAGCAGGAACGCACTGCCGACAGCGGCAACCCGCTTTATACGGAAGCGGTTCGTCTGTTCAGAAACAAAAAGCAGGTGATTGCTGCCGTGCAGGGCGCGGCCGTGGGCGGTGGTTTCGGCCTCGCCATGTATGCGGACTTCCGCGTCGGCTGCCCGGAATCAAGGTTCACCGCGAACTTCGTGAAGCTCGGATTCACGCCGGGCTTCGGCCTAACCCACACGTTGCCGAGAATCATCGGCCAGCAGGCGGCGGCTGATCTTTTCTACACGGGTCGTCGGATCGGCGGTGAAGAAGCAAAGGAAGTGGGTATTTTGGATCGGCTGGTGCCTCAGGAGCAGGTTCGTGATGAAGCCATCGCCTATGCCAGAGAGATTGCCGAGAACGCGCCGCTGGCATTGATGACGGTGCGCAAGTCCATGCGCGGCGATCTGGCGGACGCGGTGAAGGCGGCGACCGATCAGGAAGGCCGGGATCAGTTTGTCCTGCAGCAGACGAGCGACCACAAGGAAGGGGTGAAGGCTGTCGCTGAGCGTCGGCCGGGCAACTTCACCGGCACCTGAGCGACCGCGGAGGAACGATGGCTTCAATAGAAAGACGACGAATGGGCCGGAACGGCCTGGAAGTCCCTGCGCTCTGCCTCGGCACCATGACCTTCGGGCTGCAGGTTGATGAACCGGGCTCCCGGGCCATTCTGGACAAAGCCTTCGACCATCAGCTGCGCTTCCTGGACACGGCGGACGCCTATCCGCTGGGCGGTACCCGGGAAACTGTAGGTGACACCGAAGCGATCATCGGCCGCTGGATGAAAGATAAGGGCAACCGCTCCGACATCCTGCTGGCCACCAAGTGCTTTGCGCCCACCCGTTCCGGACCGAACGGCTGGGGCCTGTCCCGTCAGCACATCATGGAATCCATCGATGCCAGCCTGACCCGACTCGATACCGACTATGTTGACCTCTATCAGGCGCACGGGTTCGACCCGAACACGCCGATTGAGGAGACACTGCGTGCTTTCGAAGACGTCGTCCGTTCGGGCAAGGCGCGCTACATCGGTTGTTCCAACTATCCCGCCTGGCGGCTGGCTGAAGCGCTGCGGTCAGCGGAACGGCTCGGCTTAGCCGGCTACATCAGCGTGCAGCCGCGCTACAACCTTCTGTATAGGGACATCGAGGTCGAGTTGTTGCCACTGTGCGTAGATCAGGGGCTCGGCGTGATCGTTTACAACCCGCTGGCGGGCGGCTTTCTCTCCGGCAAGTACAAGCCTGGGCAGGATGTGGAGCAGGGAACCCGATTTGCGCTGGGCACTGCAGCCGAGCGTTACCAGGCGCGTTACTGGCATGACAGTCAGTTTGCTGCCGTGGAAACACTGAAAGCCGTGGTGGAAGCCAGAGGCCTGAACATGGTCTCCGTATCGGTGGCATGGGTGCTCGCACAGCCCGGCATCAGTTCCGCAATCATCGGCGCATCGCGGCCGGATCAGCTCGATGCGAATCTGGCGGCTTTCGAAGTCGACTTTGATGATGAGCTCAGCGCGGCCTGTGAAGCAGCCTGGTGGTCCCTGCCGCGGAGGCCGGTTCAGGAAGGCTACCGGTAGTGCCCAGGAGCAAGTTCATTTCGGATCTGCACTGGGTTCGAGAAGGCCAGCAGAGTCGCAGCCAGAAAACTCAGGAGGCGCTGCTCGATGCTGCCGAAGCGCTGTTCTCCGATCAGGGCGCGGATGCGACCTGCGTCGCCGATGTGGCCAGGCGCGCGGGCTGCTCGGTCGGCGCGGTTTATCATCACTTCCGGGACAAGAAAGCGCTGCTGTACGCGCTGTTCGATCGTATGTCGGAACAGAAGTCGGCCACAGCCCGTGAGGCGCTGGATCCGAGCCGCTGGAAGGGCGCGTCGGTGGCAGACATTCTGCATGCCTATCTGGAGTTTTCTCTGGCTACCGCCCGGGAACGGCCAGCCTTCATGCGGGCAGGTCTCGAAGCCTCCCGTAACGATCCGGCGCTCCTCGAGCATCTTGCCGATCTGCACCGGGAGACGAACGCAGGCCTGACCCGGCTGCTGCTTGCACGCGAGCCCGAGATCGGCCATCCCGAGCCGAAGGTGGCCATCGGCTTCGTGCTGGATCAGCTTGCGGCGATGATGAAAACGCGACTCGACAACATTCTGATGCCGACCGAGCTTTCTGCCATTTCGGATGATCAGTTCATCGACGAAACCCTGCGCTCCGCCTGCGGCTACCTGCAGGTGCCCATGCCGAAGCGCGACGACTAACAGGAAAAAACACGTGGATATCGTATCAAAGCGTGGCTATGAGGCGTTGACCTATCGATTCGAGGACCAGGTGCCCGGAACCGGCGAGGCGACAGAGGTGGCCGATGGCGTCTGGTGGATCCGCATGCCCATGGGCGGGCGGCTCAACCACATCAATGTCTGGCTGCTCAGAGACAACGACGGCTGGACCATCGTCGATACAGGCATTTTCAGTGACTCGGTGAAAGCGGCCTGGGAATCAATCTTCGAGCGCTACCTGGACGGCAGGCCGGTCACCCGGGTGATTGCGACTCATCTGCATACGGATCACACCGGAGTCGCCGGCTGGATCTGCGAGCGTTGGGATTGCGCCCTGTGGATGAGCCGTGCGGATTTCTATATGTGCCGGGTGATGGCCGCTGATCGCCCGTCCGACGTGCCGGAAGACGCCATCCGCTTTTATCGACGGGCGGGCTTTACCGAAGAGCGGCTGGATCGTTATCGGCAGCGCTTCGGCCAGTTCGGCGCCAGCATCGCACCGCTGCCGGCGGGATATCGACGCATCAGCGACGGCCAGTATCTGGATATCGGCGGCCGTGAGTGGCGGGCGGTGATCGGCCATGGCCACTCTCCCGAGCACGTCTGCCTCTACTGTCCGGAGCTCAAGCTCATCATCGGCGGCGATCAGTTGCTGCCGAAAATCACGCCTAATGTGAGCGTCCAGCCCTCTGAGCCGTACGCGGATCCACTTCGGGAGTGGATCGCGTCCTGCAGCCGATTCCGGGAGCAGCTGCCACCGAACCTGCTGGTGCTGCCGGCGCACGAATTGCTCTACGAAGGTCTGCACGAGCGCCTGACCGCACTCATCGACTGGCACGAGGTGGCGTTGGAGAAGCTCTACGATCTCTGTGCCGAACCGAAGCGGGCAGTGGATGTGTTTCCGGCGCTGTTCAAGAGTGAGATCAACGACTACTCCTATTTCCCGGCGACAGGTGAGGCGCTCGCGCACCTGCACTGCGCGCTCGGCCGCCGGATGCTGACCGTGGAAGAGGATGAAAACGGCGTGGCCTGGTGGCAGCAGGCATGAGCGGGACAGCGCGGAGCTTGCGATGAAGTGGTTGCTGATCATCTTCGGCATTCTCGGGCTGCTGATTGTCGCCTACGTCTTCTATGGGAATACGGTGGCGAATCCAAGGGTCATGGAAGCGCTGCGTTCAGATCCCCAGGGCGCGCGCGCAGGCGGGCCAACACCCTGGATGAGCGTCCCTAGTGGGTGAAGGTGAGTCGGTCGGAGAATCGGCCGGAGAAGCGGAGAAACCCGGGAAAAAGCGGGCGTTCATGGGCTGGCGCATGGTGGGCGTGGCCTTCTTCGTCGATTTCGTGGCGGTTGGCTTCTTCTTTTATTCCTATGGCGTCTTTTTCAAGGCCATTGCCGTCGAGTTCGGTGACTCCCGGCTCGGTGTTGCCCTCGGTCTGACCGTGACCAACGCCGTCGGCGCAATCGCCGCGCCGCTGGTTGGCCGGGCCCTGGATCGTTTCCCCCTGCGCCGGGTGATCGGCGTCGGCGCCACGTCCATGGCCATCGGCTTTCTCGGCCTGAGTCAGGTGGAAACCCAGATGCAGTTCTATCTGGTGCTCGGCCTCTTCATCGGCTTCGGCGCCAGCAGTATGGGCAATCTGGCGACGAGCAAACTGGTGGCCAACTGGTTCGAGCGCAAACGCGGCACGGCGCTCGGCATTGCCGCTACCGGGGTCTCCCTTTCCGGCGTGATCATGCCTTACGTTTCCGCGGAGATCATCGAAGCCTACGGCTGGCGGAATGGCTTCATGGTGTACGGCTTTTTCACGTTCCTCGTGGTGGTGCCGCTTGTGCTCAAGCTGGTGATTTCCCATCCCAGGGATGTCGGGCTGCTGGCGGATGGCGCGCTCATCAAGGAGGGCGAGAGCCTGAAGCCCGTTGCGGACAAGCCCCGGCTGAGCATGCGCGATGTGAGCCGTGATCGGAATTTCTGGGTCATCGTGCTCACCTTCTCGCTCATGTTCTGCTGCATGAGCACCACGCTCACCCACATGGTGCCCCGACTCACGGATATGGGCCACGCGCTGCAGGTGGCTTCGCTGGTCATGTCGCTGTGCGCCGGGCTCGGCGTGGTGGGCAAACTGAGCTTCGGCTGGCTTGGCGACCGGCTGCCCATGCGGCGGATCCTCTACATCATCATCCTGGTGCAGTTCGCCGGGCAGATGATCATGTTTCAGTCTGAGGGGCTGGCCTGGTTTGCCCTCGGTGCGGCGCTGTTCGGCTATGGCGTCGGCGGGGTGGTGCCTACTCACGGCAACGTCGTTGGCCGCACTTTCGGTTCGGAGCGTTTCGGCGCGGTGCTGGGTCTGATGCGTCCGGCCATGTTCCCCATCCAGATTCTCGGCGTCCCGTTTGCCGGCTGGGTATATGACACCACCGGCTCCTACGCCCAGGCGTTCCAGGTGCTCTTCATCCTTTACGGCCTGGCAGCCATCATTGTTGCGTTCTACAAAGCGCCGGCGCCCGTGATTGAGCAACCGGGTTCATGAGCGCGCGCCCGGCCTGCGGCCGCACTACGGCCCGGACGCGGCCTTCTTGATCGATCTGGACGGCCATGCGCTGGAGGCGCTATATAAGCCTGACTAGATTCGGGGTGAGGCGATAGTGATCAGACGACTGATCTTTGTCCGGCACGGCGAAAGCGAACACCACGTTAACGGCATGACTGGGGGCTGGACCGACACACCGCTCACCGACCGGGGCCGTCGTCAGGCTGCGGCGACCGCGCGACATCTGGCGGCGCTGGATTTATCAGGTATCGGGTTCTTCACCAGCGATCTGCTGCGCGCGAGCCAGACGGCGGAGATCATCGGCGATCAGCTTGGCCGGCAGCCGGTCTCGCTGAATGCGCTGCGCGAGGTGAACAACGGCGAAGCGACGGGACTCACCGTCGCGGAGGCGAAGCGAATCGAGCGGCCGCACCCTGCGGTCTACGATCCTGACTGGACTGCCTATCCGGGTGGTGAATCGATGAAGGTTCTCGATGCCCGCATGCGCGCAGCACTTGCCGAGCTCGCCGATACCGGTCATGCCGAGTTGCTCGTCGTCGGTCACGGCTTTTCCGGCACCCTGCTTCTCAAGGCCTGGCTCGGGCTGCCCATACAGCCCTACATCGCTTTCAACCTGAGCCCGGCCAGCGTCACTGAGTTCCACATCAATGAATTCTCGGAGCCCTGCATCGAGCGGCTCAACGCTACGTTCGGGGAGGGTTGAGCGGCTTGCGATTGCGCCTCTCACGGTTCCGGCTGCACCCAGATTGGCGAGGACCAGCCGCGGTTCTGCACGGTGGTCGGAAGATCCTCTGGCGGCTCGATGCCCGCTGAGTTGGCGAACCAGGTGGTCCAGCGGCAGCTCGGATTTTCCAGTACCCGCAGATAATAGAACGCATGCTGGCTGGCATCGTAATCCGGATCGGTGAACACAGCGGAGAGTTCGGCGGCGCCGCTGTCGTCCAGACGCTCACAGGTTGCGGGATCCACGTCTGCTGACGTGTCTGGGCAGCGGCCATCTTCACCAGGGGCACGACCTCCGGCACAAGCCACGTCCCAGACCTGGTGCTGTTGTTCACCGTCCGCTACCCAGCCTTTCACCACCTGAATGCGATCGAGGGTTGCGCCGCGCGGATCCTGTGTTGCCCAGGCCCAGAACCGCGGCTCGCCGCTGCTCTCCAGATCACCGCCCATGGGTACGCCGGTCGCGTAGGCGGCGCTCAGGTCGCCCGATTCGGCCAGGTCTGCAGGGAGGTCCCCGGCAAAAAAGCGGAGCCGCATGCGGGTACCGCTGGTGGCGAATGCTTCGCGCCGCTGCAGGGCGTCGAAGATGTCCGCTCGTGTGTTGGACTCGGCCCAGACCGCCGCCAGCCCGCCTTCGGAGAATCGGCGCACTGGACCGGCAACCGGATGATTCTGCTGAAAGATCTGCTCGAGTGCCTCGGCATTGCCTTGCGCCTGCCGGAATCGAGCCAGATTCTCCGCGTCCGTATCGCCCGGATTCGTGGAATGGGTGTCGGTGGAGCCGATCATGCCGAGCTTGAACGGGTTGGTGCTGCCGGAGCTCGCCATA
>Ga0316187_10003058_pt1 | contig 14562 bp, 18 predicted proteins | sample CroRivburrow1_MG_FD_204927 | JGI IMG/M metagenome (GOLD analysis project Ga0316187, IMG submission 204927) | Coastal sediment microbial communities from Maine, United States - Cross River worm burrow 1 | ecosystem: Environmental > Aquatic > Marine > Coastal > Sediment | place: USA: Maine... | reverse complement strand
GAACATCTTCGGCTATCGCATGATGGTCTGGGCCATCGTCGCGATCGGTGGACTAAGCTTTATCGTCTGGGCCCATCACATGTACGTCAGCGGCATGAACCCCTACTTCGGCTTCTTCTTCGCGACGACGACGCTGATCATCGCGGTGCCGACCGCGATCAAGGTCTACAACTGGGTGCTGACACTCTGGCAGGGCAATATCCGCCTGACCGTGCCGATGCTGTTCGCGATCGGCTTTATTTTTACGTTCACGCACGGCGGCCTGACCGGACTGTTCCTCGGCAACGTCGCCATCGACCTGCCGCTATCCGACACCTACTTTGTGGTCGGCCACTTTCACATGGTGATGGGCGTCTCGCCGGTACTGGTCGTCATGGCGGCGATCTATCACTGGTACCCGAAGATGACCGGCCGGATGCTGAACGACACGATGGGCCGGATGCATTTCTGGCTGACATTCCTCGGCACTTACTCGATTTACCTGCCGATGCATTACCTCGGCTTTCTCGGCGTGCCACGACGCTATTACGCCAACGGCGATACTGAGTTCATAGTGGACTCCGTCGCGGACATCAACATCAGCATCACGATTGCCGCGCTCATCGTCGCTGCAGTTCAGCTACTGTTCCTGTTCAATATCATCTGGAGCTATTTCTTCGGTGAGGAATCGGGTGGCAATCCGTGGGAAGCCACGACGCTCGAGTGGCAAACACCCGATACGCCACCGCACCATGGCAATTGGGGCAAGGACCTGCCGATCGTGTATCGCTGGGCCTATGACTACAGCGTGCCGGGGGCCGTGGATGACTTCATCCCGCAGAATAAACCGTCGGATGAAACGACTGGCGTCTCGCATGAGACCGGCGACGCGCATGGGGCCCACACATGAGCCTCATTCAGAAACTAATGCACAAACCGTGGACGAATGCGGGTGTCGTCGAGATCGACGACAGTCCGCTGGTTGAGATACCGAACGCAAAAATTGGCCTATGGGCCTTCATGTTCACACTGGCTGGCGTCTTCGGCCTGTTTCTCGTCGCCTACCAGATGCGCATCACGCTCACGACGGACTGGGTGCCGCTGCCGAAGCCTGATGTGCTCTGGCTGAATACCGTCGTGCTCGTGCTCGCGAGCGTCGCGTTCGAGTTCACGAAAGCGCAGGCGCGACAAAAGAAAGTGACCGGCATTCGCTACGGACTCGCGATCAGCGGTCTGCTCACCATCGCGTTCCTGATCGGGCAACTCGGCGCGTGGCAACAACTCCAAGCATCCGGATACCTGCTGGCCAACAACCCGGCCAATTCTTTCTTCTACCTGCTGACCGGTCTGCACGGCTTGCACCTGCTCGGTGGCCTCCTCGTGTGGGGCAAGGCAACCTGGCGTGCCTGGACCGGTTATGAAGTGACGCTGAGCGTCGAGTTGTGCGCGACTTACTGGCATTTCCTGCTGCTGGTCTGGGTCGTCATGTTCGGATTGCTGTTATCGACCTGAGGAATATGGGCGTATGTCACAAGAGCAAATGAGCGGCGGTCAGGCCGCGATGTCCGACGGCCTGACGGGCGTCGTCGACGACTGGTCCGCTGACAAGCAAACGTTCCACGTGCCGTGGGGCAAGGCGATGATGTGGATCTTCCTGCTCAGCGACACGTTCATCTTTTCGTGTTTCCTGACGGGTTATATGACGGTGCGCGTCTCCACGACCGTGCCCTGGCCGATTCCGAGCGAGGTGTTCGCGCTGCACATGTTCGGCCAGGACATTCCGTTGATCCTGATCGCGATCATGACGTTCATCCTGATTACATCGAGCGGCACGATGGCGATGGCGGTGAATTTCGGCTACGCGCGCAATCGCAAAGTCACTGCGGCATTGATGTTCGTTACGGCCTTGTTCGGCGCATCGTTCGTCGGCATGCAGGCGTTCGAGTGGACGAAGCTGATCGAAGAAGGCGTCAGGCCCTGGGGCAATCCCTTCGGCGCGCCTCAATTCGGCTCGGCATTCTTCATGATCACGGGATTTCACGGACTGCATGTCACCGGCGGCGTGATCTATCTGCTGATCGTCGCCTTCAAGGTACTGCGCGGGGATTACGAGGAGCGAGGCTACGAGATCGTGGAGATCGCGGGCCTCTACTGGCACTTCGTCGATCTCGTCTGGGTCTTTATTTTCGCGTTTTTCTATCTCTGGTGAGGTCACTCCATGTCATCGGTAACTGAGTCATCGGCAACTGGGTCAGCTGAAACGGGAACCGGCCAAGTCGGCCAACAACATCCGATTGGCCTGTATCTGAAGATATGGGGGCTGCTGTTCGTCCTCAGCGGCTTCTCATACGCGGTGGATTACTTCCATTTCGAAGGCTACCTGCGCTGGATCCTGATCATCACGTTCATGTGGGCCAAGGCCGGGCTGATCGTGGCGATCTTCATGCACATGGCGTGGGAACGCATGGCCTTTATCTATGCCATCCTGCTGCCGCCTGCCTTCCTGCTCGTGCTGGTCGGCATGATGGCCATTGAAGGCGGTTACACCACGCTCACGCGGATGCTCTTCTTCGGCTCAGGCACCTAAGACTCAGTCCTCTTCCGAGCCCATTTGCGATCCCTCTTCCGACGATTGACGCCGGCGCTCCAGCTGGTGAATGATGCGTGCGCGCTCCCCAGGCGAACGCTGCTGCCAGTTCGCGATCTCATCGGTGGTTCTGAAGCAGCCGAGACAGTAACCTGTCTCGGCATTGATGACGCAGACGTTGATGCAGGGCGAGTTGACGGCGACGGACTCTGACATGGGCGAAATCACTTGCGAAACCGGCTGAAAGTATAGGTGAGACCGATCCGAACCGTGCTGACTTTTCTTATGGCGCTGGCGTGCGTTAACGCTGCAGCGGTAGAGATTCTCGATGCCACGGTCGAGAAGCGCGACGGCGTGTACTACGTGGTCGGCAACAGCATCGTCCACGCGTCACCCGAATTCATCTTCGCGACACTAATGGACATGGACCACTTCCATAAGATTTCGGGTGGCATCAAAGACACCCATTTCGTCGCCAGCGACCAGCCGGATGAACTGCTCGCTTACACCCTTATCGAATCCTGCGTCATGTTCTTTTGCCGCAGCGCCGAGAAAGTAGACCGGATCGAAACGGACCCATACACCGAGATTCGCACTTATGCGATTCCCGAGCGCAGCGATTTCATGCTGCACAACGCCCGCTGGATATTGCAGCCTGGAGACGACGGCACGCAACTGACGTACGAGGCCGAGTTCGAACCGGACTTCTGGATGCCGCCGCTGATCAGCGAATGGGCCATCAAGCGCAAACTGCTGGAAACCGGCGAACAGATCGGCATGCGCATCGAGTATCTCGCCCAGCGAGGCCTCACGCTCGCCCAGGTCAAGGAACCTGAAGACGACTGATATGAGCGCCAACCACCCAGCCACCAGCGGTAATTGCCTCAATTGCGGCACACCGCTGCAAGGGCGCTTTTGTGTCGAATGCGGCCAGCCGGCCCGCACCCGCTCGCTGACATTCTGGCAACTACTCCGGGAATTCTTTGAAGAAGCGTTCGATCTCGACTCGAAGGCATGGCGCAGCCTGGTGCCGCTGATGTTGCAGCCCGGGCGCATTACATACGAATACCTGGCGGGACGACGGGCAAGATACGTCAGCCCGCTGCGGTTGTACCTGACGGCGAGCGTGTTGTTCTTTATTGTCGCAGCACTGACGGGCAATACGCCGCGTGTGTCATGGGGCGACTACGCCGAGGAACGAGAGCGCATCGAAGCGGCGGGAGAAATGGACGAGACGAACGTCATCATCGTTCAGGACGGCGGCTGTGACGACATCAACATCGAAATCGACGCCGACTGGGGCCTTGCCTGGGAAGGGCATGTAATCGAGGCATGCAAGCGCGTGACGGCCGACAGTGGCAAATCACTCGAACGGGCGTCGATCGACAACATTCCGTTCATGATGGTGATATTCATCCCGGTGCTCGCACTGGTCATGAAACTGCTGTATCCGTTTTCGAAACGCCTGTATGTCGAACACCTGGTGTTCTACCTGCACTACCACTCATTCGGCTTCTTCTGGCTGATGACACTTATCCTCATCTACGAAGCCGGCGATGTCGTCGGCTGGCCGAGCGCCATATGGCGAGCGGTGGGGATTACCTCAAGTGCTTACATGGCCGGCTATCTGTTCTTCGCGATGCGCAAGGTTTACGGACAAGGCCTGGTCGTTACTTCACTAAAATTTGTGCTGTTGTTTTTTACTTACGTAACGGCGCTCGCGATGAGTCTGTTTGGCGTGGTTTTGTATACGGCCCTAACGCTCTAGCACCAGCGGCAGCGGTCGGGCCGCCCAGGGCGATCGCGGCTGATCGAGAAACCATACGACCTTGTCCGCGAGAAAGTTCGCAATCTCGGGATCGTCGTTGGGCGGTGTCCAGATTGCCCAGGTACCTCGATATTGTTGCTGCACCGGCGTGTCCGGATCGACCGGGCCGGCTGCCGGGTCGTAACCCAGATGGCCGTAGTCGGATACATCCCACGCCAGTGACGGATCGAGATCATCGCGCGCTTTTCCGGGTGGAGTCTGGCGAGGCGGCGGATACGGGCGGCCGTCCGCGCAGCCACCCATCTCGAAACAACAGTCGGTGGTCACGCCGTCATAACGACACTCGCGCTCGACCCAGATACCCCAGTAGTCGGCGAACGGATGGCCAACGTCGGGATAGGTATCGAAGTCCAGGTCATTGACGTACGCCCAGTTGCGCCAGCCAATTTCTTTAGCTATCTGGTTCGGCAGCTCCACCATGTTGAGCACCGAATCGACCATGATCTGCGGGAAAGCCACGACGATGTGCTCGACGCCGCGCTCCTTGAGCCAGGCCAGCGCCTCCCAATATCGGAAGCGCCACTCCCCGCCGGGCAGAGGTTCATCCGACTCATAGAGCCAGGCTTCGCCGAGATTCTCACCGCGCATCGCACGCGTGCGTTCGGACTGACTAAACGCCGGCGGCTTTGGCTTGATCGCCGGATTCGTTTCCTTGACGCCCATCCATGCGCCAACAATATTGTCCGGCGCAAGATCAGGATGGCGTGCAAGTAGTTCCGCCTTAATGTTCTCGTTGAGAACCACCGTGTCGTCAATCTTGGGATCGAACGCCTGATTACCGCGTCGGGTCGCGTGGTTGATCAGCATCACGCCGGTCTTCGCCGGCGCCGCGTCCTCGCGAAAATGCCGCTCAATGCCGTTGGCATGAAATTGCGCCAGACGCGGATCTGACGAGACCGGATTCGGCCTGCCCGCTAGCGGCACTTGCCGGTCTGCTTCCGGCGCACCGAGTGAGCGCGTCCAGCGCGCAGGTTCGGTGGGATAGGATTCGGTCATCAGGTCGGTGGGATCGTTAACCCAATAGACACCCACCCGGCTCCCCGTTGCATCATTGTGATCGGCAACGACCTGCCGCGCGAGATTTACGGCGTCGAAACTCTTGAAGAACCGCACGCCGGAGGTCGTCATGTCGATGAAGAGAATTTCCTCGACGCCCGCCCGCAGCAGTCGTTCGATCGTCCCATCGGTGTCATAGCGCTGCGGATCGCAATCGGCCCAGCGATCATCCGGCGGCACACCGCCATCGCCGCGGCTGCCGCAGTAGGTCAGATCGCTGCCGCCCTCGATGCCGGTGCGATAAAGGGCGCGCGGATAGACATGGTGCGCAGGATCCTCCGTAATCCAGCTCGCATAGTCGACGACAAACTCAACGCCGAGTGCGTCCTGTCGTGATTCGAGGTCCTCGCGCAACTGACGATAGCGAAGTTGCGTGAGATCATTCGCCGGATCAGGCCCGCCCAGACGCTGATACTCGAATGCGTACTTGCCACGCTCTTTCGGTGCATTGCCAAACCGCAGCAGCATCGGCCACGCATCCGGATTCCAGATTACACGTCGGTAGACGGTGCTGTGGGGGTCGTAGCCGAAGATCTGCATCGTCGCGTTCCACGCAGACTCAGGTGAGTACTCGTCGAACCCACCATGGACGAGGTAGACGACCCCGATCTTGCGCGGCGGTTCCGAGGTACAGGCAACCGTCAGCATTACGAGCAGTGATAACAACAAACCCGCCAGCGCGCGACCGCGTCTTGAAATCCCTCGCTTCTTCATACCCCGAAGTGTAGCCCCTCACCTGACCTTAACGAACAGCCGCTGACTGCGCCGACGCCACAAATGCTATCCTCGCCGTCATGCGCCGATCAACCACGCTCCGCTTCGCTGTACTCCGGTCGGCCCTCGCACGAGCGAATCTGTCTCGACTCAATCTGGCCTGCTCGCCTCTGGCGCTGGCGGCCTGCCTGCTGCTGATAACCGCTCCGGCTGGTGCGCAGGACCAGGTCGTAAAGGCGACAACCGAAAAAGCGCTGGACGGGTCGGTGCCAGCGGAAACCGATGATCCGGGTGCCCTGTGGGAGTGGCGAATCGCCGCGTTCGGACGCTGGGGGGCATCTTATCCCGGCTCGAAGGAAACGCAGGTCAATGTCGTCCCCCTGCCTATTCCTGTCTACCGTGGCCGTTTCCTGCGCCTGTTCGAGGACAGCGAGAACCCGATCCGCGGCAAAGTCTTCGAACGGGATCGCATCAAGCTCGACATGGACATCGATCTGACCTTTGGTGCGGACAGCGAAGATATCGATGCCCGCACCGGCATGCCCGATCTCGACCTGCTGGTGCAGGTCGGCCCGGAACTCGACCTGCAGTTCGCGCGTCAGGAATATTTGGAAGGCCGCTGGCACCTCGCGCTACAGGCCAGAGCCGCAACATCGCTCGATGGTCTCAAGCCGACATGGCGAGGCCTCACCTTCAGTAGTGAGTTTCGTTATATCGCACAGCTTTCAGAACGCGACGAATTCAAGTTCCGGGTAACACCCACGTTCGCTACCAAGGAATACATGGAGTACTACTATCAGGTCGATCCGGAATTCGCGACGCCAGAACGTTCGGCCTACCAGGCGAAAAGTGGTTATCTCGGTACCGACTTCACCTGGAACCTGAGCCGCGATTTCACGGAAAAACTCTCCGTGTGGGCCGGCGTCCGCGTGAGCCTGTATACCGGGGCGAGCAACAAGAATAGCCCGCTGTTCACGGACGAACTCACACCGGGCGTTTACGCCGCATTCATGTATAAGTTCTGGGAAAGCAAACGCCGCGCCCAGCGCCCGCCGCCGGAACCGGCAGCGCCATCGGAATCAAAATCTCCACCCGAATCAAAAGCGCCATAGCGGCTTGCTGCTGCCATGGCGCTCAGACGAAGCGGATCTCCTGCTCGACGATTGCTTGCTCGACTATGGCGTCGGACCGGGCAGCCGAAACCCGCGCTTCTTCAAAAGCATAAGGTTTTGGTGGCGCCGATCGATCGATCTGCAGCCCCGTGAAATCGAAACGCTCGCGGTCGGCAAGCTGACTCAGCGCCACGTTTTGCATCGACCTGAAAATTCCTGCCACCCGTCCCGGGGTGTCACGCTCCCAGTCGCGCAACATTTGCTTAACCTGCTGGCGCTGCAGATTGTCCTGCGAACCACATAGATCGCACGGGATAATCGGAAACTCGCGGATAGCGGCGAACTTTGCGAGATCTCGCTCGCAACAATAGGCCAGCGGACGGATAACAATATTGCGCTTGTCATCGGATAAAAGTTTCGGCGGCATCGCCGCGAGTTTCGAGCCGTGAAACATATTGAGGAACATCGTCTCGACGATGTCGTCGCGGTGATGACCGAGAGCGATCTTCGTCGCCCCGATCTTCTCGGCAAAGGCATACAACGTGCCGCGCCGCAGGCGGGAACAAAGGCCGCAGGTGGTTTTACCTTCGGGAATCTTGGCCTTCACCACTGAATAGGTGTCCTGCTCGACCACGTAGTACGGGACGCCGAGCGTTTCCAGGTATGCGGGAAGCACGTGCGCCGGAAACCCCGGCTGTTTCTGATCCATGTTGACGGCAACCAGCTCGAAACTGATCGGAGCGCTCTGCTGCAGATTTATCAGAATGTCGAGCAGTGCGTGCGAATCCTTGCCGCCCGACAGGCAGACCATGATCCGATCACCTTCCTCAATCATGTTGTAGTCGACAATTGCGTTGCCAACATTGCGCCGCAAGCGCTTCTGCAACTTGTTGAAACGCGTCTTGTCCTTCTTCGCCAGTTCCTGCACGAGTCCTGCCTCGGTTCGATTGCGGCAGGTATTACAGCAGTCGCACCGCTGCCGAACAAGCGCGCCTGAGCTAGCGACCCCCCGCCCGGGCGGTCACGATGGCCCTGACGGGTGCCGGATGGCCTTCGATCGTCCGGGTTGGATCGCCCGGATCCAGTGCTTCTGCCAGCGATTCGAAGCGCATCCAGTCGGTCGTGCGCTGCTCTTCGGTCGAGGTACGCTCGACACTGACCACGACCGGATCGTCGAAACCGCTCTCGGCCAGCCAGAGCTGCACGGTCTCGACGGTCGGCACGCACCAGACATTGCGCATACGGGCATAGCGCTCGCCTGGGCTGAGCCGGGGCGCATCTTCATCACCCACCACCAGCGTCTCCACAACGACCCGACCACCGGGTGCAAGATGCGAGCGTAAACGGGCGATGTGCTCCTGCGGATCGCGGCGGTGATAGAGCACGCCCATCGAGAACGCCACATCGAACACCGGTCCCGCCGGCAGCTCCTCGAAACGCAGCGGCAATAAAATGTTGCGGGTGGCCAGTTCGCCCAGATAGAAGCTCGTGGCCCGATGCTGCATGTTGAAGAGGATTGTCGGATCCACACCGAGGACGAACGCGGCACCCGCTCCGAGCATGCGCCAGCCGTAATAGCCGTTGCCCGCACCTACATCGAGTACTCGCGCGCCGGCAAGATCGCCGAGCACCGCTTCAAGACGTTGCCACTTCCAATCCGAACGCCATTCCGTATCGATGTGCGTACCGAAGAACGCAAACGGTCCCTTGCGCCACGGGTGCAATTCGCGCAGCGAGGCTTCCAGGGCCTGCAACTGAGAGGGATTGAGGTCGCCGTGGTCGCCGATCCGGACAGTATCGCCGAGCTCGACGATACCCGGCGCCACGGCGGGCAATGTATCGATCGCACCCAGCCAGCGCGGCGCATCGCCATGGTGATCCGGCGACATGCGTTCACGGCATAGCACCTGCACTTCACGCAGTTCCGGGTAACTCTCCGCGGCTATCTCACACGCTTGCTTGTCCATGGGGCTAGTGTCGCGTTCCTCGCCGCACTTGCAAAGGGGCCGCCAGGCACGCCTGTGTCAACCAAACGCTGCCACACCCGTTAAACGGGTATGCGCATAGCAAAACTCGTATTTTGCGTCGCACTGGCAGGCTGTGCGTCGCACCCGGAACCCCTGATCGACACGCAGGGCGTCAACATGGCGCAATATGAACTCGATCTGGCGGACTGCAATGCCTATGGCGAGCAGGTCCGTATCGAGAAAGGCGTTGCCAAGGGAGCAGCCGCCGGTGGCGCAGTCGGAGCCGCCAGCGGCGCCGTCATCGGCGATGCCGGCACCGGCGCCGCATTGGGCGCGATCGGCGGGGGCGCCCGGTCGGCGCAGATCGGCGCGAACGAGCAGGCCGGCGTCGTGAAGCGCTGCATGCGCCTGCGCGGGTATCGGGTACTGAACTGAGCGAGTCGCGGGCGGCGCGACTGCGCTAGAATCCCCGCCAACAGGTTGAGCGGAGCAAGTCCCATGCGACCGGTAGCGTATTACCTCGACGAGTATGCCAACGACCACCGTAACCCGGCGAACAAAACTCTGCATCGGGTCTGCGTGCCGCTGATCGTCCTTAGCCTGCTGGGGCTGCTCTGGGCGCTGCCCACGCCCGCAGCGGTGCGCAGCCTGGGCGGGTACGCGAACTGGGCAACCGCATTTGCAACCGGCGCCCTGCTCTATTACGTGCTGCTGTCACCGCGCCTCGCGGCCGGCATGCTGGCGATTCTCATTGCGTGCATCGTCGTCATCGACGCCTTGGGTTCATTGCCATGGCCACTATGGCAGACATCAGCGACGATTTTCGTCATCGCATGGATCGGTCAGTTCATCGGCCATACGATCGAAGGCAAGCGCCCGTCGTTCTTTCGCGACGTGCAGTTTCTGCTGATCGGGCCGTTATGGCTGTTGGCAGATGCTTACCGCCGTCTCGGCATAAACATTACACAAGCCGGACAACTGAAATAGCCGTCCGGCACCCGGTCAACGATCGCAGGGGCTCTATGGCCCGGCGTCTAGCGCAACCGCCATCGCAGCGATATCTTCGTCACTCAGGCCAGCCAGCACGGGCGGGTGTTTGATTTCACCGGCACGGATCACCTTCATCTGGGCGGTGAGATAGTCCACACCCTTGCCCATGAGACGCTCCTCGTTGCCCGGATCGTGGCAGAAAAGGCACTTATCAATACTCGGACTATCCGCGAACGCAGTGCCGCTCGTAACCAACAGCATCGCCGCCGGAATCAGTAATTTACGCATATGAGAACTCCTCTTCATATCAATAGCTTCCTACCAGAGCTTTCCCAGGGCGCGAAGCACGTCGCGCCGACTGATCTGACCCACTAGTTTATTATTCTCCACAACAGGGTACCGATGGAAGCTATTGTCGAGAAATTGCTTGGCGACCTCCACAATGCTGGCATCCGGACTCAGCGTCACCAACTCAGTGCTCATGAATTCGGCAACGCGTCCACCATACTCGGAATGATATCCGGCATTAAGCACGACCTTCATGCAATCTTTCTCGGTCAGGATGCCTACCAACCGACCTTCGTCGTCGAGAACCGGAGCACCGCCGAATTCGTGCTGTAACAACAGGTGAACCGCCGCGAGAATCTCCATCTCCGGCTTGAGGGTGACAAGACTGGTCGCCATGCAGTCGCGTACGCAGACAGACTTCATTCCGATCTCCTTTTGCATGCGCCACCGCACAACATTTCAAACCGGCAGTGCTGGTCAGCGGGTAACGAGCGGCAACCGGCATGCATCGGCCTGCCGCGCAGAATTATGCCAAGCCCGAGAGCCAGAGCTGCGCAAAGAAATACCACAAAGGTGCCGATGAATACTGCCATCACCAAACCCTATCCGAAGTCGTCGAACATGATGTTCTCCGCCTCCACGCCCAGATCGTCGAGCATGTACGCGATCGCCGAATTCATCATCGGCGGCCCACATAAATAGTATTCGCAATCCTCCGGCGCCGGATGGTCCTTGAGATACTGCTCGTACAGCACCTCGTGAATAAATCCCGCAGGCCCGGTCCAGTTGTCCTCGGGCAGCGGCTCGGACAGCGCAAGATGCCAGTCGAAGTTGTCGTGCTCCGCGGCCAGCTGGTCGAACTCATCGACGTAAAAGGCCTCGCGTAAACTGCGTGCGCCATACCAGAAACTCATCCGACGCGATGTGCCGATTCGCCTGAGCTGATCGAACACGTGCGATCGCATGGGCGCCATGCCGGCGCCACCGCCGACAAATATCATCTCCGCATCGGTATCGCGCGCGAAGAACTCACCGAACGGCCCGGATACGGCGACACGGTCGGCGGCCTTGAGGTTGAACAGCCAGGACGACATGGCGCCTGGTGGTGTGCCCGGCGGCGTGTTCGGCGGCGGCGTCGCGATCCTGACGTTCAACATCACGACATCATTCTCATCCGGGTAGTTCGCCATGGAGTAGGCGCGAACCACGGGCTTCGTGACCTTCGACTCAAGGCGCAACAATCCGAACCGCTCCCAGTCTTCGCGGAACCGTTCGGAAATATCGAAGTCGGCATAGGCCACATGATGCGCGGGACACTCGATCTGAATATACCCGCCGGCCTTGAACTCAATCGTTTCCCCCGCAGGAAGCTCCAGCACAAGTTCCTTGATGAACGTCGCGACGTTGTCGTTCGAGCGCACGCGGCACTCCCACTGCTTGACGCCGAACACCGCCTCCGGAACCTGCACCCGCAGGTCATGCGTGACCGCCACCTGGCAGGCGAGACGCTCGCCCGCAGCGGCCTCGCGCTTGGTGATATGCGAAGCCTCCGTCGGCAGCAACGGATCGGCTCCGGTTGTGATCTGCAAACGACACTGCCCGCAGGTGCCGCCGCCCCCGCACGCGGATGGCAGAAACAGTTCGTTCGCAGCCAGCGCGGCCAGCAGTTTGTCGCCGGCCGGCACACTGAGATCGCGCTCTGCGTTGACGTTGATCGTCAGGTTGCCGCTGGGAACGAGCCACGAGCGCACCAGCATGATGACAAGTGCCAGTATCAGCACGATGCCGGTGAACAGGACCACGCCGAGAAGAATCTCCTGCATCAGCCCGTTAAAACCTCAGCAACCATCAAAACTGAATCCCCGCCATGGCCATGAATGCCAAAGACATCAACCCGGCAGTAACGAACGTGATACCGAGTCCCTGCAACCCATCGGGCACATCGCTGTATCTCATCTTCTCGCGCAGCCCGGCCAGCGTAATCAGCGCCAACGCCCAACCGACTCCAACGCCAAACCCGTAAGCGGCGCTTTCCGTGAAGGTGTAATCACGTTGCACCATGAACAGTGATCCGCCGAGGATCGCGCAGTTCACCGTCAACAGCGGCAGGAAGATACCCAGCGCGTTGCTCAGCGCAGGGAAAAACCGCGCCAGTACCATCTCGAGCATCTGCACCATGGCGGCGATGACCCCGATATAGCTGATCAACCCGAGATAGCTGAAATCCAGATGACCGAGACCTGCCCACTCCAGCGCGCCCTCGCGCAACAGATAGTTGTAGATCAGGTTATTGACCGGAATGGTAATGACCTGCACAACAATCACTGCGGCGCCAAGACCTATAGCAGTCCTGATCTGCTTCGACACCGCGAGGAACGTGCACATGCCGAGGAAGAACGCGAGCGCGAGATTCTCGACGAAAACCGATCGGATGAAAATGTCGAGCAGGTTCTGCATCAGTCGCTACTGATCTCGCCGACAGGAATAGGGGCAAAATCACGCTTCTCAACCTGATCCTTCTTCCAGCTGCGCAACCCCCAGATGAAGAACCCGATGATGAAGAACGCGCTCGGCGGCAACAGCATCAAGGCGTTGGCATGGAACCAGCCGCCGTCCCGCGCGAGCTGCAAGATGTTGATACCGAGCAACCCGCCGGTGCCGAACAACTCACGGATGGTCGCCGTGGCGATCAGGATCAGGCTGTAACCCAGGCCATTACCGATACCGTCCATGAAGCTCAGACCGACATTGTGCTGGACGGCATAGGCCTCGGCGCGACCGAGCACAATGCAGTTGGTGACGATCAGGCCGACGAACACCGATAACGTGCGGGCGGTATCCGGTGCATACGCCTTTAGCAACTCATCGACCACGATGACGCCCGTCGCAATAATCGTCATCTGCACGATAATGCGCACCGAGTTCGGCAGGTGCCTGCGAATCAGGCTGATCGACACGTTCGAGAAAGCCAGCACCGAAGTCAGACACAGGCTCATGATCAGCGCCGAATACAGCGAGTTGGTGATCGCGAGCGCCGAACAGATGCCGAGCACCTGCAGCGTTACCGGATTCTCGTCGAGCAGCGGCCTCGTCAGTGCTTCGCGTGCTTCACTCATGACCATTCATCCCGCTCATCGGCCGGCCTCCCCGTCTCGCAGATTATTCAGGAACGGATCGAATCCGTGCGGCCCGAACCAGTAATGCACCATTGCGGTGACGGCGTTGGTCGTCATCGTCGCGCCGGCGATGGCATCGACCTGGTAGGCAGCGGCCGGTGCCGAAGGGGCGACCGCGCCGGCGGCAACACGAAACGCCATCACGCCGCCCTCGTCAAACAGTTTGCGGCCCTCCCAGCGAGCCTGCCAGTCCGGTCGCAGAATCTGATCGCCGATGCCGGCCGTCTCACCCTGCTCATAGAACGTGACCGCGACGATGGTATTGAGATCGCTCGCCAGGGCGAGATAGCCATAGATCGTTGACCACATGCCCTGCCCGCGTATCGGCAAGATAATGCGCTCCGGACGCTGCGGATCACCGACGATGAACGCAGCCGCATACCGGCTGCGCCGACTCAGGCTGGCCGCGTCGAGGGCCGATGGAATCGCCGTGCTCGTATCCGGGTCGAGCAGTGCCTGCCGCTGATCGAAGCTCAGCGGATTGAGGCGGTCGTCATAGCGCCCTGCGTCGAGATCGATGAGGCGCGCCTCGAGGGACTGGAACAGGTCGACGACTTCAGCGTCCGACAATTCTGCGCCGTCCTCCGCCAGTCCGCTGATGCCGATGATGTAGCGATTCCGCTCAAGGTCCTGGTAGGCCTGCTGGATAGGCTTGAGGTTCACGGCGGCCATGGTGACCAGCAACGAACAAACAAACGCGGTACCAAGTACAACCAGGATGGCCTTGATCGGGCTATCATTATTCACTCGCGTGCCTCCGCGAGTCGTCGTCGACGCCGACGAATATTCAGTTCGATGAATACGAAATCGATGACCGGTGAGAACAGGCTGGCCAGCAGCACCGCGAATAACACGCCCTCGTTAT
>Ga0316187_10003056_pt1 | contig 14563 bp, 16 predicted proteins | sample CroRivburrow1_MG_FD_204927 | JGI IMG/M metagenome (GOLD analysis project Ga0316187, IMG submission 204927) | Coastal sediment microbial communities from Maine, United States - Cross River worm burrow 1 | ecosystem: Environmental > Aquatic > Marine > Coastal > Sediment | place: USA: Maine... | reverse complement strand
ACGACCAACTGGAGCTGAACTCATAGGTTAAACCAACTTTTCCGGCATATCCAGTGGATTTAGCTTGACCTGTAAAGGCGTTGGAGTTAGAAAAATCATATCTCGCATTATTTACACCACTTATCTGACCAGGATTCGGGCCGAGAAAAGTAAACAATGTATCTAACATTGAACCACTCACTGTTCCTGCGGATTGGCTACCAGCTGGAGTCATATCAAAAAAATCAGTACCTGACATAGCCATTTGCAAATCCATGCCACCCCAGACAAAATCTGCACTAAAGGCAAGATTAAGCTTTTTATTAACTGCAAAATTTAAAGGTAACACTAGGCGACCTACTCCGACCTCGGAGCGAACGGTCTTACCAGTGCCTGCGGCCATGAACGAATCACCAGAATATTCTGTTCCCATACCGCCTTGGGAAAAAAGACCAAATCCATAGGTAAAAATTCCAGTCCGATGTACATATCCAACGGCCGGCATATAAAAACCATCGGCCGATGACTCTGCATCGGGAAAACCATCTACTGACGATGTAATGTTAGGCCCTAAAAACCCAAGTGAGACATCCAACCTATTGTTAGATTCCATCATACCCAGCGTGGCCGGATTATTCATTACTGCCGCGGTACCATTATCATAGGCCATGGAGGCACCCCCCATGCCTAAGGCCTGGGCGCCGTAACCTTCCAGGTTCATACCGTTTGTGGCAAATGCGGAAATAGGAATACATGCCAGAGTGGCACATATGATTAAGTTCTGTGGTTTGGCAAAGCGGATCATACAATTTACCTCCATTGCGGGTTTCTAATTATTATGTGTTGTTAAATAATTTTTTGTAGTTATGATAGTGTCTATTAGAATGATTTAAGTCAATAAGCCGATGTAAAAGTTTTATTATCTTTTTAACCTAAATCTATATTAATATTTTAATAAACTAATATTATGTTTTAGTGATATTAAACCCCTACTAAAATGAAAAACTTATTAAATAATAGTGTAGCGTGTAACAATAATATACGCTAAATTTTTGTATAGCGATAAAAAAACGAGGAGAGGGATATGATAAGAACAAAATGGGCCGTAGTGGTGCCTGTGGTCTTCAGCGTTTTAGTCACCACCACGCAAAATTCATACAGTGCTGGTTTTGCCATTATTGAACAAAGTGTCAGTGGCCTGGGCAATGCCTTTGCCGGAGGATCGGCATCGACCAATGATGCCAGCGCCATGTATTTTAATCCTGCCACCATGATGCAACTTGAGGGTAAACCACTCAACTTCGGTTTACATGCCATTAGCCCCTCAGTCAAATTTACCAACAATGGTTCTACAAAAAATCCAAATATTGGTGGATTTAGCACGGGAGGTAATGGTGGTGATGCCGGCGTAACCGCGGTAGTGCCCAATTTTTATTTTGCAATGGAGGTCGATGAAAACACTAAATTTGGCATTGGCATAAACGCGCCCTTTGGCCTTGCCACCCGCTACGAAGACGGTTGGGTAGGTCGTTATCAATCTGTGGATTCCGAAATTCAGACCGTTAACATTAACCCAGCCCTGGCCTTTAATATGACACCCAGTCTGTCCTTTGGCGTGGGATTTAGCGTACAATACATTAATGCAGAGCTCACCAATGCCATCGACATTGGAACAATTTGCGCTGGTTTAGTTACAACTCCACCAAGTGATTGTACAGGCTTAATACCTGGTGACGTCGGTTCCGATGGATACTCCAAGGTGACCGGCGACAGTTGGTCCATGGGTTATAATTTGGGCTTTTTATATGCGGTTGATAAAAATACCAATATTAGTGCTGCCTATCGTTCCAAGGTAAAACAGTCATTGGGTGGTGATGCAGACTTCACTCTACCCCAACAAGTCAGCGATAACCAAATCCAAGCCTTACAAGTATTTTTCGCTGATACCGGGGTTAGCGCCAACGTGACTCTACCAGAAACCGCATCGTTCAGTGGCAGCCACAAAATTAATGAAAAATGGAAAATCATGGCCGATGTCACCTTTACCAAATGGAGCCGGTTTAGCGAATTGGTTCTGGAATTTGAAAATCCCAATAAACCTGCAACAACAGAAGAAAATCATTGGGAGGATAGTATGCGATTGTCTGTTGGCGCGGATTGGATTGTTATGCCTGCATTGACTTTGCGAACAGGTCTTGCCTACGATGAGGGTGCATCCCAGGATAAGATCTACCGCTCACCCCGTGTTCCAGATAGCGATCGAACCTGGTTAGCTTTTGGTCTAACTTATGAGTTAAACAAACGAGCATCTCTCGACGCAGGTTATGCGCATCTGTTTATAAGTAATTCGGACATTGAACGTACCGGTAGTACAGGGGATACCTTAATCGGCAGTTATGAATCTTCCGTGGACATACTCAGCGTGGCATTTAACTGGGTATTTTAGATTTCTCGACTACGCTCGTTAGGAAAACGGCGGTATAAAAGAAGCAGTAACGAAGCAAACAAACCAAACATTATGGTTTGTTTGCTTCATCTCCGCATACAGACAAGCTATATAAACAAACAGATATCAGATTCGCCGGCGAACTCAAAAAATGTCGCTGCGCCACCATAATCAATACCATCAATAAACTCGCTGGTGTTGAATTCAAACAAATCCACTGTCATCTGACAGGCTATCATTTTAACTTCCGCTTCTACACACAGACTTCGCAGCTCATCAAGGCTGGCCACACCTTTGGATTTCATTTTCTGCTTCATCATGGCGGTCATCATAGACTGCATGCCTGGTAAGGCCTGTAATAATACTGGCATGGGCATGGGCATGGGCATTCCGGGATTACCTAAAGAAGACATTTTTAAATCCATCTTCTTGCGTAACAGTTGAAGTCCATAAAATGTGCAAAATATTTGCACCTCGTAACCTAAGGCCGCAGCCGTAGAAGCTAAAATAAATGGTGGATAGGCCCAGTCTAAGGTCCCTTTAGTTGCTATGATTGCAAGTTTTTTCTCAGACATTATTTCACTCCTTAACTACTTTGCTTAATTAAATAAAGGGACAATACTGGACTCATTAAGATTTTTTAATCAAAAATACGTATTTGCCACTGTCTTCGCTTGATTCCAGTAATTCGTTACCCGTTTGTTTTGCAAAAGCTTCGAAATCTTTAACTGAACCGGGGTCAGTAGCCGTAATTTGCAACACTTGATTAGAATCCATTTCAGATAAGCTCTTTTTCGCGCGAAGTATCGGTAGTGGACAATTTAGGCCTGTCGCGTCCAGCTCTTTATCAAAGTTTGCCATGTATTACTCCTTCGTTGTGATAGGTTGATTAATAGTATTCAGTAACATTATAGTATTAGTATTCAATTGATCACTTATATTCTAACTGTCAATAAATTTCAAGCGATTATCACAATTAATTACACAATTCTTACGCTTACTAGACCAAATAGTTAAAGGTGCATTATTAGATTATTGCCCGATGAACTTAATAGTATTGAGTTTTTCTAATCTTTAAATGCAGTTTTTTGTTCGGCAAATCTTGTGTCGGATTTTCACCATACAAAAACATGGGATATCTGTAGGGTATTCACTCAACTTCACCATGATTCGTAGTTGTGCCATAATGCTGGAAATTATTTGGCAATTAATTTGTCCAACTCAGCAAGACAGTTTAATTATTGTCCAATTGCGGCAAGCTGGATAGTAGGACAAGGCAACAATCGTGCAATAATTTCGTTATCGTCCCAAAACCTTAGATAGTTAAGCAATTAAGACTCTGCGCGCTTAAGTAATTTAGACAACTAAATTTACTATGATGTTAAAAAAAACCATATTAATCATTAAGCAGAAACAAATTTATTTTGTATAACAACATCTTAGATATTAGTGTGTGGTTTCGAATATTAATATTTCTCACTTTTTTTACGCCCACCCATGGGTTGGCTACCGATTTGCCCGATATGGGCAATAGTGCCGATGCACTGCTTTCTCCAGCTGATGAAAAGAAACTCGGTAAAGAATTTATGCGCAGTGTTCGTGCTGCCCTACCTCTAAATTACGATCCATTAAATTCTGAATATATACAACATCTTGGGGAGCGTTTGGCGTCGCAAATCGATACCAGCCAACGCTCCTACAAATTCTTCATTATTATGGATTCGAGTATTAACGCTTTCGCGGGGCCAGATGGTCATATTGGTATAAATTCCGGATTAATCACCTCTACCAAACACGAAGGTGAGCTAGCGTCCGTAGTCGGCCATGAAATTGCTCATGTGGAACAACGACATTTGGTAAGATCGTTTGAGGCGTCGCAAAAACTCTCGTTACCGGCATTAGCTGCCATAATCGCCGCAGTGCTTTTAGGCAAAGGAAATGGCGATCTCACGGGTGCCATTATTGCCAGTACTATGGCGGGAATGTCACAGCAGCAACTTTCGTTTTCGCGACAACATGAGCAAGAGGCCGATCGAGTTGGTATTAAAATGTTGGCTGGTGCTGGATACGATCCCCATGATATGGCGAATTTTTTTGAAATTTTAGAAAAATCCACCCGTCTTGCCTACAGTGGTGAAATCCCGGAATTTTTACTGACTCACCCGGTAACAATATCCCGTATTTCTGATGCGCGATCTCGAGCGTCGCAAATGAATCCGGAACCTGTTGATACCATTAACAATGATAAAATGTATTACGAGCTCATTCGGGCGAGATTAGCCATAACGATGTTGGTAAATGACAAGAAATTGGCACAACTTCAGTCATTACTAAAGACACCCAACGAAACGCCAACAGATCACTATACCGACGTACTGGTTCTCTTTTCTCAAGGAAACCTGAAAAAGGCCAAAATGGAGCTGGAAGAATTAATCAAAAATGACCGGAAAAGATTGCCTTACCTGGTGACACAAGCAGAACTTGATCTCGCCAGTAAAGACTATGGAATCGCAGCAACTCATTTACAGAGTTCACTTTTGTTATACCCAGACAACATCTCGCTCACCCTACTCTACGCAAAATATCTCATAGAAACTGAAAAACCGAAACTCGCAATGAAAGTTTTGCTAGAACAGATTCGAAAAACCCGCCAACCTCAAGGCTCTCTTTACCGATTGTATGCCAAAGCGGCCAAAGAAGCTGGAGAAACTAGTGAAGAACATGAGTCTTTGGCCGAATATTATTATTTCTACGGTCAACTGCACAGATCAATAATGCATATGCAGTTGGCTTTAAATAACAATAAGAGGGACGAATTTAGAAAATTGCGCCTTACCGCCAGGCTTGACGAAATAAAGAAAGAAGTTATTGATAATCAAGAAGATAATAAAGGCGACGAGAGAAACTAGTGCGTTTTGTGTATTTGCAGCCTATAATCAATAAATCTTTTAATTTACATCAAATTGGTGTAATGTCGGCGAATTATGGTAGAACGATTTACCAAAAAGTTATGGAATGATAATTTTATTAATGGCGGAATAAAGGAATAAGTGGGCAAACTATATATTATTTGTTTATAATCGCTTTTGATTAATCCACTACTATAATCAATAATTCTATTTAACAGTAATGTTGTGAAGGAGGAAACAATGCGGAAATCCGCTATTTCGTATATAGTTATGTCGGGAGCAATAACCCTGGTGTTCGCTAGCTTATCGTTTACTTCTCAAACTGTGAGTGCCGCAGAGGCCAGTATGGTTGAAGAAGGTAAAAAAGTGGCTTACGCCCGTAAAAAAGGTAATTGCCTTGCTTGTCATAAGATGGCAGATGGTAGTCAAGCAGGTAACATAGGCCCAGAACTTGTAAATATGAAGGCACGTTATCCTGACAAAGCCGCATTGAGAGCAAAAATTTGGGATTCAACCGTTACTAACCCAACAACGATAATGCCTCCATTTGGAAAACATAAAATCGTTACCGAAAAGGAATTAGATAATATCGTCGAATTTATCTATACCTTATAAGTTTAGAAATACAGCAATTACAGGAGAGTTTAGATTATGAAACGAAGAACCTTTCTAAAGGGGACAATGGCCAGCAGTATGTTAGGCGTTGCTGTCAGTGCAGGATTATTGGCTCCTCGTGCTGTCCTCGCAGCGTGGCCAGAATCGTCCTTTAAAGCCAAAAAGGTTGATGACGCACTTAATGCATTATATGGAACCGGAGCCACTAAAGATTCGGCTGACATTAAGATCAAGGCACCAGATATTGCAGAAAACGGTGCTGTTGTTCCCATTACCATTTCAACAAAATTAGGCAATATTGAATCAATCTCAGTCTTGATTGAGAAAAACCCGGCGCCACTGGCATGCGTTTTCAACTTAGCAAAAAACACTGAAGGCTTTGTTTCAACTCGTGTAAAAATGGGTAAAACTTCAGACCTAATTGCTGTTGTTAAGTCTGGTGGAAAACTGCATAGTGCTAAAAAGACTGTTAAAGTAACAATTGGTGGTTGTGGCGGTTAAGAAAGGCTTACACTTTGGATGTAAAAAAATAGCCCTTACTAATTGTTGTATTTAAACAATCTGTATTTAACAGTTTTAAGAATTTTATTTAGAGGAAATTAAACATGGCCAAAAAGAGTATTCGGATTCGTGCCAAAATGAAGGGAGATGTCACTGAGGTGAAAGCTCTCATGAGTCACGCCATGGAAACCGGCTTACGAAAAGACAAAAAAACAGGGAAGAAAATACCGCCACACTTCATAAAGGAAGTAAAATGCGAACATAAAGGTGCCACTGTTATGTTAGCAAACTGGAGTGTAGCTGTTTCAAAAAATCCCTATCTATCGTTTAAGTTTAAAGGCGCTGCCGCAGGTGACGCCGTAAAAATTAGCTGGAATGATAATACAGGCAAATCTGATTCAGCGGAAGCTACCATAAAATAAACACCATTTTAGGCTAATAACCCGTTGATACAGCCATTTGCTGAAGGAGGAGTTACAATAATGAAGAGACTTCTGATGATGACGGCCGCAGTTGCTTTTATTGGTTCTGCGTCGTTAATTCAAGCCAGTCCTCAAGAGGACCTAAAGGCCTTCCAGGCCTACTTTCTGGAGAGATTCCCTAATGTTCCTATGGAAGAGTTTGCCAATGGTGTATATTCCATTGATGCGGCTTCCAGAGAACAATGGGAAGCTATTGAAGAATTTCCACCTTATGAAATTGCTATAGAAGAAGGTGAAGAGCTCTTTAATACCCCATTTAAAAACGGCAAAACTTATGCCAGTTGTTTTAAAAATGGTGGCGTAGGCATTATAGGAGATTTCCCTTATTTTAATAAGAAAACAGGTCGCGTTCACACACTGCCATATGAAATAAACCTGTGTCGTGAAAATAATGGTGAAAAACCACTTAAATATCAGAAAGGTAAGCTGGCATCAATTTATGCCTACATGGCTTACACATCTCGGGGCCAAAAGACTAATATTAAGGTTCCACACGACCAAAGGGCTATTGAAGCTTATAATAAAGGCAAGCAGTTTTATTATGCCCGCCGGGGACAGTTAAATATGTCTTGCGCCCATTGTCACATCGATAACTCTGGAAATAAAATTCGTTCTGAGCTACTCAGTCCTTCACTGGGTCATTTGACACATTTTCCAGTCTATCGCTCTAAATGGGGTGGCCTAGGTACTCCACACCGTCGTTTTGGTGGATGTAACAAACAGGTTCGAGCAAAACCTTTTAAACCTCAAAGCGATGAGTATAGGAATCTTGAATATTTCCTTACCTATATGAGTAATGGTGTTCCCTGGAACGGCCCAGGCGTTCGAAAGTAGCGATCACACTCATTTGAGTTCAAATAACCCAGTTAAGTCGCAAGCTTAGCTGGGTTTTTTTGTGGGTTATCGTAAAAAAATTACATTATAGCGGTTAGCCCATTGTTTTTTATATAATCACAAAATATTTATATTTCCAAACTACTTATTTAGTTATAAAATGCCACTATTCGCTAAATGGGTTGAGACAGTAATATCGATGGTCTCAAATGCGCGTAGATGTATACCATAAACACACAACAAGCATTCCACTGTACTTGGTATTCTACTGTTTTTAATAGATAAAATAGAACGCTTTGCTTCAAACATGATACAGTGATTTAAATATTATTATCAGGAGGTATTGGATGAGCATCTCTCGTCGAGAGTTTTTACAAATGTTGGCCATTGCAAGTGCTTCAGGCTTGTCACTGCCAGGGACCGCTTCTGCAAAGTCATCATCAAACGCGAGTGAGATGTACAATGTGCCGCGCTTTGGCAATGTTCATCTAATGCATTTTACCGATTGTCATGCGCAATTATTGCCTATTTATTTTAGAGAACCCAATATTAATATCGGTGTTGGAGGAATGAACGGTAGACCACCTCATTTGGTCGGGAAATATCATCTAGATTACTTCAAAGTACCAAAGAAATCTGCCTATTCGCATGCATATACATACATTGATTTTGTCGAGGCTTCAAAAAAGTATGGTAAAGTGGGTGGATTTGCCCATCTGGCGACACTGGTAAAAAATATACGCACAAGCCGTCCAGGAGCATTGCTTTTAGATGGAGGCGATACCTGGCAGGGTTCAGCAACCGCACTCTATACAAAAGCTCAGGATATGGTTGACGCCTGTAAGTTATTGGGTGTCGATGTCATGACTGGTCATTGGGAATTTACCTATGGCGCAGATCGAGTAAACGAAATAATTAGTAAAGATTTCAAAGATAGTATCGATTTCGTCGCACAAAATGTTATCGATGCGGAATGGGAAGAACCCATATTCAAGCCCTATACTATGAAAGAAATGAATGGAATTCCCGTCGCCATTATCGGCCAGGCGTTTCCGTACACCCCCATTGCAAACCCTAAACATATGGTACCAGACTGGAGCTTTGGTATTCGCGACGACAATATGCAAAAAGTTGTCAATAAAGCCCGTGCAGAAGGTGCTCAAGTAGTCGCCGTATTGTCACATAACGGTATGGACGTTGATTTAAAAATGGCCAGTCGTGTAACCGGGATCGACGTTATTTTAGGTGGTCATACTCATGACGCAGTACCTGAGCCAATGAAAGTTAAAAACGCGGCAGGTACCACACTCGTCGTAAATTCAGGTTCAAACGGAAAATTTTTAAGCGTACTCGATTTTGAAGTTAAAAAAGGTAAGGTTAGTAACTATGCTTTTTCAATGTTACCGGTATTCTCAAATGAGTTAAAAGCAGATCCCGAAATGGAGGCTTATATTACGAAAGTACGCAAGCCTTATGAAGCAGATTTGCAAGAAGAGCTCTGTACTACAGATGAGTTGCTTTACAGACGCGGTAACTTTAACGGCACATTTGACCAATTAATTATGGATGCAATGATAGAAGTGCAGGATGCCGAGATTGCGTTTTCGCCCGGATTTAGATGGGGTGTCAGTGTTTTACCCGGAGAAGCAATTACACGCGAACATGTCATGACCCAAACGGCGATCACTTATCCAAATGTTACCCTGAACCGTTTAACCGGGAAGCAAATTAAAGAAATATTAGAAGATGTTGGAGATAATCTATTTAACGAAGACCCTTATTTTCAACAGGGTGGCGATATGGTACGGGTTGGCGGTATGAAATTCAGTATGGCGCCCACTAATAAAATTGGCAGTCGTATCTCCGACATGGAATTGAATGGCAAACCCATTAAACCCAACAAAAAGTATCGTGTCGCTGGTTGGGCGAGTGTCGCTAAACCTGGTGACGGGCAACCAATTTGGGAGATCGTGGAAGAGTATTTAATCGATAAAGGCACGGTTAAAATTAAGGAACTTAATCTCCCTAATATTAAAGGCTTAAAAGCAAATAAAGGCTATATACCACTGTAAATACTACCTCGCTACTTTTCTTTATTCTGACCCTATAGCTGCATTATAGGGTCAGAACTCTTTCAAATTATCACCTGAAAACCGTTGCAAAAATCTTCAATATTTACTCAATTAGCTGTCTTTCCAAAGTATTGGCCTTTGTTTCTCGTAGCATTAAGTTTATTATACGCTAAAATTATCTAACTCATTTCCCTGATCGTTGAGGAAAACTAATGGAATATGGTGTAAAAAGCGGCAGTCCAGAAAAACAACGTACAGCATGCTTGGTTGTCGGAGTCTTTGAACCTCGACGCTTAAGTTCTGCTGCAGAAAAATTGGACGTCCATACTGATGGGTGCTTGTCAAATTTGCTCAGACGAGGAGATATTGAAGGTAAAGTCGGACAGTCACTAATGCTACACAATGTTTCCAAAACATTGGCAGAGAGGATTCTATTAATCGGATGCGGTCGAGAACGGGAACTTGGGGAAAACCAATACCGTAAAATTTTAGCCAATGCGGCAAGTCTATTAAATCAAACAGGGGCATTAGAGTGCGTATGCTTTTTAACCGATGTGAATGTGAAAGGTCGTGATATGGCTTGGAATATTCGACTCGCCGTTGAAACCACAAACGACACACTTTATCGGTTTGAGCAACTCAAAACTAAAAAGAGCGAGGCGCGTCGCCCTCTGCGAAAAGTCGTATTCTGTGTTCCCAAACGTAGTGATTTAGCCAAAGGTGAAGAGGCTATACGTATCGGTTCAGCCATTTCAAAAGGCATGAAAATCGCTAAAGATCTGGGAAATCTGCCTGGCAATATATGCACCCCTAATTATTTGGCTAAACAAGCCAAATCTCTAGATAAAGAACACACGGCTGTAAAAGTGACCGTATTGGACAAACCGGCCATGGAAAAATTAAACATGGGTGCCCTATTATCAGTCGCAAAAGGTAGCCGATTGCCCCCCAAACTTATCACTATTGAATATCATGGGAGCAAAAAGAAAACGAAGCCGATTGTGTTTGTTGGTAAAGGAGTCACCTTTGATTCAGGAGGCATATCAATTAAACCCTCCCAAGCAATGGATGAAATGAAATACGATATGTGCGGAGCCGCAAGCGTTATTGGTGCGATTGCTGCTTGTGCCGAATTACAATTACCTGTAAACGTTGTTGGAATTATACCTGCCTGTGAAAACAAACCTGACGGCAATGCAACCAACCCTGGGGACATTGTCACCAGTATGTCTGGTCAAACAATCGAAATACTGAACACAGACGCCGAAGGCAGGCTCATACTATGTGATGCCCTAACCTATGCTGATCGCTTTAATCCTGATAAAGTAATAGACATCGCCACGTTAACTGGCGCCTGTGTGATTGCTTTAGGTCGCCACTTTTCCGGACTGTTGGGCAATCACCCCCCTTTCATCCAGGAGATATTAAATGCAGGTAAAACGTGCGGTGACCGTGCCTGGGATTTGCCATTGACAGACGAATATCAAGATCAACTTCACAGCAATTTTGCAGATTTACCCAATATAGGTGGTAAAGAAGCGGGAACAATTACTGCCGCATGCTTTTTATCACGTTTTACCAAAAAATATACGTGGGCGCATTTGGACATAGCGGGTACTGCATGGCGATCCGGCAAAGAAAAGGGTGCAACTGGGAGACCCGTTCCCTTACTCACTCAACTACTTATTGATCACTGCGAGGGGAAGAAATAAAATCAGCCTAGATTAGGCCAATTAATCTGGGATTCTACTAATGAAAATTGATTTTTATGTTTTGGAAAACTCAAATTCGTCAAGTTGCGAACAATTTGCCTGCAAATTGGTTGAAAAAATATTCCACTTGAATCATAGAATTTATATACATACGGATTCATTACAGCAAGCCAACAACCTGGACAATTTGCTTTGGACACATAATCAGGGCAGTTTTTTGCCGCATGACATTGTGACTGGAAGTAATAACTGTAATTCCCCAATTGCAGTGGGTTTTGATGACAAATTGTATGGTAACTACGAGGTACTAATTAACCTTTCTAAGGGTGTGCCAATTTTTTATAGCCAATTTAATAGAATAGCGGAATTTGTTTGTGCCGATAATTCCAGCAAGTCATTGGCCCGTAACAGGTTTCGCCAATATCAACAGTCGGGCTATGAAATCGACACACATCACATTAACGTCTAATTGAAGCTAGGGATTATAGTATTAACTCAAATTCTGTATAATGCTATAGTCATCTGAAAGTATTGTTTGCTTAAATCACAACGGATATTCTATGCAATTCAATTTAGAGATGGATATGGAGTGTTTCACCATACTCTCCTATTCCACAGAAAATATTACAATAAAACATCCTATCGATAAGAATAGCAATTCTGAGCGTGAATTTGATTCGTTAAAAGAAGAAATACAGTCTAGTTTTATTCTTTCGCCCAAAACATTAATTAAAGATTGGGCTCCACAATCTATCCAACATTTAAAAAAAGAAAATCTAGAAGATTTATTAAACTTATCCCCAGAAGTTGTATTGATTGGCACTGGCTCAAAATTACAATTCCCTGCGCCGGAGCTCATGTCTTACTTTTGGGAAGCGCAAATCGGTGTAGAAATAATGGACACTGCAGCAGTATGCCGCACCTATAATATATTGGTTAATGAAGGACGTTCTACGGTGGCAGGATTAATTATAAATTAGCCCAAAATCAGCGATTACAACGTATATTTTATATGAATGAGGATTATTTACTTAAGAATATTGTCAACTGAATACCCTTCTCTTTCCATTATTTCTCTTAGCCGTTTAAGTGCTTCAAGTTGGATCTGACGAACCCGTTCGCGAGTTACACCGAGCTCATTACCGACTTCCTCTAATGTGGCCACTTCCCTACCATGCAGGCCAAATCGATACTCCACCACTTCACGCTGCTTTTCGTTTAATTGACCTAACCACAGTTCCAAACAAGATTGTATGTCTTCATTTTGCAATAGAACCGAAGGGTCAACGTTTTGTTCGTCAGGGATTGCGTCTAGTATGGATTTATCGCTATCCCTACCCATAGGTACGTCAACAGAGGTTACACGTTCGTTGAGACCCAACATTCGTTTTACATCAGTGATTGGTTTGTCGAGCATTTGTGCGATTTCTTCTGGACTGGGTTCATGGTCCAAGGATTGAGATAAATGTCGCGCGGCACGCAGATAAATATTAATTTCTTTGACTACATGAATAGGCAGGCGTATTGTCCTTGTCTGATTCATAATTGCGCGTTCGATGGTTTGGCGTATCCACCATGTCGCATAGGTAGAAAACCGAAACCCTCTCTCGGGATCGAATTTTTCTACCGCACGAATCAGACCTAAATTTCCCTCTTCAATTAAATCTAATAAGGCAAGCCCACGATTTAAATAGCGTCGTGCAATTTTTACAACCAATCGTAAATTGCTTTCTATCATACGTTTGCGTGCTTCACTGTCACCTTTGGCAATGAGGCGGGCATAGTGGACCTCCTCCTGAGCGGATAAGAGGGGTGAAAATCCAATCTCACTCAAGTAGATTCGAGTGGCATCAAGATCCCGCTCGCTAACTTCTCCACGCGCATACTTAGATTTAGCAACTTTTTTCTTGTCAGCTGTTTCTGGTCCAACATCTGCGTCGTCACTTGCCTCCAGGCTTATGTCAATCGGCTCAACAATATCATCATGATCATCGGCTAATACAGAGTCAGGGGTGTCTGAATTTAAATCTACGTCGTCTTTTTGATCCAACATAACTAAACTTTAACCCTTTAAATAAGAAATGTTAAATATTATGGTTTGTGCTTCGGCAAATAACGTAATGGATCTACAGGTTTTCCATTACGTCTGATCTCAAAATGCAATTTTGTTCGGGTCGCTCCACTGCTACCCATTTCTGCTATTTGTTGCCTTGATCGTAAAACATCACCTTCTTTTACCAATAATCTTTTATTATGAGCATATGCACTTAAATAAGTTTCATTATGCTTAACAATTATTAGCTTTCCATACCGGCTAATTCCACTACCACTATAGACAACCTTGCCCGACGATGCCGAATAAACAGGCTGTCCAGTTTTACCTGACAGATCTAAACCTTTGCGTGTCGGATCAGAATAATCAAACGAGCGTATGATAGTCCCTCCCCTGGTTGGCCAAGTCCATTTAATAGCCTTATTTTGTTTCTTGTTTGTATAAGTCGTACGACGTTTCTGCTTAGAATCAACGGCCGATTGATTTAATCCTTTAGTTGCTATACTAACAGATTTCACATTTGTTGAAAGAGTATTTATCGACTTTTTCTCTTGCTCAGTCGGTGCCACACGAAGTCGCTGCCCACGGGCGATCAAATAAGGTTTTTCTACATTGTTCCACTGGGCTACTTGTCTATAATCGTAACCGTATAACCAGCCTATAGAATACAGTGTCTCGCCTGGTTCAACAATATGGTAAACGTGTCCACCGCAACCATAAAGTTGTAAACCATAAACAATAGTCGCAAATAGGCGAATTGCAAAAAATACCCTGTATTTTTGGTGATTTATGGGTTTTTTAACAACAATCTGTAACATTTATTTTCGAATATCTGTTAAGTATATTCATAAATAATATATGCAATGACAGCCACTATAATTACAGCAAAACCTATTCGGTCAATAGAGCGCCGCAAAACATGCTCCATTTTTTCTCCACCCCAAACCATTAGTCCAGACA
>Ga0316187_10003052_pt1 | contig 14566 bp, 17 predicted proteins | sample CroRivburrow1_MG_FD_204927 | JGI IMG/M metagenome (GOLD analysis project Ga0316187, IMG submission 204927) | Coastal sediment microbial communities from Maine, United States - Cross River worm burrow 1 | ecosystem: Environmental > Aquatic > Marine > Coastal > Sediment | place: USA: Maine... | reverse complement strand
ATATTCCCAATAAGTATTATTCAAGCGTAGAGGATGCACAGCGAAAAATAGGAGAACTTGAGCGGGTTTGGGAGCAGATACCATAAGGTAAGGGCGGTTGGCTCTATGGGTAGAGCGACCGCCAAAAGTTTCTGAATAGTCAGTTTAACTTACAACGACGACAATGAGTCTGTGAGCACGAATTTTAGCACGCAACATCCCACCAGAAGCGCCCGCCAGGGTTGAAAACGTTGTCTTTATCCTCTTTATCGTTTATTCCCTTACAACTATCAAAGTCTCTTTGTCCTTTTCGCCAAGGTTTGCCTTCTGACTCACGCTCTTTGCAACATCCGGCCGCCGCGAGAACTTCTTTATCCGTGGAAACCACCCCAAACATCGCAGGCGTAGAAGATACCGCGAAACCTGCATCAGCAGCAAACGTAGCTGGTGCTGTAACAGCTCCGAAAAGCAATCCTAAAGCAATAAACGACTTTTTCATCCTGTTCTTCTCCTTTCCATTAGTCGGCAAGCGCGTGCCCCTCTAGTGGTTCTTGGTGCGATTATTTCAGTAACGATTAAAAGCCGCAAGTTTCGTTTCGATGGGTGAGCAAGTATACTGAAATGGTTTGTGCGGGTGTAGTCCGCAAATATTATCGCTCCAGCTTATCTGGGACACACTAAATCCGGTGCTTCGTTCATACGCTGTTGCAGCTGTCACGAAAACAAACATGCACTCAGGGAGTTAGGTACAGTCTAGCATGTACCGAACCCAGAGGAGTGCCCGATGACCAGCCCATCATGTCCGAACGAAGCGTGCATACAACGCATTGGTAGCCCGGTGAAAGTTGTCCGTCATGGATTTTTCCGCGTTCGCTGCGGTCGTCGAAGGTATCGCTTGGCACACGGCCGACCGATGGCTGGCCAAAGCAGCGGAGCTGGCTCAACGGTTCAACGAACGCCACATTTATGGGATCCCTCTCGTCGAGCTTCAAGCCGACGAGCTGAGAACGTTTGCGCCCTGCAAAGCAAAGCCCACCTGGGTTTTCACAAGCATGGAAGTGTGCTCACGGCTATGGTCTTCAACAGTCGTCGGGCGGCGCAGTCCGACCCATGCGCGTTGTGAGAGGAGATTACACCGGCAGCTCGAACTCGCGCGTTGTCACTACAATTTCATTCGCCGCTATACCGGTTTGCGGTTCGGACGGGAGTTTCGAACGCCAGCCATGGTTGCCGCTCTCCGCGACCGGGTGTGTAATTTCCGAGATGTCTTCGCCTTCGCTTAGATCAACAGCGGATGAACGAAGTACCGTCTTCAGCGCACGGGAAATCTTCCACAGGTGGAATGCTATTAATTTCGGGGTGCAGTTTCTCCCTGCTTCAGCTTTGCTCCAGGTACTCACTCACTATCTGGTATTGTGTATCCACCAGCTTTTTCACTGCTTCCTCGACACCGGCAAACTTCGGGTATTCGCCTTCATGCTGGATGGCTGAACAGGTCCGTGCCATCTGGCAATACATGGCAACCCTTCCCGCCACATGATGGTGCGCCTCATGATAGGTGGGCGAAAGGCAGACCATACACGCCTCGGCAACGAAGTGCGCAGCCTGTTTAGCGTAATCCAATTCTGTAAACCACGACCTTGGATGTGTTGCAACGTAAACGGCATGTACTTTATGGTAGGCACTATTTAACTCCTCTGCCGTAGCCCCTGCTTTCTCAGCTATTTCCTGACCGTTTTTTACCTCAGGGTCATCCGTCAAATCCAGCACATTGGCAACGAACCTGGCACCCACCTGCCGCTGCTGAGCAAGTGATAAGGAAGACAATGCTTTTTTGAAGTCTTCATTAGTTGATATCTTCGACATAATCGTTTCTCCTTCAATCCATTGGAACCATGAGTGTGGCGTAAAACACGCCTATATTACAACGAAGTTAAAAGTATAGTTGGCCTTGCCCTGAACCGCTTGGCGAAACTGCCTACACGTTTGGCTGCACTTTCACTGGCTACGGAAAAGTCTACTGCGACCAAAATATTTTGATCATCACTCAAATCCACTCCCTCCTATCTCGCTTGGTACATGTATACGACGAACATAGAATATTCGACCTTGGTACTCCGTCCGTTTTAGTTGCCCATCTGCGATCAATTGCTCTACCAAGCGCCAATGAGTTCCGGTTTTGGCCAAGAGCTCGCTGACGGCTTCTTCGCGCATGGGATGCACCGCCGTGATAGCCAGCAGGTCTTCGGTCACATCGCCGCTAGTTGCAAACGCATTGCCCTCGTAACCCGTCAGCAGCTCCAGGTTTTTGACCTGCCGATTAACAATCTGAAAAACACGATTCAGGGTGCCCTCATCGGGTGCCTGAACAGTCCTTTCCGATGGTGGCCGAGTAGGAATGGAAAGATAGGCCTGATCAGGAGCCAACTCCACAAGGAATTCGGCCAGAGCGCTGGCCGCTGAGTCATTATCATTCACACCACTCACCAGCATCGTCTCTGTTGCCAGCCTACCCTTGAAACTTCGCGCAAATGCCAACATCCCATTCAGTATAGTCTGGTGATCCAGGGCTGGATGCGGGCGGTTGACACTACGCCACAGTACATCATCGATGGCGTCTACCTTGAGCGATACCCAGTCCACTATGTTCAGGATTCCACGGATCTCTTCCTTCCAGATGAGTGATGCGTTCGAAATGACCGCAATCGGGATACCAAGCGGGCGCAATAGTTCGATAGTCTCGCCCAACTGTGAATCCAGCGTGGGTTCACCATCGGGTACAAACGTCAGATAATCGATCTTCTCGCCCGTTTCCCGGGCCTGCCGCAGATGCTGTTCGACTTCCCGACGTATATGGCGCGGTTCGTAGAGCGGTCGTGGAGTAATCTCGGTCGCCGGAGTCGGGCCCACCTGGCAATAGACGCACGAATAGGAGCAAGCCTTGGGAGGAATATTGTTGATCCCCAGGCTGCGTCCCAGGCGTCGGGAAGGCACAGGGCCGAAAATCAGCATGCAAACTCCTATATTGAAACAACAGCAGACGTATTGGATTTTCCACGAAATGATTACATACTTGCATGATTTTAATCAAAATTGGTACAGAACATGTCTTTTGACAAATATGCAGACAAGCCATTAGGAACGCTCGCGGGTTTATTTGTTTACACGTTAGCTTGCAACGACTGTTGAATATATGAACAAAATCAATTACCTAATATGGAACCGGCGAAGGGACGCGGGGTGGGATCAGGAGGCTGCATACCTTCAAAGAATCCCTTTAAACCCTATACCTGAATACATTACCTTCGATAAGCACGGCGCGATATGGACACACTTGCCTGGATTATTCTAAGCGGCCTTCTAATGAGTGCGATCGCCCTGATCGGCGGCGTTACACTCGTACTAAAGGCGTCCACGCTCCAGCGCATTATCCTGCCTCTGGTTGCATTCTCTGCAGGGTCATTAATCGGGGGCGCCTTCTTTCATATGATTCCTGCGGGGATCGCTCAATCTGGCAACAGTATTACCTTCTTTGCCTGGATTGTTGCGGGGTTCAGTGTCTTTTTCGCGTTGAAACAGCTTTTACATTGGCATCATTGCCACCGTGCATCGACCAGCTGCAAGAAGCCGTGCAATCTGTTTTTACCGGGATGGTAATTTTAACCTGACCGAAGATGATATTATACTGGAAGAAGGTGATGAGGCTATCGTCCTTACCCACAGCCGCAATCTGCGAAAACTACAGGAACACTGGGCAAGCCCTGATTCGCATAAAGGCACATGAACATGTTCAACACGGACACAGAGAAGCGAGAATTAAAACAGTTAGCCAATAGACTACACTTAAATAATAAGTCCTTATTCATAGTTGCAAGCGCGACATCCAAAACACATTTAACATAATCGTAACGCCCGGGTTGTTTTAGGCTCGTCGTGTTACCATGCCGTCATGGCGGTTTCCACCCAAGTGGTGAAACTAAAAAGGGGAGCTCCCCGTTGTCCGATTCAATGCTTACAAAAGATGCATCCTTTCAGATCGGCGAAATCACCGAAGTCCACGGCCCGGTTGTCGTCATTGCTTGTGACCAACTTCCCTCTTTGCATCAAGCATTGTGCACACACCTCGATCACGAAACCTATTTATTCGAAGTTCACCAGCACCTTGATGAGCAGCACATCCGCGCCATCACCCTGCATCGTTCCGCGGGCCTGCGTCGCGGCATGCCGGTCTATGACACTGGAGCGCCGCTGCATGTCCCTGTCTCAGCGGATTGTCTGGGCCGGTTATTGAACATTTTTGGCGAACCACTCGATGGTGGAGATCCGTTACCGGATAAAGAGTTTCGCAACATTCATGCGCGACCGGTACCTCTTAATGAGGTGGTCGGTGTCGGGCAAGTACTGCAAACCGGCATCAAGGTCATTGACCTTCTCTGCCCGTTCATCAAAGGCGGCAAAACCGGCTTGTTTGGCGGCGCCGGGGTGGGCAAGACCGTGCTCATTATGGAATTCATGCAGGCGGTGGCCAGACTGCACAAGGGTGTGTCAGTATTCGCCGGCGTGGGCGAACGCATTCGCGAAGGGCATGAGCTGTGGCGCGAAATCGACAAAGCCGGTGTGTTGCCGCAGACACTGATGGTGTTCGGTCAGATGGACGAATCGCCCGGCGTGCGTTTTCGCGTCGGACTGTCGGCGCTGACTTACGCCGAATACCTGCGCGATACCCTGCAGAGAGAAGTGCTGTTCGTCATGGACAACATCTTCCGCTTTGTGCAGGCGGGTAGCGAGGTCTCGAGCCTGCTGGAGCGTATGCCGGCAACGGTCGGCTATCAACCCACCCTGACCACCGAGGTGGCAGAGATGCAGGATCGTATTTTGTCGACACGGCAAGGTGCGATTACCTCAGTGCAGGCCGTATACGTCCCCGCAGACGACATGACTGATCCCGCGGTCAGCACCATTCTCAGTCATTTGGACACGACGGTCATTCTGTCCCGTAGCCAGGCAGGAAAAGGTATCTACCCGGCGGTGGATCCCTTGCAATCAACCAGCAAGCTGATGGATCGGCACACGCTGGGCTCGCGTCACTATAGTATCGCCGAAGGCGTTCGCGAGCACCTCGCCCGCTACCGGGAACTGGAAGACATCATCACCATGCTGGGTATCGAGGAACTTTCTGCAAAGGACCGCATAATTGTCATGCGCGCGCGCAAGCTGCAACGCTATCTCACCCAGCCATTCCGGACCACGGCCTCACACACCGGCCTCAAAGGTGTGTCGGTGTCCCTTGAACACACACTGGAGGATTGCGAAACCTTTCTGCGAGGAGGTTACGATGAGACACCGGAGGACCACTGTTACATGCGCGGCACGCTGCAGGAAGCGAAGCAATGAACACCTTTACCCTGCTACTCCAGGATGCGTCGCGTTCCGAGCGCATCGATGGTGTGAATTCCTTCGTCGGAGAAGATGCTTCCGGTAGCTTCGGTATCCTACCCGATCACAGCCGCATGATGACAACGCTCGTCATCGGGCTGGCGCGCTTTCGCATCGGTGACACCAATTGGCAATACCTGGCGATGCCAGGCGCCGTGCTCTATTTTCTCAACAACGTGCTTACGCTCAGCACACGCCGCTACCTGCGCGATGATGATTACACGCGCATCAGCGCTGCGCTACAAGAGCAGTTACTCGCCGAAGAAGAACAACTGCATGCAACACGGGAGAGCCTGCGGCGCATGGAGGAATTATTACTCAAGCGCCTGTGGGAACTGGGCCACAAAGGTGAATAGCCATATGCAGCAGCCTCATGATGAACTGCGAAAACGGGTGCAACGGCAGGCACAACGCATGAAGAAAGCGGAGCGTGAGCGTTCCACTTTGATGTCGCAAACAATTTTTATCGGTACACTGGGGTTGGTATTTGTGCTGCCGGTGGTGGCCGGCGCATACCTGGGGAACTGGCTTGATAGCCTGGTAGCCGGCTACTCCGTCCTTTGGACCGTGAGCCTGATCCTGCTGGGCGTTATCATCGGCATGCTCAATGTTTACTTTCTTATACGAGAACAGTGAGGAATGGAAGGCAGCGACATTCTTGCTAACGAGGTGTTTCAAATCGGACCGATTGAAATCACCTCCACCGTCGTCACTACCTGGCTGTTGATGGCAGTGCTTGGCCTGTTCGCCTGGGTTACCACCCGGCATTTAGCCGAAAAACCAGGTCCACTGCAAACAGCCCTCGAGGGGGTGGTTGCCAGCATCGAGCAGGCCGTTGCTGCCGTCGCGCCCCAACAGGCACAACAACTGATGCCTTTTATAGGCACTCTCTGGATATTCCTGGTGATTGCTAACCTCAGTGGCGTGATTCCCGGTGTACACGCCCCGACCCGCGATCTGTCCGCCACCGCTGCGCTGGCGATCCTGGTATTCCTGTCGGTGCACTGGTTCGGTATCCGCACGCAAGGACTCAAACGCTATCTGCGTCATTACCTGACACCCAGCCCGATCCTGCTGCCGTTTCACCTGATCAGTGAAGTCACCCGCACCATTGCACTGGCGGTACGCCTGTTTGGCAATATCATGAGCCTTGAAATGACCGCCCTGCTGATCCTGCTGGTAGCCGGCTTCCTGGCACCTGTCCCTATTCTTATGTTGCATATTGTTGAGGCGCTGGTTCAGGCCTATATCTTCGGTATGCTGGCCCTGATCTACGTCGCCGGGGGGTTACAATCCCAACAACTCCGGCAAAAGAAAAAGGAGTAAGCCATGCCCGACCTGTCCACCTTTACCCTGGCCTCTACGGTCGCTGCGATCATCGGTATTGCCCTGGGAGTCATGATGCCCGCCATCGCCATGGGCTGGGCCATTGCACGCGCCATGGATGCCCTGGCGCGGCAACCGGAGGCGGAACGTTCCATTATGCGAACGCTGTTTATCGGTCTGGCGATGATTGAATCGTTGGCGATCTACGTGCTGGTCGTGGTACTCATCGTGCTGTTCCGTAACCCGCTACTTGAATATTTACTCAAATAGTAACCCATGATGATTTGCAGCAAGACAGCAATCACGATGCAAGGTGCCGAGCGTTGGAACTGAACTGGTCGACCTTTATTCTCGAGATCATCAACTTCCTGGTTCTGGTCTGGATCCTGAAGCGTTTTTTCTACCGGCCGGTACTGAATGTCCTCGCCCGGCGCCGTGCCGGCATTGACAAAAGCCTGGCCGACGCCAAAACGCTGCACGATGATGCCGAAGTCCTGCAAGCCCAGTACCGGGACCGACTGGCTGATTGGGAGCGAGAGCGGCAACAGGCGCGCGAACAACTCACGCAGGAAATCGAAAAAGAACGCGCACAACGACTGGCTGCGTTGCAGTCGGAACTCGCGCAGGAAAGAGAGAAGACCCAGGTCGCAGAAGCCCGGCGTCAGGCCGATGCCATGCATAAAACCGAAGAAACCGCTTTGATCCAGGCCACCCGTTTTGCCTCCCGCGTGCTTGGACAGGTAGCCAGCCCGGAACTGGAAGCAAAACTGTTAGAGCTGGTTATCGATGAGCTGCCACAATTATCCGCCGAACAGATCGCCGCATTGCGCAGCAGTTGGGGCCAGCCGTCAGAAGCGATTGTCGTTGCCAGTGCTTTCCCGCTTTCGGACACTCAGCGTCAGAAACTCCAGAAGGCGTTGACCGCAACAACCGGGGCGGAGCTTCCGCTACATTTCGAACAGGATGTTGAGCTTCTGGCCGGCGTGCGCATCACCGTGGGCGCCTGGGTGCTCGGCGTCAATCTCCAGGACGAACTCAGAAGTTTTGCGGAATTTGCCCATGACGCCAGGCACACCTGATATAAAAGACAGTCTGCTCGAACGTCAGGCGGATTGGCTGGAACGCTACCGGCCGGCCCTGCGAGTATCCGAGCGTGGCAGCGTTGTCTCGGTGGGTGACGGCATTGCCTGGATTAGCGGGCTCCCCTCCGCCGCTATGGACGATATCCTGAGTTTCGAAGGCGGCGGCCGCGCCATGGTCTTCGATCTGACCGAAACGTTGATCGGTGCCGTATTACTGCACGAGACCAAAGCGCTGGGCGCCGGCACCCGTGTTGAACTCACCGGCCGTACCCTGAGCATAGCGGCAGGAGACAGCCTGCTCGGACGCGTCATCGATCCCCTGGGTACGCCGCTTGATGGCGGTACACGACCAACACACACCCGCTGGCAGCCACTGGAAGCCGCCTCACCGCCGATTGTGGCGCGCGATTTCGTCCATGCGCCGCTGTACACAGGCATCAAGATTATCGATACCTTGATCCCGATCGGCAAGGGCCAACGCCAGTTGCTCATCGGTGATGAGGGCCTGGGACGCAGTTCGATTGCCCTGGATACAGTCGTCAATCAACGTGGCAGGGACGTATATTGCGTCTATGTACTGATTGGACAGAAACGCTCCACGGTCGTCAGTACCATCGAGCTTCTGCGCGAATACGGTGCCCTGGACTACACCACGGTCGTCGTGGCCGAAGCCAGCAGTCTTCCGGGCCTGCAACATCTGGCGCCCTTTGCCGGTTGCGCCGTGGCCGAGTACTGGATGCAACAGGGGCGCGACACCCTGGTGGTCTACGACGATCTGGCTACCCACGCCAAAATCTATCGCGAATTATCCTTGCTGCTGCGTCGTCCACCAGGACGTGAAGCCTACCCGGGTGACATTTTTTCCGTCCATGCACGCCTCCTGGAACGGGCCACCTGCCTGGATGCCACTCACGGTGGCGGCAGCATGACTGCGCTACCCATCATTGAAACGCAACAAGGCGAAATCGCCGCTTACATCCCTACCAATTTAATATCAATTACGGATGGACAGATTTACCTGGAGCGGAACTTGTTTGCCGCTGGTTTCCGCCCTGCTATCGATATCCGTCGATCTGTGTCGCGCATCGGCGGCCAGGCGCAGCACCCGCGCATCAAGGAAGAAGCTGGCCGTATGAAACTGGATTATCTCCAGTTCCTGGAGCTGGAAGTGTTTACCCGCTTTGGCGCGCGGCTGGAAGCTTCCATGGAAAAAGCCATCCGGCGTGGGCGCGTCCTGCGCGAGATCCTGAAACAGGAACGTTTTTCACCGCTTCCCGAAGCGTTTCAAATGGCCTGGATGGTGGCTTTCAATGACGGCCTGTTCGACACGGTTGAGCTGGAATCCATCCCGCAACTGCTTTCTGATCTGGAAAGCGGACTACAACATGTTTCTACGACACTCGACAGCCCCAGAGATCAATGGACAAAAGCTGTCTCCACCTGGCTACCGCCTGCTCCAGGAGAGTCATAGTCATGCCAAGCCGCCGCAAGCTTGAGGAGCATCGGCACAGTATCGAAGAAATCCGCGACATCATGAATTCCATGAAGACGCTGGCTTACATGGAGACCCGCAAGCTCGATCATCTTCTCGACACACAGCATGCGGTGGTTGACAGTATCGAAATCGTGGCGGCCGACTTCGTCAGTGCTTACCCCGAGGCAATGCCAAAGATGCAAGCTGCACGGGAAGTTTATCTGGTGATCGGTTCGGAACGCGGATTTTGTGGCGATTTTAACGAGACCTTGCTGCGCCACCTGGAACCGATCCAGCAAGAAAAGCAGGGCAAGGATTTCCCCATCCTGGTCGCGACAGGACAGAAACTGCATGCTTCACTGCTGAACGACCCGCATGTCGCGGCGCTCCTGAATGGTGCCAGCGCAACCGAGGAAGTGGAAGTGGTTTTAACCCGCGTTGTCGACACACTCGCTGAACTGCAAACACAATACGGGACACTGACCCTGTATGCGCTTTACCACGCAGTTAATGACGACTCCCTTGTCACACAACGACTGCTACCGCCCTTTCAAGACTACCTGGATAGACCGCCAGGTTTTTCCCTTCCACCTGTATTGAACCTGGCACCCACGGATTTTCTGATTGAACTATCGGACCATTATCTGTTCGCAGCCTTGCACGAGATTTTCTACGCCTCACTCATGGCCGAGAATCACCGGCGTGTCCAGCACCTGGAAGGCGCTGTCAAACATCTGAATGAGGAATCCGACGAGTTGCGCCGTAAATCCAACGCCCGGCGCCAGGAAGAGATCATCGAAGAAATCGAAGTAATCCTGTTGAGCGCGGCCAGTCTTAAGAAAACATTACCGAAAAGACGATGATTTGAGAGTTGCTTTCGAGCTCGCCAGAGTATTCCAGCATCTGTAGCGCACTTAGCCGTAAAGGTACAATACTGTTAATTTGCAGCGAATGTTGATCCAGTATTTGCACTGAACATTGACCCAATGTTGAACCTGCTAAGGATTTGCATCCATAACATTTATTTCTCGATCACAGGGCCAGTGATTCAATGCAAAATTTAATGAAAACGGATCAATCGAGCATGCAATTCAACGGTATTGGCGTATTGTTCTGGGCTTGGACTAATTTGCAACGCCCTGCACTTCGCTGTATTGGTCTTTTTCAAACGCCTATTGCCGCATGAATAGGATTTCGCAACCCACAGGTAATTCCCCATGCACAGGCATTTTGATAGCGGCTGCATGCGCTGACCTTAATTAATCCCGGTAATGAATGCCACAGCAGCCTTGAGTATGTCATGATCGAGTGTGGGGAATGTAACCGGGGTGCTCCAGTCCATGTTGCGACACAGATGTGTATCAATTCTGCTGGCAGTAGCGGTCCTTGGCGTGCAGCAACAGGTGCCAGCAGCGGGCGTGGCCACGCAGCTGGAAAAGGCCGAGGAGATGGCGCGAGCAGGAAATTTTGCGCCTGCCTACTGTATCTGGCGCCCGCTGGCGGACAAGGGCAACGCCGAAGCACAGTTCAATCTTGGCTGGTTGTACCGTAACGGTGACGGCATGGCGGTCGACAAACTGCAAGCGCAGCAACTGTGGGAGGCGGCCGCCGAAGACGACCATGCAGAGGCCCAGATGGCCCTGGGTACGTTGTACAGCATGGAACGCGCCACTCCGGAAAATCGTGCCTTGGCAGTGCGCTGGTTTCGTGCTGCCGCGGAACAGGGCTTCGAGGATGCGCTGCTGATTCTGCTTGATTACGCAGACGAGGGAGACCAGCAAGCGCTGGATGCGGTTACCAGCTTGATCCAGCAGAAAAAGGTCGGGACCCGGCTCGCCATCCACGTGGACAAGGGTAATGTGCGCACGCGGCCATCGACACAGGCCACCGTGCTGATTACCCTGCCACGCAACAGCTGGCTGCTGAAGCTCGATGACCGGGGTGACTGGATTCGCGTGTGGGTGCCGCCGTTGCAGAAAACCGGCTGGGCTTTTCATTCACTGTTTGACGCGGACCCTTAGGGCAAGCCCTTAGTCAGTGGGTGACATGAGTCGCTGGATGCGTTTAACGTAGTGGTAGGTCTGCGAGGGGACGTAGGCTTTGATCTCGTGCCAGGTTCCGGCATCCGGTGCTTTCTGCAGCGCCTTGTAGATGCGTCCATAGCCCGCGTTGTAGCTGCCAAACGCAAAGTACAGGCGTTCTTCTCCAGGTGGTGGTGTACGCCATTTGCCATACAGGTAGCGGTCATAGTAGATGCCGGCGGCAATGTTCCAGCGCGGGTCCTGCAGTTCGTGGAAATGGGTGTTTTTATTGCGGATCTCTTTAAAGGTCGCCGGCATGATCTGCATCAGGCCCTTTGCGCCGGCCGTGCTGGTGGCTTTCGGGTCCAGACCGGACTCGGCGATTGCCTGGGATTTGAACCAGCGCCAGTCGGTGTGGGGGCCAAAGTAGCGTTTGCTGTATTTGCGGAAATGTGTGTCGTATGCCTTGTCCCATTCGCCTACCTGCTCCAGTGGGAAACGAGCAGCACCAGCCTGTGGCAGCGAGGCCAGGGTCAGCAGCGTGAACAATAGCAGGCGCTGCATCTTTGGCTAGTTTAACCCCAGGCCGATGACCAGGCCGAGGGCGGTGCCTATTCCGATAAACAGCCCCATAACCATGAGCCCAACGGCCACGTTGCCTTTGCCCAGTTCCTCCGGAATGTTGAAACTACACGCCAAGCGGTTGAACAGCAGGCAGCCCAGCCACATGAAGACCAGGGTGAGTAGCCCGCCAGCGCCGGCGTAAATGAAGTTCAGCAGCATGGGGTCGAGGTTCTGGGTCATGGCTTCCTCTGCACTGTCAGGTTGATGTAAGTATAGTCTACCGGGAACTGTGTACAATGGCTTGTACTTGTGCCCGTGGGGTCAAAATACTCATGCGGCTTATGGAAGAATCAACAGGCTGATGCAGCTGGTAATGAACACAGTGAGAATGATAGCCTCGCGTTAGACGGCGTTGAAGCCGTAGTCGAACAGGTTATGAGTGAACTGAGAGAGATTTCGACCAAGGCGCTCGCAGTTTTCAGTGCAAAGGGTGGAGCACTTTTGGATGCAATTTAACAACTAAACGTCTCTGCGGCGTGACGTGCTGACTTTACGGGTACAATTTGCGTGATTCTAAACAGGGGTATTTTACTGTGCGCTATGCTGGATTTGTTCTTTTTGCCGTACTTCTTTCTCAACAATCGGAGGCAGGAGAGTTGTCACAGGACGAGCAATGCACGAAATTAGGCGATGTAGCTGAGCAGGCAAGTCGGTCAAGACTGGAAGGTCTAAATATGGACAAGGCAATTGATGCTGCACTTGGCAGTAATGAAAATGACAAGCTGGGCATTTCCGAAAAGAGAGTCAGCGCAGCGGTGCGGATCAGCTACATGGCCAAGATGGAACCTGAAAGTATGCGCAATTACTACATTTCGCAATGCAAGAAAGATATTCTTCGTTGACGACATTCTTTTAGGTACTGTCGCGCTCTTATCAAGAATGACGTGTGTGTGGCGAATTCGTAATTATTATCTGAAAACGACAACTTTGGCAGTCTTGTAGGTGAAGGCAACCTTCCCTACCCTTCTCTGCCAGGAAAGATCTACTGGCGTTACTTGCCCACCTTTTGACAACACTCGCTAAACTGCTGGGACCTGGCGGCGCCAAGGCCATCGTCGCCGACAGCCTGCTCATGAAGCAGCAACTCCTGGTCATCAATCGCTCCCGGCGACGCGCGCCCAATCTTTCGACACTGGATCGGTTTCTGTTCGGCTTCTGGTCGCTGTTTCTCAACCCACGTCGTATTCAGCGGGCTGCGCTGATTATTCGGTCATCGACACTTTTGAAATTTCATAACCTGCTTAAAAAGCGTAAGTACCGACTGCTGTATTCATCGGGTAGAAAAGGAAAACCAGGGCCCAAGGGTCCGTCACCGGAACTTATCCAAGCGATTGTCGAACTAAACCAACAGTAGGCGCTTTAGGCGACGACGCAACCCACGCTTCGGCTGTCTTAGAATCGCGCAGCAGATCAACAGAGCGTTCGGAGTGGATATCGACAAGGACCTGGTCAGGCGTGTCCTCGCCAAGCACTACCACCCAACGCCCGATGACGATGGGCCATCATGGCTAACCCTCCTTGGACACACGAAAGACAGCCTTTGGAGCATGGACTTGTTTCGGTGCGAATCCATTCTATTGAAGAGCCACTGGGTGCTGGTGGTCATGGATCAGTTCACGAGGCGTATCATCGGTTTTGGCGTTCATCCGGGCGATGTCGATGGTGTTGCCCTCTGCCGCATGTTCAACACGGCCATCTCCACGCAAGGTACTTCACACTATCTCAGTTCGGACAACGATCCGCTATTCCGTTATCACCGATGGCAAGCCAACTTGCGGATTCTCGAGATCAGGAAAATCAAGTCCATCCCGTATACCCCGGTATCGCATCCCTTCGTAGAGCGACTGATTGGAACCATTCGGCGGGAATACCTTGACCGCGTCTTCTTTTGGAATGCGCAGGATCTGGAAAGAAAACTCGGCGGATTCCTACCGTATTACAACCATACCCGTGTTCATCAGTCGCTGGATGGGAGCGCGCCTGCTGAAATTGGTAGCGGACATCAACCACTACCCGCAAAACTGAGTCACTATTCGTGGATATCAGACTGCAACGGACTTTTTCAGACACCAGTTGCTGCGTGAATTACGAATTCGCCTAGGACACGACTTGGACCCATCGAACTTGCGTGCTACCAGCTTCCGGTACCAACCCAGAATGGTGTCCGGCTTTGCGGCATTGGCCACATCTTCAAGCGCTTTGCGACCCAGGCGGTACGCGATTTCTGCAAGTGTGACCCGCTCCGCGTTAGTAAGTCGCAACGGGGTCTTGAGTTGAGCTTTGAGGATTCGGTTTTCGGCAGCAAGATACTCATTACGCATAAGGAGTTCCTGTTCCACTGTCCCAGTGATGTAGGCCAGTAGGCGTGCCCAATCCATAATTATCCCCACGATCGATTAACATTAATCGATAGATTGCAGGCTTAATTTGAGGAAATATTCAAAAGCACTGTGGCCAGTACGCTATATGTTAAAATGTTGATATATCAATGCGGATGAGTTTTTTGACCACACGACCAAGAAATTCGAATCTCGGTTGCACTGATCGGGATGATTTGATGGGCCTAAGAGGTAACAATGAACAGCGTGACTAGCAAACAGCCGGGCATGCTACCGGAAAGCCGC
>Ga0316187_10003051_pt1 | contig 14566 bp, 16 predicted proteins | sample CroRivburrow1_MG_FD_204927 | JGI IMG/M metagenome (GOLD analysis project Ga0316187, IMG submission 204927) | Coastal sediment microbial communities from Maine, United States - Cross River worm burrow 1 | ecosystem: Environmental > Aquatic > Marine > Coastal > Sediment | place: USA: Maine... | reverse complement strand
GTTTTGCGTTCTTCTTCCATACGCTTAACGATCACACGATCGCTCAAAGGACGAATTTTCATACTGATGTCTCCTAAAACAAAGGGTTATAAAAATGGGGTGCAGATTCTAGCACTCTCTACACCCGAGTGCCAATAATTGGGGAGCGTTATCCCAATTTCAAGAGGAAAAGTAAAATTATTTAGAAGGGAGGGCGATTTTGTTGTCGACGCTGAACTGATAGTCCTTGAAGATGTGTTCAGTAGACAGGCTTTGATAAGTGCCATCAGCATTACGATGGGTCGTATCTTTGAGGCGATAGGTGTAGTGCCCGCAGGTCCAGCAATCGTAGTTACGCATGTGGGTGCATAGGCAGGTTTTGTCTTTCACGGAAATTTTCTTGGCACCGGGATGCAACGCCAATTCGCGGTTGTAAGCTTCTATATAGTCGCAATGTCCCTTGGCATCAAGTAAGTAACCGAATGCTTCACAGTTGGGTTGTATACCTGCACCTATGGCCGGGCAGTTTTTGATCATGCGCATCGGATAGCCGGTAGGGGAGATCATGTTGACCTCCATGTCATCCTCGGTGGCCTTGAAATATTCCTGCTGTATTTTTGGTGGTATACCGCATTCTTCGGCAACGGTGAAGCGAGTGGCAACTTGAACTGCCGCACAACCGTTTTCCAGGAAATCGACGGCATCGCTGCCTGTAAAAATGCCGCCTGCAGCAATAACTGGAATATCCAGTTGTTCAGTTTTCAAGTGATCAACAATTTCTGCAACGATGGTATGTAGATCGTATTTCGCCCAATCCAGCCCAAAGCCAAGATGCCCACCCGCCAGCGGTCCTTCAACCACGATGTAGTCTGGTAGACGATTGAGTCTGGAAGTTTTGCGCATAAATAATTGCAAGGCACGCAAAGAGGAAACGATGATGCCCAGCTTTGCATCGCGAAAGCGCGGATTGTCTTCCATAAGTGCAAACGACCCAAGGTGGAGGCCTGCGCTCAAGGTGATGCCGTCAATACCGGCGTCAAGTGCACCGCACAAGCGTACACGCAAAGTTTCTCGAGGGGCATTCATGGTCAACTTTTCCATGCAGTTGACGAAAATCATGCCTTCTCCACGTTTTGCCTCCATCGTTTTGCTGACATGTAGACGCGTTGATTCGGCAATTTGACCCAAGTCAAATTGCACAATTGATTTGTCAGTTTCCTTGATATTAAGCTTGTATTGCTTTTGTTTGACGCTGACGAATTTGGTTTTGTCGAGGCGATCCGTAACAGTTGGCAACATTGCGTCAGAAATATGCCCTATGCCGCCCAATCTGGATACTTCCAAAGCTAATTGACGACTGGAGATATCAACTCCCATTCCTCCAATTATGATTGGCACAACTTCGCGCTTGCCAAAACGCAGGCGGAAATCATCAACACATTTCATTGCTACCATCCTTCCGCTGCCCCTTGTATTTAACAAGGAAGCCAATATTGATCATTAGTGTACATTTACCGGGTACGAAGGATGCCACAAATAGAGCAATCCTCAAAGTAGAGTAAGCTCAGATCGAGGAATTTGCTTTGCAAACACAAGTTTCCCCAGGTTGTAACTATAGATTAAATTGATTTAATCCTAGGTCAAAAAATATACTCTGTAAGCTGATATGCAGCAAAACCAGCTATGATTATGTGTATGTCAAAAGACCAGTTAAACAATAAATCGCTTCTCGCTCGCAGCTTTGATGCGGTGTGGCATCCGTGCTCGCAAATGAAACATTATGAAAGTTTCCCATTGCTTCCTATTGCTCGTGGATCGGGTGCATGGCTATATGATTATGACGGTAAAAAATATCTTGATGCAGTGAGTTCCTGGTGGGTGAACCTGTTTGGACATTGCAATCCTCGTATCAATGCAGCGTTGTGTGAGCAGCTTGAGACGTTGGAGCATGTAATGTTGGCAGGTTTTACGCATGAGCCTGCGGTACAACTTTCAGAACGTCTGCGCAGATTGGCGCCTGAAGGTCTTGGGCATTGTTTTTACGCATCAGATGGCGCCTCGGCGACTGAGATTGCGCTAAAAATGAGTGCGCATTACTGGCGCAATAGTGGCAAGCCGGACAAGGTGCAATTTATCAGTTTGCAGAATAGTTACCATGGCGAAACTATCGGGGCTTTGTCGGTTACGGATGTCGCGTTATTTCGCGACGCCTATGGTGCCTTGATCAAGCAGCAAGCTACTGTACCTACCCCGGATTGGCGTATGGCGGCTGAAGGGGAAAGTGCCGAAGCGTATGCGCTTCGCTGTGCTGACGCGTTGGAGCAGCATTTGCATCGTCATCATGCGAATCTGGCCGCGTTCATTATTGAACCGCTGGTGCAAGGTGCTGCGGGTATGGCGATGTATCACCCGGTCTATTTGCAGCGCGCGCGTCAGCTTTGCACTGAATACGATGTGCATTTGATTGCTGACGAAATTGCTGTAGGTATGGGGCGCACGGGAACGTTATTTGCCTGTGAACAAGCATCAACCAACCCCTCTTTTATGATTGGGGAGGATGGGGCCAAGACTGGCATTACGCCAGATTTTATGTGTTTGTCCAAGGGTATTACCGGTGGATATCTGCCGTTGTCTGTGGTGATGACACGAGATGAAATTTATCAGGCATTTTATGCTGATGAGATTACGAGAGGCTTTTTGCATTCCCATTCCTATACTGGTAATCCATTGGCATGCCGTGCCGCACTGGCTACGTTGGATATTTTTTCGCAGGATAATGTGTTGGCGATGAATTGTGAAAAAGCGGCATATTTGAATAAGATTGCAGAGCCATTGCGTACCCATCCTTCGGTTCGAAACTGGCGCAATATTGGGATGATCTGGGCATTTGAAATAGTTTCACTGCGCAAGGATCTAGCGCAGCACTTCTTTGCGTGTGGGCTGGATCAGGGCTTATTGCTGCGTCCCATTGGTAATACGGTATATTTTATGCCACCCTACATTATCAGCAACGAGGAGGCGAAATTGCTAGTGGATCGAACGTTATCAATTGTTGATCTATTGGATAAATGATGTGAAGCATTTTGTTGTTCCTGGCGATGCCTATTTATCAAGCGTTCGCTGCATCGGCACCTACAAAATTGTGAGGGATCAACTCAAGCTGGCTGGAATGCCGCTGTCCAGTGTCTCTACCGTGGTATGGGAGATAGATGTTAAAGTCCCGCTAATGTTGTATTTATGCCACGCTGGTCTTCTTGCTTCTTGATTCGTCACGACCTAATGAATACGATGTGCCTCGTAGTTACGTTAACTTACACTAAAAATCAGGAAACCAAGTCATGAAAAAAATTATCATTGCTACATTATTATCTCTTTTCGTAGTTGCGCCAGCTATTGCGGCTGACAAGAACAAAAGTATGAGTAAAAAGAGTATTGGAGTCAGTTATGGTTTGGATGCGGATGGTGTGATTGGCATTCATGGTGAATTCGATATCTCTTCTCATGTCAGCAATAAACCGGTTACCGCACAGGTTTTCTGGAAAAACTATTCTGAATCACACTTTGTGAGTGGAGTGGGAACCTACCAATATAGCTACAATGGTTTCGGTGTAGCGGCAATATATGACTTTGGTTCTGTTGTTAAACAGGATAAAAAAATCAAGCCTTATGTGGGTTTGGGTATTTATGCCTTGCAAAATAAATTGAGCGGACCGAGTACTGGATTTAATGTTTCCGCTGATTCCGGCGGTTTATATATTACAGGTGGTATTCGCTATGCAGTGATGCCTGATGTGGCTGTAGATTTAAACTTAAACAATATTGGTGGATTGACTTTCGGAGCAAACTTCTTGTTTTGAATGAGTTGTGAAGTTCAAATGCCAAGCGCACTGTTAAAACATTAAGCAATGCCGGGTTATACAGTGCCGTTTCTTGGTGAACGAGGTAATTTGAGTTCAGATGTGGGGTTTTGCAAATTGGGGTGAAGCTGGCCGATAAGCCGGGTTCTGTCGTGGACAGTCATTCCTCTAGGCGTTTCGTTACCTGACGCTCAAGCAATCTACCCGCTGACGACGCGAGCAACGTCATAGTCAGCCTATTTGATCTTGCTCCGGATGGAGTTTACCGTGCCGTCCGTGTTGCCACGTCCGCGGTGGGCTCTTACCCCACCTTTTCACCCTCGCCGGCACCTTGCGGCACTTAGGCAGTTTGTTTTCTGTGGCACTGTTCATCACCTCACGGTGTCCGGTCGTTAACCGGCATCCTGCTCTATGGAGCCCGGACTTTCCTCCCCGCACACAAGGTGCGCAGCGACTGTCTGGCCAGCTTCGCGGAGGAGTTTATCATGGTTGGTCGGAATGCCGATGTATGAAATTATTGATTTTCAATATGTCAGTTATAAAGGTTAATCAAGCGACATCCTTGCTTGTGAATGGGATAAACTTGTACACCTGCCTACAATGCAAAACTATTTAAAACAACGCATGAACGAACCTTTCCCCACTCCAACCCGGGCAAGATTACGTATCTGGTTGGCAATCGGCTACGCAATGTTCATCGTTTATGCGAGTTTGACACCATTTTCCGGGTGGCGCGAACAGGGCATAGGTTTTCTTGAGATGTTGCAAGTTCCCTTGCGACTCACCTATACCAGTTTTGATGCGGCACTAAACTTTCTTTCCTATCTGCCATTCGGTTTGCTGGTTGGGTTGGTGTTGCGAGCATGGTTTGGTGCGCTGACGAGTGTAGTGGTCAGCCTGTTGCTCGGTATGTGGTTGTCGGCGAGTATGGAATACCTGCAAATGTATCTGCCGACACGCATCAGCTCGAATATGGACATGTTGTCCAATAGCACCGGCATGTTGATTGGCGCGTTGTTAGCTGTAGGTCTGATCTTCTGGCCATGGTTACTTACCAGACTTGCCTATTGGCGCAGTAACCTATTTCAGCATGGCAGAGAGATGGATTTTGGCTTGGCGCTTTTGGTACTATGGATGTTCGGTCAGATCAACCCTTCTTTGCCCATGCTAGGTAATGTATTTATCAGCGAGGTGGCAAGTCAGCCATTTGTTACACTGCCATCAGAGCCATTTGATGTTTGGGAAAGTCTCGCTGTTACGCTGAATTTTCTGATGTTTGGTACCTTGTTGCTGACCCTGTTACGTGTGCCACGCAATCTAGTTGCTTCATTGCTGGCAGTATTAAGCATAGTGGCGCTGGTGAAGTTCATCACAGCGTCTGTATTGCTGAGATCTTGGGCGTTATTGTTGTGGATCAACAGTGAGGCCGTGCTGGGTATGCTGTTGGGTATGCTGTTGCTGTTGTCATTATTATCGCTGTCGCGCCCAGCCGTTATTTATACAGGTGCGGTAATTGCGTTGGGTTATTTTTGTGTTGTGAACTTTGTGTTTGATGACAATGCACCTGCCGCCGCAAAGTCTATTTATCATTGGCATTACGGCCACCTGCTTAACTACAACGGACTGGCAGAGACTATTTTTTTAATATTTCCATTGTTACTGTTGCTCCATCTGTGGCGCATACGTTAAGTATAATGACTACCTGATTTAATCTACTGGAAGAATGAGATGAGTTTTTATGACAAGCATGTGTTTTTCTGTGTTCATCAACGTGATGATGGTGAAGATTGTTGCGGGAATCGCAATGCACAAAAAGCGCGTGACTACGTAAAAAACAAAGTCAAAGAGCTTGGTGTTTCCAGTCGCCAGAACCACATCCGTATTAACAATACAGGGTGTCTGGATCGCTGCGATGAGGGTCCAGTTATTGTGGTTTATCCCGAGGGCACCTGGTACACCTACGTGGACGAAACCGATTTAGATGAGATCATCGAAGAGCATCTCAAAAACGGCCGTGTCGTTGATCGCCTGAAAATCTGATGTCGACCCAACGCAAAGTTAACTTTGCTGGAGCAGTTGGCGAGCTGGCGGGCATATTGCAATTCCCTAATAAAGCACCGCTTGGTATTGCTGTGATTGCACATCCTCTGCCCGTTATGGGCGGTACGATGGACAACAAGGTTGTTACCACGTTGGCCAAGGCTTTTCTGGAAATAGGCTATGTGACGTTACGCTTTAATTTTCGGGGTGTGGGCGATAGCGCTGGTAGCTATGATGATGGGAACGGTGAAACGCTGGATGCAATTGCTGCAGCGAATTTTATGCGTTCTGAGTTTCCTGGTCTGCCGCTGCTTTTGGCAGGATTTTCATTTGGCGGCTATGTGCAGGCACGTGCGGTAGCGGAATTAAATCCGCAACAATTGGTACTTATTGCACCAGCGGTCGGGCGCTTCGAAATGCCTGATGTTCCTGCCGACACGCTGTTAATCCATGGCGATATGGATGAGGTGGTGGAATTACACGAGCTGTTGGAGTGGGCGCGCCCACAGCATTTGCCGGTGATTGTATTAACAGGGGCAGAACATTTTTTCCACGGGCGATTGGTGCAGCTCAAACAAATCGTGATTCAGCAACTGATGAACTGACAGAGAGATGTGAGGATGAATCTCATCTTTCGTATGCTTTACGTGTTGATACTCTCGACGTTTCGCGAGCCACTCAGTGTTGGCAACTCAGTAAGCAAGTTAAACTTACGAGTATTGCCAAATGATCTGGATATTAACTTCCACATGAATAATGGTCGTTATTTGACCATCTGCGATCTTAATCGTGTGGATCTGTTCATTCGTGCCGGATTGATGAAGGCCATGTTCAAACGCAAATGGATACCTGTCATCGCCGAACATACGATGAGTTATAAAAAACCTTTGGGTATATTCGATAGTTTTAATGTGGAACTGGCAGTGAATCGTTGGGATGAAAAATATTTTTATATGACACATACCTTCATTAAGGATGGGCGAGTAGTGGCGGAAGGGACTTCAAAAGGTTGTGTTTATGCACGTGGTGCGGGTGTGGTGAGTCCTGCGGATGCGATTGCAGCCGTGGAGCAAGATAAAAGGAATTAAACCTTGCGGGTTCAGGCTCGCGCTGTGAGTTATGGTTGCTTAGACGTGGGGGATGTTGTATATCTCAAGGTTGTGTGCGCTATGGTTAAATTTTATGTTTTGTTTTTCTTGTTAAGAAAGTGCGTTTCTTGTTAGGGAGTCATTATGTATTTATGGTTTAAAGCATTTCATATCATTGTGGTCGTGAGCTGGTTTGCCGGATTGTTTTACCTGCCGCGCATCTTTGTCAACCATGCCATGGCGACTGAAACCGCCGAGATAGAGCGGCTCAAGCTGATGGAGGGCAAGTTATACCGCTTTGTCACTCCAATTGCATGGCTGTCAATCATTTCCGGCCTATGGTTGTGGTTGGGCGAAGGCGTTGGCGGGAACTGGATGCATGCCAAAGCAGCGCTGGTCGTCGTGTTGTATGCCTACCATCATTATTGCGGGATGCTGGTGAAACAATTTGCTGCTGATCGCAACATCCGCGACCATGTATGGTTTCGCTTTTTTAATGAAGTCCCAGTGTTGATTTTGACAGCAGTGGTGATTCTGGTCGTAGTTAAGCCTTTCTAAATAATGCCGGATTTTTTTGCCCCCTGCCCACGCGGCCTCGAAGATCTGTTGCGCAGCGATCTTGAGTCGATAGGGGCACAAAACGTATGTGCAACTGAAGGCGGGGTGCAATTCAGCGGTGACTGGACACTGTGCTACCGCGTCAATCTGGAGAGTCGAATCGCCAGCCGTATTCTGTGGCGCGTGAAAGAAACGAAATACCGCAGCGAGCAGGATATCTATAAAGCCGTGTTTGATTTGCAATGGCAGCGATGGTTTGATGTTGCTAATACGATACGGGTAAACACCACTGCAATACGTTGCCCGTTGAAGAGCATCGAGTTCATTACTTTGCTGGTCAAAGACGCTGTGTGTGACCGGTTTAGAGCGCACTGCAATGAACGACCCAGCGTGGATACATTGGAGCCTGATGTGCGTATTCATGTATTCATAGAGGGCAGTAATCTGATGCTGTATTTGGACACATCAGGTGATGCTCTATTTAAACGTGGAGTACGTCAACACACTAATATTGCACCACTGCGCGAAAATCTAGCAGCAGGTATTTTGAGTTTGATGAACTGGCAACCCGGTATGCCGTTACTTGACCCGATGTGCGGTAGCGGTACTTTCCTGATCGAAGCGGCTCAAATGTCGCTTAATGTTCAACCTGGCATAGCGCGTCGTTTTGCATTTGAGAAGCTTAAGAATTTTGATGCGGGAAAATGGGCTGAAATGCGTGATCAGGCTATAGCCGCACAGTTGCCTGCCAAGCCGCTGGAAATATTTGGCAGTGATCTGTATGGCGACGCATTAAAAAGTGCATGGCGTAATCTGCATGAGGCAGGCCTATCTGATTGTGTGGAACTTAAACAAGCCAATATTCTTGAAATATCTGCGCCGGCTGAGCATGGCTTGTTGGTGGCAAATTTGCCCTATGGTGAGCGCATGGGTGAGTTGGACGAGTTGGCTGAGCTGTATCCTTTGTTGGGTGATGCACTCAAAAAGAAGTTCGGTGGCTGGACGGCTTACCTATTTACTGCCGACAAAGCTATCTTGAAAATGATGCGCTTGTCACCTTCTAGGCGAACACCGCTATTTAATGGTGCGATCGAATGTCGTTTACTGGAGTATAAAATCGTGGCTGGTAGCAATCGTCCGAAACGAGGTTCCAGAATCGAGCATAGAAAAATAGTTTCACAAACCTAAATCGATACCGGAGCGCGTTAGGAAATACTCATATTTTGCGTTCCGGTCATGACATCTCTATCTAGTGAATGTTTGCTCTCCAGCTTAATTCGTAGGCGCAAGTCGTTTACTGAGTCGGCATTTTTTAGGGCCTCCTCATAGGAAATCGAGTCTGACTCGAATAAGTTGAACAATGCCCCATCGAATGTTTCCATGCCCAACTCGCGTGATTGAGCCATCACACCTTTGATCGAGTTAACTTCACCCTTGAAGATCAAGTCTGCAATCAGCGGGGAATTAAGCATGACTTCTATTGCTGCAGTGCGACCAGTGCCATCTTTGTTCACTATCAATCGCTGTGAAATAAATGCCTTTATGTTTAGAGACAAGTCCATCAACAACTGCGTGCGGCGTTCATCAGGAAAGAAATTAATGATTCGGTCTAGTGCTTGATTAGCGCTGTTGGCATGTAGTGTGGCCAGGCACAAGTGGCCAGTTTCGGCGAACGCAACTGCATATTCCATGGTTTCCTTGTCGCGAATCTCGCCAATCAAAATCACGTCTGGTGCCTGACGTAAAGTGTTCTTCAGCGCATTGTGCCATGAGTCAGTATCCACTCCCACTTCGCGGTGGGTAATTAGACAATTTATATGATCGTGCACATATTCCACGGGGTCTTCGATAGTAATGATATGTCCATGGCTGTTTCTGTTGCGATGCCCGATCATTCCTGCCAATGTGGTCGATTTTCCAGAGCCGGTGCCGCCAACCACGATTACTAATCCTCGTTTGGACATCACAATTTTTTTGAGTACCTCGGGCATGCCCATCTCGTCCAGGTCAGGTATTTTGGTGGTGATAGTACGCAGTACCATTCCGACGCGCTGTTGCTGCATGAATACATTAACGCGGAAGCGTCCAATGTCATGTGGGCTGATTGCGAAGTTGCACTCGTGAAAAGACTCAAATTCGGACGCTTGGCGATCGTTCATGATGCTGCGTGCAAGTTCCTGAGTATGTGCCGCAGTTAGCATCTGGCTTGAAACCGGGGTTATTTTCCCATCAACCTTAAAAGAGGGCGGGAAGCCAGAGGTAATAAACAGGTCAGAAGCATTTTTTTTGATCATGCCGCGCAATAAATTGTGAATCAGATCGGTTGCCTGGTCGCGTTCCATAATCAAAACTCCTTGTTTGGTTTGTCGATGTTAGTTAGGCCGACAAATTGCTAGCCGCCAGGGAACAAGTCTTTGTTCATTGCTTTGCTGCGAGCTTCTGATGCTGCTACGGTATTACTTTTAACCAAAGTGACCAAGCATTGGTCAAGGGTTTGCATACCCAAGGCCTGGCCTGTCTGAATGGCTGAATACATCTGGGGTACTTTTGCCTCGCGGATCAGGTTGCGAATCGCCGGGGTGCAAATCATGATCTCGTGTGCGGCTACACGGCCTGTACCATCTTTGGTTTTGAGCAATGCCTGAGAAATTACTGCACGTAGCGACTCTGACAGCATTGCACGTACCATCTCTTTTTCATCGGCAGGGAATACGTCGATGATACGATCAATGGTCTTGGCAGCTGAGCTTGTATGCAGTGTGCCGAACACCAGATGACCAGTTTCTGCTGCAGACATTGCCAAGCGAATGGTTTCCAGATCTCGCATTTCGCCGACCAGAATGATATCAGGATCTTCACGTAATGCGCTACGTAGCGCATTCTGGAAAGATAAAGTGTGTGGGCCAACTTCGCGTTGGTTGATCAGACATTTCTTACTTTCATGCACGAATTCTATAGGATCCTCGACAGTCAGAATGTGGCCCATTTCGCTTTCATTGCGATGATTGACCATTGCTGCCAACGTAGTAGATTTGCCGGATCCAGTTGGCCCTGTTACCAGAACCAGACCACGGGGGAAATCAGAAATAGACTCGAAGCTTTTTGGTGCTTTTAAATCTTCCAGTGAAAGTATCTTGGATGGAATGGTACGCATTACTGCACCTGCACCACGGTTGTGGACGAATGCATTAACACGAAAACGTGCTAGTCCGGGAACCTCGAAGGAGAAATCAACTTCCTTATTCTCTTCATAAAACTTACGCTGCCCGTCATTCATGATGTCATATACCAGCGCATGCACTTCTTTGTGTTCCATCGCGGGTAGATTAATCCTCCGAATGTCACCATGAACACGAATCATTGGTGGTAAACCGGCAGAAAGATGCAGGTCGGAAGCCTTGTTTTTAACGCTAAAAGCAAGCAGCTCGGTAATATCCATTATAATTGTCCCGGAATTGATGAAATGCCCCACTAGATTGAGCAAAGGGGCAGCGAGAATTACTAAGCAAGTGCGTACCGGATTATGACAACAATCGCTTCCAACATGCAAGTTGTGCGTACAGCAATTGCAGCTGCAGCTAGTCAGGCGGATCGTGATCCCGATGAGGTCTGTTTGCTGGCAGTTAGTAAAAATTTCCCGCCTGATGCCCTGCGTGCTGCGTACAATGCAGGACAAGTTCGCTTTGCAGAGAATTATGTGCAGGAAGCATTGGACAAAATTGCTGCATTACAAGAGCTGGCTATAGAGTGGCATTTCATTGGGCCGATTCAGAGCAACAAGACACGTGCCATTGCAGAGAACTTTTCCTGGGTGCACAGTGTGGATAGATTGAAAGTGGCCGAGCGACTATCAGGACAACGTCCGGCAACTTTGTCGCCATTGCAAATTTGCCTGCAGGTCAACATAAGTCAAGAAGCCAGTAAAAGCGGAGTTGCTCCAGATGAGGTGGCGTCATTAGCCCATGCTGTCGCAACATTACCAAACCTGAAGTTGCGCGGTTTGATGGCAATTCCAGAACCTAGTGATGATGTCACCGAACAACATCGTTATTTTGCACAATTACATAAATTGCGTGATCAAATAAACCAACATAGCTTGCAATTGGACACATTATCGATGGGCATGTCGCATGATTTTGTGTCAGCTATTGCAGAAGGTGCGACCATGGTGCGCATCGGTACCGCTATATTTGGTAAGCGAATAAATAATAAGGAAGCACTATGAATATTTGCTTTATCGGTGGAGGAAATATGGCTACCGCTTTAATCGGGGGCATGCTTGGTAAGGGATTTTCTGCTGCACAGATCAGTGTGATAGAAATCAATGCTGATAATCGCGCAATACTGCAACGAGACTTTGGTGTGAGAGTGTATTCAAATATTTCTGAAGGGATATTGGATAGCCAAATTGTTGTTTTGGCAGTCAAGCCCCAGCAATTGCATGGAGTGGCACAACAGCTTGCGCCTGCAATAAAGGATCAGCTGCTTATCTCTATTGCTGCAGGAGTTCGTGCACTTGATCTGGCTCGCTGGTCGAATACTCAGGCTGTGGTGCGCGCCATGCCCAATACGCCAGCGTTGATACAGTGCGGTATGACGGGCTTGTTTGCATTATCAGCGGTAAGTACAGCACAGCGTGAACAGGCGCAACATATTTTGGCTGCAGTAGGTGAGTTTATATGGGTGCAAGACGAAGCGATGTTGGATGCAATCACGGCAATTTCAGGTAGCGGTCCTGCATATGTGTTCTATTTTATCGAGGCATTACAGCAAGCGGCAATCGAACTGGGTTTTGAGGTCGATCAGGCACGCCAGTTAAGTCTTTCCACCTTTGCGGGTGCCAGTAAGCTGGCTGTTTCCAGTAGCGAAGATGTTGGCGTATTGCGCGAACGTGTCACCTCAAAAAATGGCACCACTGAACGTGCTTTAATAAGCATGGCTGAGAACCATGTGGCTGAGCATATTTTACTGGCGGCCAAAGCGGCCGAAGCGCGCGCGAGTGAAATGGGCGATGAGTTAGGCCGCAGTAAATAGGTATAGTCGTTTGTTTACATTACCCCATTTTTTAAAGGATTATTAATGCTTGGCGAAGCCATGTTGTTTCTACTTGATGTGCTGCTGCAACCATTTGCAGCGATACTATTGCTGCGCTTTCATCTGCAATGGTTGCGTGCTCCGTTGCGCAATCCTGTTGGCGAATTTGTCATGGTGATCACCGATTTTATAGTACTCCGTATGCGCCGGCAGATTCCATCCTTCAGAGGACTGGATACCACCTCTTTACTATTTGCCTTGTTGGCAGAAGGACTATATCTTGTGGGGTTAGTGTGGATACAGAATGTACCTCTGAATGACTTCCCGTTTCCGGGTATGTTGCTACTGACAGTGGTAAAGCTATTTAAAATTAGTCTATATTTGTTGATGGTGGCAGTGTTTGTACAAGTAATTTTATCCTGGGTGAATCCCTATATTTCAATAGCGCCATTATTAACGGCAGTCACACAACGTTTTTTGCAACCTTTGCGACGGATATTACCTATGATGGGCAGCTTTGATTTGTCCACCTTGTTATTATTTATCATTTGCCAGCTCATTCTTATTGTTCCAGTCGGCATGTTGGAGTCTTTTGCATTCGGTTTGCTTAGACATGGCTGAATGGTTTCGCCATAGTGGAGATACCGTCAATCTAACTCTGTATGTGCAACCCGGTGCAAAGCACAATGAAATTTCTGGCTTACATGGTTCAGCATTGAAGATACGACTAGCCTCGCCACCCATAGAAGGACGTGCCAACAAAGCGCTACAGAAATTTATTGCAAAATTATTTGCAGTGCCACTGTACCAGGTGGCGCTTAAGCAAGGTGCACAATCACGCCACAAGGTTGTGGCTGTTAGCGGTAGTAAGCTGGCACCGGAAATGCTGCTCGAACAGCATAAGGTAACCAAATAGTTTTTTATCTGGCACTATTGTGCTGCGGTTTCAACCGGTCGACGCAACACATAACGGAACTTCAGTTTTCTCCAAAACGGAAATTGAAAGTAAAGTTAGGCTTGCCAAGCATATATGATGAACAGAATGAATGTGCCAATCGCGCACAGTGAATTGAACATCCAGCCTTCAGATGCTCGGAAAGGCTTCCCCCTCAGAACTTTTGAATATCTAGGGTCAATTGCCAAAGGGTTGCCCATAAAATGAAGCCAAGTGCATTTACCTTGTTATGCCATTTTTTACCACAGCTTCTTTCCTTCTTGCTGCCAACGCAACATATCTTGCTGAAAAGTCGATGGCCCATAGGCCATAATTTGTTGCTGCTTTTGAAATTGGCCGTCTTCTAAAATTTGCTCCGTATAAATCAATAGCCTCATGTTTTTACCAGAGAATCTTTTTAGCCATTCCAATGAGCGAGGCGGTATTCTTTTTCCAACTGGCACAGCCAGATCAACGGGAACGCCGTTCCATTGTAATTTATTGAAGAAGACGATTACTTTTCCATTATTTGGTTTCATCCACTCGGGAAGCGGACTATTTGGGATAATCCATCCGCAATTGAATTTATCACATGGGTCGACGGGACAATTTTCATAATCATCACAGCCTTTACCTGTGCTGTGAGGGCAGGGGCGTCCAGGAGAAACATCAACACCATCGATAACTATTTGAACCCAGCCATCGCAACATCCCGTGCATGGCTGACATGTTCTCGTTACTTTTTTCAATTCTCAGGCCTTAATGATTTTGAGGTATAGTAGTTATTCACCAAACCCACCAGCCTGTGCTAATAACAATGGAGTGGAATGTGTATTTTCGATAAGCAATTGATTCATTTGGAATCCCTAAATGAAGTTTGTCCGTATATGCATAATAGAATGGACTGGGACGGGTGTCTCCTTTTGGCTGCGGTTTCAACCGGTCGATACAACACATTGGTTAAATCTCTCAGCCGGCGTTTCATAGTTTAACGTCTTCCTGGGGCGGGTATTTAATTTCCTCGCCACGCCATTAAGTTTGGCTTGTGAGTAAACAGAAAGGTCTATTCCCTTAGG
>Ga0316187_10003050_pt1 | contig 14569 bp, 9 predicted proteins | sample CroRivburrow1_MG_FD_204927 | JGI IMG/M metagenome (GOLD analysis project Ga0316187, IMG submission 204927) | Coastal sediment microbial communities from Maine, United States - Cross River worm burrow 1 | ecosystem: Environmental > Aquatic > Marine > Coastal > Sediment | place: USA: Maine... | reverse complement strand
GTAGTTTTCGAGTCCAACAAATTGACTCGGGGCGACATCGGATTTCGCCCAGGTCGCACTGCGCCAGAAGGTCTTGAGCGTGGGCCAGTGCGTGAAGGCAATCAGTAGCGACAATGCTGGCAACATTAACAACCAGGCTTTCAAATTGAGTCGTCTATTCATTTAGGGAGACCGGGCTTGGCAATGGTTTAAAACCGGTAAAGAGGCCAGGCAATCTGGCCTCTTTACAACGCTTACTGGTAGCGACGTAAGACTCGCCTGGCCTGAGCCTGCGCATCTTCCATGGCCTTTTTAGCGCTCATCTGCCCAGTCAATGCGGCCTGCAATGCATCATCCAGGAATTTACGCACACGACCTGCCTCGTGAGTTGCAAGCTCTGCCGTAGCATAGGTTAGCTGATCCCGTGCAACCGCAGCGGGGGGGAAAGTCTTCACGTAATCCTGCAGGATTTCGGTCTGGTAGGCTGCCGGGCTGACGCCCATGTAGCCAGTCGCCTTGGACCAATGCGCGGCCTGCTTTGGAGAAGTCATGAACTGGACCAACTTCAACGCCGCTGCTTTTTCTTGCGGACTTGAATTTTTGAAAATATAGAAGTTTCCACCACCGGTGGGCGAACCTAATTCCTTTTTACCTGGCAGTTTGGCGACACCAAAATCAAAGCTTGCGTTATTTTTTACGGTAGTCAAATTACCGGTTGAATGCCACATCATTGCGGTTTTCTGCTCGAGAAAATTCTGCCGCAAGGTTCCCCACTCAATCACTCCTTCGGGCATGATGGCATATTTCTTCCCCAGGTCCTGCCAATACTCCAACGCAGCTATAACGCCGGGTTTATCGAAATAGGTCTCGTTTCCTGCCTGGTTCATCAACACTTCGCCATTCTGCTTGGCCAGCGCGGCGAACATCCAGTACGGATAACCGGTTGACGGAATCATCGCACCCCATTGCTCGACATTTCCATTGGCATCTTTTTTAACCAGCTTTTTCCCGACAGCGGCAAACTCTTCCCAGGTGGTGGGAGGCTTTTCCGGATCCAGGCCGGCGGCCCGAAAGGCATCCTTGTTGTAATACATGACAATGGTGGAACGCTGAAACGGAATGCCCCAGGTTTTACCGTCGGCTTTGCCGTTTTCCATCAACGCCGGGTAAAAGCCATCCAGCCATTCACGCTCGGCGTCGGTTTTTACGAGATCGTCAAAGGCGTCAATTGCCTCAAGATCACGCAATTCGTGTATGTCTATCGAAAACATAACCGAAAGCTGCGCCGGTTTGCCGCTCTGCAATGCCGCCAGCGCTTTAACCCGTGCATCATTGTAGTTTCCAGCATAGATTGCGGTGACATCGATATCGGGGTTTTGCACCTCGAATTCTTCAATCATACCGTCGACTATCTTGGTGAGTGCCCCACCCACAGCGACTGGATAATACATCGTCAGTTCTGTCGCGGCGCTGACAGCGCCAGTAAATCCCAGCACTGCGGAGAGTGCCAGAGCTGCCAGGTTTTTGTTGGTCGTTCTCATTTCAAATCTCCTCTCTTTAGTTTGTTGGTTGTGGGTCAATTGAAGTCCGGGTGGAACTTGAAAATTGGTGCTCAAACTCAGGCTTCCAATGAATCGATATATTTTGCTCGGCGGCAAACAGCGCGTGCCCTGGATAGCGAAGCTTAACCAGTGATTCGGAAACACCTTCGCCGCCAATGTCGGCCAGCACGATGGTATCGGCACCATGGTAGTCACAGCTGACGACGCGGCCGGGCATCCCGCCGTCTTCTATGCGAATATGTTCAGGACGCACACCGAGCAGTTTGTCGCCCGCCGGAATGATATTCATCGGCGGGCTACCGATGAATTGCGCGGCGAAAACCGTCGCTGGCCGGTTGTACAAATCTTCCGGCAGGCCGATCTGCTCGATTCTGCCATCATTCATCAAAACTATTTTATCCGCCATGCTCATGGCTTCGACCTGGTCATGGGTAACGTAGATCACTGACATACCGAGGCGTTGCTGCAGTGCCCGGATTTCAGTTCGCATTTCATTGCGCAACTTGGCATCGAGGTTTGACAGCGGTTCGTCCATCAGGCAAAGGTTTGCCTCCGACACGATCGCACGCGCCAGAGCGACTCGCTGGCATTGCCCGCCCGATAGTTGCCCAGGTTTCTTATCCAGGTGTTCTCCAAGACCGACCAGGTCAACTACTGAAGTGAGTCGCTTTCGCTGTTCATCCTTTTGCACTTTTCTTGCCTTTAATCCGAACAGGATATTTTCCTTGACACTGAGGTGGGGAAATAATGCATATGACTGAAAAACCATGCCCAGTTGGCGCTGCCCGGGTCCGAGGTGAGTAATGTCTTTACCATCCAGCTCGATGACGCCGGTATCCGGGTTTTCAAGTCCCGCTATCATCTTCAACGATGTCGACTTTCCACAGCCGGATGGACCGAGCAGGGCGACGAACTCGCCATCCTCAACGGTAAAATTTAAATCATCAACGACTTTTTTGTCGCCAAATATGCGCGATAAGCCCTCTACTCTCAGCATTGTAGACACTCCGGTACTGGCCCCACTTCAAACATTTCTATTTGCAGTTCAAGGCATAAATTTCGAATGGGTTTGGAAATGACATCCATGATCAGCATATCGACGTCTTCCAGCACGCCGGTAATGACCGGGGCATACCGGGCTAGCTTGGAATGATCAGCGACCAGAATCCGCTCCTCGCTATTTTCGATAATGGTACGCGACACGCTGGATTCTTCAGGTGTAAAATCAAGCAGCTGCCCCTTCTGGTTGAGACCCCCGACGCCAAAAACACCATACTGAATATTAAACTTGCCCATATACGCGGTAGTTTCCGGTCCCATCATGTCCTGATCATTCGCCCGGACCTGGCCTCCCGCCAGGTAGGTTTGAATTTTGGTGTTTTTACAGAGCGTCAATGCAACATTGATATTGTTGGTAACAACGGTCAATCCCGGGTGGTCCATCAAGGCTTCCGCAACTTGCTGCGGGGTGGTACCGATCCCCAAGAACAGGCTGGTATTCTCGGGTAACAACTCGACAACCTTGCGCGCAATATTTTGCTTAGCCGCAAGGTTCATGACCGTGCGATTACTAAACGAAACATTTTTATTGCTACTGGGTAACTTGATTCCTCCATGTACCCGCCTTACAAGGCCCAGTTCACTCAGTTCATTCAGATCTTTTCTGATGGTTTGCACAGTAACATCAAACAATGACGTGATATCAGCACTTGAGAGCACGCCATTAGCCTGGTGCAGCCCGTCCATTATTCTTTTTTGGCGAGAGGATAAAGCCATAATTCTTGATTTTGGTTAAATCCACGGCTAGATGAGTATCGAGCGGAAACGACCATAGAATTAGCAGGTGAATGGTTCATTCGAAATACTATACCCTTCGAACGAACCTTTAGTCTAGTAAAAACCGGATAAACGAACCTCAACTTGGTAATAATTGCCCAACGAAGGAACCTCTCATCGAAACAGATGACTTCCACGCAATCGATTTTTTATATATCGCGTAAGGGTCTGAGCGGGCCCGATCTCGGCTGCTGGTGCGGTTTAGGCAGGAGGCCCTGAAACAATTCTGGTAGTCTAACTTCTAATACCAGACGCTCAATTTTCAGAATTTTTTTGAAGGGACACTATGCATAACAATTTAATTCAGAAATACAACATTCCCGGGCCACGATACACAAGCTATCCAACCGTTCCATATTGGAATGCAGAGTCGATTACGCCAGCCTCATGGAAAGATACGGTTGTAAAAGCATTTGCAGAAAGCAATTCAAGCGAAGGCATAAGTTTATATATTCACCTGCCGTTTTGCGAAAGCTTATGCACATTTTGTGGCTGTCACAAACGCATTACCAAAAGACACAGCGTCGAATCCCCATATATCGATGCCGTCATTAGTGAATGGAAGACCTACCGGAGCTTATTCGACGCAACTCCCAGAATCAAAGAATTACACCTTGGAGGGGGTACCCCGACATTCTTCAGTCCTGATCATTTGAAAATGTTGATTGACGGAATCATGGAACATTCACGGGTAGCAGAAGGATATGAATTCAGCTTTGAAGCACACCCCAACAGTACAACTCGGGAACACCTCAAAACCTTATATGACCTGGGGTTCAGAAGATGCAGTTTTGGAGTTCAGGACTACGACCCCCTGGTGCAAAAAACGATAAACAGGATTCAAAGTTTCGAGCAGGTTAGGCGGGTGACCGATTGGGCTAGAGAAACAGGATATACCTCGGTAAGTCATGACCTGATCTTCGGCTTACCGCATCAAACCCTGGAAAATGTGGTCGATACAATTAATAAAACAAATGAAATTGCTCCCGATAGACTGGCATTTTACAGCTACGCGCATGTCCCCTGGATAAAAGGTACGGGCCAACGCGGTTTTAGCGAGGAGGACCTACCTAAAAATGAGACTAAAAGAGCACTGTACGAGACGGGGAAGAAACTGTTATCAGAATTTGGTTACGAGGAAATCGGCATGGATCATTTTGCCTTGAAGTCTGATTCCTTATATCAATCATTACAACGCAAGCAATTACACCGTAATTTCATGGGGTATACGGCCAGTAAAACTCGGTTAATGATCGGCCTCGGTATGTCGGCGATTGGTGATTCCTGGTACGCTTTCGCGCAAAATGAAAAAACGGTTCCCGAATACGAAACCCGCGCCAATAGTGGCGAGCTTCCGCTATTTCGAGGTCATTTATTGACTGATGAAGATCGTATACTGCGGCAACATATTCTAAATATCATGTGTCATTTTGAGACGACATGGGAACAGCCCGATAGCCAGTTTCCCGAGTTAAAGGAGTGTCTTCTGATGCTGGCGGAAATGGAGGCTGATGGACTGGTAGAGCTCGGGAAAGATAAATTAGTCGTGCCGGAACATGCCAGACCCTTTGTTAGAAATATCTGTATGGCTTTTGATTTGCGATTGTTGCGAGAAGCTCCCGATACCCGGATATTTTCGATGACAATTTAACTCCCCGGCAAATATGAGCCCGGCAGGACAGGTTGTAAAATGAACCGATTTTCACAAATCATAATACATAGCGGACTCGCTTTTCTTACTGTAGCCACGGTCAGCTTGTTTACATCTGCCCTGACATCGGCACGGGCCGAGACATTTGTCGGCTCTAATGTCGATAGCCGGGTCATTCTCGCCTTCCATGTGAATGAGAACGCCGCACAGGCGTGGTTGCCCGACGACTGGTTGATAGAATCCTTCTCTACAGGTCCACTGGCAGGCGCCAACCTGCTTGTCGTGCTCGTCGACCGACACCTCGCCCGAGACGGCGAGGGAAATCCCACAACACCTTCCTCCTATCGCGGCGTGGCACTTGTTAGCCCCGGTTCACAGCAAGGCTCGGTTCAGACCCGCACCTACGTAACCCGCATGTACGCCACGCCTCCCGGGTACGATCCGTATGGCAACGCCATAAATGCACGGATCGGCCGGAGCGCTACGCACGAAGCTGCGGACAACGCTGCGCCTGTCCGCACCGAGGAGTGGACGGTCACTCCCGACAGTGGCGGCGAGATGAGGTTCGCCCTGTCATACAAATCTGGTATTCCCTCATGGTCCAAAGGACAGGCACTCCCATATTCCAACATCGACCCCGCCTTTCACCGTATCTACCGCTACGATCAGCTCGTCGAGCTGGTCATGAGTTCACCTGCCGGAAAGACGCTTGCAGGAGAGATCACATTCGAATCAACAATTCCCGAGATCGCCCCGATGTTTGATGGTAACGAGACGTTAATTGGAATCATCTCCGTACCGGCTTACGTTCGTCAGGTCTTCTTACCCTGAGGCCAGTTCGGCGGATCCGTCGAGATCAGCGCCAGCATTGAGAGCCCGGCGCCTGGTAAACCGACGAACAGGCTCCGCTCTTTTGCGCAGGTTCGGGGATTTGAATTTCCTGAAAAGGGACTGCTGATTGATCAATTCTGCGGGGTCATTTTCTCTAAAGTGGACCCTGGCACGAGGCAATCTTCCGGTCTTGCCCCTGGGCACCATTCTTCATTGCTTTTCCAAAGGCTGCCTTATGGGTGGCTGGAGAATGTCAACAGTCATTAAAGCAAACAGGATTTGGTGTAGAGTTCCTTCCATGACAGTTGCTCATCGATATATTCTTCTGACTCTCAACCTTGTGCTGCATGGGTTGCATCAGATTATCATCGTGTTTGCCCTGCTGGGATGGATGTTCTGCGAGTCCCGAATGCTGAACCTGATCGTGCTCATGGTGATACTGTTTTCCTGGTATGGGCTGGGACCGATGCTCAGCAAGGCTAATGCCTGGGGCTATTGTTTTATCACCGACATCCAGTGGCGGGTTCGCAAGGAACTGGATCTGGAAAGCCGCAGCGGTGGCTACGTGAAATACCTGGCTGACAACTTGCTTGGCAGGGACATTGACAAAACACGGGTTGATAAATGGTGTAACGCGATTATCTTTACCTGCACTTTCGCCTCGGTAGCGACTAACTTGCTGTACGGAAGTTGCCCGGTATTTAGCAAATAAACAATTAAGGCCGTCGGGTTACCAGGGCAAAAAAGTTTGCGGCCGAGGGTCGCAGCAAGATTGTGCGTCGACTGCTAATTTGGCTATTCGAATCAGGCTCTTAGTTGACTGCCGGGTTATTGCGGCAACAGGCTATGGTTAGAGTCGTCTTGCGTCTTGCGCAATTACTCGCGAGCGCATTGATGGCAGCTACAGCCCAAAGTAAGACAATCCACAGATCAATCCTGCAGAACCCCGTCACATCGAACCAGTCGCATCGTCAGGCGAACATCCCGGGACGGTGGATACGCACAACCAGAAAGCTATCCGTTTAAAAAAGCCAACGTTTTGCTAGTTTCACTGCGTATGATCCAGATCAATGTTTCGCAGGCTGATTCCTTCGAGGATGTTTTACAATGCACTCTGGAAATCGAGTCATGTTCAAAGTCATCGGAAATAGCAGCCCAGGGTGGCCTGAGAGGGAACATTCTGCAATGGAGTCGGTTATTGCAGATAGTTCGTTTTCGTCTAAAGATACGATTTACATCGATGCAGGCACCAGGCACATACGGATTCAGGCCTGTGCAGCTGACGGCACCGTCCGACAGGACAGGGTGGTTCCGAGCAACAGCGATTTAGGCGAATTACTGTCGTTGGCGGGGCTGGTCAGCGCAGGCGCCGCCAGGTCGGGTTTATCTCGATTGGTGATCACCGGGAAATTGGCAGATGCAGTCCGGGAAAGGCTTGGCGATGGCAAGCAGGTTCTGTCGACGGCAGCTTTCTGGATGGCGGCTCAGGACTTCATCGAACTGCCCGAAAATGCCGCTGTAGAGGCACTCGCAATCATCGATTTGTCAGCCTCCGGCTACCTGATTATTGGTGTCGATCGTAGCGGCGAACTCAAAGATGACCTGCTGTTGACAAACCCGCGCTGTGGAGCAGGCTCGGGGATCAACCTCGATCGCGTACTGCAAAAACTTGACCTCGCCCACGACCAGGTCGACGTGCTGCTCGAAGCCTACCTGGGTGACGCCGGTCGGGCCCGGCGTGCGGCCACTGCCGTGCGCGTTGACCGCTGCGGTGTGTTTAGCACCTCGGCGACAATTTCAGATAAAAACCAGGGAATTCCGCTCGACACTGCCCTCGCCACGACACTGAAGTCCGAGGTCGAAAAAACGGTCAAGAAGTTGCCAGGCGGCTTCGACAAAGTCTATCTGACAGGGCGTATCTTCCGTTGGCAGTATGCGCGTGACTGTGCAGAAGACCTGCTACGCGAGCGTGGCGTCGCGGAGGTTGCCTATGATCCGGAAAACTCGCAGCTCCTCAGGTCACTGCAGAAACGGGTCATGGAGATCGGCTTCGAAAATCTTGCCCAACCCGATTCGCGCCTGCATAAGCAGAGCAAGCTGGAAACCTTTCCATCCTTTGCTGAACTGCGCAAGCGCTACGAGGCGGATGGACAATACCGCCGGCTGCAGGATGAACCCCCGGGCGCATGCTCGCCAGAAGATCTGGTAAACCATGAGCTGATTCTGGCGCTGGATGTTGGCTCTACCATGGCCAAGGCGGTAATGGCCGATGCCGATTCGGGTGCAGTGCTGTTTCTCGGCGCCTACAGCAACGCTGGCGACACGATAGAGACGATCAAGAATGTATTCGTCGACCTGCAGCGACAGGGTATCGAGCAATTGCCATTGCAGAGCATCGGCATTACCGGGTCGGCCCGCTACCAGGTTCAGCAGGCGCTGGCGAGCATCTATCCCGAGCTGTCGGCACGGATCCAGGTGCTGGTGGAAAATTATGCGCACGCGCGGGGTTCGATTGATTTTGCCCGGCAACACGTTAAATGGCTGGGGCAGCAGGGCTTCGAGAACGTCAACCAGGATCTCTGTGTTCTGGTTGATATCGGCGGCGAGGACACCAAGATTTCCACCATCGCACTGAACGAGGCCGAGCTATTCGACAACGCCATGAACACCAAGTGCTCAGCGGGAACCGGTAGCCTGATGGATACGCTCAGCACCATGTTCGGCCTTCGATCCGTGGCCGATGCGCAGGCACATGCTTTCAGCGCTCCGCAATCTTTCAGTATCAATGCAACCTGTGCCGTGTTCCTGATGGAAAACGCCAGCAAATTGCAGGCACAGGGTGTGCCGCGTGACGAAATCCTTGCATCAGCGAACTGGGCGATCGTGGAGAACATGGCACGCACGCTGTGGAGCCAGCTGGATCTGCCGGCCAACGCGGTGGTGTTGTTGCACGGCCAGACCATGTTGTCGGACCCGCTGCCGCTGGCGGTTACCCACCGCCTTCGCTCCTACATCGGTGCCGATATTCATGCCCTGTTGCCGCCGCATCCCGGGCATCGGGCCTGTATTGGCCTTGTTCGCAGCCTGCAGCAGGCAGCGGTACCAGGCGTTATTAATATTTGCCTCGACGATTTGCTCGAGGCCCATTTCGCCAAACGCATGATCCAGTGCAAGGGCAAGGTTTGCGGTGATCCGCAGGCCCGCTGCAACCGCTGTGCGTTGCGCTGGCAGGGCGACGACGGTCGCAAGATCGCCTTCACGGTGGGCGGATGCACGGCCATAAATGAACTCATCTCGCGCAAGGGGCAGAAAAAAGAGAACCGGCCGCGTGATTCATACAAGGAGATATGGGACTTTATCGACGGCCACCACCCGCGCAGCGATGATCCGCGGCGCCTGGTTATCCCGCGCAGTTTTGCAGTCTCCGAATGGGCCTATTTCCTGTCCCGTATTTTTGCTCCACTGGGTATCCCGGTGCACGTGGACAACGTGCGTGACAGTGACCTGGCCGACGCACAACCCCAGTTCAACGTCGACTGCTGCGCCCCCCAGATGGGCGCGGTTGGGCAGTTCCAGCGACTTGCCAGGGAACCACATGGCATGATCCTGGCCCCACAGATAGAGACCTTGCCCACGGGTGGAGTGAGTCGCGGACTCACCTGCAGTACCAACCAGGGCGGGGTTGCAGTGGCCAGTAATCTGGCTATGGACGCACACCCCGATGCCCGTTTTCACCTGTTTAATTTCGCCATCGACGAGCTCGATGCGGGCCTGTTAAGCGACCAGTTTCTGCTCGGACTGGAACCCGTATTTCGCTATTACGGGAATACTCCTGATGCAAAAACCCTAGAAAATATCGTTGCCAGGGCCATCGAGGAACATTTGCAGTTGCGTCAGGCGGCAGCGGATTTCGCCGCGGACCTCGCCGAAAACGCACTTGCCGAGGGGCACCAGGTGGCATTGGTCGTGGGGCGCGAATACGTCCTGAACCCCGGCATTTACGACAGCCACATCCGCCGCCTGTTGCGTGATCGTCAGATGGCAGTGATTCCCTCTTACGTGCTGGACATGGAGCTAGACCCGGAGTTCGCCCATGTGTACTGGCGTAATCCCCATTTTATCCTGACAGCGCTGAACGCGGTTGCACATCGCAATCTGCATACTCGCCTGCGGCATGCTCGCCTGCAGTCCCTGTTTCGTCGCATCGAGGAGGATCCCTCGGGGGCCATGTTGCCGGTGGTCCAGGTATCGACCTTCAGTTGCGGCCCCGATAGCATCATTACGCATTACGTTGCCGAGATAATGAAGCAGCGGCCGTTCCTGTTAATTCAGTCCGACGCCGTACTCAAGGAGCTTGCACATCTCGAGAATCGCGTCAATACCTACGTCATGCAACTCGAGCAGGGGTTGCACGACAAGCTGGGACTGGATAGCAGGCAACCCTTCGAGATCAGGACCCTCGACGAGCTGATTTCACATGAACCCGTGAACCGCGATACCGACGTGCTGTGCCTGCCGACCCTGGGCGATAATCGAGCCCTGACCGCGGTATTTCGTGCGGCTGGTTACACCTGCCTCGACAACTATTCCGAGCAAACCTATGATCTGCAGACGCTGGTAAAAAGCGGACGCAAAGCGGCGGGCCAGGCGGTATGTACTCCCCTGGCGGCACTTTATTCAGACCTGAGAAATGGGGTAGACGAATTCGCACGCCGCAAGGCGGCTGGCGATCCCGAATTCGCCGACAAGCGGCGCCTGGTGTTAATCGATACCCAGGGTTCCGGACCCTGCAGGCAAGGTCAGTATCCCGGCTTGCACCGGCTCTTTTTCAAGAAATCTGCGCCGGACGAAAAACTCAACCGCAGCTGCAACAGCATGCCCGGCGGCACGCTGTTTGAGTTCATGCTGCTGGAGGAGAAAGATGGTTACCAGGGCGGCTTTCCGGACTGGATAATGCTGCGAATTTACCAGGGACTCATATTGAAGGGGGTTTTGCAGGGTATCCTGTTCAGTGCCGGGGCGGCCTGCCGCGATTACGCCGAGTACCAGCGCTTCATCGCTGATTTCCGCGCACTGGAAGGTGAAATCTACCAGCTGCTGGAGGATTTTAGCGGTCCGGGTCGCTTCAGTCGGTGGCTGTTAGCGTTGTTGGGCAAGAATACGCTCCCGAGCATTCCAGTCATGTACTTCGCTTACCGTGGGCACGGCCGGGAGTTCCTCAAACCGCTGAAGCGCTTTGTAGCAAAATGGAAAATCCTGAAGCCTCGATCAGAAAACGGGCTGAAGATCCTGATTACCGGTGAGGGCTACATGCGTCTCGCCCAGGCCGAGGAAATCTTCTTTATCCTGCTGGGGGAAATGGGATTTCGCCGCTTCGATTTGCATGTGTCGCCAGCGATGTCCTACATGGAAGTGATTCTCGAAGAAGCCGAGGAAGTCTGCCGTACCGAATTGGACGTCGCCCGTGCAAGGCAAGCACGGCTCGGGAAAAACGATGCTGACACTACCAGGCGGCGCAGTGCGAAGCGCAAAATACGAATGCTCAGACTGTTCCGTGGAATGTGGCGTAATGTTCTTGCTCGACCGCTATACCGCGCGAGTGGGCTTGAAATGCCGGCGCCGATCAGCCAGATGATCGAGGCGTCGCGCGAGTTGTTGCCCACCTACCGTCCCATCGGTGAACTCGCACCCTATATCGGCGAGACGCTGGTCGAACTTCGACATGGCACCGATGTGGTCCTGAACGTGGCTCCGAGCGGTTGCATGGTTTCCATCATGGGCGAGGTTCTGACACCGAGCATAATGCATGCTCAAGACGTTGGGCCGGGCCGCATCCAGACGCTACTGTCGGCTGAGGGTGACATTGACCGGGAAGCACTGACGCTCGCGGTTCTGAAGGCGACGGGGCCGCAGCGTTACTACCAGCTTCACGCAAGCTAAAGAATGAGAAAGGCCGCTTTGCTGAATCCCAAATCAGTCATTTGGGTCTAGATGCCCAATGATTTAACAGATACCAATCCTGGTGATTTTCGATTCAAGACCTGGCGGCTGGTGGTATCTCCATACGCGGGAACTTTGAAACAAAAAACCCGCCGGAATCGATCCGGCGGGTTGTGTGGTCCTGGCGCAAGATTCCGCCTGGTCGGACCCACACCATGCGCAGAACAGGCGGTCGGGTATGACCCGCGCCAGGAATTACAGGGCAGCGTCGAGCTCGGGTACGGCCTCGAACAGGTCTGCCACCAGGCCGTAATCGGCGACCTGGAAGATCGGTGCCTCGCTGTCGTTGTTGATGGCGACGATGACCTTGCTTTCCTTCATGCCGGCGAGGTGCTGGATCGCACCGGAGATACCTACCGCGATGTACAGATCCGGTGCGATGACCTTGCCGGTCTGGCCGACCTGGAGCTCATTCGGCACAAAGCCGGAATCGACCGCGGCACGCGAGGCACCCACCGCTGCGCCCAGCTTGGCGGCCACTGAATGCAACATTGCGAAGTTGTCGCCGGACTGCATGCCACGACCGCCGGAAACGACGATCTTGGCCGAGGTCAGATCGACCTGGTCATTGTTGGAGAGCGCCTGCGACACCCAGCTGGACAGCCCGGCGTCCACGCCGCCGCTGATCGCTTCGATGCTGGCAGAACCACCTTCGCTTGCCGCGGGTTCGAACTTGATGGTGCGCACGGTGATCATCTTGATGGTATCCGCAGATTGTACCGTGGCCAGCGCGTTACCCGCGTAGATCGGGCGCACGAAGGTATCAGGCGATTTGACTTCGACGATCTCGGAAATCTGCGCCTTGTCGAGCAGCGCTGCCGCGCGCGGCATGACGTTCTTGCCGAAGGTGGTGGCCGAGGCCAGTACGTGACTGTATCCCGTGGCGACCTCGACGATCAGGGATGCCAGATTTTCCGCCATGTGATGTGCGAATTTCGCATCATCGGCAACTTTTACCGAACTGACGCCGGCGATTTTAGCGGCAGCTTCAGCGACAGAGGCACAGTTTTCACCCGCCACCAACAGGTCGATATCGCCACCGATTTGCTGCGCCGCGGTGACCGCGTGCAGGGTTGCGGCGCCGACTTCGTTATTGTCGTGTTCGACGATTACCAGATTTGTCATGATTAAATCACCTTCGCTTCGTTGCGCAGTTTATCGACCAGCTCACTGACACTGCTGACAATGACACCGGCGGCACGGCCTTCCGGCTCCTCGACTTTGAGCGTCGTCAGGCGATTGGCGGTGTCGAGCCCGAGGCTCGCGAGCTCGATTTTATCCATCGGCTTGCGCTTGGCTTTCATCACGTCAGGTAACTTGACGTAACGCGGCTCGTTGAGACGCAGATCGGCGCTCATCACCGCCGGCATCTTCACCTGGATAGTCTCGAGGCCGGCGTCCACCTCGCGGGTTACGGTCGCCATGTCACCGTCGATCTTGATTTGTGAACAATAGGTTGCCTGCGACCAGCCCAGCAGCGCCGACAGCATTTGCGCGGTCTGGTTGGAGTCGTCATCGATGGCCTGCTTGCCGGCGATCACCATGCCAACCCCTTCCTGCTCGGCAATCTGCTTCAGCACCTTGGCGATAGCGAGCGGCTCCAGCATCTCCTCGGTAACGACCTGGATCGCACGATCCGCACCCATGGCGAGACCATGGCGCAGGGTTTCCTCGGTTTTACCGCCACCGACCGAGGCCACGATAATTTCCTCGACGACGCCGGCTTCACGCAGGCGCAACGCCTCTTCCAGCGCATTTTCACAGAAAGGGTTCATGGTCATCTTGACGTTCGCCAGATCGACACCCGATTCATCCGCTTTGACGCGCGCCTTGACCTGGGGGTCGAGCACGCGTTTCACACATACCAGTATTTTCATTACGCTCGCAACTTTTCGTTGTTGTGACCGCAATGGGATTCCGCGATCACCGTGGTTTTATAACTCTCCGAAAAAGACATTTTCGAACTCGGAACCCAAGCCCCATTCGAAGGCGCGATATTCTATCGACATTCCCCCTGGAATCAAGCAACAGGGCTTCTCCAGACGCAATGTATCCATCACTAGCTCGGCACAGGATTTGCTACCCGCGGGCCACTATATACCTGCCCGAACCCGGCGCCGATTCGCTGCACACCATCAACAACGAAGCGCTCAAATCCCTGACGAACCGATCGATTTTATCACAGCACTGGCGCGAGTAAAAATTGCGAGCGACTGCCGAATGCCTATTTGCGCCATGGATCATATCCCATGACTTGACGGAAAAAAACGGCGGCCCGGGTTCTCGAAAATGGCTGCAAAAAGCAATCGCCGGATGTTTAACGTCGGCTTTGGGTCAAGGCGAATATCGTTTGAGACATCGGGTATCTGCATTTCATAGCTGGCCTGTTTCCCTGGGTCGTTTCCCGCGCATGCATTGATGTCAGTGGGTGAATATCTGGAAAGAGAAGTGAAGTAAAAGTTGACAAATCTTGAATTTGGGATAATATTCCCAAATATGGATATCAACCCATACCACTCAATGTTTAGCTCAATGACCCGCGGAGGTCCGAAAATGAACAACAACACAATGATTACAGCTGGCTTCAGAAGCTGTGTAATGACAGGGTTACTCGCGCTTCTCGTCGCCTGCGGTGGCGGAGGCAGTTCTGGCAGCGCCAACAACTCAGAAACCGTGGTTGCCAAGGGTGTCATTACCCAGCTCGGCAGTA
>Ga0316187_10003049_pt1 | contig 14572 bp, 12 predicted proteins | sample CroRivburrow1_MG_FD_204927 | JGI IMG/M metagenome (GOLD analysis project Ga0316187, IMG submission 204927) | Coastal sediment microbial communities from Maine, United States - Cross River worm burrow 1 | ecosystem: Environmental > Aquatic > Marine > Coastal > Sediment | place: USA: Maine... | reverse complement strand
CTTCTTCGCTCCATCCGTATCATCTCTTCTACCCGTCACACCCGCTACCAGCGAGCTGGGTCCCCAAAGTTCATGCTTATAGACAAGCTCAAGATCAGCACCCAAGACATCAGTGCCTGGGTTATCATTGATAGCCCCCGTGACGGGGTGGATATGGTCCCAGGTGTTGAAATAGAGTCGTGGTTTGAAGGTGAAATCTCCCCACTCTTTTTCATAGCGGGTGTTGAAGAACCAGATGGTTGAGTAACGGCCACTGTGTTTCCAGGCATCGCCGTTATCGGTCTGCTTACCGTCCTTCTTATACTCATCAAACTGTGCTGCATTCATGGTTCCAGCCAGTTCGATATCTGCTTCAGAGTAGCTCAGCTCTGTCTCCAGAGTGGCGCCATCATCAAACATCAGGCCATGCTTCAGGCTGATCTGTTGGGATTCATAACCGTTCCATTCGCGCCAGTTATTATCAGCAGCACGATGAGAAGCTGTGATGCGGTAGGCGTTGGATTCATTAATTTCACCTGCAATTCGCACGTTGAAATTCTCAGTACCTTCTTCGCCCAAGCCAACCTTTACACGGTTGCCTTCAGTATCAAAAACAGACTTGGAGATGATCTGAACCGTGCCACCTGCTGACCCAGCGCCATACAGTGAGCCTGGCCCTTTAGCGATTTCAATACGCTCAATATCCTGGGTATCTATGAAGTCAAAACGTGTGAAGCTGTCCGGGTCTGTCATAGGTACGCCATCGCGCATTACCTGAATCTCACGTACCCCATAGCGAGCCTTTTGACCTGCACCACGGATAATAAAGCGGTTGCTATAACCGCCGCTGCCAGACTCAATCAACACGCCCGGCGTGCCTTGAATGGCCTCTTTGATGTTGAGCATGTTGGAAGCTTCAATGCGCTGCTCATCAATAACTGCAATAGAGCTTGAGACCTCTTTAGTGCCACGTTCAATTCGTGATGCGGTCACGCTGATGGCGTCCAAAGAGTTTGTATCAGAGGTATCAGCGACCTCGGCTGATATAGCTATGTTACTGCCACCTAAAGTAGCTATTGCTGTGCCCAATATTGCAATGCGCACCGCATAATGAAGTTCTGTTTTTTTCATGCCCTAACAACCTTAATTTATATATTAATGGCACACATCAACATGGCGGAAATTAGTAGCGGTGTTATCGCTACATAAAAAAGCTATCCATAGAAGATGTGAGAAATATAAAGACACTCGCTTATTGAGTGACTTGTGAAATTCAATTGAGCCGGCATTGAAATGCAGAGAAGCACTTCAAAAGACTGCAATCAGAATCTGGGTGGTGTGTCTGTTGTTAACAGAAATTTTGACTGTATGACATCACACCATCATTTCAGTAGCAGATCTTACGTATGAAGATAAACGCTGAAAATGTGGTTAATTGCCGCGTGGCAGTTTGTCGCAGAAATGCAGCTATAACTATATACAGTTATCTGTATTTTTAATGCGCTTTAAGTACAACTACTGATAGCTATGAATACTGAACAGCTAAAATAAGATTATGTTTGATCAAGAAAAGCCAGCCACTGTTTTGCACTGTTAGCTGTCTTTCTATATTCTTTTGCTTGTTGAAATGCAGTGCGGGCCTTATCCAGTGAATGCGTTTCGTGCCGTACAATGCCCAGTAGCATCCAGGCTTGTCCTGTGTTGGCAGCACTCAGTTTCCCATCACTGATGATTGACTTTAGTGTTTTATCGGCATCGCTCCAGCGTTGAGATTCCATGTAGAGTTGAGCGAGGCGCAGCCCTAACTGTGGATTTTGCAACATGGCCTTGGCTTTTTCCAGTGCCGCTACTGCTTTGTCGCTCTCTCTCGCCAGCAGCCAGGCATTGGCGGCATGTTCCCAGTTCTTCTCTGTCTTCTCGATATGTCCACGCTTCATCTCATTTCCAATGATGGTTGCTGCTTTGAAGGGTGCATTGAGATGTAGATAGAGTTGGGCAAGGTTGAGCAGCTCCTGTTCGGTTTCAATATGACCGTGTAGGTAGGCCAGCTCCATCGTGGCAAGGGCAGCAGGATAGTTCTCCTGCATCAATTGAATTCCTACCAGCTGACGCCAGTAGTTTGGACGATCAGGAAAACGTGCCAGCATGGTATGCAGCAGGGTGGCGCACTGGTCATATTTTTTCAGTTCGTTGTAAGCCCCCAACAGGCTCTGATACCAGCTCTCCTTCGGCTCGGCTGTCATCTCAATGGCTGTGCGCAGTGGCTTGATGGCATTCTGATAATGTGTCAGCTGCAGATGGGCTGTAGCCAGCATGACATAAGCTTCAGCCTGTGGCTTTTCTACTTGGGCAAACCAGCTCTTCAGCAGATCAATGGCCTCTGCAAAATCTTCGGTGGCCATATAGAGACGGATCAGATTGTAGTGCGCCTGCTGCTGAGGTTCAGCAGGGAGGGCGTTCAACTCAATGCAGCGTTTGAGATGAGGAATGGCGGCAGCATAGTCTTCTTGTCCGATGTAGGCATGGGCAAGGCTCTGTTGCACAATGGCCTGCTCGTAGGGCTTCTCTTGCAACTGGGTCAGTAGCTGTTTGAGGCTGCTGATTGCCTGGGCAGATTTGCCTTTCTCCTGTGCTTCCTGAGCCGCTATCAGCACCTTGTAGGTCTGCTGAGAGAGCATCTTCTTTTTTTCGGCTGCCTGAGCGTTACAGGCAAAACAGAGCAGCAGGATAAGTATGCAGTGTCTCATTTATGCTTTACCGCTCAGCTCAAAATTGATCACTTGATCTGCGCGTGTTGCCACCGGTTTTCCGTCGGTGATCCGGGGTTTGAATTTCCATTTTAGAATGGCCTGAAGAGCAGCTCTGTCGAAGATTCCTTTGGGTTTGGCATCAACCACCACGGCATCTTTAACACTGCCCTGTTCGGTGATGATGAAAGAGACCTTTACCCAGCCTTCGATCTTTTTGCGCTCCGCCCGATAGGGGTAGCGAGGAGGGATGCGGGAGAGCACCATGAAATCGCGGTCCGGTGTCCCCTGTGCCACTGCGCCAATATAGGGGCCATCGAATTTCATGTTAGACATGCTCAGTTCCGGCATGGCCATAGCGATTTGTGGCGCTCTGGCGACCGGCTTGGCCACGGCCAGCTCCATCTCCGGTATCTGGGGTGGTTGTTCGGGTGGCGGTGGCTCTTCGGGTTTTTCGCGCTGTTTAAGGCGGGTCTCTGATTGCTGCTTCAGCCGCACAAACTCCATCACCGGACGCTGGGATTTCATCGCTCCCACATTGTCATCATTGATGACCATCAGCTGCATCAGCCACAGCAGTGTCAGGGCGATTAAAATGCCGCCAACCGCTGAAAATGCCAGTCTGAAAAAATAGGCGGCTGTTGGCATTATTGGCCTTCAGCGGCAATGGCGACATCGGTGATGCCCGCCATCCTCACCTGGTCCATGACGCGTACCAGCAGGCCGATCTGTGCCTGCTTGTCGCCCTGTATTACCACGCTGCTCTCCGGGAACTCGGCGCGCAGCCGTTCGATATTTGCGCGAACCGCCCGCACATCCACGGCGCGGTTGTCGATCCAGATCTCGCCATTGGGACGAATGGCGATCAGAATATTGGCAGACTCCTGCTGCTTCGCGGTGTTGGCATTGGGCCGGTTGACCTCTACGCCAGCTTCTTTAACAAAGGAGGTGGTCACCACAAAGAAGATCAGCATGATGAAGACCACATCCAGCATCGGGGTCAGGTTGATCTCCGAATCTGCACTGTTGCTGTTGTGTGTACGATGCCGGCGCATGGCTATTCCTGTGTTTGATTAAGCAAGTACGAGATGGTGGGTCAGCTTCTCGATCCGGCGCTCCACCTTGCGCTTCAGACCCGCGCTGAAGTAGAGGCCGGGCAGTGCGACCATCATCCCCGCCATGGTGGGGATGGTGGCTTGATAGATGCCGGAAGCCATGGCGCGGGCGTTGCCGGTGCCGAGTATGGCCATCACATCAAATACCCCCATCATGCCGGTCACGGTGCCGAGCAGCCCCAGCATGGGACAGAGGGCGACCAGCATGCGAATCAGCGACATACCGCGATTTAGTCTGATCTTGGCATCGGCAATCATCGCCTCGCGGATGCGCACGGCACACCATGAGCTGCGGTCTGAGCGTTGTTGCCATTGAGTAACCATCTGGTTCATTTTGTGGGCGAAGTCGAGCTGGAAATACCAGTAGCGCTCGATAATGAGCGCACCCATGATAAAGGCGACAGCCCCGATGGGCCAGAGCACCGGCCCGCCGGTCTCAAGAAAACGGAGCATGCCATCGAGATGCTCATGCATCTGCGTTTTCTCTCCCAGCGGCGACCAGTCCCAGTGACTGCTCATCGAGTATCTGTACCAGTGCCTGGCTGCGGCTGGCGACCAGGGTGTGCATGAAGAGCAGCGGTATCGCCACAATTAATCCCAGGGCCGTGGTGACCAGCGCTTGGGAGATGCCGTCCGCCATCATTTTGGGGTCACCGGTGCCAAACAGCGTAATGGACTGGAAGGTGGCGATCATGCCTACCACTGTGCCCAGCAGACCCAGCAGGGGGGCGACACCGGCCAGCAGTTTGACCAGCCCTTCGCCGCGCGTCAGGCGGGGCAGCTCGCGCAGGATGGCTTCGTCTATTTGTAGTTCCAGGTTGCCTGGGTCGGCCTCGTTGTTCTCATTTGCAACAGCCAGGATGCGCCCAAGTGGATTTTTGCAGGATGGCGTAGCCGGGTCGCTTAGCTGGCGATCAATAGCCCGCCCCGTGATTGTCAGATAGACAAGTCTAACAACGACGATGAGAAAGCCAATGGCACCCAAAGCCAGGATGACGTAACCCACAACACCACCTTGCTGGATTCTCTCGGCCAGATCTGGTGTTTCGACCAGCAGGCCCAGCAGCACGCCACGGGTGGGGTCTATTGCTGCAGCGCCATCGGCCTGACTGCCCAATGTGATTTGATCGGGCTGGCGAGCCAGCACCACAAAGCGGCCGGTCTCGGTTTGATAGGTGAGATAGCGCCCCTGTGCCTGTGCAGTGAAGAGCCCGACGCGGATCACCTCCTGCTCGCTGGTCCGCCCGTCGGTGTCAATGACCGGGGCAGGGAAACGCACCACCCGGCCGGATTCGACGGTCTCCTGCTGCACCAGATACCAGAGCTTCTCCAGCTCGCTGATGTTTGGCAGCTTCTTGCTTTCGCCGAGGGTTTGCAGCCAGCGGGTGCGCTCCCGATATTGGGCAGAGACCAGGGATTCGCTGATTAAAGCGGAGAGATCCTTGGCTGATTGGCGCACGGTGCCGAAGACCTCGCCGAGGTCACCGGTCTGGCGTTTCAGCTCTCCTTCAAGTTCGGTCAGCGCTTTCTCATTGTTATCAAATGCGGTGCGCAGTTGTTCGCTACGTTTACGCTCGGCTGCCAGCTGTGCCTTGAGTTGTGCCAGCAGCTTTTTTTGATCGGTTTGCTCTGCCAGGAAGCGCTGCTCGCGCTCGTGTCGCACAGCGGCCTCTTGTTGCTGGGTTTTTTGCACCTGTTGCAGCAGCTGGTCGAGATGGTTTGCTGGTGCGGCAGAGAGCCATGCAGGCCAGCTGATGGCGATGAGTAAAAATAGGGTAGTACGCATCATGGCGCCACCGCCTGTGCCGTTGGGACGGGCAGGTAGAGCAGGTCGGGAGCCGACTGCTTGCGGGCGATGCGCAGCCCTTTGCGGATGGGCAGCTTGTAGTCGTCAGCCAGTGTTTGCCAGCCGCCTGCGGCTGTATCCCACTGGCCCACCTCCAGGCGATCCAGTGTCTGATAGTAGAGGCCGACCCGGCCAATGCGCAGAAAATCAACGGTGCGGGTGCTGTTGTTTGTATTCAGCTCGCCCCGATAGGCCTCGATGGTGCGACCGTACTCCATCTCGATCTGATAGGCTTCCAGCACCCGGCGGTATTTTTCGCCGATGCTCACGTCGGCTCTATCCATCAGCTCTTGCAACTGTGTCACCCGCAGCTGTCGCTCTTCGGGCAGAAAGGGGTGATCCACTGCAACAAATTCCTGCAGTGAATTCACCATGCGCAGCATCAGTGGAACAATCTCACGCTGGGTGGCCTCCAGATTGCTCATCTGTTCCTGAATCGATTGCTTCTCTTCCTGCTGGGAGTTAACCAGTTTCTGTAGCTGGGTGTTGTAGGTCTGTAGTACTTCAAGTTCACGGCTCAGCTGTTGGTACTCTTCCAGCATGATGCCGGTTTTGTCGTTCAGCCCCTCAATACGCGTCTGGGTTTTAGCTTCCTGCTGATTGTTCAGAGTGCTGGTGGCGATAGAGGCTTTGAGCGGATCCTCAATGGCTCCGGCCACAGTGCTGAATATCATGGCCAGCACGGCGGCTGCCATGCCGGGCCAGCAGTGATGCGGGACTTCTATCTCGGGTGATTTACTCAATGTGTTTGCTCCCGGCAATAAACTGTTTCAATAGCTCTAAACTCAGTGCGCCGCTTTTGCCGATCCGCTCGTGGCTGGCATCATAGAAGTAGGCTCTAGGCAGTTCTCCGTACCAATTGGGATCGATACGGTAACGCAGACGCTCGGGAAAATTGTCAGAAAAAAGCCAGCTTTCGGCATTTGCTAATCCGCTTTGTTTTAATACCTGCTGTGCTTCTTCGGCATAATCTGCACCGTCGGTTGAGACAAGCACCAGACTGCCCGGCGTGAACTGTGAGTAGAGTTGCCCAATATGCTTCAGCTCTTTCAGGCAAGGTGGGCAATCAATTGACCAGAGTACCAGTAGAAAAGGTTGCCCGCTGCGGGCGGCTGTAATCTCTTCAAGACTCTCGCTGGTAAAGGGCTGAAGCCCCGCCATTACAAGTCCCGGCAGGCAGAGCAGAAACAGCAGGCTGCCTTTGCAAAAATTATTTGTGAACATCGGTAGGTACGGGGATCAGACGATAACCTTCGGTGCGGGTGTGCCAGGAGGCGAAAAGGTCATTTCCACGATTGATTAAAATAGGGAAATCAGAGCCATCAGCGGTCTCTGCCAGAGTGTGTGGGGCAGACCAGTTGGCTCCTTCATCATGGGAGCTTTTTATCCGCAGTTCAGTGGCTATGCCATTGAATGATTTCCAGGCGGTAAAGACTACGCCTGAACTGACGGCGACCTGCGGCCGTGAGGCGGTGCTGGCATTATCTATAGTGTGCTGAATATCGAGGCGTTGATCCGCCAGATCAAAACGGCCATACATAATGCCCTTGTTTTTCTCTCCCTGGGTAAACCAGGTCATGTGAACTTTATCTTTGTCGCCCAGTGCCAGATCGGGGCCGTGATGAGGGCAACCCTCAACCATCCAGCCGTCATCGGTTGCACGAACCGGTTCACCACTGATGGGTTGGGTGTCTGCGCTTAGTCGGGCGATGGCGTGATCCCGGATATTGCCCGGATAGACATGCCGCCACAGCGTTATCATCTGGCCGTTGCTATCCGGGGTCATGGCAACACGGCAGCATTCACAGCTGTGGTCAGCCACCTTGCGATTGAAGGCGAAGCTCTCTCCCCGGTTTTCTGACAGGGCATAGTAGATTGCTGCGCCAGCGTAGTTCTGTTCCGCTTTTTTGGCAGCGGCCAGATCGCGCTTGTCGACCCAGCTGATGTAGATGCGCCCCTGACTATCGACGGCCATCGATTCGAAGCGGTGGCTGATGGGGGCAAGATCATCATTGACGGTGAGTGGCTCATCAAAATGTTTGGCGCCATCCAGTGACCGGGTAAAGCGGATGTGCCCGGCAAAACGCCCAGGGGCCTTTTGGCTCCAGGAGATGTAGATTTCACCCTGAGCGCCAAAAACCAGTTTGGGCCGGTTCTCGCCATCGTGATAGATCTCTTCGGCCACCCGGTTGACGGCGATGGGTGGTGCAAAGGTCTGCCCCAGGTCATCAGAATGAGTTACATAAAGGTGATTGTTCTGCACAAACACTAGCCACAGTTTTCCATCTTTATCAAAGGCGGGCGTGGGGGTTAGTCCGCAGTTGGGGGATGGCAAAACTGAGCTGCCCTGACATGCCTCAAGTAGACTGTGTGTTGGTGCATGTTTATGTTTGGCAGCCTGAACGGCTGACAGGGCCAGCAATAATGCCAGCCCTGTCAGCCATTGGGTGGCTGCTTTTTTCAGGTTTGATTTAGAAATCAATGCTGCCTTCCAGGTAGACCGAACGCTTTGGCCATGGATGGGCAACAAAGGCCTCTTCATCGGTCACGTTATCAATACCAAAGCCAATGCGGCTGTCGTCGGTTGGGCGGAAGTTAACCTTCAGATCAACAAAGGTGTAGCTGTCCTGCGCGCCGTAGACGTTGTCTTTGTCATCGGTGTTATCCAGCCGGCCGTAGCTGTTGGCGGCATAGCGGACACCGGTAGAGACATCCCACATATTGTTGATATGGTAGGTTAGCAACAGGTTGCTGCGCCAGTCTGGCATGCGTGGGAAGTCATTGCCCTCGGTGCTGGGGTTGCGATCATTTTTCTCAACTTCACTCTCGGTGTAGGTGACGTTGAAGCGTACATCCACAGGGCTGTTGAAGACATTGCTCTGTTGTACGATCAGTTCGGCACCGGAGGTATCTACTTCATCAACCGCCAGGAAGGTGGTGTTGCCTGATGCAATATCCTCCTGGTTGAAGATGACATCATCCACCTCTTCGTAATAGAGATTAATGCGTACGAAACCGTCGGGGATCTCACGCTCAAGCATCAGGTTGTGATGCACGCCGATCTCAGGTTCCAGAGTGGCATCGGCGATAGCAGTGCCACCGGCAGCCTTCTCTTCATTTTTGTAGAGCTCTTCAACAATAGGGAAGCGATAGGCTTTGGCCACGGAGTAGCGGTACTTCCAAGGTCCCTCTGGTGTGAAACCAAGAGAAAATTTAGGGGAGAAGCCGCGCTCGGTGCGGTCACTGTAATCTTCCATATCGCCGCCCCATTTGTAGTAGAAGCCATCCTCCATCTTCCAGCGCTCGTAGCGTGCGCCTAGAGACACGTCCCAGGCAGGGGCAAAGTCATAACCCCATTGGGCAAACAGAGCGTGGGTGACGGTGTCGCCGCCGGTTGAAGTGCGTCGGGAGCTCTTTACGCCTGAGTCATAGTCATTGGAGTTGTAGTCATGAATCTCCAGACTGTAGTGCTCATAGTGGTAGCCTGCTACGAAGTTCATGTCATCACGGCCAAGAAAACGGTCGGTGCGGGATTTGATGTCAAAGGTTTCCCAACCGGTATCTTCCTGCTCTTTCACCCGGCCTGCCGCAGTATATGCAGGGTCATCTGGGTTGCGACTTGAACTGCGAGTCTCATCTTCAAGCACTTCGAAATAGCTGAAATCTGCACTCGCAATCCAGTTGCTGGCACCGAGCGGGCCTTCGATTCCACCACCTACCAGCAAGGTTTCACGGTTTTGATCGCTGACAGCAAAAGGGTTTCCACTCCAGCTGCCAATGGAGAAGCGATCACCATTGAAGATGGCATTGCCGCTCCATACTGGATTGTTTGCATTATCAACAACCCAGGTGTTGGGGTCAGTCTCTTTTTCCCGATCTTCATAGGCAACAGTGATTTTTGCCAACCAGTCACCAAACTGGTATCCCAGCTTGATTTTACTGAGGTCGGTGGTGACCTCTTCTTCACCGCTGTCGCCGTAATAGACAACATCGGTGCTGGTGGAATTTAGATCCCTGTTGCCGCCTGTGACAGTGGTTCCTGCCCCCGGTGCTTTGATTGTTCCTGAAAGAAACTTCTGTGGTTGGCTGTCATTCTCTAGGTGGTTGTGGAACAGATAGAGGCTCAGGTCACCAAACTTATCACCATAGGAGAAGAACTCGCGGTGGCCGGTGGTGTTGTAGTCATGCCCCATATGTTCGTAGTCCTGGCCAAAGATGCTTGCTTCGGCATGGAACTCTTGCTCCTGTGGCAGTTTGGTTTCGATGTTGATGACACCGCCCATGGCGTTGCCACTGTATTCAGCAGAGAAAGGGCCGTAGACCACTTCTACAGCTTGGGTTTCGTCAGAGGAAACCAGTGACCAGCGAGGGGAGCCGTTCCACTGGCTTTCCAATAGGTAGTGTAGTGGCAGGCCGTCAGCATAGACCATGGTGCGGGCGGTCTGAAACATATTGGAACCACGCATGCCCACCACGCCGTTGGAGTCACCCATGTAGCGTTTGCGCACCACCATGCTGGGCTCATACTTTACAAAATCTTCCACTGTTGTAACGCTGATGCTTTCTGCTTCAATGTCGGTGATTCTTGTGCTTGGGCTGGTGTAGTGCGTAGTTGGTGCTTCGCTTGATTTACCTTCCACCACCAACGCATCAAGCTGAGATGTTGCCTCAGTGGCCATCAATAAACAGGGGGAAAGAGCAAGAGAGAGCGCAAGCGCCAGGGGTGTTTTGTTGTTCTTCATGGACTTCAGGCCTTGTGTGATTGAAACCGACAAGTGGCGGTGACCGCCAAATTGGTTTGCGATGCTAGACCCAAAAATAGATGTATGGAATGTGGTTAATTGTCGCGTGACATTTTGCCGCAGGAACTTGCCCCTAATGTGTGGCAGATGGATCAATACTGTTTTTTGATTCTCAAGTAACTGGCAAATCTTGGGATGCCATTGCGGGTTTTGCCAAAGTATTTGTAGGTTATTAGTGAGCCAATGGGTGGTGGATGCTTCCGCTCGGCATGACTGAAGCCTGTGCCAATTCTAAAGCGTAAGCCATCCTCTGTTTCAACTAGCAAAGCGCCTAGCATATTGAGGAACTTTCCTTTGCCAGGTATGTGTTTGAGGACACGAGCCTCGGTATCTTGGTATAGCTTTACCTTTAACAGCTTGTCTGTGCGTCCGGAGCGATAGTGTGATGCGCCATGATGCAACATTAGGCCTTCTCCACCAGCGGCAGTGATCCTATTTAGATGTGCCATGAGTGCTGTATGGTCTTTTATGCGGAACTGCTTGATCAACTGGATATAGGGGGCGTTCAGGTTGTTGAATAGCTTTTTCAATATATTGATGCGTTGAGCAAAAGTTGCATTGGAATCTGGCAGGTCAAATACCATGTATTTAACCTGTTTCCACCGTGGGTTGTTTTGAGTCTCTGTTCTTACAATGCTGATCAACTGCTCAAAGGTTGATCGCCCTATCCATAGCTCTCCGTCCAGTGGATGATCAGGAAAGCCCGCTGTAAACCAGCTTGGTGCTGGATAGACATTGCCCTGGCGCGATAGCAGTTGGTGTCCGTCCCAGTAGGCTCTTACGCCATCCAGTTTTTCACTGGCCCAGTATTGGCTGACATCAATGCCCTCTTGGTAGACATTGGCATGCATAAGCCCCGGAGGGGAGGCCTGGATATGAGGGGAGAAAGCAGAGAGCATGACCAGATGCAGCAGAAGCACAGACCAGCGAGGTATGTTCATGCTCGAGTATTTTTGGTTTTGTACATCCATGTCACAAAGCAGATAGGTAGTGGGTTAGGTGGGTGGGTCCGGTGAGTAGTTGTCTGGAATCAGTATGGTTGGCTTTTTTTGTGTCTTGTCATCTGATTGGGGGAAGTCGATGGTGTAATGCAGACCACGGCTTTCCCGTCGGCGCTGGGCGGAGCGGATGATGAGGTCTGCAATGTCTACCAGGTTGCGCAGTTCGAGCAGGTCATTGGTTACGCGAAAATTGCCGTAGTACCAGCGTATCTCGTGGCGCAGCAGGTTTAGTCGGCGCTTTGCCCGTTCAAGTCGCTTGTTGCTGCGGACGATGCCGACATAGTCCCACATGAAGTGCCTTAGCTCCTCCCAGTTATGGGCGACCACTACCTCCTCATCTGAGTCGGTAACCCGGCTTTCATCCCATTTTGGTGCTATGGGCGGTTTTGGTGTGTTTGGCAGGCGTTGCTGGATATCTTCACAGGCGAGCTGTCCGAAGACCAGACACTCCAGTAGTGAGTTGCTGGCCATGCGGTTAGCGCCATGCAGGCCGGTGTAGGCTGTTTCACCAATGGCATAAAGGCCTGTCACATCGGTTTGCGCATGGTGGTCAGTGATCACGCCACCGCAGGTGTAGTGGGCTGCAGGCACGACAGGGATAGGCTCACGCGTGATGTCGATGCCAAACTTGAGGCAGTGTGAGTGAACGGTCGGGAAGTGCTCCTGGATAAATTCGGCTGATTTGTGAGAGATATCGAGATAGACGCACTCAATACCAAGACGTTTCATCTCATGGTCGATGGCGCGGGCCACGATGTCACGTGGCGCCAACTCTGCACGCTCATCAAAGTCTGGCATGAAACGGCTGCCATCGGGGCGTTTCAGGTATGCTCCCTCGCCACGCAGGGCCTCTGTAACAAGGAAAGATTTGGCTTTGTGGTGATAGAGGCAGGTTGGGTGGAACTGGATGAATTCCATGTTGGCAATCCTGCAGCCTGCACGCCAGGCCATGGCTATGCCGTCACCGGTGGCGACATCAGGGTTGCTGGTGTAGAGATAGACCTTGCTGGCGCCACCTGTGGCAAGCACCACGATACGGGCATTGAAGGTCTCAACATGCTCTGTCTCAAGATTCAGGATATAGGCGCCGGTGCAACGGTTGGGTGTATCTTCCTGCTTGTCGCCGGTGATGAGGTCAATGGCGATATGATGTTCAAACAGCTCTATGTTTTCACGGTTTCTGGTCTGCTGTTCCAGCGTGGTTTCAACGGAGTGGCCGGTAGAGTCAGCAACGTGGATGACCCGGCGGTGTGAGTGTCCGCCTTCACGTGTCAGATGGAAGCCGGAGCTGGATGTTGCCTCCTCTTCCCGAGTGAATTGAACGCCTTCTTCCAGCAGCCAGTGGATATTTTCTGGGCCATTCTCGACCACCCGTTGCACGGTCGCTTCATCACAGAGCCCGGCTCCAGCGGTTAGGGTGTCGGCCACGTGGGAGGCGATGGAGTCTTGCTTGTCCAATACTGCAGATATGCCCCCCTGCGCGTAGAGTGTATTACCTTCGTTCAAGCTGCGTTTGGCAATAACGGCGATGCGGGTCTCGGTTGGAAGACGCAATGCCAAGCTCAGCCCGGCGGCGCCACTGCCTATAATCAGTACATCGTGCAGATAATTATTTTCCATAGGTGTGACAGCTGTTTACCGCGGGGCCAGATTAAAGCCATAATCCGCTAATGAAAGAATATTTGGGCCGAATGCTCATCCTATCGCAATTAAGAGCTTTCGAGAACAAATGTTGTCACAGATACGAACTAAACTGGTTATAAATGGTCAACCCTTCTGTACTGAGAAAATTGCTTGCTTCTATCCGGAAAGGAGTCTCGGATGAGTGAGCGTGAGATTGATCAGGAGTTGATACTCCGGGTGCAACGTGGTGATAAGCGCGCCTTCGATCTGCTGGTTCTCAAATACCAGCAAAAGGTTATCAATCTTATCTCACGCTATGTCCGTGACAGCAGTGAGGCTCAGGATGTCGCTCAGGAGGCGTTCATAAAGGCCTACCGTGCGTTACCGAGATTTCGAGGTGATAGTGCTTTCTATACATGGCTGTACAGGATCGCTATCAATACGGCAAAAAACCACATCGTTTCTCAAAGCCGTAGACCTCCCAGTAATGGCGTGGAAACGGAGGTGGCAGAACAGCTGGATGTAGGAGTGCGTCTGCAGGAGCGTGCAACACCAGAGAACTTCCTGCTGGAAGAGGAGATTGGGAAGACCGTGCGCGCGGCGATTGATGACCTTCCGGATGATCTACGCACGGCTATAACCCTGCGAGAGCTGGAAGGCCTCAGTTATGAAGAGATTGCAAACACCATGTCGTGTCCGGTAGGGACGGTAAGATCCAGGATATTTCGGGCACGTGAGGCAATTGATGCCAAGCTAAAACCCTTGCTTGAACCTAGTTGAATGTTGAGCTGAATGATGACTGAAAATATTCGCGAACAAATTTCGGCCATGCTGGATGATGAGTTATCCCAGCATGAGATGAGCCAAACTGTCGATCAGCTGAGTGAGCAGGAGCAGCTGCGGGACACTTGGGACCGCTATCACTTAATCAGTGATGTGATCCGTGGTGAAGCGGGAGATAGAACCGCTCCCAGTCTTGCTGAGCGAATACGGGAGCAGGTAGATGCTGAACCTGCTATTTTGGCGGCGCCAAAGCCCGTCAATACGGCTCCTGCATGGGTGCGCCCACTTGCAGGCACTGCCGTAGCAGCCTCTGTAGCTGTTCTTGCAGTTATGACAGCGCCGCAGTTACTTAACCCTGAAGTAAAAACGTCTCCTCAGGTTGCGATAACCGAGGTAGCAAGTCCAAGCTATGTTCAACTCCCCTCTGTGCCCTCTACCCAGAGTTATCACCAGGCAAACACTCCTCAATACAAAGTACAGCATCGGGTGCGGCCTGTTGTGGTTACCCGGCCAGCTGCCAGATGGTCTGCTCAGCACCCTGGCACACGCTGGAAGAATCTGGTCAAGCCAGCTACAGAGAATAAACTAAATAAATACCTTGTGGATCACAGTGAGTATGCCACGCAGGGTCCAGTGAAAGGCGTGGTGCCTTATGCCACTTTTGTAGGATATGACG
>Ga0316187_10003047_pt1 | contig 14576 bp, 13 predicted proteins | sample CroRivburrow1_MG_FD_204927 | JGI IMG/M metagenome (GOLD analysis project Ga0316187, IMG submission 204927) | Coastal sediment microbial communities from Maine, United States - Cross River worm burrow 1 | ecosystem: Environmental > Aquatic > Marine > Coastal > Sediment | place: USA: Maine... | reverse complement strand
CGCGGTCCGCGTGCGGTCGCGGCGCGGCGAGCTGACCGCCTTCGCCCGCGCCGATGCGGCCATGCAGCGCGGCGAGGTGTTCGTTCCCTTCTGCTATCGCGAGGCGGCGGCCAACCTGCTCACCAACGAGGCGCTGGACCCGTTCGGCAAGATCCCGGAATTCAAATTCTGCGCGGTGCGCGTGCAGGCCACCACCTGAACCGCTCGGTATGCGGAGAAAAATAAACACCCGGTAATGATTGATGGCCCGGATTTATTCCGGGCTGTTTATTGCGTCGCAAAATACGGTATTTCCCCTGTCCCAAAGGCCGAGGATCGCTGACACAGGTCAATTTGGCGATATTATCGCTTTGTAAAATCGCCCGTCAGAAGCCGCGCCTACCGCGCTGCACAACGATTTGTCAGGCAATCCGCAAACAGGCAGGAGAATGATCATGGAATATCGCTTGAAGAGTGCAGCGGCACTGGCCGCAATGGCTGCCGCACTGGTGGCCGCACCGGCCCAGGCGCTGGAAGAGGGCGACTGGCTGATGCGTCTCGGCGTCGCCTCGGTGATGCCCAACGACGACAGCGGTGAGGTCACCGATGTCCCGGGTTCCGGCGTCACCGTCGATGATGCCACCTCTGTCGGCGTCACCTTTACTTATATGGTCAGCCCCAACGTCGGTGTCGAATTGCTCGGTGCATTGCCGTTTGAGCACGATATCACCGGCACCGGCACTATCGACGGTCTCGCCATTGGCAGCACCAAGCAGCTGCCGCCGACGCTGGTCGGGCAGTATCACTTCCAGCCGCAATCCAACGTACGCCCCTACATCGGTGCAGGCCTGAACTACACCACCTTCTTCGACGAGGATGCGGACGCTGAGGTGGAGGCGGTGCTGGGTGGCCCGACTACGCTCAGCCTTGACGACTCGGTCGGTGTGGCCGTGGTCGGCGGTGTCGATGTAGACATGAATGACGACTGGTTCTTCAACGCCTCGGCCTGGTATATGCAGATCGACACCGAGGCCACGCTGGACACCGCCGGTGTGATCCACACGGTGGAGGTGGACATCAATCCTTGGGCGGTGATGCTCGGCGTCGGCACCAGCTTCTGAAGGTGATGCGCGAGGCGCACTAGCGCCGTGGACGTAAAAACGCCGGGGTGACCATTGTGTCGCCCCGGCGTTTTTTTGTGCCCGGTGAAAGCGCGATAGCGATGGCCTTGGGCTGCGCTACTCGCCGCGCGGGGTAAAGAAGAACTTTTGCCCGCCCACCGATGCCTCGTACATGGCGCCGCCGCGGGCGAGGGTGAAGACCGCCATGCCGCCCGAGTAGTTGGCGTCCGCCGAGGCGCCCCTGTCGAGCGCCACGGCCGATGCCTGGGCGGACAACTCGACGCCGCCATCGGTGAAGCGGCGCAGGCTTTCGGCGTCGCGGAAGAAGACGATCTCGCTGTAGGCCTGGGCGCCGAGCTGCAGGCCGACGGTGAGTTGCGTCAGCTTGGCGCTGCCCAGATGCCGGCTATCGGCGTACACCTCACCCTCGCCGTAGGCGCCGCCGATGCCGACGCCGAGCTTGCCCACGCTGGGGAATACCGCGTAGCCGTGGGCGTGGTCGAAGAACACCTTGATGCCCGGATCGCGTTCCTGGAAGGCGGCGATGGTGGCGCCGACCTCCGAGGTGGGTCCGGAGGAGGCGGGGGTGTCGGCGGCGAGCGGATTCCAGCCAGCCTCGACCACCGGTGCGGCCAGCAGCAGAGCTGTCGCCAGGCCGGCGGCGAGCAGCGCGGCACGGCCGAGGCTCCGCTGGCTGTCCGTATAACAGATCGCGTGGCCGCTGCTGTGACCGGGTTCGCCGCAACGGCGGGGCGAAACGTGACGATTGGACATAATGTGCGCTCCTTGACGACTTTTTTTACACGCTACCAGAACCCGCTGAAGCGGCCGTAGTGACGGAATCGTTAAGAAGTGTGAAATCTTTCACTTTACCGGCGCATCCCGGTTTCTCCGATAGCCCGGCAATTCGCACCGCTATCGGGCTTGCTCGCCTCGCGACAATGCCGCCGGCGCACCGCCCGGCCACCGCACTTCCAGCCCGTCGCGTGGATCGCGCGGTACCAGCCGCGACAGCAGCAGCGAAATCAGCGCCATGCCGCTGCCGGCGAGGAACACCGCGGCCGGCGAGATCAGCCACAGCAGACCGAAGGCCACCGGCAGCACCACCGCGGCGATGTGGTTGATGGTGAAGGCCACCCCGGCGGTGGCGGCGATGTCCGCCGGATCGGCGATCTTCTGGAAATAGGTCTTGATGGCGATGGCCAGGGCGAAGAACAGGTGGTCGACGATGTACAGCCCGGCGGCGATTTCGGCGTTTTCGACGAATGCGTAGGCGGTGAACACGGCGATCAGGCCGATGTATTCGAAGGTCAGCGCGCGGCGCTCGCCAAAGCGTGCGATCAGCGCGCCGATCTTCGGCGCGAGGAACACGTTCAGCGCGCAGTTGGCGAGGAACAGCAGGGTGATATCCGCCGCCGAATAGCCGAACTTCTCGACCATCAGAAAGCCGGCGAAGACGATGAAAATCTGCCGCCGCGCGCCGGACATGAAAACCAGCGCGTAGTACAGCCAGTAGCGCCGGCGCAGCACCATGTGGCGGTGCTGTTCGACCTCGCTCGGGTACTGCGGAAAGCCCAGCCAGAGCAGCGCGGCGAGGAGCACGCTGAGACCGCCGCCGAGCAGGTAGACCCAGTGGAAGGCCAGCCCGAACAGATCCAGAAACAGCCAGATGCCGCCGAACACCCCCAGCGAGGTCGCCGAGCCCACCGCCAGCAGCCGGCCCATCACCTGCGGTGTGCGCTCGCGGGGGATCCACTGCAGGGTCAGCGACTGCTTGACCGTCTCCAGATAGTGAAAGCCCACCGACATCAGCACAGTGGTGAAGTACAGCCCCCAGACGCTCGGCAGCAGCCCGGTGAGCGCCGTGCCCAGGCCGAGTAGTGCCAGCGACAGCACCGCCAGGCTCTGCTCGCGGATCAGCAGCAGCAGAAAGACCACCCCGAAGGCGAGAAAGCCGGGTACTTCGCGCAGGCTTTGCAGGATGCCGATTTCGCGGCCGGTGAAGGCCGCCACCTCGATGGCGAAGTTGTTGAGCAGCGCCTGCCAGGTGGCGAAGGACAGCGGTATGCCGATGCTGAGCAGAATCAGCACGACTTCCGGGCTGCGCGCAGCGCGCAGCGTCGAGCGGGAGATGTTCACGGGTGGTACTTCCGGTGGGGCGGCCGCGAATCATAGCAGCCCGCTGGCGAGCCGCGGCGCGCCACGATGCCTGCCGCGGCTCGCTCGCCGGCGCACCTAGCCCGCGCCGCCGGGCAGGCGCTCGGCGATGCGTAGCGGCTGGCGGCGCGCCCCCCAGTCGCCGGGTGCGGTCTCGAAGTGCCCGGCGATGGCCGTGCCGCAGCCCGCGCAGCGGCCCTCTTCGTCGAGTTGCCAGTCGGTCAGGACGTACCAATCGCGGCCGATCACCCGCGCCCCGCAGCCGGGGCAGAAGGTGCTGCCGCCGGCCTCGTCGTGGACGTTGCCGGTGTAGACGTAATGCAGCCCGGCCTCGCGGGCGATCCGCCGCGCGCGGGAGAGCGTCGCCGGCGGCGTCGGCGGACGATCGCGCAGCCTCCAGTCCGGGTGGAAGGCGGTGAAGTGCAGGGGCACGTCCGCGCCCAGTTCGTCGACCACCCAGCGGCTCATGGCGCGCAGTTCGTCATCGCCATCGTTGAGGCCGGGGATCAGCAGCGTGGTCAGCTCCAGCCAGACATCCGTCTCGTGGCGCAGATAGCGCAGCGTGTCCAGCACCGGCTCCAGCCGGCCGCCGCAGACCTCGCGGTAGAAATCGTCGCTGAAGGCTTTCAGATCGACGTTGGCGGCGTCCATGGCGGCGAAGAATTCCGCGCGTGCGCCGGGCTCGATGTAGCCGGCGGTGACGGCGATCGAGCGGACGCCGCGCGCGCGGCAGGCGGTGGCGGTGTCGATGGCGTATTCGAGAAAAACCACCGGATCGTTGTAGGTGAAGGCGACGCTGTGGCAGCCCTGCGCGGCGGCCACCTCGGCGAGTCGTCCGGGGCTGGCGGCGTCCATCAGCGTGTCCAGCTCGCGGGATTTGCTCATGTCCCAGTTTTGGCAGAACTTGCAGGCCAGATTGCAGCCGGCGGTGCCGAAGCTCAGTACCGGCGTGCCGGGTAGGTAGTGGTTGAGTGGCTTCTTTTCGATCGGGTCGATGCAGAAACCCGAACTGCGTCCGTAGCTGGTGAGCACCACTTTGCCGTCGACCGCGGCGCGCACAAAGCACAGGCCGCGCTGGCCGTCGCGCAGCCGACACAGCCGCGGGCAGACCTCGCACTGCACGCGGCCATCGGCGAGGCGCCGCCAGTGGCGCGTGGCGACCACCCCGGGATCGCCGTGGGCGATCCCCTCTGTGGCTTTGTCGCGATGTTCCTGTGACATGGCTCAATCTCCCCGGCGCTGGCCTCGGTCAGCATGGGCACACATGCTGGCGATTTGATCTCATCACGCCGGTGTGTGTGGGGGATTGATATGCAGCAGGTTCGACCGCCGGTGGTGGCCGGCAGTTTCTATCCCGCCGAGGCCGCGGCGCTGGAGGCGGAGCTGGGCGCGCTGATGGCCGATTCGGCTGTCGATCCGGCCACGCGATCCGCGGTCGACGCGCCGCCGCCCAAGGCGCTGGTGGTGCCGCACGCCGGCTACATCTACTCCGGTGCCGTCGCCGCGCGCGCATACGCGCAGCTGGCCGGCGGGCGCGGGACGATCCGCCGCGTGCTGCTGCTCGGCCCGGCACACCGCGTGGCCTTTCCCGGCTTCGCCGCCAGCGGTGCGGAGGCTTTTGCCACGCCGCTCGGCGAGGTGCCGGTCGATGCCGAATTGCGCCGCCGCGCGCTGCGGATCGAGGGTGTCGAGCTGCACGACGATGCGCACCGCAGCGAGCACTGCCTGGAGGTGCAACTGCCCTTCCTGCAGCGCGCGCTGGGCAGCTTCAGCCTGCTGCCACTGCTGGTCGGCAACAGCACCGCGCCGCAGGCCGCCGCCTTGCTGAGGGCTCTGTGGGGCGGCGAGGAGACGCTGATCGTGATCAGCTCCGACCTCAGCCACTACCTCGAATACCGCAGCGCGCAGCGTCGCGACGCCGCAACCTGCGCCGCCATCGAAGCCCTCGACGCCGCCGCCATTGGCTTCGACGACGCCTGCGGTCGCCTGCCGCTGGCCGGGCTGCTGCTCGCCGCGAAGCGCTACGGGCTGCACGCCGAGACGCTCGATCTGCGCAACTCCGGCGACACCGCAGGCGCGCGCGCGCGGGTGGTGGGCTACGGCGCTTGGGCGTTCCGCGAGGATGTCGGCGATGCCAGCGGAGAGGGGCATGCCCACTGAAGCCGCCCGCCAGCGCCTGCGCGAGATCGCCAGCGGGGCGATTGACGCCGCGCTGCGCTGCGGGCGTGCGGAACCCGGCTATCACCAGCACATCGGGCCAGCCGAGCTGCGCGCCGAGCTGGCGGCACCGGGGGCCAGCTTCGTCACCCTGCTGCGCGACGACCGCCTGCGCGGCTGCATCGGCTCGCTGCAGGCGCAGCGGCCGCTGGCTGAAGACGTGGCGCACAACGCCGTCGCCGCGGCGCTGAGCGATCCGCGCTTCGCGCCGCTGCAGCCCGCCGAATTCCCCGACGTGGCGATCCACATCAGCGTGCTCGGCGAGCCGCAGCCGCTGGATTGCAGCAGCGAGGCGGCGCTGATCGCCGCGCTACGTCCCGGCGTCGACGGGCTGATCCTCCGCGAGGGCGAGGGGCCGGGCGCGGCACAGGCCACCTATCTGCCGAGCGTCTGGCTACAGCTGCCGGATCCGCGCGACTTCGTCCGCCAGCTCAAACTCAAGGCGGGTCTGCCGGAGCAGTACTGGAGTGAGCGCATGCGCGCCGCGAGCTATCGGGTGGATGCCTTCTGAGCGCCGCAGCGCGGTCGGCCCCGCGGCGTGCAGCCGGGTGCCCGCTGCGGGGCGCCTCCAAAAAACAGTCTTTTTCCGCGATTGCGACGTCAGCTCCGTGCTTGAATCCTTCTGCGCGCGGTGCTTTCTTGCACCCACGAAAAAATCCGAATTTTTAGAGGTGCCCTGCAGTAGAGTAGCGCCCCCCGAGTGAGCCCAGCACACCCCGCCGCCGCGAGATCGCCATGCCCGCCAAGCCCAGCAACGCATCACCCGGCGCCGCGCCGGCCATCGGTTTCGTCAGCCTCGGCTGCCCGAAAAACCTGGTCGACTCCGAGCGCATCCTCACCGAGCTGCGCATCGCCGGCTATCGGCTGGTGCCGAGCTACGACGAGGCCGCGCTGGTGGTGGTCAACACCTGCGGTTTCATCGACGCGGCGGTGGAGGAATCGCTGCAGGCCATCGGTGAGGCGCTGGCCGCGAACGGCAAGGTGATCGTCACCGGCTGCCTCGGCGTGAAGGAGGATGAGATCCGTGCGGCGCACCCCAAGGTGCTCGCCGTTACCGGCCCGCAGGCCTACGAGCAGGTGCTCGCCCGGGTGCGCGAACATCTGCCGCCGCCGCCGGAGCACGACCCCTTCGTCGATATCGTGCCAGCCCAGGGCGTCAAGCTGACCCCGCGCCACTACGCCTATCTGAAGATCTCCGAGGGCTGCAACCACAGATGCACCTTCTGCATCATCCCGTCGATGCGCGGCGATCTGGTCTCGCGCCCGGCCGGCGATGTGCTCGGCGAGGCCGAGCGTCTGGCGGCGGCGGGCGTGAAGGAGTTGCTGGTGGTGTCCCAGGACACCAGCGCCTACGGCGTCGATCTCAAATACCGCACCGATTTCTGGGGTGGCAAGCCGGTCAAATCGCGCTTTGCCGAGTTGTGCGCGGCGCTGTCATCGCTGGGCATCTGGGTGCGACTGCACTACGTCTATCCCTATCCGCACGTCGACGAGGTCATCCCGCTGATGGCCGAGGGCGGGATCCTGCCCTATCTCGACGTGCCCTTCCAGCACGCCAGCCCGCGCATTCTCAAGCTGATGAAGCGCCCGGCGGCGGCGGAAAAAACCCTGCAGCGGATCGGGCGCTGGCGCGAGATCTGCCCGGAGCTGACCATCCGCAGCACCTTCATTGTCGGCTTTCCCGGCGAGACGGAGGCCGAGTTCGAGGCGCTGCTGAGTTTCCTGCGCGAGGCGCAGCTGGATCGGGTCGGCTGCTTCAAGTACTCGCCGGTGGCGGGTGCGGCGGCCAACGGGCTGCCGGGGCAAATCCCCGAGGAGGTGAAGGAGGATCGCTGGCAGCGCTTTATGGCGGTGCAGCAGGCGATCAGCAGCGCGCGGCTGGCGGCGAAGATCGGCCGTGAGATCGAGGTGATCGTCGATGTGCCGGAGGAAGAGGGCGCGATCTGCCGTTCGCAGGCGGATGCGCCGGAAATCGACGGCCGGGTGTTTGTCGCCGGCGCGACCGCGGTCGCAGCGGGGCAGATCATCCGCGCCCTGGTCGAGGACGCCGACGAGTACGACCTCTACGCCCGGCTCGTCGACTGAGCCCGGCGCTACCCCCGGTCGATTTCGCGGCGCAGCGCGCGGCCGATCGGTCGTCGAAAAGCTGTGATGCGATAGGCAGGCGGCTCAGTTCGGCGTGCCGCCGCCCTGGGTGGAGGCACCGCTGATGCCGTTGACGTAGTCCTCGAACATCAGCGTAAAGCCGAGCAGCACGCGGGTCTCGAAGCTCTCGTTGGCGGGCATGGAGTAGGCCAGCCAGGCGGGGAACAGCAACAGGCTGCCGGGCTCGCAGCGCAGCGCGGTGAGCAGGGCGTTTTCGCGGCTGCTGCGGGTCAGCGGGGGGCGCAGCATGGCCGCTTGCGGGCGCGGATCGTGAAAGCGCACCGCGTTGGCGCCGGGCGGCGCCTGCACCCAATAGAGGCCGGCGAAGTAGTTGTTGGCGTGGCTGGTCGGCGGCAGCTCGGCGCCGCGCGCGTGCACCGCGGCCCAGCATCCGGTCAGTGACAGGCGGTCGCGGGCGATGTGCAGCTGTGCCGTGGCGAGCTGTGCCGCGGCGAAGACCGGCTCGCGGATCGCCTGCAGCGCCGGGTCGTGCTGCAGATCGGCGCTGGACTGCCAGCGCTGGCCCTGCGACAGGCCGTGTTCGGAGGCCAGATGGCGCGAGATGCGCGCGCGCACCGCCTCGCCCAGTCCGCTGCGGCGCGCCTCTTCGAGGCGCAGCTTCCAGACCGGGGTGGGGAACAGGCTCAGCGAGTCGCTGTTGTCGAAAATGCCATCCGGGCCTGTGGGCATAACTGTCTCCGCGGCGGGTGCTGGCGATATTCCACCGCCGGATTTACACCCTGAATGACAGAATATTGACGCGTTGCCGGCAGTGCAAGCACCCGGTGCGTGTGCCGTGTCACACGCTGCGGTGTTTCCTCCCTTTCACCGCCCCGCGGGCTGCGCAGCGGTGGGCTCGGCAGCGTCCGGTTTGCATATGCGCATCGCGTGCTGCAATGCGTTATAAAGCGCACTCCGAAAATCCGGGACACCCGCCGTGAACACTGCCTCGCCGACTGCCGACTACCCGCCGCTGCGCCTCGCCTGGGCGCTCTGGTCGCTGGGCGTGGCGCTGTACCTGATCGGCTTCTTCCATCGCGTCGCGCCCGGCGTGCTGGGCCCGGAGCTGAGCCGCGACTTCACCCTCGACGCCGCCGCGCTGGGCAATCTCTCCGCCTTCTACTTCTACAGCTACGTGGCGATGCAGATCCCCACCGGGTTGCTCGCCGATCGCTACGGGCCGCGGCGCCTGCTCACCGCCGGGGCGGTGTGTGCCGCGGCGGGCAGTCTGCTGTTTGCCCTGGCGCCGACGCTGTGGTTGGCCGGGCTCGGCCGGTTGCTCATCGGTGGCGCCGTGGCGGTGGCTTTCGTCGGCATGCTGAAGTTCTCCGGCCACTGGTTTTCGCCGCGCCAGTACGCGCTGTCCGCCGGACTGGCACTGTTCGTCGGCGTGCTCGGCGCGGTCGGTGCCGGGGTGCCGCTGCGCCTGGGCATCGATGCCTTCGGTTGGCGAGCGGTGATGCTGGCCAGTGGCGTGCTGACGCTGGCGGTGGCGCTGGCCATCTGGCTGTGGCTGCGCGACGACCCCACCGAGCGCGGCTACGCCAGCTACTCGCCAAAGCCCGAGGGGGCCAGCGGCGCTTCCGGTGTCGGCGCCCTGGCCGGCCTCGGCGGCGTGTTCCGCTACCGCAACAGCTGGCTTCTGGCCATCGCCCCGGGCGGCGTGGTCGGCTGCGTGACCACCTTCGCCGGGCTCTGGGGGCAGCCTTTCCTGGTCCAGCAGTACGCCATGTCGGCGACCGCTGCGGCGGCGCTGTGCTCGGCGGTGCTGATCTGCTGGGCGCTGGGCGGGCCGATCTTCGGCGCCCTGTCCGACCGCCTGCAGCGGCGCCGCGCGCCCTATCTGTTCGCCTGCGTGGTGGCGATCATCGGCTGGGCGCTGATCACCCAGGTGCCGGCCTGGCCGCAGTGGGCGCTGGTGGCGTTGCTGCTGCTGGTGGGATTCTGCTCCGGCTGCATCGTCATCGGCTTCGCTTTCGCCCGCGAATCCCTGCCCGCGGCGCACGCCGGGGCCGCTGCGGGGGTGATCAACATGGGTGTGATGAGCGGGCCGATGCTGCTCCAGCCGCTGGTCGGCTGGATGCTCGACCGCCACTGGGGCGGGCAACTGGTGGATGGCCTGCGGCACTACGATTTTGCCGCCTACCGCGCCGGTTTCGCGGTGATGCTGGGCTGGATTGTACTGTCCGCGCTGTTGCTGGCGCTGACTCGCGAGTCGCGCGCGGCGGCCTGATCGGCCCGCCGCGCAGCGCTACCAGCCGATCCTGTGGCGCGGCTTGATCGGCAGTTTGCCGCGCCAGTAGAAGATCAGCAGCAGTCCGGTGAGCATGCCGCCGAGGTGGGCGAAGTGGGCCACGCCATCGCCGGGGCCGGCGGTGCCGAGAAACAGCTCCAGCAGGCCGTAGAGGATGACGAAGTACTTGGCCTTCATCGGGATCGGCGGAATCAGCAGCACGATGCGCTGGTTGGGGAAGCGCATGCCGAAGCCGAGGAGGATGCCGAACACCCCGCCGGAGGCGCCGATGGTCGGGTAGACATCGCCGCGCGATGCGGCCTCTGTGGCCACCGCCAGTTGCACCAGCGCGGCGCCGATCACGCAGACGAAGTAGTAGATGCCAAAGCGCTTGCTGCCCCAGAAGTTCTCCAGCTGCGCGCCGAACATCCACAGGGCGAACATATTGAACAGCAGGTGGGTCAGGTTGCCGTGCAGGAAACTGTAGCTGAGCAACTGCCAGAGTTCGAAATCCGGCACGCGGAGGATTCCCTGGCTGGTGCGCACCAGCCCCTCGCCGCCCATCGGCCAGAGGGCGAAGCGTACTTCGAGTATGCCGAAGCCCATCAGTTGCAGGCCGAAGACCAGTGCGTTGGCGGCGAGCAGCGCCGTTACCGCCGGTGGAAAGGCAGACAGGCGACGCGGTGGCTCGAAGGTTTCGTGCATGCTTGTTCCCGGAGTCGGCGGGGGTGCGGCCCCGGTCAGGACAGTTCGCGCAGCAGCAGGTCGCGCGCCTGGTTGATCTTGCTGGCCAGATAATCGCTGCCGCCCTTGTCCGGGTGCAGGCGCGCCATCAGCCGGCGGTGTGCGGCGATCACCTCTTCGCGCCGCGCGGTCGCGTCGAGACCGAGGATCTCGCGCGCCTCGGCGGCGTTCATCTCTCTGCTGCCACCGCCCGTATCACCGCCGCCAGCGTCGTCGCCGTTGGCTTCTGCGTCGTCGGCGGCCCACTCGGGGTGCGCGCGGCGCACCCAGGCCAGCAGCAGGCGCAGGGATTCGCGCTCGCGCTCGCGACAGGCGGCGCAGAGTGCGCTGAATTCGGCCTGGTCGAGGCTGGACAGGCGACGCCCGGTCAGCGCGCCGTCGAGCACCTCACCGTCCATCTCGCCACTCTCGTGATCCAGCGTCATGTGCAGCCAGGCGGTGCGCACCTGCGAGCGCTGCCCGGGACTCGGGTTGGCGGTGCGGTAGCGCACGTAGAGCTGGCGAAACAGCGGCCAGTAGCGCGCCAGCGGTGCCAGCCGTGCGCCCAGCGCAATCAGTGCGCCGCCCAGTGCCGCCAGCACGTGCAGCCGCCCGGTGGCGGCGAGCAGCAGCAACAGCACCGCCAGCGCCATCAGCCCGGCCTTCCAGTAGGCCTGGCGACCCTCCTTTTTTGCCTTCGCGCGCAGGTAGTGCCAGAGGATGTAGCCGACCAGCGCGGCGGCGATGAGCAGAACCAGGCGCGACATCAGGGCACCTCTAACAATTCGGATTTTTTCGTGAGTACAAGGATGCCCCGCGCGCTAAACCGCAGCATATGTGGGAATACGCGAGGATTGGAGCACGTAGCTGACGCCGAAATCGCGGAAAAAGACCACTTATAGATGTGCCCATCAGTCGAGCTGTGCCAGCAGCGCGCGCAGGCGCACATCGCTTTGCAGGCGGGTGTAGTCGTCGAGCGCTGCGGCGCCGCCGCTGGCGTACACCGCGGCGGCGTTGAGCAGGGCGCCGAGCTGCGCCACGCTGCCGGTGTCGAACTGGCAGTGGGCGCCGCCGCTGAGGCGCGCGATCTGCGCGAAGCTGCGGCTGGCCAGCGGGTCTGCGCCCTCCTGAAAGACGAAGGCCGGCACGCCGAGCAGGCGCAATTCGCCGGCTGCCGCGTTCAGCTCGTCCGGGGATTCCTCGCAGCAGTCACCGACGAGTACCAGCGCCGCGACCGGGGCGTCGCCGCCGCCGGCGCGCGCCTCGGCAGCGGCGTGGCGCAGCACGCGGCCGATCTGCGTGGTTCCGGCGCGGCACTGCACCGCACTCATCGCGCGCAGCAGGGATACCGGTTCGGTGTGCCAGCGCGAGGCGCGGCACTCGCCGTGGCCGCGGTAGTAGACCAGTTGCACATCCAGCCCGCCGAGCGCCTCGCAGCGGGCGAACATATCGCCCTGCAACTGGCAGGCGCGATCCCAGGTGGGTGCGCGGCTGGCGGTGGCGTCCATGGCGAAGATCAGCCGCCCGGCGGCATCGCTCGCGGTGGCGCGCCGCACCGGCGGTGGGCGGCGCTCAGCGGTTTGCAGGAAGGCGTCGACGCCGGCGCGCTGGCGGCCGTTGTCGGCAGCCTTTTCGCTGGCCAGATCGTGGCCGCCGGCGGATGCCGGGTCGCGCTGTGGGTCGCGTTTCGGGGGGCGGTCGGTATCGCGGCTCACGGTGGGTTTCGGATAGCTGTGGCAGAGTTCGGGGCTGTTTCGACTGGGCTGACACTATAACGGGGCGCGTCCGGCTTGTCGCCGCACGCACCCCGTATCCCGCCCCTGCGGTTGGGCTGGATTCCGTCGTCGCGCTACTTGCCGAGGACCACGAACTCGACGCGCCGATTGCGCCGCCGCCCTTCGTCGGTGTAGTTGCTGGAGATCGGCCTGCCGGAGCCGTAGCCCTTGGCGATCAAGCGCCGGCGATCGATGCCGCGCACCGCCAGGTAGTCGACCACCGACAGGGCGCGGCGCTGCGACAGGCCGAGGTTGTAGTTGGAGGAGCCGATGCTGTCGGTGTGCGCCTGCACTTCGACGCGCACCTTCGGGTACTTCTCCATCTCCTGGGATACGCCGTCGAGGACGATGCGCGCCTGCTGGGTGAGTGTCGCCGAGTTGAACTCGAAGTTGACTCCGGCGAGCACGCCGCCGAAGTGGCAGCCGGCGGCGTCCACGGTGGAGCCGAGCGGCGTCTTCGGGCACTGGTCGTCGATGTCCCAGACGCCATCGCCGTCGGTGTCGGTGCGGTCGGCATCGTCGGGCACCGGCGCGGGCACGATCAGCGCCGTATTCACGCCGCCGACATCGGCACCGTTACCGGCGTCGCGCCCGGCGCTGTCGTCGGGCAGCACGCCGAAGCGCTTGACCAGGCTCACCGAGTAGAGGTGGGCGTCCTCGTCGTAGGTGGTCAACTCGCCACGCAATGACATGCCGTCCTTCCAGAAGACCTCCACGCCGCCACCGTAGTGCAGGTGGTAGTCGTTTTTCTGGTCGGTGGGCGTGTCGGAGCCGGTATCCAGCTTGCCGATGCCGGCGGAGCCGAACAGATTGATGCCCTCGCGGCGATCGCGCGCGCGCCCGCCCTTGAGGTTGTGGAAGTACCACAGGCCGCTGACGCCGTAGACCTGGTAACTGATGTCGTCGCTGTTGGAGATGCCGGCATCGCCGAGGTTGGCGTAGTAGCCCTCGACGCTGAACTTGTCGTTCAGATCGGCGCCGCCGTACAGCTTGAAGCCGATGTCGCTGGTGCTGTCCAGGCCCGGTGCGTTGCCCTGGGGCGCGGGTTCCATCTTGCCGATGCCACCGCCACCGCCGATGTACCAGCGAAAGGGCTTGGACTCGTCTTCCGCCGCCGCCACTGTCGGCGCCAGCAGGCCGGCGAGCGAGAGTGACAACACAATCTTTTTCATTTTCATGTCGATCGATCCGGTCATGACCTTGATCTCACTGGCTCGCCGCGGCGTTCCGGCCGCGGCGATTCGTATCTGTTGCCGCGATCAGCCGCGGCCAAGGCGCCGTCGCAGTGCGGCGACCAGCGCCAGTGCGCCGAGCAGCAGTGGGCCGCCGCTGCCGGCGCCCTTGAGGCCGGTGGCGACGTTGCCGCCCGGATCCGGGTCGACTATTTCGTTGTCCACCGGGTTGTCCGGCAGCACCACCACGCCCACCGGGAAGCGGTCGTCGAAGCCGTTGTTGTCGTCGTCCGGGTCGCCCCGGTCGCCGTCGGTGAAGGGCAGGCCGCTGTCCGGGTCGCTGATGCCGTCCTCGACGCGCAGCAGGCCGTCGCCTTCGCCGTCGATGGTGGTGATGCCATCCGGCGGGTTGGTGTCGGCGTCGAAGTTGTCGTCCACGCCGTCGCCATCGGCATCGTTGCCGCTGCCGCCGGGAGCGGAGGTTTCCACCGCGTCCAGCAGGGTGTTGCCGTCGCCATTTTCCATGCGGTCGATGACGCCGTTGCCGTTGGCGGAGTCGAAGCGGTCCTTGCCGCCGGCCTCGTGCAGGTCGGGGATGCCGTCGTTGTCGCGATCGGTGTCGACGTGGTTCGGCACGCCGTCGTTGTCGATGTCGAGCAGCACCAACGGGGTGCGGATACCGCGTGTGTTGGGATCTTGCAGGCCGTCGAAATCGTCGTCGATGCCACCGCTTTCGAGCACGTCGCCGAGGCCGTCGTTGTCGCTGTCCAGATCGAGGAAATCGGCTATCTGGTCCTTGTCGCTGTCCAGCGGCACGACATTGAGGGCGTCGATGATGTCGTCGAAGCCGTTGCCGTCGACGTCGGTGAATTCGGCGCCGGCGAGGGTGCCATCGCCGTTGGCGTCGTGGCTGCCGAGGCCTGCCTCTGCAATGTCGAACAGGCCGTCGCCGTCGCTGTCCAGATCGAGGCGGTTGGGGGTCAGGTCGCCGTCGGAATCGAGCGTGTCGCCGCCCTCGTCGATGTCCGGAATGCCGTCGTTGTCGTCGTCGAGA
>Ga0316187_10003046_pt1 | contig 14576 bp, 12 predicted proteins | sample CroRivburrow1_MG_FD_204927 | JGI IMG/M metagenome (GOLD analysis project Ga0316187, IMG submission 204927) | Coastal sediment microbial communities from Maine, United States - Cross River worm burrow 1 | ecosystem: Environmental > Aquatic > Marine > Coastal > Sediment | place: USA: Maine... | reverse complement strand
TTCTGGCTCTCGCAGTTTCCTCCGGCTCCGTTCCACAGGTCGTTGATGTCGAAGGGTCCCAGAACGATGTTGCCGTTCTCCTTATCGAACACCGCATACGAGAGGTTGATCGCCTGCACGTAGTACGTGGGCCCCACATCTCCAACAGTGTCAGGCGGAAGAACCCCATCCAGTTGACCAAGACCCGAGAATGTCACGATCGGGTCAGGCGCCGGTACCGGTGGATAGGGTGCCGGCATTCGTTCGGAGCCCATAGAGGGGCCCGCGGGTCGCTCCTTCGGCAGCATTCCAATCGGGTTGATCTCTCGGGGTTCGCCTTCGAACGGTGCTTTCGGCTCCCGCACCAGGTCCCGAAGCGGTGCCGATGTGCTGTGGCGGACCGATTGCCTGACGATGGGACCTGCCTGGCCTTCGGACTGCGCCTGGGCGGGCAACACCCAGCCGATGAGAGCCAAGGACAGCAAAAAGAAAGCGAGCCGCTTGGGTATGAAGCTCATGGCGGTGATTCTCCTCGCGATAGAAAAACTGATGATCGAAAGGTCTGCTGAAGCACAAAATGTTACCATCTCAGGACCCATGAACCCAACTCGATCTCGCAGTCGGAAGCCGACCATGATCCTCATCGGCCTGGGTCTGCTTCTGCCCGGAGTGGCCTGCTCGGGCTCCACTGCGCCCTCACCTGATCCGCCCCAGGAGACTCCGAATACGACGCAACTCACCGAGGCACTCCGGGCCGCGGTCCTGGCTGGTGATGCTGAAGCGATTCCCGCCCTAGCGAAGAAGGGAGCGGATGTCGAGGTCCGCTGGAAGTGGGGAGAGAGTCTCCTGATGCGGGCGACAGAGAACGGTAACCAGCCTGTCGTTGCGGCACTGCTCGAGGCAGGGGCCGACGTAGACGGCAACACTTCCTGGGGCGAGACGGCACTCTACAAGGCCGTTCTTGGGGGGCATGTGGGAATCGTCGAACTGTTGCTGGAAGAGGGAGCGGATCCCAATGTTCGAGCCAAGTTCGGCAACTCCGCGTTGAGGCTGGCAGCCATAGAGGGCGCGCCGGAAAGTACCCGCCTGCTTCTGGACGCAGGGGCGGATCCGAATCCCGTCTCGAAGACCGGCGACACACCGTTGATGCAAGCCGCCGGAAGTGGGCACCTGGAAGTCGTACAACTGCTCCTCGAGGCGGGCGCCGACCCTTCGATCGCAGTCGAAGGCGAAATCACGGCCCTCGATCTGGCTCGCGATGGTAACCACCCCGAAGTGGTGAGACTCCTCGAAGGTCACCCGTAGCCGGCCAGTTCGCCCCCTCGACTGGCCTCATCCGTTTGCGACCCTCAGTCCTCCGACTTCGACCCTGCTGCGGCCGAAGTGGGGAGCAGGGCCTCGACTTCGGCGAGTCGGGACCGGAAATACCTCAGGTCGAGGCCGTCCGGGGGCTGCTGGATCGATTCGATCTCGATGGCCCGCAAGTACTCCTCTCGGGCTGCGTCCGGATCACCACTCTTCTGCCAGGCTCGACCGAGGAGATAGTGCCCGAAGGACGATTCCGGGTAGCGCTTCGTGACTTCTTCAAAGACTGTCCTCGCCTCTTCCATCCTCTCCGCTTGCAGGTGGCCGACCCCCAGACTTGTCAACACGGGCTCTGGGATCGGAACTGCGTAGCCATACTGGTTCGACAGATCTTGGTAATACTGCTCGATTCGAGCCCTTCCCGCCTCGACCACCTCGTCAGGAGCCAGCCAGTCCGAGTAGAGAGCACGGATCGCTCGATAGTAGGCCAACGGCAGCGACTGATTGTGACCCGCTCCCTCGATCTCGATGAAGGTGACCTCGAGACCCTCGACAGGTTGCTCCTCCAGTTGTCTGGAGAATTTCGTTACCGCCGTGTGGTTCCAGCCGCCCTCCTCTTCGGATCCGATCGTCATCACGAGCCGGGCCAGGTGCTCCAGAGGGCCTACCGGAGGCTCGCTCAGCAGCAGCTCTTCTTCCCACCAGATGCTCGGACTGATCCCAAGGTAGGCGTCGAACAACTCTGGTGTCTGCATCATGGTGTAGATGGTGAAGAGACCGCCAAAGGACCAGCCTCCGAGAACCCGATGATCCTCTGTTCTATAGGTTTCATCGATGAAGGGAATCAACTCCCGGGTCAGAAACTGCAAGAAGGCAGCCGCCTCGCCACTGGTCGGGAACTCCATCCCCTTGTACTCTGGTACGTGGGTCGGAGTGAAGTCCCGATCCCGATCAATGTTCTCGATCCCCACGACGATGAGCTCGGGAACGATGATGTCGCTGGCCCCGCATTCGGACAGATATCGAACCTGGGAGGCAACGACAGGGAAGTGCCAGTTACCGTCCAATAGATACAAGACCGGATAGCTCCGCTGCGACGAGCGGTAGCTCGCCGGGAGGCTGACATAGACAGTCCTCAGCTCGTCGAGGACCTCGGACCGCAGAGCCACGGTGTCTCCAAGATGTGTCGGCTGGCTCCACACAACCGTCGGAGCCAACCCGATCGTCGCCAGGAGAGCCCACACGGGTGCCAAGTCATTTCGTCTCATTGGTTCCTCCAGTCAAGACCAAACCGAACCGAGCGCCTGCCCACCGAAGTAGCGCTCAGGCCGATTCATGTCGAACTCCCTTCCCCAACTGTTAGACACTTCCAGGGTCGGATCTGTTTGGTCGGCGATGGTGCTCAGCTCCCGCCCAGGGCACCGTTTCGATAGATGTATTGACATCTTTCTACGTATGGGCACCTCGATGGCCTTGGGATGTAGACTCCCAGCTACCCCGATCATCTCAACTCCGGCGGGGACCGGGAGAGGAGGATGCAGTGAGACGATTCCTGAGAGCCACAGCACGCGCCCCATCCGACCGCTCGATTTTCTCGGTGCCGCCGATCGATCGCAACAATCATCAGCCGTCAGCGCGTAGGGCCTGACGGAGTCAAGGAGGAAGATCTGCACATGCATCGCTCTATTCGATGGACGCTCGCCTTGTTCGTGGTCGCGATTCTGGTCCTGACCGCGATCACACCCGCTGCCTGGGCCAAGAACGACAAGGCTCGCAAGCCCAAGATCAAGATCATGACCTACAACCTCTATGTGGGCGTGGACATCTTCCGCGTCTTCAACCCGCCGGCCTGTGGAGTGCCCGAAGCGGTCAGCGACATCTACCAGATCATTCAGGACAACGACTTCCCCGCACGGGCGGAAGCGATCGCCGATCAAATCATGGCCGAGGGGCCCCACGTTATCGGTCTGCAAGAGGTATCGTTGCTGCGTACTCAGTTTCCAGGCAACGCTCTGGCTCCGGACGGGTCGGGCATCGAATTCCTCGGCGACTTCCCCTCTGATCCGCGATTCACCTTCAAGCTCGACGCCGCGACGGTGGAGCTCGACTACCTACAACTGCTGCTGGATGCCCTGGAGGCCCGGGGGCTGGACTACACTGCGGTTGCGGCGGCTTCACCGACAAATGCCGATGTCGAGTTCCCAGCCATCGAGTTCGACGATCTCTGCAATCCGACGAGCATTCCCAAGGACATCAGGTTGACAGACCAGGATGTGATCCTGGTCCGGGGAGATCTACCCGTCAGCCTGGCTTTCGAGAAGAACTTCGAGGTTAATGCGCCGATCGAGCTGCCCACCCTCATCCCGACACCAGGGGGACTGGTTCCGGCGGTCTACGTTTCTGAGTTGACCCGGGGCTGGGGCGCAGCGGTTCTCACCATCAAGGATCAGACCTACACCGTCTTCAACACCCACCTCGAAGTCGGGGACAAGACGCTTCCCCCTGACCAGGGACTGAACCTGGTGCAGCTCGTTCAGGCTTTGGAGCTGGGGCAGGCCCGGACTTCGTTCCCGACCCCCAGGCTGGTCATCGGCGACATCAACTCGTCTCCCGACTCCGGGATCACCGACCCCAGGTTGGCCTACTTCGCACTCACGCAAAGCTTTGGGATGGCCGACGTCTGGACGATTCAAACGAAGCCCAAGGATGATCCGGGGTTCACCTGCTGCCAGTCGGAGACACTCGACAACGTGAGCTCTGAGCTCGACGAGCGGATCGACGTGGTCTTGACCGACTTCGGGTCGCTCGTGCCGGAGAAGATCAAGGCTCAGGTGGTGGGTGAAGAGGCCGAGGACAAAACGCCCTCCGGCCTCTGGCCCTCGGATCACGCCGGCGTGGAGGCCAAGCTCTCCTTCGAGCGCTGACCGCAGCCAAGCTGATCATCCCGGTGCGCTGGAGATAGTGGCCGAGTCGACATCTTCCAAGGGGCCCCGGAGCTTCGGGCCCTTGGTCTTCACTTTCTTGGGTGCAATGGGCGCAGTATACTGGGCGCCTTCGAGAGATCTCTCTCGAAGCTCAGGAGACTCTTGATGAAATCGTGGATCCCGGCGTTACTCGTGATCGGACTGTTGCTGGTTGTCGCCTGCAGCAGTAGCAGCACTGGCCCTGAAGGCGGCGAGCAGTTCTTCACAGGTCAGGCGGCCTATCAGAATCCGGATGTCACATTCCACACGTTCATCATGACTGACACCTCGATCGCCCGGGTCGAAATTCTCGAGCTGGTGCCCATGCTGGGCGATCTCGAGCCTCCTGAGGGCTTCAGAGTAACCCTCGGGTTCGGCTTGGGACTCCCTGTCGAGGGGGTATGCCGCCCGACATACCAATCCACGGTCATCGAGGGCAGCCAGTTCAGCTTTCAGCTCACTCCCAATGAGTACTGCATCGTACTGGTCGATGCAGGCACTCTCGTGGAGGGAATGGTGGTGGACTACCACGTCTCCTTGAAGGGCGACTGACACACGGCCACCACCCACGCAAGCTGCTTCAAAGGATCCCTAGAAGCTCTGCCGAGAGAAGACTCGGATCGAGATCAGAAGCGGGATCACAATCCAGAGTATCAGCGCCGCCAAGCCGATCGCGCCGGCGACGGCCGCTGAGCCGGTCAGTTTCACCAGCGTTGCTCCAGCAGGACCGAAGAACTCGGGACCTCCGATGGCCAGCAGTGAGAGCACTCGGGTCAGATCGATGGGGTTGCCGAGCAGCCCTGCGATCAGCAGCACCCTGAGTGTCGCCCGTGTGAAGTAGAGTGTGGTGCCCAGCATTGCCAAGCCGTAAAAGACCTCGAAGAACAACCACACACCGATAGAGATTCCCAATGCAACCTGCTGTCGGTCGCACAACAAGGCGATGAGCACTGCCAAGCCGGTAAAGACCATCGACAGGACAAGAACCAGAGCTACAACCAGCGCATATTCCACCGCGCCTTCGACTCCGATCACCAGGGAAAACACGACGCCGGGCAGCCCCAGGCCGAGGAGCGTTGCCCCGAGGACCGTCAGCAGTAGCCCCAGGTACTTACCAAGAATCACCTGGCCGCGAGAGATTGGCTGGGTCACCATCAATTCGAGATGCTCGCGGTGCGAGAGGAAACTGAAAACGCCGAGTAGCAAGGCAAAGAGCGGCACAACGAAGCCAGAGAGATTCACCACGCTCACCGATGTTCGTACGAAGTCCTGAAGCCCCGAGTACCCTGAGGTCACCATCCCGAATATCGACAGCAAGAAGGTCAGTAGGCAGAAGAGCACGGCAAAGGAGACGACCCACCGGTTTCTCCGGTTGAGCGTGAACTCCTGTCTCGCGATCCAGTACACAGGATGCCTCACATTTCCTCCTCGTCTGGAGTGTGAGGTCCCTTGACGCGCAGCTGGCCAAGGACTTCTCCATCAGGAACAGACTCCAGGACGAATCCCTCGCCTGGTCGGCTTGCCAGCAAGCGAGCTCTTACCGGTGGACCCGCGGCGGGTATCACGACCTCCCCGAACTCACGATAGCCACGCAGCACAATCTTCTGGTCTTCTTCCAACCCGCGACTTTCGAGCACCCACTCCACCAACTCGCCCTTTTCGACTAGCACGACTGGAGGTTCAAATCCTCCCGGACCGAGCACCAATGAAAGCCTCTGGTCAGGTTCTCCACGCAGGGTTCTCAGACCAACCCAATCAACGAAGGTCTCGTCATCGAATTGACGATGAGCCTCAGCCTGTTCAGGGTCCGCGAAGGCCAGAATTCCCCAACCCATCGTGGTGGGCCGATGATCGGTTAGCAGAAAAGTCATGGTCTCGTGTGGTACCAGCTCGCCAGTCTCGTAGTCGGCAAAGAAGATGGGGTCTGGAGGTCGTCTTCCTTCCTTCCGCCGTTTTTCGAAGCTCTTCAGGAGGCATCCAGGCGAGCAGAAGGTGAAAGAGACCCTGTCGACTTCGTAAATACAGGCCTCTCGCTCCTGGTCGATCACCATGCCGCATTCGGTGCAACCGTCGACTCCTACGGTGATGCTGGGCTCTCGCTCCAATTTACAGGCAGTCACCATCACAAGAAAGACCATCACCGATGTCAGTGGCAGCGTGCTCTTGAAGAGTTTCATGATTTCGGCTCACTGGTCCGAGAGGATCTCGACCAAGGACTCCCAATTGGGGGTTTCGGTATGCAGCTCCTCGATGAAGCCGCCGACCTCCTCGATCGCGCGAATCACCTTCAGGCGATTCTCGGGCGAGGCCTTGAACGAGTAACTCCTGTCGTTGCAGCTGACGTCTTTGGCCCCGGCCGCTTGCGCGGCCTCCAGCATCGGCTCGGTCAACCGCTCCAAGACGACCTGGACCGATGTTGCCGAGATGACCCTGTCCCGAAAGCCGGCCACCTCGAGGACCCTCACCAACCTTCCCTCACTCATGACCCCCACACGATCAGCCAGACGAAGGGCCTCCTGGAGGATGTGCGAGGTAAACAGTATGGTGATGCCCTGGCTCTTGAGCTCGTGGATCCACTTGCGAAACTGCTCGATACCGGTTGGATCGAGGTTCAAGGTGGGCTCATCGAGCAACAGCAGCGGCACATCTCGAAGATAGGTGACTCCCAGCGCGAGACGCTGAAGCATGCCTCCGGAGTAGCCCCTGACCTGCCTGTCGGCCTCTTCATTCAGGGATATGAAGTCCAGGGCGCGATCGACCTGCAATGGATCCACGCTCTTCAATCCGGCATAGAAGCGGAGAATCTCCCGCCCGGTCAGGAGTCCCGGAAAATCAACCCTCTGGGGCAGATAGGCCATCTGCTCCTTCGCCTGCACAGGCGATTTCGACAGGTTGATTCCATTCACCAGGACATGACCAGACGAAGGAGCACTCAACCCGACGATGGAGCGAAGGATGGTCGACTTGCCACTGCCATTGGAGCCAAGCAGCACGAACGCTTCGCCGACTTGCACCTCGAGATCGAGATTCTTGACGGCGTGAATCTCGCCGTACCACTTCTCGAACTTCTCGAGACGGACCATCGCTGATGTGATGTTGTTCGCCATTGCGGTTGGGCTCTAACCGGTGCGCTGTCGACTCATACCCAGCAGCACCAGGAGGGGTACGATGGTAGCCAATAGATAGATGGCTGCCGCCAAGAAGCTGGCCCGATCATAACGCTGCTCGACTCGAGACCAGGGAACCTGCCGATTACTCAAGGGCCGCATACTGGGGGCATGGTCTTGCGACCTTCCCAGCTTGAGAATCGGTAGGGCTCTCTCCGCCATCTCCAGGGTCTCGGCCGCCAGACTGAAAAGGTAAAAGCGGACCTCGGGATAGTCACTTTCGAGCACTTGAAAAATGTTTTGAATCGTATGCGGGCGGTCTCCGACACCGTCGCCGTCCAAGTCGTAGCCCGAGTAACCGGTCCAGTAGTTCCCCCCTTGGTCATCTTCCCAGTCGATCTCACTCACCCCGACGTCGAGCAACAGCTCGCTCAAGTTGTTGATGAAGTTGTTGCCGGCAATGACGTTGTCTCCACCGTCGCCGTTCAACTGGATCGCAAGGTCATTGTCGACAATGTCGTTACTCGACAGCACGTTGCCTGAAACGTTGTTCAGGAAGATACCCCGACTGTTGTCCAGGACGAGGTTGTCTTCTGCGGTCGTATCGTTCATCGACTGGTAGAGGATTCCATAGGCGCGAAAGCCCCTGCATCTGGCGAAAACGTTGCGGAGAAAACGGATGTTATTCGAGTACATCAGCGCCGCACCCGCCACGCTCTTCTCGAAGAAGTTGTCCTCGAATGTGTTGTGGTTCGAGTACATGTAGTGCAGGCCGTAGCGCACATCGTGGATGTGGTTGTCGAGCACTTTGGTGGAATCCGCGAAGGAGAAATAGATGCCATCTCGAACATTGAGAATCTCGTTACCCTCGAGGTGGTTGTCACGACTGTTCCACACGTGAATGCCATTGCCGCGGTCCTCCTCGATCATGTCGAGACGACCCTCGATTCGATTGCCGAGAATCTGGATCCGACTACCACCCTTCACATAGATTCCGTGCAGCGGCTCCTCGATAAGATTGTCCTCGATAAGGACATCGTCCGTCTCCACCAGGATGCAAGCCATATCCTTCATGAGCTGGGTTCCGGCCTCGCTGATTCGCAGGCCGCGAATCACCGTTCCTGGCGCCAGGACGTGGACGACCGAACCTTCATGATTCCCCCTGATGTGAGGTCGCCCCTCACCGGTCAGTGTTACCGGAATCTCGATGACTACATTCTCGACGTATTCCCCTGGCTCGAGCCAGATCGTATCTCCAGCACGCGCACCTGCCAGGGCGCCAGAGATGCTCTCTCCTGCCTTGACGCGATGCACAGCCGCACCGGAAAGACCCGGCAGAAGCGAGCCTGTCAAGAGGAGACAGAAAAGAAGTCGAGCCGAGCGTCCGCCGGGACGCGGCCCACGCCATCGACCATCCATAGGCAGCGACCCTATCTGATCGCCTATCCAGTCATCGCTGCCAGCTCGGCATCGATCATGCTCTTCGTCCGCACTCCGGCAACACCCGTCTTGACCAAGATCTGCCAGACCCCTTCCATGTCGAGGAAGAGCTGTTTGTCGGCCTCACCTGAATCGATCCGTCCCTGGCAATCCTCGTAGAGCGTCATGGCGCTGGTCAGCTGCGCCTGCGTGTCCTCCCACTCTTCGTTCAGGGTGGCGCTGAAGCGATCACCGTACTGCTCGAACCCCGTGACGATGTAGGCCGCAACCGGATTGATGATATTCAGAACTTCGACGATTTCTTTGTTCTTGTTGTTGATGATGGCGGGCCAGTCCTCCTTCGAGGATGGAGTCTGATATTCGGGTACCGCCATGGGCTCGGGAGCTTCGACCTCGAGCTGAATCCCCGCTGCCTGCTCCGCAACCTGGGTTTCCTCACCGGTCTCTTGTCCCGCACCACCACATCCGACCACCAGCACCAAGACTACAACGGTCAAAAGTAGCTGCTTCATGATTCCTCCTCAACGCTCCTCTTCGAGGAGCCTCGTGCTTTCTTGGGGAAGGTCTGTCTCCACGAGACGATGAACCCTGCTATCAGGAACACACCGAACCCGACCACCAGCCAGGCGCCTGGTGATGGATAGGACCAGACCTCGAATTGGCCGACCATCTTGTGGCCAAAGACCGGTGGCGTGAATGGATCTACCTGGACTGCGGCCCTGGGATCGAGATCGTGGCCATAGGCGCTCAGCTTGTACCAGAAGCTCCATAGCGAGAAGAGTCCAAAATAGCTCGAGATGACCAGCAGATCGAGCACCGAGCCCAGGGTGCCAACGACAACGGAACGGAAGGTCAGCACGGTTATGGCTCCGAGGACCAAAGGAATCCACTTCAGCTCCGTGAACTCCTCGGCCTTCAACTCCTTCATGCCGATGTAGTGATTGAGGACGTTGATCTCCTGGAGATCATTACCGTCATCGCCGCCGATCAGCGCATGGCTGTAGATGAGCAACTCGAGCCCTTCTGGATACTGCTGTGCCCAGAAGTCCATATGCCACAGCGGTGTCATGAATGAAAGCGGCAGCAAAATAGCCGCCACCAGCACAAGGACTCGGCCCAGCGCCGTGAGCGGGCTGTCCAGTTTCTCCGTCAGGTCGTGGAAGACATCCTGCATCTTTCGTCACCCAATCTATGGCTCTGGGTGGCCGGCGACGAACCGTCGCAGGCCACCCGAAGCTCAAGTCACTTCACCAACATGTAGCCCTGCATCTCCTGATGCAGAGCGCTGCAGAAATTGGTGCAGTAGAAGGCGAAGACTCCACTCTTGTCCGCCGTGAAGCTCACGGTCTTCGTCTCGCCCGGATCAGCCACGATGTTGATGTCGTAGTTGTTGATGGCTAGACCGTGAAGCTCGTCGCGGGTCTGCTCGATATTGGTGACGTGGATTACGACTTCGTCACCCTTGTTGACCCGAATGACATCCGGGGCGAAGAAGGAGCGCACCGCGATCATCCAGACTTCCACCTTGTTGCCCTTCCTCTCGACTCGCGTCTCCTCCGGCGTCCAAACGGCGTTCGGGTTCTTGGGCCATTGAGGATCATCCTTCTTGTAGACCTCGATGGGGTCGAGCTTGTCGGCTTTGATCGTCACCGCGTAGTGCGGTTCCGGCTCGGTGAAGGCATCGTAGAGCAACCTCATCTTGTCGCCGCTGATGTCGATCAGCTGAGCCGATTCGGGAATCGACGGTCCGACGCTGAGGTGACGCCCCTTCGAGAGCTTGTTGAGCGCGACCAGGTAGTTTCCATCTGGATTGATGGAGTCTCCCTCGGCGGTCACCAGGTGGCCGATGTTGTACGACACCGGGATCTTGTCTAGGACGTACTGGCTCATGTCCGTCGTGTCCTCATACGGAGGAAGCTTCCACTTGGCTACCGCGCTTTCGACGAAGAGTGACGTGTAGGCGTTGCCACGATCATCGAACTGTGTGTGGAGCGGGCCGAGCCCGACCGGAATCTCGGCTTCGCGAACCGATCCGTAGGTCAGCACCGGGATGCCGTCGATGGTGTCCTCGAAGTCCTGCTCGTCGATGGCCTTCTGGATCTTCTCCATGTTGAAGACCGTCGTCGTCGGTGAGAGCTTGCCCGAGCCGATGATCCACTGGCCCGAAGGCGCAACATCGACCCCATGGGGCGACTTGGCCAGAGGCATGAAGAAGACCACGCCGGGGTTGTCCTCCGGCATCAAGACGGGCGCACCACCGATCATCTCCGCTTTGCCAGCGTCCACCGCCTCCTGAGCGAGGCGCCAGTTCACCATCAGGATGTAGTCCTTGTCCCGCTGTGAAGCAGTGACTTCCAGCTTGCCTCCCTCGATGAACTCTCTCTCCGAGTTGTAGCAGGTCCAGAAGAACCAGCCTTCACTCGGTCCCTTGCCGGCATCGCCGAGGTCGTAGTTGAAGGGCGGAACCAGCACCTGCCAACCCAGGCTCATCTCACCGGAGTCGGGATCGACCTTGATTCCGGCAGTTACGCCCTTGTACACGTCGGCGTACTCGGTCACGTCCGCGTAGGTCCCGAGCGGAATCGGCACCGACATCCGGGTCGCCATCGTCACCTGCTCCGTGTTGGGTGACACGAACGAGCTGCCGTGATTGGCCGAGATGTTGGGCACGGAGATGATCTGCTTGACCTTGAAATCTCGCAGGTCGATCCGCGCAATTCGGCCCTGGGCATTGTCGTTGATGAACAGCCAACGGCCGTCATACTCACCACCGGTCTCGGAGAAGGCAGGGTGGTGCGAGTCTCCCCAGGTGTAGCCATCGAGCATCTCTTTGGATTCGTCATCAAAGCCATAGCCGGTACCTGGATAGGGCGAGAACACCGGGATGGTAGTGATATGCCGCATCGACGGCATGCCTGCCACAAAGATCTGACCGCTGTGACCACCTGAGTAGAACAGGTAGTACTCGTCCAGATCGCCTGGCGCGACGTAGGTCGCGAGTGCCGCCGAAGTCGTATCCGAGGCCCCGCCTCCTCCGCGTCCCGCCCCACGCCGTTGCGGCTTCTTACCGCAGCTAGCCGCCATCACCAGAGTCACGACGACGACCAGGGCAACCAGAATTCCAATCAGTTTGCCCTTCAATTTCATGATTCCAACTCCTTTCGTGAGAATCCCATGTTCTTCAGGGTGCTTTCTCTTGTTCACGGTTCTTGACGATGTCGTAGGCCTTCATGATCTTGTTGATCGCTTCCCACTTCTGCTCGTCCGTCAGGACGATCTGACTCTCGAGGATGATCTTCATCGTGCCGGTCGGCTCGAACAGGAACTCCTCGACGGTTTTGTTGAATCGTGTGCGGACGTCTTCCGGCGCCCAGGAAAGATCCGGCCCCTTGTTGGTTGGCGACTGGATCTCGAACGCCTCGATGCTGTGGCAGACAAAGCAGCTGAATTTGGCGAAGAAGGCGCCGTCCCCGGTCAGCATCCGCTCGTCGCGAGCGATCTCTTCGGGGGTCTGCTCATCCTTCAGCTCCAGGTTGGGAAAGAGCCTTCGCGGCAGGTGGCTGTCGTCCCTCCAGCTCATCATCAGCATGGACAGCGCTATCGCCTCTTTGGTCTGGAGATTCAGATCCGGCATGATGCTCGCCGGCACCACGGTGGTGGGCGACTTGAAGTGCTTGACATGCCAATTGAAGATGGTCATCTGGTCTGTCGAGAGATTGGAAAAGTCGAACTCCTCGGCATGTTTTTCACCAACATGGGTGAGGTCGGGGCCCAGCCGACCACCCTGTCCGTTGATGACGTGACAGATCTTGCAGCCCTTTAGTCGCACGAGCTCCTTGCCGACATTGATGTACTCCATGTTGGGCGTGGATCTCTCGTACCGATGGCAGACGTTGCACCTGATCTGCAGGAGCGGCGGCGGGTTTACCGGCTCGTACTCCGAGGCGATCGCCTGGCCCAGGAGCGGCTCCTCCCAGTGCTCGCCGTAGCCGTGGGCTTCGAATTCGCTGACCGCGAAGCCCTCTCCTCCATGGCAGAGGGTGCAGCCGTACTCTTCGATTGGATGGGAGGAGAGGATCTCCTGATCCGGGTGGGTCGTCCACGGCTGCTCGATTTCTTCGAGGCCCTTCCATTGAACGCCCTGATGGCAGGTGATGCAGCGATCGACGCGGTCCAGGTCCTCGACCCAGATCTGCTGGATCCCACGCGGAATCGTGTCGACGTCCACCGATCCCAGGGTCTCGGCCACGATGGCCCGAAACTCACTCTGGTAGTACTTCCATTCCGGTGATTCCGCCTGAGCGAACACCACAGCTATCGTGACAAGGGCTATCAGAGCGATGCACAGCAGAACGATTAGCTCGCGTTGGGAAATCTGTCGAATCCGGCTCATATCGGCCTCGCTTAGAACGGGATCGGCTGCCTGGGCCATGCTTCCCAAGGCCAGAAGAACTGCCAATTGGGGCCGCGAAGCATGGTGCCGGTCCAAGTCAACAAGACGAAAGCGACAATGAAGGCACAGAACGTGGCGATGGCCGCGGTTCGGCTGGAAGATGTGACCTTGAGGCTGACGAAATAGAGCACGACGAAACTCAGCAGCAAGAGGGTTGCGGGACTGACCATGTCGAAAAAGAGCTGACTCTCGATGCTCGGGAACGCCTCCCGCATGGGAAACTTGATCCCGATCGCCAAGCTGCCCACGGTCCATAACAAGCCCCACACTGTCCCGATGACTGCCCATCGTCTTCCGGATTTGTCCGTCAGCCACAAACCGATTCCCGCCTGTTCGCGGTCGAGATACGGGATGAGCGCCAAACCCAGAAGAACAATCCCTGGTATCAGGACCCCTCCCACCAGAGCCGAGTAGCCCACCAGCTCCTGGAGGCCGAGGAAATACCAGGGAGCTTTGGCCGGATTCGGTGTCACCTCCGGGTTGGCGGCTTCCTCCAACGGCGCCGGCACTACCAGGGCCAGGAGCATGACCACGACGAGGGTGGCGACTGTGACCGCAAGCAATCGCGTGGTCAGAAAAGGCGACGAGGGTACCGAGTCGGTTTCGTGGACTGTTCCGGGGTCCAGCACCGTCACCGAGGTACCGCTGGCGATGCCCAGAACACTCCAGGTCTTGGTCTTGGCGGGCGCCTCGGGAGCTCTTTCTCTGTTGCGGATTCGCAGCTGCTCCACGATCGCCAACCCGCCATCCTTCCTGATACGCCACATGTGCCAGATAGCGATCGCGGTCAGGACCAGAGGTAGGAAAAAGACGTGCAGAACATAAAAACGTATCAGGGTGTTCTGCCCAACCTCGTTTCCACCCAGCAGAAACTGACGGATCTCGTCACCGATCCATGGCACGCTGGCCGCGATATTGGTCCCGACCGTGATGGCCCAGAATGCCAACTGGTCCCAGGGCAGGAGATAACCCGTGAAGCTCAAGAACAGCGTCAACACCAGAAGGAGAACTCCCAGGACCCAATTGAAGGGACGATTCGATCCGGCAGCGCTGCCCCTCTTGTAGGCACCGGTGAGAAAGACCCGAAACATGTGCAGGAAGACTGCAGCCACCATGAGATGGGCACCGATCCGGTGAACTCGCCGCAGGTACCAGCCGAAGCTGACGGCATAGTCGAGGTCCTTGATCCACCAGTAGGCCCGCTCGACCGAGGGCACATAAAGGAACATCAAGAAGACTCCTGACACCGTCAGAATGCAGAAGAGAACCAGCGAAATAGTGCCGAGATAGATCGAGTACTTCAAGGACAGGCTCTTCAAGGTCACCCGG
>Ga0316187_10003045_pt1 | contig 14577 bp, 9 predicted proteins | sample CroRivburrow1_MG_FD_204927 | JGI IMG/M metagenome (GOLD analysis project Ga0316187, IMG submission 204927) | Coastal sediment microbial communities from Maine, United States - Cross River worm burrow 1 | ecosystem: Environmental > Aquatic > Marine > Coastal > Sediment | place: USA: Maine... | reverse complement strand
CCGCCGGCGAGATCCAGTCACCCTGAACATAGTCCACGCCCATCTCGCGAAGGGCAGCCAGTCCGGCCGCGCCATTAACAAATTCGGCTATGGTGCGCTTGCCCATCACATGACCCACGTCGTTAATCGCCTGAACGGTTGCGCGGTCCACAGCGTCGGTTGCGACGTTCTTTACAAAACTGCCATCAATTTTGATCAGGTCGACCGGCAAATGCTTTAGATAACCAAACGACGACATGCCAGCGCCAAAGTCGTCCAGAGAAAACAGACATCCAAGTGACTTCATTTCTCCGAAAAATCTGGCTGCCTTGTCGAAATTGGCAATGGCAGCAGTTTCAGTGAGCTCAAAGCAGATCTTTCCCGGCGACATCTTGTGGATCTTGAACTGACGGCGCACGAATTCCAGAAAACGGTCATCTGCAATTGAAGTGCCGGAAACATTAATGGCAAAAGTGCCATTGGGATTGTTGATCGTGGAGATGGCGGCGAAAGCGTTCTCGACCACCCATTCGTCCACATAGGACATCAAACCATAGCGCTCTGCAGCCGGAATGAATGCCATCGGCGGGATAACGTTTCCGGCATCGTCAATCATCCGCACCAGCAACTCGTAATGGTAGCCTTCCGCAGAGCTCTCCTGCGAGGAATAAATCTGTTGGCAGTAGAGTACGAAGCGACCGGCATCCAGAGCACGCTGCAATCTACCCAGCCACTCCATTTCGCCGCGCCGAAGTGACACTTCCGTGTCGTGGGGGCGGTAGAACTGGACCCGGTTACGGCCTTTTTGTTTCGCAACGTAACAGGCCGAATCGGCCGCACCCAGTATTTCGGTCAGCGTGAGCGTTCCATCTGCAACCTGAACAACGCCGACACTGGCGCCGATCGTGAATGACCGGTCATCGTTAATAAACCGGAATCCAACGACACATTGCCGCAACTCTTCCGCGATACGGACTGCATCCTGCATCGGGCAGTTCTCCAGCAAGACGCCAAACTCATCACCACCCAGGCGGGCAATGGAGTCGCCTTCACGGATCTGCTGCTTCAACAGCGTACTGACCTGGCGTAACAAACGATCACCGGCCGCATGGCCGCAGGTATCGTTGACAATCTTGAACTGATCCAGATCAATGTACATCACGATGTGTTGCCGTGATTGTTGCTCGGCGGTCTGCAGGGCGAGCTTCATTCGATTTTCGAACTCCAGCCGGTTCAGCAGCCCCGTGAGCGGATCATGACTGGCGTGGAAAGCGACTTTCGCCGCGAACTCTTCACGCAGTTTCAGCTCCTTGAGTTCGCGCTCTGCGCGATCCACGCGGCTGACCATTCGTTGAGTAAGAACGACACCAACCGGAACCAGAGTACCCGCTACCGCGACAACGACGATCAGCAGGGTCGATTTGATCCATCGGGTTGCGTCTCCTAGTGTGTTTGAAAACTTGTTCTGCCACGGCCGTAATTCGCGGTCCAGCTGGATAACGCGTTCGCTGATCACAGCACGTTGCTCTGCGCTGTTTGGGGCCGAAGGATCCACCGCACGCAGTTCGTCTGCCGCAGTCGTTAGCCTGGCAATGAACTCGTCGCCCGTTCTCCAGATATCCAGCACGCTCTTCATATAGCCAACGCGGTGGAATCGCTCATAAAGTGAAACAACCCCGGGGACATCGTCGGGATGCGTTCCGCCTTCCATGAAACCACTGTAGACCGCGTCGTAGTCCGGGTCTGGTCGGTCGAGCTCGACACGTGCTTTGCGGAAGCCAAGCGGTATGGCAATTGCCCGTTCGAAGTTGTTGAGCTCGTAATCGTCACCGGTTTCGGCAAATCGCAGTAGATGGAAAACCGCTTCTTTCTGGTTCTTGGACCACAGGCTTTCGCCTTCCACATATGCCCGTCCGGCAGCGAGTATGTCGATGCTGGCAATAGCCAGCGCCACCAGAACAATGACGATCGCAAGAAAGGGCGACACGATCAGGAGCATACGTTTGCTCTTGGTCAACCAGGAAATGCTCTTTCCTAGTGGCGTCTTCCCGAATGCGTGTCCAAGTTGGTCCATGAAGTAGTCGGTTCGCGTAATGAGAAATCACATGAGAAGTTTCATACCGCTTTTGACTTCTCGCACAACGCTGGTTGCACGTTGCGTGCCCGGGCTCCGCCCTCCTCAAACCACACGATAATTTGATTAAAGGCAATCGCTTGGCGCGCGCCGACTCGACTCGACCAACTGCTCACAGCGCAGCATCTGGATGATCGACACAAAAAATGTGCTCAAATCCTGACACTGATAGGGAATCGGCTCCGCCCTTGTGATGAAAAATCATCACTTGCTCGAGAAAGTTGTGAAACCTGAGGAGGCCGAAAGCGGAAGAGGTTTCTATTTGAGACCCGGGGTCCACCCCGGAGTCATGGCTGGCAAGGAAACCGCCGCCACGACATGAGGAAAGGTGCCGCAATCGGCGATTGCTCTACTGTCGTGCGGCGTCAGATAGCGGAAATCCACGTCACTCGCCGCGGTACCCATCTGGTTATGGCAATCAACAGGCTACATTCCCGGGATCACCCTGGTTACAGCGCGTTATTCAGAATCCTCGATGACGTACACATACCCTTCGTCGGTGCCGACGACGATGCTGCTACCGGAGATCGCGGGTGTGGACAAAATAGGGCTCGAATGCTCCGGTCCATATACCGGGTCGAGTTGAAAATCAGGCAGAGGCTGGTTCCCCATGAAGGTGTGCCCGGCCCGATCGTGCTGGCCGAGATAGATGCTCCAGACACGTTCTCCTTCAGCGGCAGAAAACTTGTGCAGAAAACCGCCATACGTGGCGATGTAGACGTAATCCCCTGCAACCGCCGGCGAGGAGCGCATCTGAAAATTCGGGCTACCCAAATTTCGCACCCATAGTATCTCGCCGGTTTCCCTCGAAATCGAATAGATCGAATTTGAGTCCGGATCGCCAAGAATGAGCCGGTCATACCACGCCGCGGGTGTGAGATACGAATCACCAAACAGATCGCCGGCAAGCTGATTCGGATCGGTCCCGACCCAACCCAGTTCACCATTTTTCATGAATGCGATCACGGGCGGATAATGGTACCGGCTCTCGCGCGCAAAACTCAGGACGACACGGTCTTGCAGTATCAAGGGTTTGCCATAGAACCGTGCACGCAATCCCTTGCCGTCCCCAAGATCGTCGTACCATTGAATCGCGCTACCTGATAACGCGCTGCCGAGTGCGTCCGGATAGTAAACACTGCTGTCACGGCGCATCTGGACTTCACCAAAACCGGTGAACCGGTGCAAGGTACCTGCCTCGGTCGCGACCCATAGTTCGCCGCGACCCGCTGCCAACCCGGCACTGACCCGTCCACCCATCATCGAATTGGCGCGAGTGGATCCGTTTTTCGGATCGAGCAAGCTGAGTTCACCAGCGGACGTAACGATTGCGACAGTATCGCGAACCGCTACCGGGCGAACCGCGACCGGTGCGTCAAAACGCCTGTTCCAGTAAGTTTTGCCGCTGCGTGCACCGACCGCGATCACTTCCCCGGATTCAGTGCCACCAATAACCAGCCCCTTGACGTAGGTCAGATCATTGAAATCCGAATCAGTCTGCACCTGCCAAACCTTTTCGCCTGTCTCCAGATCGAATGAATAGAGGCCGTCCAGCGCATCCGGTTCGTTGCGCACTCGACCGGAACTTCCAACGAACAATCGGCTACCCACGATCTTCGGATTATTGCGCCAGGACTGTTTGCCGACAAAAAACCGGTACTTGATCGTTGGAACGCTCTTCGTAATGCGTGCCGGTTCTGGCTCCGGTTCGATTTCATCCGTCCATGAATCGAAAAACGGCGCGATCAAACCGGTCAGATAATCCTGGCGAATGACTTGGCCGCGATTGTTTGCTTCATCCACTTCAAGCAGCACTCCAGCAGCACTGTCCTCGAGTAACACGCGGCTGCCACTCATCCCTGCCATCAACTTGTCTGTGTCGCGCAACGGGGAAATAGTGAAGAAGCCCGATGGGTCAATCGATTCCACCCATACATACATGCGTCCGGCCGCGCCGTCGTGAACCCCGATTTCGAGGCTGCCAATTCCGGTGCGTCCGAGCGCGTTTTCAAGATTGGCACCATCCGGCCACTGTTTCGGCAAGCATGCTGACCTGTCCTCGCCGACGCGTACGATGGAAAATCGTTCTGAATGAAACTCGCGCTTTACTGTTGCCGGCAGACGAAATACGCCCGGTCGCATCGCGACCAGCTTTTCAGTTCCTTCCGCAACCCAGGCAGGTGCGATAGCGAAACAGGATTTTCCCTGGGCGCGTGTAACACCGTATCCGGTGCGATCACCCAGGAGAAAGATGTCGCTGGCCACCGATGAAGCGCTAAAAATCAAACCGCAAACGATCGACGCTACGCAGAATGCGGGGGCAACATGAAATCTGACCATCAATTTGATTCTCTTCACTCCTGCTGAACAAATTGAATTCATCGCGCACCTTCAATACAGCATGCACTATTTTGTCGTGGCGGACACAGGGGCAGTGCGCAAAACCATACTCGCCCGGCCGCATCAGTCAGGCTGAGATAACGCTCAACCGCTAGAAACAAACGACTCTTGCATTATCGCGGGCGGCTGCCTCGTAGAACTCATTCATTCCCGCCAGCTTGATTCGCTTGTCGATCTTGGCTTCGGGAAGTTGGCGTACCTCTACACACGGCTTGCAGGCCAGGACCAACGCATTGGCATGCGATGCAACCTCCTCGAAACGCGGTGGTGGACCGACCGGCACCAGTTTTTCCGCAGTGCCTTGCGTCGCCATGTGCACCGCATCATGAAACAGCATCAAAGTGACGGTATCGCCTGCTTGCAGCGCAGATGCCGCAAAGATAAAAGGCAAGGCGGCACGGGTCGGATCCGTCGGGCCCCAAGTTGCACAAATGGCAAAGTGCATACATTCTCCTATGGTGGTGTTGTTGGTAAATCAGTTAGCAGCTTGGCCGTCCACGGACTGACTGTTGTCCGGTCATCCATCGCGCAGCGGCGACGCAGTCAATGCAATGCCCCGACCGGCGCATTCAGCGGCTGCCGGGACCTGCTTCAGACCTCAGGCATTTCAGTCCCGCTTTCTTGAGGTACAGCGTACAACCAGATCGGGTGTGCGGGTGATGCCGGGCTTGCGCTGGAAAGCGCAACCAGCTGCCATTCGCGTAGGATCCGGTGTCATCAGTGAACGCCCCTTCAATGACAAATATTTCAGCCCCCTCGGAGTACACGACTTCGCCAGGATCTGCGCCGGCTTCCCATTTCTGCAGCTCCATGGTGTCCGCATATCCGTTCTGCGCGTAAAGCGGCTTGCTGCTAACGCCCTGCACGGCAGTTGGCTGCCACGCCAACGAATGGGTGTCCATTGCTACCTGTTGGCGGTCGAGGCCGGGGTACTGGCGAAGCTTGACCAGCAACACGCAACCCTCACGCGAGAACGGAGCATGGCGGAAGCCTTCCGGGTTGAGCAGGAAGGTGCCCGCCGGCCAGTCGCCCTGTTGATCGGAGAAAACGCCATCGAGCACAAGAATTTCCTCACCATCCGGGTGATCGTGCTCGGGAAAGTTTGAGTTTCGTTCATAGCGAACAATCGACGTCACCTGACCGGACTCTGCGGCGCCGACCAGGTGGACCCGCTTTCGCCATACGGTGCCACTCGGGCTGGACGTCCATTCCATCTTGCTCGTGTCAATCGAACAGAACGCGGTCAGATCACCATGAATCGCTTTCGATTCCACGTCGCGCTCAACCAAGAAACAATGCCGGATCGACCGGAACGGAATTGAGGTAAACACCAAAGTGCAGATGCGCGCCGGTGACCCGCCCTGTCGCGCCCACTCGTCCTATCTGCGCGCCTCGCTCAACCTGTTCACCAACATGGACGTCCATCGCACTCAGATGCGCATACAGCGTCAACAGGCCCTGTCCGTGATCGAGAATGATCATGTTTCCGGAGAAAAAATAATCGCCACGGTCGATTACCCGGCCGGCTGCTGTCGCCAGAACCGGTGCACCCTCGGGCGCCGCCAGGTCCATGCCGCTGTGCGGATTTCGCGACTCACCGTTAAAAACGCGGCGCAGACCAAATGAACTGGAACGAACACCTTCGCATGGTTGCATCAGCGACAATGAATCGGGAGGCGCTTCGGAAAAAGTCCTGCGGATTTTCTTGAGATGCGCACTCTCGCGTCTGTAGCGAGCCAGATTCTCCTCGGAAAGATTGACCTGCCCGGGCTTTACAGTCAGCTCCTGCGTAGCGTAACGCTTTGTACCAACCACAACCGGCACCTCATCATTGGTGCCATCCGGTCGTTCCACGCCTATACGCAAGGTACTGCCTTCCTTGGTGGAGAGCGCAATGCCGACGATCGCATTCCATTGCGCCGCATCACCTGCAACCATCAGGCGTCGCGCCTTGAGGTGCGCAACCGGCGGTTCGCTGGAAGCGCCAAGTGGAACAATCGCCACCCCGCCAGGGACCGCCGCGGCACGAGGTAAAGTGCGCCCGAAAACACCACCGGCAAACGCCAGCCATCCGGACAGCGCAGCCATCGCCTTCAGTAACAAACGCCGACTCATGATTTCCGATTCATCCTGAAAAAACGCAGTATAAGCAATCGGCACAGGTGTTTGTATCCGGGCCTTCCCTGAAAGTTCACCTCCCCTGTTCGGAGCGGGTTTCATCGTCCGCGTCGTCATCATCCAGAATGCGATGGGCCGGACCCTCCAGGTCATCGAACTGGCCACTGCGCACTGACCACCAGAATACAACGCCAACCAGAAGCGCCAGCACAACCGACAAGGGAATCAACAGAAAGAGTATATCCATTGCCTGATTAGCCCGCCATTGGAGACCCACACCATACCATTGCCCACAGCTTTGTCGGGCCAACCCACTGAAGATTCAGAGTGCCACTGCTTCAGAGTCCGCCCATTGCGAACCGGGCCGGCAACGACCACCGTCAGCGAGGAACAAAGCCATCTCGTGCCTTGCTGACTCAACTGCTGATTGACGGCAAGCGCTGCAGATACGGTTGGCGCGTCAGACGCAGTGCATTCCCAACCACCAACAGGGAACTGGCCGACATACCGATTGCTGCCATCCACGGAGTAACGTAACCCGCCATCGCAAGCGGAATCGCCAGCATGTTGTAACCGATCGCCCACCCGAGATTCTGTTTCACAATCCGCATCGTGCGCCGCGAATAGTCCACCAGTCGTGACAAGTCCGACAAGCGCCCGGTGAGCAATACCATGTCGGCCGCGCCCTGAGCGAGTGCGGCTCCGCTCATCAGGGCAATTGCTATCTGTGCCTGCGCGAGCACTGGTGCATCGTTTACACCATCTCCGATCATCGCAACGACCGCTCCCTGCGCCTGCAATGCCTTGACGTAATCGAGTTTTCCCTTCGGAGACATTTCTCCACGCCAGGTCGTCACGGACAGCGCCTTCGCCGTGTCACGCACGACTGACTCATGGTCTCCCGACAGGAGGATAACTTCCGCACCCTGGGCACGCAGCGCTGCAATGAAATCCCCTGCATCCGGCCGAAGCCGGTCCTGCAAATCGAAACCGGCGAGCATGCGATCCTGATCGGCCAGCCAGATCTGCGCCTGCACGCCTTGCGTGCTGCTGTTACGCGCCAGTTCCGCCGCAAATCGCTCACTGCCGATGCGAAGAACCCGTCCATCCACCACGCCCTCGACGCCCGCCCCGGGAACATTTCGCACCTGTTGCGCAGAAATGGCTGAACCGGCTGCTTCGCGCATCGCGATGGCAACCGGATGTTCCGAGCCTTGCTCAAGGGTGGAGGCCAGCGCCAGCGCTTCCTTTCGTGGTAGGCCCAGTGCGGTTACCGAGGTGACAACCGGTTTGCCGGCCGTCAGTGTTCCGGTCTTGTCGATCACGAAATGCGTCGCTCGCGCCAGCGCCTCGAGCGCGTGCGAACGCGTCACCAGCAAGCCACGGCGTGCGGCCGAACTCGTTGCGACCGCCATCGCCATCGGCGTCGCCAGCGCCAGCGCACAGGGACAGGTCACGATCAGCACAGAGACAACAATCGGCAACGCCAACGCGGGATCGTGCGCCAACCACCACGCCCCCGTTCCACCGGCCAGCACCAGTACGATTGCTACAAAATGTGCCGCGACCCGATCGGTAATTTGCTGCAATCGGGGGCGCGACAGCGAGGCCCGTTCCATCAGCCTGACGATGGCGGACAGTATCGTCTCGTTGCCGACTCGCTCAACCCGTACAACAAGCGGGTTACCCCGGTTGATCGATCCACCGGTGAGCGGATCCCCTTCCAGCTTCTTCACCGGGGTGCTCTCGCCTGTAAGCAATGACTCATCGACTTCGGAATTCCCGTGCACATTCACACCGTCAGCGGGAACGGTTTCACCCGGTCTGATCAGCACAAGCTCGCCAGCACGCAACGCGGCGGCAGGAACCAGCTCTGCCTGCATCGTAGCCGGGTAATCTTGCAGACGGTTAGCGGTAGCAGGTACTGCGTGAGAAAGGCTTTCAAGATAGGACGCAGCCTTCTGCCGCGCTCTCAACTCCAGATAACGGGCAACGAGAAGAAAGAAGACAAACATCGCCACCGAATCGAAATAGACCTCGCCCTCGCCTGTGATGGTCGCCAGAATGCTCGCAGAAAAAGCGATGACAATCGCCGCTGCGACCGGAACGTCCATACCAAGCCGCCGGTTGCGTACATCGCGCCACGCACCGGACATAAAAGGCAGAGCCGAATAGAACACGACCGGCACGGTAAGGATCAAGGCCGCCCAGTTCATCAGTGCATTTAGACTCTGATCGATATCGCCCTGTTGGGCAATATAGCCAGGCAACGCATACATCATCACCTGCATGACACCGAGACCGGCAATCGCCAGTCGCGCCAGCAAACTACGCGACTCGCGTTTGCGCCCCGCTTCAAGCTCACGCGCATCGTACGGGTAAGCGTGATAGCCGATCGCATTGATCGCGGCCAGAATTCCGGACAGCGAGATGCGGCGCATATCCCATCGAACCTTGGCGCGATTGGTTGTGTAATTGATATTGACCGCAACGACTCCGGGCGTGCGCATCAAATGTGTCTCGTTCAACCAGACACACGCCGGGCAGGAAATTCCCTCGAGAATCAGAGTCGCTTCGCGCTCGTGCGCTTCCGGCTCGGCAACGAATCGGGCCTCGATCTCGGGCCGGTCAAAAACCTTCAGATTGCGTATGCTCTCCGGAACCGCTTCACTTGGAGACGATGCGGGATAGCTGTCGCGGCGGGTGTAATAGCTGCCGAGACCTGACGAAACGATGGCTGAGGCGACCGCTACACACCCAGCACAGCACATCTCGCGCGAGACGCCGGCTATAGTGGTCCGGTGAGCGGTTCCACCCGGAACCGGCAATCCGCAGTGGTAACAATCGGACGCGCCGTCAGGCGTTGACATCGATTTGCAATCGGGCGGGGCTGAAACACACCGCGCCTTGCGACACGTTCTGTGCGCCCCAATCGCAGGGCCGAATACAGTCCATTAACCAGTTTACGGAATCGGTCCGCGCGCACCGGCCTTGCGCAAGATCATGCAAGATGCCATGGCGCAAGTTGATTACGGCGGACGCCATGCGTCCCGAACAATCCACTCGGATATGCAAGCGATTCGGCAGGAAAATGGACCGTCTCGATTATGCGTGTTCCTGGCCTGGCGTCAGGATCCGGTTTTGGTGCCCGACGTGCTCACACCAAGCATTCTGTAGAGCGGGCAGAAATTGATCAGCGCCGTCCCGATCAGAACCACTCCGATCAACCCCAGCCAGCGTGCGCCCCCTTCCAGGACAAAAAACAGACTCACCAGCACGATGCCCGCAATAATCCGGATTGCCCGGTCAGCGCTTCCCATATTCGGGTTCATTCGATTTCCTTTCAGTAACGTTTGGACGGATTCAACAGACCCAGTCTATTGAGGCCTGCCGGCACAGGTTTGACATGCGTCAACAATACCTGCGCCCATGATGCCGTTTCCTTCAGACGGTTCGCAGTGAAACGCGCGACCGCGTCGCAGCGCCATCCTGTGGCCATTGACCACCAGCTAAGCATCTATTTCGGCGAAGATCTGCGCCATCTGAGCAGCAGCGCAACATTGAGGCAGGCCAGACCCAGTGCTGCCAGAAAATGCAGGCGCCCCCAGAAAACCGTATTGTTCACCATGACGTTGACTGTTGCCGCCTGATCACTGACATGATCGTACAGGACCAGTGCAATTTCCCGTATGCCTTCGATGTCATTGCCTTGTCGTATCGCGGTCGCAACAGCGTCCGGTGGCGGTGTCATCGAACCCAAACGCGGAAAGATGCGCGCGTCGGCGAACAGAAAAGCGGCTACGAAAGAGGCGTAAACAACCAGCGCCAGTATGTTCAACCGAAGCAACCACTTCATTACTGTCCTTCCGCGAAAGTGCTTTTCGCTCCCGCACCAGCGCCTGTGGGACGAGCCATTTCGCACCCCCTCCCTTTTAACAACGAAAACGCGTCACGAAAACCCTAGTCCTTGACCGCCTGTTGAATCTGCTCGAGCGCGGTGGGGTCCTCCAGCGAGGTCAGATCGCCAGGATCACGCCCCTCGGCGAGCGCCTGGATGCTCCGTCGCAGCATTTTGCCAGAGCGCGTCTTCGGCAGCAGCGTGACAAAATGCACGCGACGCGGCCGGGCAATTGCCCCGAGTTGCGCATCGACCTTGGCCATGACTTCTTTCTCCTGCGCCGCCCTCGCTTCGGCCGTCTCAATCTGGCTGGTGTCCTTGACCACTGCAAACGCCAGCGGCATCTGCCCTTTCAACTGATCTACAACGCCAACGACGGCGACTTCTGCAATATTCGGATGCGCCTGCACCGCCTCCTCGATCTCGCGCGTGCCCAGACGGTGCCCGGCTACATTGATGACGTCGTCCGTGCGTCCCAGGATAAAGTAGTAACCGTCCTTGTCGCGTATGCCCCAGTCGAATGTCGAATAGACAAGCTTTGAAGTGAACGTCGAGAAATACGTCTTCACAAACCGCTCGTCGTCACCCCACAGCGTTGTCATGCAGCCAGGCGGCAGCGGCGGGATAATCGCGACCACTCCTTTTTCGTCCGCATCGGCCTCACTCGCATCCGATTCGCGCAACAGCTTGAGGTCATAGCCGTAGGCCGGGAAAGACGGGCTGCCAAACTTGATAGGTGTCTCCTCGACACCGGGTGCCGAGGTCAGAATCGGCCAACCGGTTTCGGTTTGCCAGTAGTGGTCAATGACGGGTTTGCCGAGCGCTTCGGTGAGCCAGGTGTGTGTTGGCTCGTCCAGTGGCTCGCCAGCCAGAAAAACATGCTTCAACGAGGACAGGTCATATTTCGACATGTACTCGGGATCCTGTTTCTTCAGCACCCGCACGCCTGTGGGTGACGAGAACATCACCTTGACCTTGTAGTCCTGGACAATCTTCCACCAGATACCTGGATCAGGACGAATCGGGACGCCTTCATAAACAATTGTTGTCAAGCCGCAAAGCAGCGGGGCATAGACGATATATGAATGACCAACCACCCAGCCGATGTCGGACGTAGTGAACATGGTGTCGCCGGCATTGCCGCAATAGATATGCTTCATAGACGCCGCCAGGGCCACAGCGTGTCCCCCGGTGTCGCGCTGCACCCCTTTCGGCTTGCCCGTCGTGCCCGACGTATACATGACATAGCTCGGTGCGCTGGATTCGAGCCAGGTCACGGGTACATCTTCATCAGAATGGCGATCGGCCAGTGTCGCGTAATCGAGATCACGCCCCTCGGTGATCGCCATGTTTGTGTCGAGACCGCGGTTCACGATCACCACTTTTTCAGGCGGAAATTGCGAAAGCTGCATCGCCTCGTCAACCAGGTGCTTGTAGGCAATCACGCGCCCTGCGCGCATCCCGGCGTCGGAAGTCATCATCACTTTGGGTTTGGCGTCATCAATGCGCAGCGCCAGACTCGCCGGCGCAAAACCACCAAACACGACTGAATGAATGGCACCGAGCCTTACGCTGGCCAGCATGGCAAAAATCGCTTCCGGGATCATCGGCATGTAGATCAGCACGACGTCACCCTTGCCTACACCAAGACTTCGCAGCACCGCCGCGCAGCGGGTTACCTCCTTGTGGAGTTCCGCATAGCTGTAGGACTTCTCGGCACCGGTCTCGGTGGAGATGTAAATCAGTGCCGCTTGATCGCCGCGCGTATCCAGATGCCGGTCGATGGCGTTATGGCACAGGTTGGTCTCCCCGCCCACGAACCAGCGAGCAAACGGGGGGTTCGTGTACTCCAGCACCTGATCAAACGGCTTATTCCAGTCAATCAGTGCAGCCTGTTCGGTCCAGAAAGCATCGCGATCCTCAATCGAGCGGCGATAGAACTGTTGATAAGTTTTTCCCATTGGATCACTCCCGTACCTGATCGTTACTATCCGCCGATTCTGACGACGGTACGTCCCTTGGTATTCGCCTTGAGAATGTTATCGAACACGCCTGGCAAATCGGCGAACTCCACCATTGAAGCCATTGCGTCCAGATGCTGCGGTTTCAGGTCGGTCGCGAGCCGCTGCCAGACATGGTTCCGGACATCCATCATCGCATTCACGGAATCGATTCCGACAAGACTGACTCCGCGCAGGATGAACGGCATGACAGTTGTCTTGAATTCGTGGCTGGCGGCCAGTCCGATAGATGCCAGTGCGCCTCCGACTTTCATGGTGCTCGCAATCCAGGACAACACGTCACCACCCAGATTATCAACCGCACCCGCCCATGTTTCCTTGCCAAGCGGTCTGATCTTCGCCAGATCAAGACTGGATCGCAGCATCACTTCCTTTGCACCCAGTTTCTTGAGGTAGTCGGTCTGCGCCTCCTTGCCGGTCAACGCGACCACGTGGTAACCACTGGCCGCAAGAATATCCACTGCAACGCTGCCGACACCACCGGTTGCACCGGTTACGATGACCGGTCCGTTTTCCGGTTTGAGGCCATCGTGCTCCATGCGCTCCACGGCAAGGCCGGCCGTAAACCCGGCTGTGCCCAGAACCATGGCCGAATACAGATCGAGACCTGCCGGCATCGGAACAACCCAATCGGCCGGCACCTTGCACAACTCCGCGTAGCCACCGTCGCGTGACACTCCGATGTCGTAACTGGTGGCAATCACTTCGTCGCCTGGTTTGAAGCGCGCATCGTTCGATTGCTCGACCGTGCCCGACAAATCAATACCGCCGTTACACGGAAACCGACGAATGATTTTCCCTGCGCCTGTTGCCGCCAATGCGTCCTTGAAGTTGACACTCGAGTAAGCGACTTTGATCGTCACATCACCGGAATCCAGTTCCTCGGGCTTCATATCGACGAACCGGCTGGCAACTTTGCCTTCTTCCTCGAAGATTCGATAAGCTTTCATTGAGACGACACCTCTCCCCTTCTTTATTGATATTTTTGCTGGCCCCCAGCCACCGAATCAGACTCGGCACTAACGCCTTGCGTGAAATCGCCCGCCAGCCGAACCGCTCCAGCTTCTGATCGTTCGGGGGACGCAGCATCCACGCAATGATACCTGCATCAAGGGCAGACCCGGCGACAGCCGATACGCAGCCGCCTATGGCAGATGTGGCTCTCCAAGATAGCGCCGTGCCTGCATTTCGATCAGCCGCGAACCGGTACGATCTGATTCCGCTCCTCCGAGCGCGTTCACAAACACCTCAGGCAGGTCGGCCTGGGCCGACAGCACCAGTTTCACCCGCCGGTCGTAGAACTCGTCTACCAGCCAGGTAAAGCGCCGCCGCGCGTTATCGTTGTCAGAACGGAACACGGGCACATTCGAAATCAGCACCGTGTGAAAGCGTTTCGACAGTTCGATATAGTCATTCCTGCTGCGCGGTCCGCCGCAGATTTTCTCGAATTCAAACCAGGCTACGCTCTGACTGATACGCTTTGCTGGTATTTCGCGCCCCTCAACTTCGATCATCTGGTTGCAGACGCCGGATTCGCCGCTGACGTCGGCAAACGTGGTCAACATCGCCTGTTCGGAGGCCGCATTCACCACTGGATGAAACACGCCTGCCTTCTCGAGCGAAACAAGCCGGTAATCGGTTCCGGAATCGAACTTGACCACACGCATGTTTCGCTTGATCAGATCAATGGCGGGAACGAATCGCGCCCGCTGCAAACCATGTTCGTAGAGTGCGTCCGGATGCAGATTGGCGGTTGTCACCATCACCACCCCCTCGGTAAATAGCGACTCCAGCAACAATCGCATGATCATCGCATCGCCAATATCGGTCACGTGAAACTCGTCAAGACAAATCAGGTTTGCCTGTGCCGCCAGCTCAGCGCCGACTATCTGCAACGGATTGGCTTCGCCCTGCAGGTCACGTAACCGGTGGTGGATACGTTGCATGAATCGGTGAAAGTGCAACCGCAACTTCGCTTCGACCGGTATGTTCTCGAAGAAAACATCCATCAGAAAAGTCTTGCCCCG
>Ga0316187_10003043_pt1 | contig 14585 bp, 12 predicted proteins | sample CroRivburrow1_MG_FD_204927 | JGI IMG/M metagenome (GOLD analysis project Ga0316187, IMG submission 204927) | Coastal sediment microbial communities from Maine, United States - Cross River worm burrow 1 | ecosystem: Environmental > Aquatic > Marine > Coastal > Sediment | place: USA: Maine... | reverse complement strand
GACCGTTGGTCGTGACGGGCGGCGGCGATCCTAGAGAAATCGGCGGCCAGATCGAGCGGCGCCCACAGCAGGAAGAAAAGCACGGCTGCGAGCACGATACCGAGAATGTCGAAACGGCCATCGGCCTGCGCCTCAGCGATCTTGAAGATACCTTTCATCAATAAACGGGCCGCGATGAACGCCACAACGGTCGCGGCGCTCAACACGATGCTTGTCCGCAGAAAACGCAGAAAGTTTTTGCGGATGCCGAGCACAAAGGGGTTCTTCTGGGTTCGTTCGAGAACGACCTCGACCACTCCGGCCGACAAGACCACTTGAACCACCAAAGTCAAGGCCGCCATCACGAGTACGCCGAGACTCAGAATCGGCCCGAGGGCATCAGCAGGTGAGGCGCGGAACTCGAGAAAAGTGATCAGCCAATCACCGGACAGGACCCGGTCCCCGTAGACGGAGCGACCAAGGGCTGGTGCGAGATTGGAGGCGGCCATCGCCGCGAGAGCGAGGGCTGGTACGAGTGGAGCGAGCCACAAGACCAAGACGAGTTTCTTGTGGCGGCCTGCGATACGAAAACCTTCTTTGACATAGCTTATAAATTGCATCGTTCACCCCACCATCGCGGTCATTTGGAAGATGTTTTGCAGCCAGAAGACGAGGTGGGAGAGCATCTTGACCGCGGGTTTTTTGTTCTTATTGAGACGGCAGGAGTTGTTGAGCGGATCGACATCGAGAGTCATCAAATTGTCGGGATCAACGATAGCCGTGCACAGCTTGGACGATCGGATCTCCACATACTTTTTCCAACGGCTGCGGCCGTCCCACTCATAGCGGAGCGACTCGCCGTCCTCGAAAATCAGCTCCACCGTGACGGGGTGGACGAATTCGCCCCGGCGTTCCACAAAGACCTCTGTTCGGTACAGGGTGTCCTCGTCATCAGAGTCACCGTCGTCGTCCTCGGCTTCGTCTTCGGCTTCGTCCTCGGATTTGAGTTCGTGGCGATCGGCGACGCCGAGGAGGGTCTTCTGACCGTCCTCCTCCCAGAACCAACCGCGCGGATCCTTTTGCTTCCTGCTTCTGGCGGACTGGATCCGGTAGTCGAGCGTCCGGTCGGTGTGGAATGCCTGTTCGAGGAACCACCTCATGTCGGTGTCGGCTCCTTCAAGGATGATCTGCTTGAAGTCCTCGGTTGAGGGGTGACGAAAACGCCAGGTCTGGAAGAAACGGCGCATGGCGCGGGAAAAGCTCTCCTCGCCCATGATGTTTTCGAGATGCTGGAGGGTGACGGCCGGACGTGAATAGCTGTTGAGACCATAGCTTGGGCCATTGCGGAAGGCCCACGACGGGGTCACGATCGAGTCGCTGTAGTGCCCGTTCCGCAGCTGCATCCGGTCGAGATCGATGGAGGAAGCTCGGGCGCCGAAGAATTGAATCATGTATTTGTAGTACTCATCGATCGCCTTCATCTCGTAAAAGGAGTTGATGCCTTCGTCCATCCACGACTCCTCGAACTCGTTGGAGGCGATCATCCCCTGGAAGAAATTGTGGCCGAACTCGTGTACGGTCACCGATTCGGCCGCCAAAACCTTGTCGAATCCGGGCAGGTTGAGAATGGGGTGGGTGCCGAGGGTGATGAAGGTCGGGTACTCCATACCACCGGCGCCCATGCCTCCGCGAGGAGGGTCGACCATGGTCATCGTGGACCAGGGGTAAGCGCCCAGTGGGAGCCCATAGCCCCAGATCGCCACCTTGACGGCTTCGAAATAGCGAGCCGCCTGCGCCCGATGAGCCGGCTGAAGCATGAGGGTGATATCGACCGGTTGCAGTTTCAGTTCGCTTTCCGGGACACCCAGGAGCTCGGCCCAGCGCGCCGTCTGCTCGGGCGGAACGTCGGTGTCGGGGTCGAAATGATCCGTAAGCACGATGAAGTCCGGGCTCGCCGTCCAGGCAAAGTCGTGCACCCCGGGTTGAACGAAGTGGGCCGTGACCGTGTCGCCCTCGACCGTCTCCTCGATCAGACGGCCGGTGGCGCCGATTTTGCCCGCGTAGTTGGAAGGGAGACTCAGGCGGACATCCCAATCGCCGAAATCGGCGAAGAACTCGCTGTTGGCGTGAAACTGGTGGACGTTCCAGCCCGCTTCGGCTCGGCCGCGGTCGCCGGCGTCCTCGAAGACGCCGATCTTTGGAAACCACTGTCCACCGAGAACAAAATTGCCGTGGCGACCGGTGCGGGCAAAAATCCGCGGCATCTTGGCCGCGAACTCGATGTCGAGTTCGACCCACTCACCTGGTTGCACCGGCTTCGGCAACGGATAGCGGGCGACGGTGCGGTCCTGCTCATTCCCATCGTCCGGTTGGATGAATTCTTCCACCAGCTTGAGGTCCGGCCGGTCGTCGAGATCGATCGGTTGAGGTTCACCCGGCACGCCGGTTGAAAACGGCCGGCGGAAGGGCTCGGCGCCTTCCTCTGGGTCGACAATCCCCGCCTCGACGAGATCGGCGCCGTAAGCGAGTCGCATCGACTCGACCTCGATCCAACCCCAGCCCTCTTCCGGGATCTTGACGCCACGGAGTTGGCCACCGGAACCGACCATGAAGGTGCTCCGGTCGTTGGCGAAGGCATTGAGGTAGAGGTGAAACTGAAGCTCATCGATCGGCACCGACGAGGTGTTGCGCCAACGGATTCGTTTGCTGCCGTCGATGTGGTGGTCTTCCGGCTCATAGCTGGCGCTCATGCTGATCTGGTACACCGGATCCGGCAGTTGGACCTGGGCCCATAGCGGTGCCGCCAAACCAAGCAAAAGGGTGATCAACGCACCCGTGGTGATCTCTCGCTTTGTCATTGCGTGTGCCCCCGTTCCCTTGGTTCTCATCCAACCAGGGTGGGAAAGGTTAGCAGGTCCGGTCCACAACGGGAGGTCCCGTCTTAAAGTCAGAAATCGAGGTATCCCTCGTGAGTCCTGACCGGCCCCCACGGCGTTCGACTCGCTTGGGTGCCACGTTCCTCATTGTTGCATTACACATGATGATGGGCTTAGGTGCTACGTAAACACTTCCGGCCGATAATCCAACAAGTGTGGAAGTGTGTACGTGGCACCCAAGCGGGCGACTTGACAAATTGTCCATTAATTTATACTTTATTTATGCTATCTGAGATCCGTCCACGCTCAAACCAAAAGGCATCTGGTTGAAGGACTCGTCGCAAAACCGGTGTCCTGGCGGAGTAGGAGACGAAAATGGAAATCAGAGAAGCCCAAAGCATCGTCAAAAACCTCGCAGAAGGTGTCGACCCGAATACCGGTGAGGTCTTCGCACCAGACAGCCCATACAACGAACCACGGATCATCAGGGCGCTCTTCTCGGTCCACGATTTCGTCCGGCAGGCCAGAAAACCGAGAATGAGCGCTGAGGAAAAACGCCGGGAGAACCTCGATCTCGGCAGGCCAGCGAATCATGGACTGCCGTGGACTGACGACGCCCGTTCGCAGGTCGCGAAGGGGTTCGAGGGTGGGGAAACCATCGAAGGACTTGCCACGACCCACGAACGCACCCAGGGAGCAATCCGCGCGGAGCTGATCAGGCAGGAGCTGTTGTCACCAGACTTTCAGTGATTGAGCGCCAGGGGTTTTCTTCTGGAAGAGGTTCCGCGAAGGGTTCGCCCCAACGGTAGCAACAGACATATAGAGTATGGATTTTGCCAACGTCGCCTGAGCAACATCCGGCAGAAACGAGCTCTCTGCTGCGCCGCCAGGAGTTCCGCCGACTTGCGGGCGGCGTGGCGACAGCTGACCGCTCCATTGACCCTTTGAACCCGCGCGCATAGAGTCTCTGGAGGCGAAAACAAAGGAGCCTTCATGGCCAACCAGGAACTTCCTCAAAAGACCCGCGTCGTGATCATCGGCGGAGGCGTTATCGGATCATCGGTTGCCTACCATCTGGCCCACCTGGGGTGGACGGACGTGGTCCTGCTCGAGCGGCACCAGCTGACGAGCGGCACCACCTGGCACGCGGCGGGTCTGATGACCACCTTCGGCTCGACCTCGGAGACCCAGGTCAAGATGCGCATGTACACGCGCGAGCTCTGGGCGCGTCTCGAGGAGGAGACCGAGCTCAGCACCGGCTTCGAGCCCATCGGCTTCATCGAGCTGGCGGCAGACTCGGACCGCATTGAAGAGTACCGCCGGGTGGCGGCCTTCAACCGGATGCTCGGCAACAATGTCGAGGAGATCGGCCCCGGCGAGATCAAGAAGCTCTTCCCACTCGCCAGGGTGGATGACATCAAGGCCGGTTTTTATTTGCCGCAGGACGGGCGCGTCAACCCGGTGGACGCGACCATGTCCCTGGCCAAGGGTGCGCGCCTGTTGGGCGTCAAAATCGTCGAGGGAGTTTCGGTAACGGGCATCACGACAAAGAACGGCCGTGCCACCGGAGTGGCCACCACCCAGGGCGAAATCGAGGCGGAGTTCGTGGTCAACTGCGCCGGCATGTGGGCCCGGCAGCTCGGAGCCCTCAACGGCGTCACCATCCCGAACCAGTCCACCGAGCACTACTATCTGATCACCGAGCCTTTCGAAGGCATGACGCGCGATCTTCCCATCATCGAGGACCCCTCCTGCCACGGTTACTACCGGGAAGAGACCGGCGGTCTGATGATCGGCCTCTTCGAGCCGGTCTGCGCCCCGTGGATGGTGGACGGCGTGCCCGAAGATTTCTCATTCGGCGAGATCGCGCCCGACTGGGACCGTATGACGCCCTTCCTCGAAAAGGCCATGAGTCGCATCCCGATTTCGTCGGAGGTGGGGATCTCCAAGTTCTTCTGCGGCCCGGAAAGCTTCACCCCTGACCTGGGCGTAGCCTTCGGCGAAGCGCCGGAGATCGAGAACTACTTCGTCGCCGCGGGGCTCAACTCCATCGGGCTCATCACCGGTGGTGGCCTCGGCAATGTCATGGCGCAGTGGATTGCCACCGGCGATCCGGGAGTCGACATTACTCCGATCAACGTCGATCGCTTCCACCCCTACCAAGGCAATCCCGAGTATCGCAAGACCCGGGTTGTCGAGACACTGGGAATGGTCTACCGGCGCCACTATCCTACCCGCGTGCCGGAGACCGCGCGCGACTGCAAGCGCTCCCCCTTCCACGATCGCCTGAAGGACGAGCGGGCCTACTTCACCGACGTCAGCGGCTGGGAGAGCCCGTCGTGGTACGCGCCCGAGGGCAAGGAGCCCGCAGTCGAGAAGCTCTCCTGGGGACGCCAGAACTGGTTCCCCTACTGGGAGGCGGAGCACCACGCCTGCCGAGAGGGCGTCATCGCCATGGACATGACCTTCATGGGCAAGTTCCTGGTCCAGGGGCGCGATGCCGGCAAGGTGCTCGACCACATCTCGGCCAACAGCGTCAACGGCCCGGCCGAGACCATCACCTACACCCAGTGGCTCAACGAACGCGGCATGCTCGAAGCCGACGTCACGGTGACCAAGCTGACCGAGGAGGAGTTCATCGTCGTGGTCACCGACACCATGCACCGCCACGTCGAGACCTGGCTTCGGCGGCATATCCCCGCGGGCGCTCACTGTTTCGTCACCGACATCACGGGCGGCATCGGCCAGCTCAACGTACAGGGCCCGAGATCGCGCGAGCTGCTGCAATCGATCACCTCGGCGGATCTGTCCAACGAGGCCTTCCCGTTCCGCACCTCACGCCAGATCGACATCGGTTACGCCCGCTTGCAGTGCAACCGCATCACCTACGTGGGCGAGCTCGGCTACGAGCTGAACATTCCGTCAGAACAGGCGGTGCACGTCTATGAACGGGTAGTAAAGGCCGGCAAAGAATTCGGCCTGCGCCACGCGGGTCTGCGGGCCCTGGGCAGTCTGCGTATGGAGAAGGGCTATCGCGATTACGGTCACGACATCGACAACACCGACGATGCCCTCGAGACCGGTCTCGGATTCGTCGTCGATCTCAACAAAACGGACTTCATCGGCAAGGCATATTGCGTCGAGAAAAAGGCGCAGGGGCCCGCTTACGACCGGCGGCTGCTGCAGGTGCTGGTCAAGGACCCCGAGCCGCTGCTTTACCACGCCGAGGTCATCTATCGAAACAATAAGGCGGTCGGCTATATCCGCGCGGCGAGCTACGGCTTCACGCTCGGGGGCGCCGTCGGTCTGGCCATGATCGAAGCCGGCGAGCCCATCAACAAGGCCTACCTCCAAGAGGGCACGTGGGAGATCGACATTGCCGGCAAGAGGTACCCGGCCGAGGTCTCGATCAGACCCATGTACGACCCGAAGATGGAGCGGATCAAGGCCTGACTGACAACCAGATCACTCAACCGGTTGATCCCACTTCTCCTTCTGTTCGTAAATCGCCGCGCCGGCCATCATCGCGATCGGGAATTCGATGGCCTCGAAGACCGCCTCGATGAGCCCGGCCTTCAGGGGCAGCAGACCCAGGTTGATGAAGTTGACGAACATCGCGAATCCCAGGATGAGGCCGAATGCACTGGTGATGAGCGCTGTCCTCGCTCCAACGCCGTACATCGGGCGTAGCGAGGCGTAGAGCCAGATCAGCAGGGTGCAGGTCACCACGGGAATGATCATATTGACCCAGTAATTGATGGCGGTCCATTCTCTGAACTCGAATTCCTCGGCCAACATCTCCACGGTGTTCCTGCCGAAGATGAGATCCGCGATCACCGCTTCCAACAGGATCTCGATCGCGATCCAAATGACGAACATGGCCAGACCGGCAATCAGCATCCGTTTGATATTGATCTCGTTCATGAAATCCTCCACATCGCATACACGAGCACCGCAAGATGTTTCTTGGTTCTAGTCATCGTTCACCCTCGAGATGACCGCATACTGAAAGACCTCCTCGATGCCTAAGTCAAACACTTCGGCAATCTTGAATGCGAGTTCGAGAGAGGGCCCATATTTCGCCGCTTCGATGGCATTGATTGTCTGCCTCGTACAGCCCGAGCGCCGCGCCAACTCTTGTTGCGTCATTTCACCGCTCTCGAAGCGTAGCCTCCGAATCTGATTACTGATCAGGATTTTCATGAGTCCCACCCTCGAGAAACAAAAGTAAAAATATCATTACCTAATGTAAAATCTATTTTCCATATTGTCAAATCTTTTATCCTTAAATCTGATCGCTCATTTTCTTTGCCCTGGCGGCCAGGGATCAACCCTAAATATCGATCGTCATCGCCGGGCACTGAAACATCCAGTAGAATTCACGACCGGAGGGGCCGCTATGTCTCATCGATTCGGCGTCGTTCCTGTGCACGCGGGCACTCTTCTCGGCGAAGGAGAGCTTGAGGCCATAACCGGCGAATGCCTCCGCGCGCTCGAAGGACTGGGCGGTGAGCGCTGGCCAGCCGAAAACATCCCAGACAACGAAGCTCAACTCTTCCTGATGGTCGCCACCGGCGGTACGGAGAAAGTCATCCTCGACATATGGGCAGGGCGCAAAAGGATTGCGCCCGCCGAACCCCTTTTCTTGATCGCACATCCTGGCAACAACTCGCTCCCCGCCGCCCTCGAAGTGTTGGCGCGACTGCAACAGGACGGTGCACCGGGGCGCATTTTCTACCTCAACGGGCCGGACGATGCGGCGGGCCTTCGCGAAATCGAGGACGCTCTGCATGACATCGGCGTGCGACGCGCCTTGCAACGGGCGCGCATCGGGTTGGTGGGCACACCCTCGGACTGGCTCGTCGCCAGCAGCCCCGATGCCTCGACGATCCGGACGGCCTGGGGGCCGACCGTCGTACCGGTGGAGATGGAGGAGGTCGTCAAGACACTGGGCACCATCTCCGACGCCGACCTCGAACCGCACGTATACGAGTTCGTTGCAGGCGCTACCGAGGTGCGCGAACCCACGCCCGCAGATTTGGGAGAGGTCGCCCGACTTTACGTCGCGCTGAAGACGTTGGTCGCCGATCACGAACTCGACGCGCTGACCGTGCGCTGCTTCGACTTCGTGCAACACCAACAAACGACCGGCTGCTTCGGGCTGGCACAGCTCACCGACGAGGGCATCATCGCCGGGTGCGAGGGCGATCTGATCAGCACCGTTGGTTTGCTGTGGGCGCACGAACTCCTCGGCCTCACGCCGTGGATGGCAAACCCAGCGCAGCTCGACCCGGCCCGCAACGCGCTCTGGTTGGCCCACTGCACCGTCCCGCGCACGCTGGTGGAGAGCTACCGTCTGCGCTCACACTTCGAGTCGGGGCTGGGTGTTGGGATTCAGGGGGCACTCCCCACTGGACCGGTCACCCTGTTGCGCATCGGCGGCGAAAAGATGAATCGACTATGGCTTACGGAAGGCGAAATCCTGCGATCCGGCACCGCCGAAAATCTCTGTCGCACCCAGGCGGAAATAGAACTCACCCGCGGCGGAACAGTCACCGATCTTCTGCGCGCGCCGCTGGGCAACCATCTCGTGCTGGTGTTCGGCCACCACCTCGACCGGCTTCAGAATTGGTGCTATAGTGTCGCATCCCACATCGAGACCTCGTAGAGTGCTTGCGGTTTTCTCCAGCATCACCCGGTCGGACTCGCATCGCTGTTTCACGAAGTGATAGGCGTCACCTCCGATGACAGCCGGGGGCTGCGAAGGTCCGAGGGGAATTTTGATGGATGCATTGCAGCTTCACTCCGTAATAAGGGTGAAACACAACGCCGCCTGAAGGAACGATGGGAGTCGGATGACCGCTTACCCCGCACCTGTATCCGTACACACGCCGCCGCAGCAGAAGCGGCCGACACTCCTTCCCGTGTTGGCCGAAGAGGGGAAACCGCAATCTCTAAGGCGGCGAGTCTCGGCAATCGTCACCACCTTCAACGAGGCCGACTCCATTGCCGACTGTCTCGAATCGCTGGCGTGGTGCGATGAAATCCTGGTCGTCGACTCGCACTCGACCGATGCCACACGCAAAATTGCTCGCGGATATGATGGTGTGCGGGTCCTCCTCCGCACGTATTACGGCGCCGCATCGCAGAAGAACTGGGCCATCGACCGTTGTCGCCACGATTGGATTCTGATCCTCGACGCCGACGAACGCGCGACGCCGGAGCTGCGGTCCGAGATCGAAAAGATCCTGGCGGCGCCGGTCGCCACATCGGCCTATTCCATCAGGCGCAGGACCTATGCAATGGGCGGTGAGGTTCGTTTCTCCGGCTGGCAACACGACCGGGTCGTTCGTTTCTTCCATCGCGGCGACGCCCGCTACCCGAACCGCCGCGTGCACGCCGACATGCAAACCCTGCAAACGCCCGAAGTGCTCGACGCCGTCCTCGATCACCACATGGTGGATACCCTCGATGAGTACGCGGAAAGGACGCGCCGTTATGCGTTCTGGGGCGCAGCACAGTTGTGGCGCGATGGCCGCCGGAACATCGGTCTATGGCACGTACTCGTCAGGCCGGCGTGGCGATTCTTCCGCACCTACGTCCTCCAGCTCGGCATGCTCGAAGGCGTTCGCGGCCTGATCATGTGCGGTGTGCCGGCATACGGAACGTTCCTCAAATATGCGGCTGTGTGGAGTTGGAGGATCGAGTCCAAGCGTGGTCGCAGGCCACAGCTTCCTGAATTCGACGACGACCCGACCACCTGGGCCTGGCCCGAGGAGAACACGGGAACCGTCGTGCTGCGATCTCAGCCCACACCCTGATCGGTCGCGGCCGTACTCGAATCATCTCGCGGTGCGTAAAACGGACAGTCGAGAGCAGGAGCGGGGTCCATGAAGCGGTCGAGTTCGCTACAGATGCCCGCGGCCCCGCGCACCGATGCATAGGCTGACCCAAGGATCGTGAGCCCGGGGAACTCGCGCTCGATGGCGGCGGGATCGTCAACGAAGCGCTCGCAATGCCGGCAGTTTTGTTCGACCATTCCCCGCCTCCCTTCGCAAGGCTCGCGGTGGGAACCAGACCCTATCACGGGAAACGTCCTCGCCGAATAGCGGAGATTCTCATAAAATGAGAGGGTGATCTCTCGAGAAAACCTGCACCGGAGCGATCAATGACCCTGCCCATGAGAATCCTTCTTGGAACAGTCATCGCCGCCGGCCTGATCGCTTGCGACTCGATAGAGCTCGCGATCGCAGTCGATCAGCCGGAGGACGGATGGCTCGAGGTGGTCAACGCGAACGACAGCGTCTGGAAAGATGCCCGCCTGGTCGTCGAGGCATTCGAGAGCGAAGGAACGACCCGCCCGTGCGGCGAGGAGATCGTGCCACGCTGGGAGCCCGGTCAGGCCATCCGCGTGCCGGCATGCGCCCAAAAGGTCCGATTCACCCTGACGACCGGGGGTGAAACCGCCCGGTTTTCATACTTCGACGGCCAGGTCTACCGCCGGATCGGTCGAAAAGAGGTCCCGATCTTGGAGTGAAGACCGGCGCCGCTCCGCCGGTTGATGCGAACAAAGAGGAGGAAGGCATGACGAAACGGCTCTGTACTCTGTTGGCATTTGTGGTCATTGCAGTCGCATGCGGCGGTGGGCTGGCGGTGACTGAAAAGCGGATGCTCGAGTGGGGTCCGATCCTCAATATGTACATGGCGACAAATTTCGAGGGTGGAAATTCGTATCCAGAGGCGCTCGAAGAGCTGCCCCCGGAGCTTTCCGGAGAGCTCAGTTTTCGTGACGGTTGGAGCAACCGCTTCCTCTACCGGCGACTGCGGGTGGACAAGTACAACATCATCTCCTCGGGACCGGATGGCGAATTCGGAAATGCAGACGATATCGTGCTCGAAAACGGTGCGTTGTACGACGCGATGAAGATCTACGCCGAGAGCCCACTCGAATAAAACTCTTCACGACCGCGGATGATGGCTGCGCGGAGCTCGTCGGCGGTTTCCGGCGGCAGCTTTGGCTGCGCAAGGGCGAGCTCGGCAAACGGCGCTCGAACACCGATTCGATCCACCATCCGGGCGAGTCGCGTCAATCGAGGAATCGCTCCTCGATCGCCAGCTTTCTGACGAGAAAGGCGACCACGACTCCGAATATGAACCCGGCGATGTGCGCTTCGAATGCAACGTCGCCCATATCGGCCATGCTCACGAATGCCCACCACCCGCTCGCAAAGGCGATCTGGGCGAAAACCCATATTCCGAGCATCACCCACGCGGGTGCAGCAAAGGTTCCCGTATAGATCTTGAAGAAAAAGAAAAAATAGAAAAACGTGATCCTGGTGTTCCAAAAGCGAACGGCGAAGGCCCCCATGACTCCCGAGATCGCTCCGGACGCGCCGATCAGGGGCTCGTTGATATCTGGAGAGCCGGCTATGAAGAAAAACGCCGCCACCAACCCGGCAACTCCATAGAAAACGGCGAACGGAATATGCCCCCAGGCATCTTCGAGGGGCGGACCCGCGAGATAGAGGATGAAGAGGTTGCCGAAGAGGTGGAGCAGGCCGACATGCATCAGCATGTGGGTGAACCACGCTACGGGTCTCTGTCGGGTCGGTACCAGGCCCCAGCGGAAATAGGGTGTGCCGTCGCGGGTCGCAAAGAAGGACTCGACCAGCGCATCCAGCTCCCGTTGCTCACTCTGCAGCTCTTCCAAATCGTCGGGCCTGAGAATCTGCTGATCATTTTTTTGTTGACGCAGCGAGTAGTACGTATAGCCCTTGTGCTGTTCGTCGAGTTCGAGGTATGGATGGTCGAGGAAATATTCGATCGCAATTTGTTCGGCAAACGCAACACGGTCCTCACCTGATGGAGCCATGGCCGTGAGGATGAACACCAACAGGCAGGAGCCGATGATCGCCAACGTCACCCACGGCATGCGCCGTACGGTGGTTTCCTCGTGTCCGATTGGAAGCAACATCGTCGTGTCCGGTCTTTCGAGGATACCGCGATCTTCGGCCAGATCCCTAGGAGCCCAGCATCTCCCTCAACCGACGAATATGTTTCGGCCGCGTTCCACAGCACCCGCCGACGATGCTCGCCCCTGCGTCCAGCCATTGTTGGACCTCCAGGGCATAGGCCTCGGGATCGAGGACGGTTGCCGCACTCCTCTGGGCCGACTCGGGATCATCGTCGGTGCCGGCGCACCCGTCATCGGGCACGACGCTCTCAGCGTTCGCATAGCCGCCTACAGGGGCGCTGGTGAGGCTCTTGAGCACCGGTATCGCGGCTGTGACAAAGTTGGCACCGCAGCAGTTCACCAGATAGGCAGACGGTTTCAGGTCACCCAGGGCTGAAAACGCTTCTGACAGGCTCTCCCCGCTCGGCAGGGTGTTCAATCGGGTCCCCTGAAGCGTCCAGCTCATCCAGAAATCACAGCCTGTATCGGATGCCGCCTCGCAAGCCCAAACCGCCTCTCGGGAACTCGCCAGAGTCTCGCAGAGAATGAGGTCGACACGTCCCTCCAAAACCGACCCAATCCTGCGATATCCCTCGAGGACCTCCTTCCTCCCCTTGATGAGGTCCGCACGATAGCTTGTTTCGAGCGGCGGAAACGACCCGGCCAGCCGGGGGCGGCGGCCCGCCAGGGAGCACGCCTTTTCGGCGAGATCCACCGCCAGTTCGGTCAGCTCTTCGACGCGGTGCCCCATGCCTTCTCGAGCCAGGATCGGCGGCGTGACCGCATAGTTGTTAATGGTCAAGACATCTGCGCCGGCTTCGATATAGGCGACATGGACATCAACCACCGCATCCGGATTTTCCATCAGAGCCAGGGCAGACCAGATCGATTCCGTGTGGGAGGGCACCCCTGCTCTACGTAGTTTCAGTTCGAAACCCATACCCCCATCGAGAAGTGTGACCATGATGAGCTCCTCTCGGCGTTCATTCCACGAATGTCGCAGCCTACGATAATCGAACTGTCGTTGAACGCCATCATCGCAGAAACCCGCGGCCTCGATGGAGCTGACAATCAACGCCGGAGGAGCTAGACTGCCTTGCCGGGCTGCGGCAAAGAAATATCCAAGGATGCACCATGACTGACTCGAAAATCATCTGGACAAAAACCGATGAGGCGCCGTTGTTGGCAACCTACTCTCTGCTCCCCATCATTCGCGCCTACACCAAGGGTTCGGGCGTCGAAATCGAAACACGAGACATCTCGCTTGCCGGCCGGGTGATCGCCAATTTCCCCGACAATCTGACTGAGGCTCAGAAGATCCCGGACGACCTTGGCGAACTCGGGCAGCTCGTAAAGTCGCCAGATGCCAATATCATCAAGCTGCCCAACATCAGCGCTTCCATCCCGCAGCTACAAAGCACCATTGAAGAGCTCCGGGGCAAGGGGTACGACATCCCCGACTTTCCTGAAGAACCCAAGAATGACGAGGAAAGGGCCCTTCGAGAGCGATTCGCCGTGTGTCTTGGATCCGCTGTGAATCCAGTGCTACGTGAAGGCAACGCCGATCGAAGGCCGGCAGCATCGGTCAAGAGCTTCGCACAGAAGCATCCACACAAGATGATGAAGCCCTGGCCGGAATCGGGTTCCAAATCACGCGTAGCTCACATGAGTGGCCGAGATTTCTTTGGGAGCGAAAAATCGACAATCATGAGTGACGCTACCGACGTCAGGATCGAATTTGTCGCCAACGATGGAACGGCCACGGTGCTGAAAGAGAAGGTGGCCCTCCAGAAGGACGAGGTTGTCGACACAGCGGTCATGAACGTCGCCGCGCTGCGCGAGTTTTACGCCCAACAGATCGACGCGGCAAAGAAAGACGGGGTTCTATTGTCGTTGCACCTCAAGGCGACGATGATGAAGATCTCCGATCCGATCATGTTCGGTCACTGCGTGTCCGTATTCTACAAAGAAGCGCTCGACAAGCACGCCGAGACGCTCGAGGAGATCGGAGCCAACGTCAACAACGGTCTCGCCGATGTGATCGAAAAGCTCGATCGGCTGCCGGCCGACAAGAAGGCAGAGATCGAAGCGGACATCGCAGCCGTCTACGAGACCCGGCCCGATCTCGCCATGGTCGACTCACGAAAGGGGATCACGAATCTGCACGTCCCGAACAATGTCATCGTCGACGCCTCGATGCCCAACATCGTTCGCGACGGCGGCCGGATGTGGAACAAGGACGATCAGCTTCAGGACTGCATCGCCATGGTGCCGGATCGCAGCTACGCGACCATGTACGCGGAAATACTCGAAGACGCAAAGAGGAATGGTCAGTTTGACCCGGCGACGATGGGCAATGTCGCCAATGTCGGGCTGATGGCTCAAAAGGCCGAAGAGTACGGATCGCACGACAAGACATTCGAGGCGCCGGCCAACGGCACGATCCGTGTCGTCGATGCCTCGGGCGCCACCGTTCTCGAGCAGTCAGTCGAAGTCGGTGACATCTTCAGGATGTGCCAGGTCAAGGACGCGCCGATCCAGAACTGGGTGAAGCTGGCCGTGACGAGAGCACGAGCCACCGGTTCACCCGCCATTTTCTGGCTCGACGAGGCGCGGGGCCACGACGCCGAGATCATCAAGAAGGTGAAGGCCTATCTGCCGGATTACGACACCAGCGGTCTCGACATCCGCATCATGAAGCCGGTCGACGCGATGAAGTTCACTCTCGAGAGGGTTCGTCACGGCGAGGACACAATTTCAGCCACGGGCAACGTCCT
>Ga0316187_10003039_pt1 | contig 14597 bp, 7 predicted proteins | sample CroRivburrow1_MG_FD_204927 | JGI IMG/M metagenome (GOLD analysis project Ga0316187, IMG submission 204927) | Coastal sediment microbial communities from Maine, United States - Cross River worm burrow 1 | ecosystem: Environmental > Aquatic > Marine > Coastal > Sediment | place: USA: Maine... | reverse complement strand
TAGTTCTTTGCTTATCGCTCCTTATTGTCAAGGGAATAAATACTTCACTAAATACCTTTTTATCAATTATTTCAACCTGTGAATCTTCCAAGGTATCAATGAATAAATCATTTGGGGCATCAAGATCCGCGCCATCAGCGATTATCCAACCTTCAGGGGCAAACATAAAAATATGTTCCTTCCCTTTATTATCAATAGTATAGCTGCGAAGCAAGCCTTTTTTTACAAAACAGACTTTAGAGGCACTTTCACCTGCCTGCTGCAAAACAAAGCCTTTCTTCAAAGATTGGGTACTGATTTTTTGCTTCAGATGTTCGATTTCTTTGGCAGAGTTTTCTGAATCTTGGTTTAATACATCAATAAAGGAAATCACTATCTAGATCAAACAGTTTAAACCATCTTAAATTTACACATGTTTCCAATGCGATCTTTTTTAACCAGTTTTAATTACTCATCCAAAAGTTCAAGAATCACCAGGTAGGCACAATGATCCGATGCTACTGCATCTTGAATAACCTTGGTCTCCAGTACCCTCCATCTGTTTTTTGGATAAAACATAATGTAGTCAATTTTCTTTTTTGGATTGCTGGAAGGGAAGGTATATTTCACATCATCTTTGTCATGGGAGGCTGACCAGACTTCTTCAAGAATATTAATCGGTATGCTACCAGGTGTAGCATTTAAGTCTCCTGCCAAAATGGTCGGGTATTGATTCAGCGAAAATACCTCATTGATCTTTTTCACTTGTGCTACCCGGTCTTTTTCATCTCTTAAATGATCGAGATGTGTTCCTATAAAGGCTATGGTGTCATTGGATGCAATGGTAGTTACAATCTCTAATGCAGTTCTGGGCTCATTCCCTGGAGAGTATGGTAAAGCCACGTTGCGACTACTCAAAAAAGTATAGTTGCACAATACTCCTTCTCCATATTCTCCACCATCAAAGTTCATGGCCTTCCCGAAAAGAGGAACTAATTTCGTCCTATATCCCAATTCTGTAACCAGGTCATATTTTTTGGCTCGATTGGTTTTAAAATCGACTTCCTGTAGGGCTACAAAATCCGGATTCGCATCAAGGATAACTTGTGCTATTACATCCAAATTAAAATCCCCCTTGGTAGTTGCTCCATGAAGGATATTAAAGGATAACACGCTCACAATTTTACTACTATCAACCTTGGATTGAGCCCACGTAATTGTGTTTATGAAGATTAGTAATAGAAAGATTGAGGTCTTTAAACTCATTTCACCTTTATTAATGTTCATACTTAATATATGAACCTAATGTAAGCTCAAAGTCCTATTTTTCAAATTAAATGTACCTATAATAGATTTTATTTAATGAATCTATGAATCGCTTCGTTCGCATTATCCTGATAGGTAGTATTGTTCAAATCCGGAAAAATAATACTTTGATCCACAACAGGACCTACGAGTTTTTTCGCTTTACTGGCATAGAAAACACCACTGACTAATGAATCATCATTGATCCCATCTACAAATCGTTTTGCCCCTTTCTCTAATTTATGAACTAGCCCTTTGAGTGGAGCCACGATGGGCAGCATTATATACTTAAACATTAGTTTTTTCAATGGTGGTAAATCATTCATAACAGCTGTTCCACTTGTGAAACCAGGACTCATTGTTATCAATCTGATATTCGAATTTTTACGAGCTTCTGATGACATCCATAAAGCGGCTATATATTTAATATAACCATAGGCTTCCATGGGATCTGTTTGTTCGCTAAAGAAAGATCCATCTATGACCTTAATAAACTCATCCACAGAAGAGGTTTGCAAATCAGGTCTATTCATTCCCATATCTTCAACTCCTCTCGCCCCTTCTGAACCAGCATACAAAGCAACTTTTTTAAGTTTTTTTGCTTTCAAAAGCTCATCCAATAATATTACGTGGCCTAGTACATTGGCGGCAACTAATGAAGTAACACCATTTGATGTCATGTTTAGAGGATTTTTGCCACCCATTCCCCCAGCATTCATAATCAATGCGTCCATAGGCTCGCTCAACTCAGCAACAGCAGATCGCACTGAAGCAGGATTTGAAACATCCATGATAACAATTTCGAAAATTGACTTTCCAGTAGATTTTTCAAGAGATTGTTTTGCTTCCTCGGCTTTAGCAAGATTTCTACATGCCAGGTAAATTTTTTCAGTTCCATTTATCAGGGCAAGCTGCCGAGCGGATTCCTTTCCTAATCCTCCATTCGCACCAGTTATTAAAATACTCTTATTCATCATTTGATACTATTTTTGTATGCATCAAAAGTGATAAAAAAAAGTCGTCCAAAATTCTCGTTTTAGCTCAAAGATTTCTCATTTTAGCTCAAACGATAATCTGACGGTGATTTCCCATAAGCAGCAACGAAATTTCTATTAAAAGTAGCTACTGAATCAAATCCAACATTGTAAGCTATATCAGAAACACGTGAACGGTCTGATTTCAACAATGCAGCTGCTTTTTCAACTTTCTTTTTAGCAATATATTTCTTGGGGCTGTCATTAAAGGCTTCCTTAAATTTTCTTTTGAAAGAAGATGTGCTCAAGTGACAAAGTCTTGCTAGTTCATCGATGGATAGATTCGAATATATGTTATGTTGTATTGTGGATTTAAATTTGATATCCAGTGGTTTAAAAATAGCAGCTAAGAAGTCTAATTGCGAAGGTGCCTCCTGTGATTTAGACATTAACAATACAAACTCTTTTAGTTTTGTCTTAATCATATTTTCATCGGCCAACTCAGGATTATCTATTAGAATATTGATACTTTCCTTAAAATTTGTCAGTAATCGATCCACCTCTATTTGTTTGATATTGTGGTTAAATGCATAAGTTGATTTAGAAAGGTCAAATTCAAATATTTCCTCCACCAGAGAAGGGTAGAGAATAACTGCAATTACCTCAATACCATCCCCGCATTTTTTTTGTTCACTATTAGTTTCAAAAAAGTAGTTTAGACACTTAGCAAGAATTGCCTGGTTTCTATTCAAATTCATGTAATCTTCTTGCGAGCGAACTGACACCTCTCCCTCGTTTACGAAAACAAAACAGGCCTCATCTTCGAAATATTCTTTAGGTAATCTATCGAAATAGGGCATTGATTGCTTGCCAAAAACGATACGCCCTTTGTACTTAAGATACTTTTCTTCGTATTTCATTTATTCATATTGTCGATTTATCAATCCGTTAGATGGATATGATGATGATAGCAAAGCATGCTATAACTTTTTAGTAATCATTAACATATCGATTGTTCCCGGCTTTTTCTAATGTTTGTGACTTTGTAAATGTGGTCTTAATAAATCCTTACCACAGTCATTCCCTTTGGGAGTTCTAACCAAAGCATGAATATGACTCCGGAACTAATTGTTGAGTTTTTTCAAAGCACTCCACCCATACATCAAGTGGTGAATAAATTCAAAAACATAGACAAAATTAAATTTCTTTTGATAGATACACTGAAAAAAATGGAACATGTTAAAAAAAGGAAAGAGATATCATCAACAAAGATAATGACACATTCCATTATGTCACTTCTTCAATTCATCCAATAAAACTCTGGCTTCCTTGAGATCCACGGAATTAAATCCCTCAGTAAACCAGTCGTATACACCTTTTAGCAGATGGTATGCTTCATTTGTTTTTCCTTGTTTATGCCATAGCCTGGCCAGATCACAGGCAACACGAAGTTCATACGTTTTGGCTGATTGTTTTCTAGACAGTTCCAACGCCTGGTTGAAGTTTTCTTCGACCATAGTTTCTGGCTTGCCTACTGCTTGCAACGTGAGCGCTTTGATCCTGAGCAATTCAGCTGTTTGAATATGCGATCCAGTATTGTTTACATGATCCAGGATCTTTTCGATCCAATTTAATGCAGAATCATACTCTCCTAATGCAACATACTGCTCCCCTACGTAAGGAGACATTGATACAGCAAACGCTTTAAAACCGATATCAAAGCAAACATTAACCAGATTTACAGCAGTATCAAATGCTGTTCTGTCTCCCTGGAATGCTTTGGCTATATTATGATAGACCTCAGCGGTCAGCGTAAATATGGGATCTCCGAACGCTCTTACTATCGGCAGATATTCCTCCAATATTTTTTCAGATGCTTCCCATTCTCTTGCTTCTAGCCCATAAAGTGCAGGAAATGTATAAATGTGGTAAAGGGTCATTGAATCCCTGTGGTCTTGAGCATAAGACAGATGCTGATCGGAAAGGCTTTTTGCCTGATCCATATAGCCTAAAATCTGAAGGCAAATCATCTGCCAGGCTTTGGCACCAATTTCGATATACCCACTAGGTGCTAATTCCCAGGGAAAAGGTAGTGAAGGATCGAATATTTCCAGGACTCGTTGGTAAGACCTGTTAGCCTCTTTAAATTCTCCTTTAATAACTCTTGCACCACCTCCTAATTGACTAGCGAATAATTCAAACCAATACCCATTCTCTGGATTCTCTGCTAGTTTCAACATATAATCCGACAATTCGGTATGCGCCTTATAATCTTCTGTATTAAAATAATATGAAAGTAGATTAAACAGGACCAAAGCCAGCTTCGGACTGACTTCAATAGTTTGGGCAACATCTCTTGCCCGGTTGAAGGTCTCCTTCACTTTGGGGTGGGGAAATCCATGAGAAACGACAAAGGAGCCACCCAAGGTCAGGCGAAAATCCACTTCCAGGTTGTTGCGATCCGTCTCACTTTTAATATGAGACAATAATTCGATCCCTTTCTCCAGATGCGATATAGCTTCTGTTGTTGCATTTTTCTGACTGGCTTGCTGGCCTGCTTTCAGCCACAGTGGAATAGCTTGTATAGGCTGTCCAGCTTCTGTGTAGTGATGCGCCAATAACTCCGGTTGGGTCTGGGTGATTTCCTCAAATTGATTCTCCAATACATTGGCTACCTGATTGTGTAATTGCTGCCTGCGACTTTTTAGCAGGGATTCGTAAGCCGCATCCTGGATTAAGGCATGCTTAAATTGATATACTGATTGTCTTCCTTGTCCACGTGTGTAAAAAATTTCGGCATCTAATAATTGGGATAAGGACTGCTCCATACTCCCATTGATTTGGGGGATTACTGCCTTCAACATTTCCAGGGAGAATTCACGTCCCAATACAGCTCCTATCTGAACAATTTCCTTCACATTTGACAATCGGTCAAGACGAGCAAGTAATGAATCCTGCAATGTAGAAGGGATTGCCAGAGCAGGTATAGCTCCTGCCACTTCAAAGTTGTCATTTCTTTCGATTAACAAATCCGACTCCAGAATCATTTTAGTCAATTCCTCAACGAATAAAGGGACTCCCTCAGTTTTGCCTGTAATCTGTTTCAGGATCTCTTTTGGCAAGGGCTTTCCTTTTGTCTGGTGATGACAAATAATCGTCATGTTATCATCTGACAATCGCTGAAGGTTTATTTGTGAAACCCCAGGTTGATCTTGCCAATCCGGTCGAAAACTTGGACGAGTAGTACAAAGTGTTAAAATAGTATGCGTGGGCAGGTGATTTATAAAAAGTTTTAACCATTCCAATGTAGAAGCATCAGCCCAATGCAGGTCTTCAATCACAATTAATAAAGGATGGTTAACAGCTCTACTTAGCAAAACTTGTGTAATGCTTTCCATGATCTTTTGTCTCTTTGCAAAGGGACTCATGATAAGTGGAGGGAATTTTTTCGAAGGTATAGATAAAAACTCTGACATTAATGGCATCGCGCTACTGAATTCCAACCCGGTTTGTGACAGGAAACCTTCCAATTTATTCAACTTTGTTTCATATTCATCATCTGATTCAAATTGCAACAGGCCATTTTCAATCAACTCAATAATCGGATAAAAGGCACTATTTCGTTGATAAGCCGAACAACTGGCGACAGCCAACCAACCTTTCTGTTCAGTGTTGCTCTGCTCCACTATTGTATCTACAAGTCGAGATTTACCTATGCCTGCTTCTCCATTTAACAAAAGGAGATTTCCCTTTCCTCCCTTTGCCTTTTTCCAACATTTTGCCAGCTGATCCAACTCATTCTGACGTCCAACAAGTGGAGAAAGACCTCTTCTTTTCGCAACATCCAGTCGGGTTTTTGCACCGCTTTCACTCAGAACCTGAAAGATTTCCATCTGTTCTGAAATACCTTTTAAGCTATGTTTTCCAAGACTTTTTATTTCAAACCAACCTTGTACAAGACTCAATGTCTGTGGAGTAATTACCAATCCATCGTGTGGCGCCAATCCCTCCAGTCGGGCGGCAACATTGACTGTTTCACCCAGTGCCAAGTGATCGTCCACAACCACCAGTCCTGTATGTACACCTATGCGTATTTTTACTTTAATCTTTCCTTCTGATTCCCAACGATTGTTGGCCTTAGCAACTGCTTTTAAAATACCCAATCCTGCCTGTATACTTAATTTTGGCGCATCTTCCAGGCCCTCCGGATAACCAAAATAGACGAGCAATCCGTCACCAAGATACTGTGCAATATATCCATTGTACTTTTTTACCACTTCTTCGGCAACCTCATGATATCCTGTAATTACCTGCCGGAACTCTTCAGGGTCAAGCCGTTCAGAAAGGGGAGTTGATCCAACCAAATCACAAAAGAGTATAGTAAGCTGCCGCCGCTCTGCAGATCTTTGTTTCTCCTTTTTACCTTTTGAAACAGCAGGTTGATTACTTGAGTTTGTAGAATTTAGACTCGCTCCACAGTTATTGCAATAATTAGCTTGAGGGAGATTTTCATGTTGGCATTGAAGGCATATTTTCATTCTGTTAACAATTGTTGGCTCATGAATAATTGGCAGTTATAAGATACAAATTTTAATATGGTATGCCAAATGCATGATTTAACAAAATTGAGATGCAGAACATGCATCGATCAATGCGTATTCGTTCTTAGCTATTCGCTTTTAAAAAAAATCAAGTGTGAAGAAACTATTTTGTATTCTTGACTACCTTATATCATCATTAAATTATAGCTTATTAATCTCATGCTTTGTATGGCATTGTCTTTTCGTATAGGAAAGGTTTATATCAATTTATCTCACATATTAACCAAACTCTGGATCTAGATTTCATCTTAATTAAAAACAAGTAATTTTGAACATGCATCCAAATAATAATTCATTTTTAAGCTTAATATTCACATGAGACTTATCGTTCTACTCTTATTTTTTCTTCCTCTGGTTGCTGCCGGGCAAACGATTTGCTCAAAGGAAAGTCGGGATCGCCTGGATTCTACCTTATTGGCTCTTTCAAAACTGCAGGTCGCTCAAAAACCAATTCAGGAGGTAGCGCTCACTATCGCTACTTCCTTTTTGAATACACCGTATGTGGAGAAAACGCTGGAGGTTGGAGGAGATGAAAGATTGGTGATCAATTTAATGGGCCTTGATTGTACCACCTATTTAGAATCCGTTATCACACTGGCACGAATGACTAAATTGGGACGCTTTACCTTTGAGTATTATGAAAAGGAACTGGAATTTTTAAGATACAGAAATGGCAAAAGAGAAGGCTACCCTTCAAGACTGCATTATTTTTCAGATTGGATTTATAACAATCAACAAAAGGGAATTCTAAAAGACATTACGGCAGATATTGGTGGAGTAGTTTATGAAAACGCCCCTTCATTTATGTCTCAAAATCCTAAATACTATCCTCAATTGACTAATGCGGAATTTATCGATCACATAAAAAAAAGCGAAGCTGAGATCAAATCAAGAACCTATCATTATTTGCCTAAAGAGACTTTAGAGAGCCATGAGGGTCAGATCAAATCCGGAGACCTGATCGCAATTACAATATCAACGAGTAACCTGGATATTTCTCATGTAGGAATTGCTATTGAGCAAAATGGAACCATTCATTTGCTGCATGCCAGCTTGGACCATAAAAAAGTAGAAATTTCACAGAAGCCATTACGTGATCTTTTGATGGGCCATAAAAGTCAATCAGGGATTATGGTTTGTCGACTAACCGAACCATGATGATCTTTCTTCATTGACTCGATACTAAATAGAAGTCGGTAGGCAGTCTTTTATTTGCATTCAATCTATGACTATAGTATTCTAATGATCCCACGATAGGTCTAAAGGGCGTTTAATTATCCTTATATCTTGTAATCCTCATGAATTATTCTTTGTTCCAAATGGAGTGCATTAGTTCATGATGATCTCTTCGTGTAATTCCGTGTTCGATGCATGCCATAACTGCCCAATTGTCTCTTTTTTTCACTTTGATTATGAAGTTTACCTTGCGCTTTCTTGTTAATATGTCATGATAAACCCTATATGGTTTTTATTAAATATATCTAGTGCCAATGTAGCATATATTCGTCAGTGTATCTTTTTGCCTAACAAATCCAGGGGCTGGGATTCATATTGATCGTTGATGAACCTGTGTCAATATTCAATTCCTCAACTTAATATAAGCCCACTAAATTACTTTTGTGTACCTTTTCAATTGAATGTAAATTTCAATCTGATTGTAGTGGTATATCACTATACTACTATTTTCAGAAATTGAATTAGTTATGTTGTTTTTTTACCTCTATTGAATGGCTTATTGTATTACTTGAAAGATATTTTTTTAACTTGATTAAAATAAAATCCCAGAGTAAAATGACACATCAAAACTTATCACTTTTCAGCATTAGAGCGGTCTTCATAACGACCTGTTTTACATTTCTTTTTTTAAACTTTCATGATAGCTCTGCACAAAAGAGAAATCGAAAGAAGCAAATAGAACCACCAGTCCAACAAATTGAGCTAACGCACAGCGATAAAACCAGTCGGTATCGAATCGTCATACCCGCTGCGGCTACAGATAACGAGCTAAAAGCTTCAAGGGTGCTACGCGATTATCTCATCGAAATATCTGATGTGGCCTTGCCAATCATTGAAGCTGGCCAATCCATAAGTCCATATGAAATTGTTCTGGGCCAAAATGAGCGCCTCGATGCATTGAATATCTCCATTGACTATAACGCCCTTAGGAAGGATGGTTATGTTATTAAAACAGATAGTCTACGGCTCATTATCTCCGGCGGAAACGGGAAAGGAACACTTTATGGCGTATACACATTTTTGGAAGATTATCTGGATTGCCGCATGTACAGCCCTGATGTAAAGGTAATTCCACCAAAAGAAGAAATTGTTGTGGGCAAAATCGACGACATGTACATTCCACCCATTGAGTTTAGAGACACGCACTATCGAGTAACCTGGGATGAGGAATATATCGACTGGCACAAGCTCAGTCATGATGCCAATGGAGGTCGGCCTGAATGGGGAATGTGGGTACATACCTTCAATACTCTGGTACCTCCTGAAGTCTATTTTGATGAACATCCGGAGTACTTTGCCATGGTTAACGGCGCCCGGCTGCCAACGCAACTGTGCCTTACAAATGCGGAGGTACTGAAACTCACCATTCAGAATTTGCGCAAGGAAATAGCAGAAAATCCAGATGCCACCTATTGGTCGGTTAGCCAGAATGACAATCGCAATTACTGCACCTGTGATCAATGCAGGCAGATCGATACTCGCGAAGGTTCACCTTCAGGATCCATCATCAATTTCGTCAATCAGGTGGCCGATCAATTCCCGGACAAGATGATCTCAACTTTAGCATATGAGTACGGGCGTAAGGCACCAAAAACATTGCGCCCGAGAGAAAATGTAAATATCATGCTTTGCAGTATTGAGATTAACCGCGATCTGCCCATTGAGGAAGATTCAACATCTGCAGAATTTATGCAGGATGTCATTGAGTGGGGAAAAATATCAAGTGACATCATAGTATGGGATTATGTCATCCAATTTCCAAACCTGATTAGCCCATTTCCTAATCTTCATGTACTGCAGCCAAATATCCAGTTTTTTGTCAAAAATGGTGTCACCTCGATGTTCGAACAAGGAAACCGGGAAGTTGGTGGTGAATTTGCAGCACTACGGGCGTACATGATATCAAAGCTCATGTGGAACCCGGACCTGGATGTAGGATTATTGATGGATGATTTTCTGAACGGATATTACGGTAAGGCTACTGTACCTATACGAAGGTATATCCAAGAGATGGAGGAAGCGTTGATTAAGTCGGGAGAACCCCTTCGCATCTTTGGAAGCCCGAATAAGGCAGCTGAAAGCTACCTGACAGCAAAATTGATTGATCGATATGAACATCTGTTTGATGAAGCAGAAGTCTTGGTAGCCGACAGTGCTGTACTACTGGAGCGTGTGCGTATTGCAAGATTACCTCTGGAATTTGCCATCATGGAGCAGGCTAAAAAAGTATATACAGGAGACCGGGGCATCTTTGAAAAAGTTGGTGGCAATTGGGAAGTGCGAAGTGAAATACGATCTAAAATTGATCCCTTTGCAGATCTGTGTGTTCGACAGGGGGTGACTCGCGTGAAAGAATGGAGTACTACGCCAGACGAATATCGCGCTTCAATGTATCGTTTATTTGCTCTGGGGATGAGAGAGCACCTTGCTTATGGTAAAAAAGTGACCTTCATAAGTCCAGATACGTTGGAATTGCCAGAAAACGCCAGTCAGATGCTCACGGATGGGATTCGCGGAGGCCATGATTACGAATACAACTGGCTGGTTTTTGCAGGCAAAAACCTCGAAGTAATTATTGATCTTGAGGAAGTGCAACAAGTGCATCACATCGAATCGGCATACTTTCAGTATGGATATTGGCTTAGGCTCTTTCCAACAAAAGTTGAGTACTATATATCCTCGGATGGAAAAAAATTCAAATTGGTTGGTGAGGTAAAAAACACCTTGCCCATCGATCAATATGAAGGGCAACAGCGCGATTTCATTGTAGAATTTGATCCGCAAGAAGCACGATACATCAAGGTCGTCGCCCATACGATTGGCAATACGCCAGACTGGCATCCCGGTGCCGGACGACCAGCCAATATGCTGATCGATGAGATCGTGGTGGAGTGATGGTAAAACGGTACTCGGCCGTTAGAATTATACCATCAGGATCATTTGGCATGTGATACATATTGTATTGACCGGTCATCAATATGCCTTCGCGTTCTTAGGCGTCGTTTCTCCAATCAGCTGGCCTTTGTGTTGGTGCATTATTGCATCCCCAGCGACAAGAATGCCCTAAAATAACTGATCATATGGTGTACTAAGATGCTATTAAACTACTATAAAGCTTCCTGTCTGTTCCCGAATCTTTTGGGCCAGATTCATCTAACTATGTCTCCTTGTATAAACACTCAGTGGACCTACGAAAAGTCTGCAGAGCAAAAGAGATTTGCCATTATTGAAGGGTATTAATCATTGGTCATTGAGCTTTCTGAGACTGGAGGTTTCATTGATTTTTTTTATTGCCTTATAAATTAAATCATTCAACGGCTTCATTGCTTCATGTGCTTCTTGTGATGTAATCTTCCCGCTCTTCAATGCGTTCAATATATTATCCAATTTATGTTGAACCTCTTCATTATTCATAGTGCTCCTATTTACTTATGCAGAGTGATTATAAGACGAAAATTATAATATACGAAGGAAATGAAAGGAGTATGATCGTACAAATAGAGCCCTAGAAGCAAAAATTCCCGTAATATGGGGGACCTTTTTTCTTTGTAACACGACAAAAAGCGGACCGAAACCAGCTAATTCCATTTGTTAGCATGGATTATTGTCAATCGATATATTCCTAATAGATCGAAAAGACTACTTGAAGCAAAACCAAAGCAATAACAGAATTTTTCCTACTACAGCATGTGGTATGCTATTGTGATTCTATTGGAATCACAAATACCTAAAAGGAATAACTTGATTATGTTCGGTTAGTGTTACACATTTTTCTGCCACATGCATGACGACCTCCGGCAAAGGACCTTGGTAATTTGTAAAATTACGATCTGTACATATGATTCATGGATCAATGGGAAAAGTACAGGTATTCTCCGTAATTTATAAAACAAAACAGATTACAGTCAATGAAGTTCATATCAATATTTCATTTTTTTCTGCTGACCTTTATTTTCAATTCCTGTCAACAACAAGCCACCGACCGCCTTGAGGTGGAATTTAAGGATCCTCCATCCTACACTAAGCCGTGGGTGTACTGGTATTGGATCGATGAAAACATTTCGCAGCAGGGAATCTCCAAAGACCTGGAAGCCATGGCGCGCGTGGGAATCGGGAAAGCACTGATCGGCCATGTTTCTCCGAGCAGTCAGCGTGGAAGTATGGCAATGTTAAGCGAACCCTGGTGGGCAATGGTGGAGCATGCGGTCGCAGAAGGAGGACGATTAGGTGTGGATATCGGTTTTTTCAATGGTCCCGGATGGAGCCAGTCGGGAGGCCCCTGGATAAATCATGAGCAATCCATGCATTATGTTATGAACCAGGAAAAAGAGATCACTGGGCCAACCCATTTTCAGGAAAAGTTGATATATCCCGATAGCTTGTTCCGACCTATCGCGTTACTGGCATTTCCGAATCCTGATGAGCCAAATGATTCACTGGCTTACAAAGTGGAATCAGTTATATCAACCGCTGCAGTTAAAGGAGCAGAACGATTGTTTGATCAGGACACGGCTACTATGATGCTATTCCCGGATGACGCTACAGGAAATGAGTTCACTGTTGATGTCCAGTTCGCCCAGCCCATACCGGTACACGCTGTCCAAATTGATTTCCTTCCGGTCCCTTTCTATGCTGATATGATCCTGCAAGCCATGGTGGATGGGAAGTTTGAAACGATCAGAAAATTTACGCTCGACCGGCGTAACATCAATTTCGAAATTGGGCCGATGCGGTTTCAACCCACAGTATTTTCTTTACCCGCCACGCAATCGAATCACTTCAGGATTATTTTCCAACATCTGAGCAAAAACCAAGGCGCCGGTCTAAAAGAAATCCATCTGCTTCCTTCACCACGAATTGATCTGGCAATTGAAAAGCAATTGGGCAAAATGTACTCCGATCCATTGCCACCCTGGAATGCCTATGTCTGGGCGAATGAGCAGCTTGACGTAAAGGCCCTGGGCATTGATCCAACAAAGATGATGGACCTGACAGATCAGCTGGATTCAACGGGTCTGCTGAGTTGGGAAGTGCCTGAAGGAAAATGGATTTTGTCTTTGTCTGGCATGGTACCTACAGGCGCAAAAAATGCCCCTGCCCCACCGAATGCCACCGGTTACGAATCCGACAAGTTTTCAGATGAAGCGACCGAAGTACATTTTAATTCATTTATAGGTAAGTTTCTAAATCGTGTTCCTCCTGAAAAACGCACTGCCCTGAAGACTGTTGTGATTGACAGCTACGAAGTGGGGCCGCAAAACTGGACAATGGACTTCCGGGAACTATTTATGGATGCGCATGGCTACGATCCTATTCCCTGGCTTCCCGTGTTCAGTGGCCGTATTGTCGGGAATGCCGATCTCTCCAACCGCTTTTTATGGGACGTTCGCCGGTTGACTTCCGACCTCATCGCCCACAGATATGTGAGGCGGTTACGGGAATTATCCAATGAACACGGACTGGAGCTGTGGTTGGAGAATTATGGCCACTGGGGATTCCCGGGAGAATTCCTGAACTATGGTGGACAGGCCAACCAGGTATCCGGGGAGTTCTGGTACGAAAATCCCTACTGGGATCTGGGGCCTTTGGAGTGCAGGGCTGCCAGCTCAGCGGCGCACATCTATGGGAAGACCCAGGTTTTTACCGAGGCATTCACGGCAGGATTCAATTTCCTGCAATACCCGGGAATCATGAAACCACGAGGTGATCAGATGTTTTGTGAAGGCATAAACCATATGGTGCAGCATGTGTACATCCACCAGCCCTGGGAGGACCGCGTACCTGGAGTTACTGCCTGGTTTGGAATGAGCTATAACAGGCATAATACCTGGTTTGAACAGAGTAAAGCATGGAATGACTATTTACGACGGTGCCATTATTTACTTCAACAGGGATTGGCAGTAAGCGATATTTGCTATTTCATTGGAGAAGACGCCCCGAAAATGACCGGTATTCTGGAGCCTCCATTACCACCAGGGTATGACTATGATTTCATCAATGCTGAGGTGATCATGACCAAGTTATCGGTGAAGGATGGATTGCTGGTATTACCTGATGGGAAAAGCTATACACTCATGGTGCTTCCACCATTGGAAACCATGCGCCCAGAACTATTGCATAAGATCAAGGAATTGCTGAAATCAGGAGCAAACATATATGGGCCTCCTCCATCTCATTCACCCAGCCTGGCCAACTACCCGGAAGCGGACAAGCAGGTAAAAGCCTTGGCAAATGAACTTTGGGGAACTGTTGATGGAAACTCCCGGGATCGTAAATCGGTGAAAAAAGGATTGCTCTTTCAGGAAATACTGCTAACAGATGCGTTAGACCAGATCGGCATATTCCCGGATGTCATTTGTGAAGACACTACAATACGATGGACACATCGAATGGTGGATGAGACAGACATCTATTTTCTTTCCAACCAGGTAGAGCTGGGTAAAACGATTTCGATCTCCTTAAGGACTTCCGGAAAATTACCCGAATTGTGGCAGCCGGATCT